>ENA-UPTB01000396-UPTB01000396.1-human-gut-metagenome-genome-assembly--contig:-NODE-396-length-46622-cov-13.935697_pt1 | contig 46622 bp, 40 predicted proteins | sample MGYA00250046_ERZ773369 | MGnify/ENA primary metagenome ERZ773369 (study PRJEB29103, sample SAMN06111938) | human gut metagenome | biome: human gut; feature: ankylosing spondylitis patient; material... | reverse complement strand
ATGTCCTGTCTTATATTTGTTGCATTCTGTGTTGAGAAAATATGCACATGTTCTTCCTTTGTCATACTTTCAATATTCGCAATGCCATCATTATGAACATTTTCAAAATCAATCAAATAAAAAGTTTTCATTTATCTATTCACATCCTTTTCAAGGCAAAATTTTTCCAAAATATATTATACAATCTTATTTTCGTTTTTTCTATAGCAATATAACGCCCCAGCCTAAACCAGAGCGTTACCTATCTTCCATTTTAAATTACCTTAAACATCCTCTGTGACATCGTTTTCTCCTTCTTCTGCTCGACCTCCCCCTGTGCCTTCCTAAACTCTTCCATTCGTTTCAGTTCTTCCTCTGCATCATAAAGGCTGATATGCGTGTACACATTCGTTGTGACCGATATATCCGAATGCCCCATGAGGTACTGTAATGTCTTTGGATTCATTCCCGATTTTGCCATATTCGAGCAATAGGTGTGTCGGCATACATGAGGTGTAATATTTGGCATCTGCACCCGATAGATATCATTGTATCTCCCAACCATATGATTAAAGCGGTGTTGCCAATGCATTGCAACAAGTGGCATTCCATTATCATCGTAAAATAGAAATCCGCTATATCCGTCTATAGATTTCTCCACTTTTGGCGCATTTCTATCCTCGATGATTGCCTGAAACATCTGTGCCACATCCTCTGTGATTGGCAGTACTCTTGTTCCGGCATCCGTCTTTGTAGTTTCTATGATGTATCGCATATCCGATGTTCTCTGCCACTGGTGGTCAATATTTACAGTTCTGTTCTCAAGATCAATGTCCTTCAACGTCAGTCCACAAAATTCCGATATTCGCATTCCCGTATGAAATAATATGTACACCACTTCATAGTATTTTCAATACACCACATCGTCATGCACAAACTTTAGGAACTTTCTCATCTGGTCTTTTGTGATTGCCTCTCTTGTCACTGTGTCATTTACTAATACTCCGGCAAGCTGAAATCCGAATGGATTCTTTACCAGAATGTCATCATCCACCGCCATCTGAAAGGCTGGTCGCAGCACTCCCCGGATGGTATGAATGGAACTGTAGCTTTTCCCATCTTCCTGTTGCAATTTTATAAGGAACAGCTTTGCTTCGGAAGTTTTCACACTTCGTATCGCCTTTTTGCCAAATGCCTCCTTCGCAAGTAATCTCTGTACTGTAACATATCCCTGTTTCGTACTTTGCCTTACTCCGGTCTTTGTTTTCAAATATCGGTCTACCAGTTCACAGACTGTCATCTGTCCGTCCACGATATTTATAAGCAAATCTAAATCTGTGTTTACCTGTTTTTCCAATTCACGAAGGGAAAGGCATGGCTTCTTGCCCTTTGGAAGTTTGTCCGTAGGCTCCAGTTTCCAACTATAGACAAAATGTGGTTTTCCATCAATATGGTACTTATACTGATATTTTCCGTCTGCTCTTATGCTTTCTCCCGGTCTTAATACTCTGCGTTTAGAGTCCCGCCTTGTCTGTCCTCTTCCTGCCTTTGCCATTATACCCGCCTCCTTAGTTCTGGATGGTTACGCAGATACCTTTCAAATGCTACACGAAGAATCAGCTTGCGTTCGAAAAAGCTGATTACAAAAATCTTCAAAATTTTTTCAAAAATCGTAAATAGAATATGGTCAATCACGTTGACAAAAAGTGTCAATGCAATTGACCTCTAATATTCCTTGATTTTATGCAGTTTCCAAGCATTTTGGTCAAGTGTCATGACCGTTGACCATACTACTAAAATATGAATAACAGGATACGCCTAAAGTTGCAATGTCAACTGCGTTGACACTCCCAAACTCCTATGTCGTTTGCTTTAGGGGATCCCCTATAACCCATAATTGTACCCTTTTGGTCCCGGGGACCAAAAGCTTATAAAAATACCAGTGAAACTACAAAATTGTAATCTCACTGGTATTTCACCGTTACTTATTCTTTTGTGTTGAACTCTTGGTCATCGTGACCAGAAGTATTCTACAACCATAAATATAGATTTTCTTATCTATGCCCTTAAGGATGTCTTCGCTTTTTCTTTTTCAATAAAAGTAATCTGCTTCTCGATCCTTCCTATTATTTTGCCTGATCGCTTAGTAAAATTTTCGCTATCCGAATGTTTAACAGCACAAATCAAGAAAGCTCTATATCCCGCCAAAAGATTTATCAAATCATCTTCCTTTTCAATCAACACATTTTTTTCATTTATATATTTACTCATCTCTTCATTATACTTTTTTGCCCAGTCCGCACTCCTTTCATATCTATTTCTTTCCATGTAAAATAAAACTCTACTCACTGGCTTCAGTTTTTTTCGAGAAAGCCTTATATTTTCATCTACAACAAATCCATTTAAAACAATACAATTTTGAGTCCTTCTTAACTTATCATAATTAATACTAAAACCTTTACTTTTCAATATACGTTCTATAGTTCTACAAAAATCCTTATTTAGCACCTTACCCTCTTCAGAAGAAAATAGCAAATCATCAGCATATCTACTGTAAGCAATTCCTTGCTTATCACAATATCTTTGTATCCTAATATCAATGGAACGAAAAATTATATTAGATACTGCTGGGGCCAGTGGTGTTCCTTGAATGAGTTTCCCGTTATATAATAGTATCTCCAATAAAAACTCAATAATTTTTTCTTTTTCTTCTTTCGATGAACAAATTACATAATACTCAAATGTTTCTTCCAAGAGTCCTCTACTTATTGTTCCAAAAAAATCTGATATATCTATCCTTAAATAATTGCTTGATCCATAAAAACTCTTATGACATTCTAAAAAATCAAAATAATCACTTTTTTTCCTAAATCCGTATGCAATATCTGAAATCATTATATTGTCTAAAAAATTTCTTTTCAGATTTCTTTGTATTCGATATAATTCGCAGGATTTATCAATTGCACATATTTCCCTATAACCATTTTTCTTTGGTATATTTATCAAATTGCCATAGTATTTATCTTTTTCTGCCAGTGCCTTTTCAAAACCTTTCTCATTTACATTTATACACTTGTATAATTCTAATAATGATTGTATTTTCCATTTTTTTTTCATATTTATCTCCATAAAAAAAGCTTCTACATCGAGAAGCTTTTGCAATTGAGTACCTCTCATTTCACGCATTGCGAATTTATCCGCAGGATTTCAAAGAAAAAACTTTGAAAAAAATGCGGAAAAAGGTGCAACCGACGTCATATTGCCGCTACACTCCCTCGGATTATTTACTATGACTATTAGTTGTGAGTTAATAATCTGAAATTCACGAGGTTTCATTATCTAATAAGATAATTGAACTGTCACTACTCATTGCACTTTTATTTTACCATAAATTTTATAAATTGCAAAACTTCATTTATCTCAGGAAATGTTCTTGCAAAAAGTTCTCGGTTCTCTTCTTCACTTTTATCCATATAATGTTCAAAATACCAATTGAAAAAACTTAACACCCAACCATCAACTTTTGTACCTGTAGAATAATCTTTAATGACCCGATATACGCCAGCTTCCACATGTTTTTTCCCACCTTCTTGATAGTTAAACAAATTATCAAGTTTTCCATGAAGTATACACCTTATTATTACTTCTTGCTTAGAACGATTATATGTATAAATTTCTTTTTCAAAGTCCTCATAGTCCTCAGACATCCAAGATGTTTCTAACCATTTCAAAATAACATCCATACTTTGAGAACACACAATTGATCCTTCAATGGTAGTGCGGAGCGGTATACAATTATATACTTTACAGTATTTTTTTACTGCTGATATCAAATTAGTATACTTATTTCCGCTCAAAATGAAGTTACTTGTATCCGTGTAAAATTCTTGCTTCAATAACTCACTTATTTCTTTTCTTTGTCCGTATGTCAATCGCTTTCTTTGACTATAAAAATAGTAAAGTTCCCGCTCTTGATTCTCTTTTTTCCCCAAAGGATTTACTGCAACATTTCCCGCCTTAACACTAAATCTATGAGTACGTTGTGAATATGACAATACTTTATCCATGTCTACAATATTTAAAAAGGGGATTGCAGATCCTTGGTTGGGCATTATAAGTCTTGTGGTACTATCATTTGATTTTGTATTATAACATGTGATCTTTCTCAAAAAAGGATATAATTCAATAATATTCTTATTCCTTAATAGTTGGATTTCTGTCTGACCCTCCACAAATACTATTGCATCAGCAAAGTAACTTGCCGCTTCCTCATCCCCAATCAAGTATTTATCCTTTTCATCAAAAAAATCTTGTACTTGCTTAATTCTCGCATAACCATTAACACTATATACTTGATAAAAATAAATATTCGCATAATTTCTTATCAGTGCACTTATCAAATGAGTTGAATGTGTGGAAATAAGAATTGTATTTTTAACTCCATAACTTGAGAATATATCTGCTAATTCATCAATATACTGAGGGTGGAGACATATCTCCGGTTCATCAAAAATAATCGTAATATCCTTCCATGCCGTTTCTGATAATTCAATAATCAGTTTTAAAAATAGCGTTATATACTTTAACGAATTCATTCCAGCCGAATAATATCCGATATTCTCTTCATTTACTTTAAAAATATCTCCGCCAAAATTTGTAACTATAGAATTCTTGAATCTTCGTTTATAATCCTTTTCATTTATTGTTACTCTTTCTTCTTTAAATATGTTTTCAATTATTCCATATACTTTTACGTATTTATCTCCGTATATTTCTCTAAATACACTTGAAAGATTACTTTTTACCAAATCGGAATCTTGCTCTATACCGCTGATTGCTATATCGCAGACCACATCCCATAACTCTGACCATTCATACAATGATATATCTCGTGTATCCACTATGTAAACAGGAAATACTCGCAAAAGTCTTCGCACCTTATAAACATCATTGATTGGATACCATTCCACTAATCCGTTTTTATACTGAGTCATTTTTAATGGCAACTGATTGTCTTTTATATACGTTTTAAAATCATACAAATTTTCCTCTATATACTGATTACTTGTTTTTTTGTGTAATTTTGTAAAATCAAATACTAACTCTATTTTAGTTCTCTGAACATATGAATTCTTTTTATCAATTATTTGCTCGATGTCATATGGATGTTCTGCCACTTTATACAGATACCTAATTGCGTTTATGATCGTAGTCTTTCCTACACCATTTTTACCAAGCAAGCAACTGATTCCACTTTCTTTCACATCCAAATTCATTCGATCAATCGTTCTAAAATTTTCAATTTTAACTTTTGCTATTCCCATTTTGTTCCTCAGTACTATTCAAAAAATTTTTTATTACACTAAACACCGCACTCGGCTTTCTTGAAAATGATTCCAATGTTACCTGCTCCATAATTCTGTCAGAAGCAATCACCTGGATATTTCCGTTTTCTAATACAATCATTTTATCATTGTACATGAAACCATTCGTATTCTCTTCATCATTAACCGCAGAATCCTGAGACAAGCGCTTAAGTTCTGTATATAAACGATACTCTTCCGCTGTCTTAATCCGCAGATCCGGAACCTCTGAGCAATGCTGTAATAAGAACATATTTGTAAAGAACGGAAAATCCCTTACCTCCTTAGCCACAAGAGGAACATTCATTTCCTTCCATTCTTTGATTTCCAAACGATAATATAATTCATCGGAGTTCTTTGGTATTTCCCTGATTTCGCGCCTTTTTACCAAACTACATCTGATAACTTCACCATAATATCGAATACCGGCCTCTTTTCCAAAAAGATTGATAGATTGATATATTGCCACATAATGAATCGGTAAATCAGATTCACTAATCCGAGCCGCGGGAATATGATAAAACTTATGCTTTAAGCTTGTTTCTAATTGGCTCCTGTTTCGTAATGCACCTACTAATACATCTCTTCGCTTCCAATCAGTTTTTGTAAGCTTGTCCTCTATTCCTCTTGGCAATGTTGCACGTTCAAATGCAGAATCCGGAGAATCTGATATCAGTGCATCTAACATATTCTTCACCATACCAGTTGCAGATGGCAAGAATGGCAAACCACCGATGTTAACCTTATCAATACTCTCAAAAAACTTATGTGTACGATACTCGTCTTCATTTGCATATGGGAATAGCACGTATGCTCCAAACATTGTTCTCTCATATGGCTCAGCTCCGTTTTGATATACAATCGCACCACGGTATATCGGTATATTCACATTCAATCCTGAATTTGGCGAGATAACATACTTAGAAATAAACTCATCATTAATAACTCTATAGTCAATATTTCTCCACACAAAAGCCTTAACTGTTTTAGATACTTCTCTCTTTGACATCTGAGATATACGATCAATAAATGCATCTGCCACCTCAATATTTTTCTTCAGTACATCCCCATTATCAAAATCAGTTGTTTCATATGTATCACCACTAAAGTCAAAATCGTCATACTCCGCTTGTTGACTTTTCTTTTTTGAAGTAATACGAAAACTCTTTATTTCAGGTATATTTCTTATTCTCGGTCCGAACAACTCAGGCGAAATTCCTCTTTCCATGAATTGCTCAATCTCTTCCTTCATATCCATATCAATTTTGGATAAAGCTTCAAATTTTTTCAGCACCGATTCAGTCATCCAAATGCGCTGCATTAACTCAAAACCCTTTCGGTATCCGAACCATCGTGCCATCTGCATAAGAGTATCTGCCTGATTCGAATTTCGGGAAAAATACGAGCAGACTAATCCATCTATTGTTAAACCTCTGACCAATGTATTTCCGCCTATTACCAGAAATACAGGATCTTTCTCCATGGTAGCCATTTGTTCATCAGTCGGATAAACAATTCGTAGTGTTGTCCCTTCTTCAGCTTCCTTATTTGCCTTGCAGTTATCTACACATATATGTACACCCTTACCGTACTGTAACGATTTATTATCGTCCAGCAAAATATTGCGTACATCATTAAGCATGGACATTATCTCTGCGCGGATGGAATCAAACTCCGGATATTCTTCCTGAACCTCATCTATAAAACCATAATCTGGATTTGCTGCTTTTAACTCTTCTTTTGTAACCGTTCCTTTTTCACTTGCATATATAGTCTCGCACCTTGTCAAAACTTCGTTTTCGTTTTTAAGCCAAAGCTGTACGGCATACATCACAATTATCTATAAAGAATCCGTCAACACCTTTTTCATATAGTTCCTGAGAAAGCTGTCCTATAAACTTCTGCCAGTCTGGGTTTGCTACATCTACCCATTCTTCTTCCTCCCAGTGCTCATACTCACCGATTGCCAGTTCCGCATAGGTTGTATAGTACTCCCTGAAGTTTTCAATCGACCCAATATTTAGATATGTATATACGACTGTTCCATTTTTATGGAGCAATTCAATATTCCTTTTTGTAAAATACTGTGCATCAATTACAATCGTTTCATACATTTTAAATCGTTCCAAAGATGAGGCGTCCGCATTTAAAAACACCCCATAATCGTTTTTCTCAAAATTCTTTGCTTGATTGGCTTTCACAAAAAAACATCCACCAATAAACATTAGAACAAATAATACAGCCAAGGCTACTGGTTGTTTGATCCTCTTCCCACACCCTTTCGGTGATTCTCGTTTTTTCCTCATGACTATCACATTTTACACATTGATGATTATGTTTTCCCAGATTTGTTGCTCAATTTGCATTCAAATTATACCATAAAACTTGTGAACAGTTCTACCTTCATTTTGGAATATATGAGAAAAGTCCGAACGGTTTTCTGCCCGGACTTTCTCGCTCAATCATAAATCAATTCCGCTTTCACAATCTCCTCTGCCTGCGCCTTGCAAGCGTTCATCTGCCGCACCCATTCCATTTGGTTTTCGGCTTTCAGTTGCTCGGTCACGCCGTTTTGCTCTGCCAGTGACCGCACGATCAGCTCCATGCGATGCTTACCTGATCTTCCATTATGTCTAGTTGCTTTCATTCATATCTTTCCTTTCTTTTCTACAAAAAAGACCAAGTAAATTTCTCTACTCAGTCTGTTAATAGCAACAATATTTAATTATTTTCCCGAAGGGATTTGCAACGAAGTTGCCAAAACTTTTGAAGCTCTGCTACTTTCGTATAATTTTAAATCACCATCTTTTAGACTAAAATGCGAAAGGAAACTCAAATTTCTCCCCTACAGAGAATGGAACTGCTCCTATTGTTTCCGTGACTTCAAAAGTTGCTCCATTCCATCCGTTGATTTGGATAGTTCCCTTAATGCTGCCGTCATCCGATGTGAAATCAAGGTTTCCATTTCCATTATCAATAAAACTTCCTTCTATTTCACCCAGCCTATAGACAGAAATGATCGCCTCATCTTCTCCCTCCCAGCTTTGTTGAGTGATTAGTGAACTGTACACGGCATCGGTTCCCTGGTTATCGACAAACAAACCGTACTTTGTAGATGCTTCCGGCATGGCAAAAGATTCCCCCTCAATCTGTGCCAGCTCATTTGCAATGAAATAAGCCCTGTTCTTGGTTTTTTCTTCCCAAAGGGAATTTACAAGCATAGGATACATACTGCCATTTTCCTCCTGAGAACCAAGGCTCATTAATGTTACTTCTTCTTTCATAGCAATCCAGTTTCTCTGTTCTTCAAGAACCATTTCTTTAGTATCCTGATTTGCCAAGCTACTGAATCTGCTCCAAAGATTATTCAGTTCCGTATCCCAAATCACATAAAGCCATTGAGATGCCACATTCATCTCTCCTTGAGTCTGCGCAGACTCTGCCAGCAAAGTGTATTTTTGGGTAATTGTATCGATATTCTTTAATTCCTCCTGAAGAGAGGATGAATTTGATACCACATAGGCAACATCCGCTTTGATATCTTCTGTGTAATCATAGGTGAAATCTATTTCAATTGTATCTTTTAGCTCTATATCATCTTCTTCACCGTTATTAAAAGTGGTGGATTCTTCTGATGTCGTCTCCTCATCCATACTTTCAATCTGTAGGCTGCTTTCCTGCTGTGTTATGACAGCTGCATCTTCTTTTGTTTTTCCACAAGCCCCTAAACTAAACACCATAAAAAGAGTACATACCAATATGGTTTTTTTTTTCTTTTTATTCATAATCGTTCCTCCATCAAATTCAAATTTTCTGTTGCTTTCAGTCTCTTCGCAAGACTGAAATTTCGGGTACATTGTGGCTTTATCTGTTCAAACCCTTGTACATCTGCCATCGCTTAGTAGTAGGTTACTACTAAGGGATATTTCCAATTTCTCCCACTATTCTGGCTTATCCGCCATGAGCCTTAGTAATCTAAACCGTAGTAATTCCAAGGTTTCCCGCCATATTCTGCCCTGTGTTGCCCCATTCTGCAAAGGTATGCATTATCATAAAACTGGAGTGCCGTGGCAGATGAAAAGTACTTTTATCATAGTTATATACCCTCACTTAATTATATATTTTGTTCCTCTACCTTTTCCTTCAACTGCAATCACACCTTTTTCTTCCATAGATTTCAACAACTGCGTTGTTTTTGATTTACCAAATGGGACATATGGTGCAATTTCACTTATTGGTTTCAGCATCGTCTTACTTAAGGATTTATAAATTACTTTTTCGTCTTCAGTTAAATTGACATTCGTTTCAAATACCGGTAGCACAATTTTTATAGTATTTTCTGACACTTCAAAATCTGGTTTTATCAGACTCTCTGCGTACAGTTGTTTTATTCGTGTAATTCCTGTTCCAAATATCTCTACAAAGCCCAATCTGTAAAATACATTTGCAAGATTTCTATTTCTTAAAATGGAAAGTTTACCTGATAAATATTCTTCTGCCGTTATTCCTGCTGGCAATCCACCAGGAGATACAACTTCTATTCTATCATCAAACATGGAAACTCTGATGTGAGAATCAACATCCCATACTCTATGAATCAAAGCATTTGCAATTGCTTCTCTGAAAGCTGCTTCCGGTATTTTCTCCATCATCTTTCTGTCAGCGCCCTGTATTATTTCATATTGGTAATAGTCTCTAAACACAATAAGTGCTCTTTCATACACCTCTAAAACTGATACATTTTCAAAGGTCACTCTTTTTTGAATAATACTGATATTCTCACCGAACTTAACAATATCAATTCCCGAAAAATGATTTTTATCTGCCAAAAGTCCTGCTGCATTATTAAACCCATTTACACTGTTATACAGGTTTAATGTCTTTAATGTATCCAGATTGAAAGTTTCAATCTGAATATTTTCTTTCAGCTTACGATGTAAAAATTCAAAAGATAATTGCTGGTCTTTACAAGGCAGTTCTTCAAAGCTAATATTTCTTCCATCTAATACAAGCCTTGAAAATTCCAGTGTATCTACCTCTATCGTTGCTGTATCATTTCGTTTGTATGCTTTTGATTTATATAAATATGGCTTCTGAAGACCACTTTTTATAGTGAGTTTTATTGTCTGGTCATTATTTTGTATTTCAAGTGTATAGTTTGGTTGAGGTGATATACTGTCATTGATTTTATTTTCGATATCCAGACAAGCCTGCTTTATATCTGGCAGACCTTTCACATTGCCATCGTCATCTACACCGAAAAGAATTGTTCCACCATTATAATTTGAAAAGGCACTGACTGTTTTCAAAAAAGTATTCGTAATCTTTTCTTTGAATTCCAATGTTCTTGTTTCATGCATAGTAATCGATCCCTTTCCAATCTTAATGATTATATTATATGCATAAATGCGCGCAAAAACAATCGTAAATTTTTACGATTGTTTTTGCGCGCATTTTGAGTATATTATATTTTGTTATCCAGCTAAACTGTAACGACTATTTTAACTATAACAATTCGATGTTCCAAAGGTGTAAATTCTATGCCTTCGTCCAAAAATCTCTGTAAAATCAAGGATTTTTCCCTGTCCATCAAACACTGCCATAGTAACCAAATAATATTTTTATCATAACGATATTCATTCTGTTTCAGCAAAATCTTACATTTTAACAAACATATTACATATTTACATTCTATAATTGGTCATACCTTGTTGCACTTCATCTTATTATTTGTCCTCATTTTATCTGCATTTGCATAACCAAAAAACAGATCCGCATAATCTAGTAACAATGAATTTGAAAAAATAACATCTCTTTTGACTAACTGTTTAATTTTATATTGATACACCATCGTGCCAGATGCTTCTAATCACACCCCAAACATCGTATTCAGCAGATATACCCCAGTCTCTGTTTCGAATACATTCTCCCTGCATTTTCTGATCGCTTCCTTGGGCAGATCATCTTCCAGTGCATTTACGAGGAAATCCGCTTCCAGTAAAATTCTGTAATCCAGTCCGTCCACATTCTCATAGGTATGGTGATGTGCGATCAGGTAGCAGATTCTTTCAGTCTCAGCCGCAGTTACCTCCGGGAACTGTGCAAGTATTTCCTTTGCGTAGGCAGGACCTTCCTGCTCCTGCAGCTTTCCGTCGCATCTGCCGTATTTCTCTTCCGAAGGACGAATTCCTATATCGTGCAGGATAGCTGCCATTTCCAGAATATGTAATGTCTCCGGATCCAGTCCTTCCCTGATACCTATCACATGTGCAAATTCATATACTTTCAGAAAATGCTGAATTCTCTTTGGATCACCGGCATTAAACTCTGTCATCTTAACGATCAAATCTTCCATTATCATATCTCGTCATCCTTTCAATTATGAATGTGTGTGTGTCCGGATTCCTGCGGAAATTGTCTGTGCGATTTGGGCAGCGGTTTCTTTCTTGCCGCTCTCTTCCCACTGAATGAACACATTTAAAAGTGCACCGCCGTAAAAATATAATTCATAATCCGGAATATGATAAACCGGCCTGATCTTCTCGATCAGATAAGTGTTCATTGCATCTATTACAATGGAATACAGCCCCGCATGCACAATTTTCAAAATGAAATCAGCGTATTGATCAAAAAAGCTGAGTGCATACATAATGCTGCTTCTGTCATGAAAATGCCCCAGTTTTCCTTTACTTCTCTCCACTTCCCAGACATATTCTTTTACAATTTCATGGAAATAGTCCTGAACGGCCTCCTCTTTTGTATCGTAATAATGATAAAATGTCATTCTGGAAACGCCTGCACGCTTTACAATATCTGAAATACGGATCTGCCCGTATTCCTTCTGATCCAGCAACACAAACAAGGCTTCCCCGATACACATGCGGGTAAACCTTGTACGCGTATTATATTCTTTTGTAAACAGATCTGCCATGTAGTATTCTTCCTTTAAAGTATTTTCTCCTACACCTATTATATCTCGCTTTCTCGTATATTTACAGCTGTAAATTTCCTATTTTCCGAAACCGTTCATACCGCATTTCTTTTACCTGTTCAGGATTTATTCCTTCATACTTTTGCAAAAAGAAGCCTATTTCTTTGGAAAGCTCTGCCGTCAGTTTGGGCAGCCCTTCAGGCAGTTTCTCTTCTTCCGCAAATACTTTTTCAATGACTCCCAGCCCAAGCAGATCCTCTGCCGTCAGTTTCATACATGCAGCCGCTTCTTTTGCTCTGTGGCTGTCTTTCCATAAAATACTGGCAAACCCTTCCGGTGAAAGAATGGAATACATTGCATTTTCCAGCATCCAGACCTCATTGGCTGTTGCAAGTGCAAGTGCGCCGCCGCTTCCTCCTTCTCCGATGATAATGGATAAAACCGGTACAGAAAGTGCTGACATATCCGAAATGGATGTCGCAATTGCCTCTCCCTGTCCCTGTTCTTCCGCTTCAATACCGCAGTAAGCCCCCGGTGTGTCCACAAAGCAGATCACCGGTCTCTTAAATTTTTCCGCCTCTGCCAGTAATCTTTTTACCTTACGATAACCACCCGGCTGGCACATGCCGAAATTATGTGCAACCTGTTCTTTCGTATTTTTCCCCTTTTCCTGTGCTATGATTGTCACAGGCATATTTTCAAACATGGCAATTCCCGCAATGACAGCCGGATCATCCGTTCCCGCCCTGTCTCCATGTAATTCATAAAAAAGCGGAAATAACTCTCTGATATAATCCGAGCTGATACTGCGCCCCTGCTCTCTTGCAAGCCGGACACGATCCCAGGCAGTTTTTTCACATGTCAGTTTCTTTGCATTACATGACGGTTCTTTTTTCTGATCTGCCCCTGCTTTCCCCGACTGAAGCTGTTCTCTCCTGCCCTCATCCGAGTTGTCACACGCTAACTTATTGATTTTATCCTGTAATCCGGAAATATTCTCCGATACGTTTTCTTCTCCTGCATGGTGCAGCATCAGAAGATCAGAAAGCACCTGCCTCATTTCTTCTCTTTTTACAATCCTGTCCACAAACCCGTGTTCCTGTAGAAACTCCGCTCGCTGGAATCCTTTTGGCAGCTTCTGATGGATCGTCTGCTCGATCACACGCTGTCCGGCAAATCCGGCAAGTGCTCCGGGCTCAGCCAGTATGATGTCCCCAAGCATCGCAAAGCTTGCCATTACGCCGCCTGTTGTCGGATCCGTCAGCACACTTATGTAGAGCAGTCCTGCCTCACTGTGTCTTTTAATGGCAGCACTTGTTTTTGCCATCTGCATCAGGGATAGTATCCCCTCCTGCATTCTTGCGCCGCCTGAGCATGCAAATATAATAACAGGTAATTTTAACTTCGTGGCACGTTCTACCGCTCTTGTAATTTTTTCTCCGACAGCTTCTCCCATGCTTGCCATAAAGAATCTGCCATCCATAACACAAAGAACTGTCTGTCTGCCACCGATCCTGCAGCGGCCTGTGATAACTGCCTCTTTCATGTGCGTTCGCAGCCTTGTCGCTGCGAGCTTTGCTTCATACCCCTCAAACTGCAGCGGATCCGTTCCGACAAGATTTCTGTCCCATTCCAGAAAGGTACCTTCATCCGCAACTCTTTTAATACGTTCATATGCGCTCATTCTGAAATAACCGCCACATTTCGGACAGATATATCCGCCGCTTCTGACGTCGTCTATCAGCACGATACCACCGCATTTTTTACACTTACAAAGCAGATCATCCGGAACAGACGGATTTATGCCTGTATGATATAATCCCTTTGTTGTTTTTTTAAATACATGATCTAAATTCATCGGTCAACGCTTCTCTCCAAATTCAAAAATGGTTTTCTATATAGTTGATATCCACATTTCCGTCCCGATAGTCAGGTTCTTCCAAAATGCCGTATTGATAATCCACATTAGTATCAACGCCTTCTATGATGACTTCACCTAAAGCACTCTGCGCTTTCCGGATTGCTTCTTCTCTTGTTTTTGCCCAGACGCTGATCTTTGCGATCATGGAATCATAAAATGGTGGGATCTTATATCCGCTGTATATTGCGGAATCGATTCTGATTCCTTTTCCACCGGGCAGATGTAAACCTGTGATCGTTCCGGGACACGGTCTGAAATCTTCTTCCGGTTTTTCCGCATTGATCCGCACCTCGATCGCATGTCCGTTAATTCTGATATCTTTTTGGGAAAAAGTCAGTTTTTCCCCCGCAGCTATTCTGATCTGCTCTTTGATCAGATCAATTCCTGTGATCCACTCCGTGATCGGATGTTCTACCTGTATTCTTGTATTCATTTCCATAAAATAAAAAGTACCGGAAGGCTCTAACAGAAACTCTATCGTGCCTGCATTTATATATCCTGCTGCCTTTGCCGCACGTACCGCTGTCTGTCCCATCTCCATCCGCTGTCTGGATGATAATACGCTGCACGGCGCTTCCTCGATCAGCTTCTGGTGTTTTCTCTGGATAGAACAATCCCGTTCCCCAAGATGTACCACATTACCGTGGGAATCTGCCAAAATCTGAAATTCCACATGGCGGGGACCTTTGATATAATGTTCCAGATACATGGCATCATCACCGAAGCACTGTTTTGCTTCTGCCTGTGCGATCCGGAAATTCTTTTCAAAATCCTCTTTGGATCCGGAAAGACGCATTCCCTTTCCACCACCTCCGAGTGCTGCCTTGATCATAATGGGATAACCGATTTTTTCCGCTTCCTGCAGTCCGTCCCGGTAATCAAAAACCGCTCTGTCGCTGCCCGGTATAACCGGAACTCCCGCTTTCTGCATCGTTTCCCGTGCAAGCTGTTTATTCCCCAGCCTTTCAATCGTTTCTGCCTTAGGACCGACAAAAATAATATTGCACTTTTCACACAATGCTGCAAACTTTGCATTTTCCGATAAAAATCCAAATCCCGGATGAATTGCCTGTGCACCGGTCACAATAGTTGCACTGATGATCCTCTCCATCGATAAATAGCTTTCAGAAAGTGCAGCAGGTCCGATACATACAGCCTCATCTGCCAGCTTTGCATGTAACGCTTCCCTGTCTGCCTCCGAATAAATTGCCACCGTCTCGATTCCCATTTCGCGACAGGCTCTGATGATCCGCACGGCGATCTCTCCGCGATTTGCCACAAGTAACTTTCTTATCATTTTTATTTACCCTATCATAAATGTCAGTTGTCCGCTGGCAACTACTTTTCCGTCAACACTCGCTGTTGCTTCTCCGATACCAACCGGTCCCTTTTGTTTTATAATCTTCGTTTCCAGCCTGAGCATATCTCCCGGTACTACTTTTCCACGGAATCTGCATTTCTCAATTCCGCCGAAGAAGGCAATCTTCCCTTTATTTTCAGGCTGTGATAAAATAGCGACGGCTCCTGTCTGTGCCAGGGCTTCTATGATGAGTACACCCGGCATAACCGGTTCCTGCGGAAAATGCCCCGCAAAAAAATCTTCCCTGTAAGTCACACATTTGTACCCGATCGCATATTGTCCCGGTTCATAGTCCTCAATTCTATCCAGCAGAAGAAATGGGTGTCTGTGTGGCAGGATCTCTTTTATTTCATTGATATGCAAAGATTTCATGATGCTGCCTCTCCTATCGTTTCTTTTTCGATCACAAATAATATCTGTCCGTATTCCACTGTGTCCGTATTGTGTACCCTGATTTCCCGGACAATGCCATCAGCATCACTTTCAATTTCATTCATCAGCTTCATTGCTTCAATAATACCAAGCACCTGTCCTTTTTTTACGCGATCTCCGACCTGCACAAATGGATCTTCTCCTTCAGCCGGTGCTTCATAAAACACGCCTACCAGTGGTGAGGCAATGTCTGTACAATCTTTACTCCGGACATCTCCGCCTGCATTCATGCCACCACAATACGCACTGTTTTCTGCGGAGTCATGTACCATAACCGTTTTTCCCGATTTTTTTCCGCATTTTATCCTGACACCGTTTTCTTCATAACAGAAGCTGTCCAGTTCCGATGCCGACACTGTCTGGATCAGCTTTATCATATTTTCAAATTCCATAGCTTTGCCTTTCACCTTTTCTGATCTATGATCACTCTGTGCTGTCCTTCCATAATCGTCAGGCATCAAATGCTTTAAAAACAAGCACCGCGTTATGCCCGCCAAATCCCAGAGAATCGCTCATTGCATAAGTGATCTTTTTCTCCACAGGTCCGCCGATTGTATAATGCAGATCACATTCCGGATCTGTTTCTTTTGTACCTGCTGTCCGGTGCACAAATCCATCCTGAATAGACTTCACACAGACAATAGCTTCCACGCCGCCTGCTGCCCCAAGAAGATGTCCGATCATGGATTTTGTTGAATTGATCTGCACATTTTCTGCGTGTGCACCAAATGCAAGCCGGATCGCTCTTGTTTCAAACAGATCATTATGATGTGTACTTGTACCATGTGCATTGATATAGTCAATCTGCGCCGGCTCTATGCCTGCTTCCCGCATGGCGATCTCCATTGCCTTTGCCGCACCGCTTCCATCCTCACACGGAGATGTAATATGATATGCATCCGCTGTTGCTCCATACCCCACAAGCTCTGCATAAATATGTGCGCCGCGCTTTTGTGCGTGGGAAAGCTCTTCCAGTACCAAAATACCTGCCCCTTCTCCCATGACAAAACCGTTTCTGTCCTTGTCAAAAGGAATGGAAGCCCGCATCCTGTCTGTTTCCGTCGAAAGTGCTGTCAGCTGCTGAAAACCTGCAACCCCCGTAGGGCAGATACAGCTTTCTGTTCCACCGGCCAGCATGATATCCGCTTCTCCGTACTGGATCGTGCGCATGGCATCACCGATACAATTTGTGCCCGTTGCACAGGCTGTTACGACATTTTCACACTTTCCCTTAAGTCCGAACTGAATGGAAACATTACCTGCAGCCATGTTAGAGATCATCTTAGGAATCGTCAGCGGATTTACCCTGTTTACCTTATGTTCCAGCACTTTATCGTAAGTAGCCTCCACTGTCTCCAAACTTCCGATACCGGAGCCAATGATCACTCCCACGCGGTAAGGGTCTTCCGCTTCCATATTGATCCCTGCATCCTCCATCGCTTCTCCCGAAGCCGCCACAGCATACTGTGCAAAAGGCTCCATACGTCTTGCCGCCTTCGGATCCATATGGTCAGCAGCTCTGAAATCCTTTACCTCTGCTGCAAGCTTTACCTTAAAATCCGATGTATCAAACTTTGTGATCCGGTCAATGCCGACTTTTCCTTCCTTACAGCTGTTCCAAAATGTATCCACATTGTTTCCGGTCGGGGTAACTGCCCCCATTCCTGTAATAACAACTCTTCTTTTCATTCTCTGTCTCCATTCTACATTACCATGCCACCGTCAACAGCAAGCACCTGTCCTGTCAGATACGATCCTTCCGCAGCCAGAAATGCCACTGCCTTTGCCACATCCTCAGGCTGTCCAAACCGCCCAAGCGGGATCTGCTTACATGCACCTTCCCTGATTTCTTCGGGAAGCTTCCTTGTCATATCGGTTTCAATGAATCCCGGTGCAACTGCATTTACTGTAATTCCACGGCTGGCGAGTTCTCTCGCGGCAGATTTTGTCATACCGATCATCCCTGCCTTCGCAGCAGCATAATTTGCCTGTCCTGCATTTCCGGTAATTCCCGATACAGACGCAATGTTGATAATCCTGCCATAGCGCTTTTTCAGCATTGTCTTTGCTGCAGCACGCATTGTATGAAATGCACCTTTCAGGTTAGTTGCAAGCACCGCATCAAATTCCGCATCTGTCATACGGAGCATCAGGTTATCCCTTGTGATCCCCGCATTATTGACAAGAATGTCTATTCCGCCGTAGTCTTTTGTAATTGCTGCGACCATAGCTGTCGCGGCCGCTTCATCCGACACATCACAGCCATAGGTTACAGCACTGCCGCCTTCTTTACAAATTTCCCCTGCAACAGTCTCCGCTGCTTCCTTTGAGCCATTATAATTCACGATCACAAGCGCTCCCATGCTTGCCAGCTTCTTAGCAATTGCACACCCGATTCCTCTGGATGCACCTGTTACCAGTGCCACTTTTCCAGTTAACATAATTCATTTACCACTTTCTCCACATCTTCCCAGACGGCGACATTTTTCACAGTTACTGCCGGATCTATCTTCTTCATGAAGCCGGCCAGTGTTCTTCCCGGACCGATCTCTACAAAAGTATCAACTCCCTGCCTTATCATATATCTCACACTCTGCTCCCAGTGCACGGAAGAATGGATTCCCTCACAAAGCAGTCCGGCAATCTCCTGCTTATCCGTTACCTTCTGCGCTGTCACATTGGAAATGTAAGGGATCTGCAGATCGGATATTGTTACTTTTAAAAGCTCCTGTTTCAACTTTGAAGCTGCCGGCTCCATCAGGGAAGAATGAAACGGGCCACTCACTTTCAATGGCAATACCCTCTTTGCACCGGCTTCTTTCAATGCAGCACCTGCCTTTTCAAGTGCCGTAAGCTCACCTGTGATAACAATCTGTCCCGGACAGTTGTAATTTGCGATCATAGCTCCCGGAATGTCCTGCAGCACGGCTTCTATCTTTTCTGCTTCCATGCCCAGCACTGCACTCATACCGCCGATTCCCGCCGGTACGGTGTACTGCATCAGCTTTCCGCGCTCTCTGACAAGAAGTACTGCATCCTTCATGGAAAATGCCCCGGCTGTAGCGATTGCCGCGTATTCTCCAAGACTGAGTCCTGCAGTCATTTCCGGTCTGATCCCCCGCATAAGCAGTTCCTGCGTGATCATCAGACAGACTGCAACCATCGCCGGCTGTGTAAACTCCGTCTGATTGATCTCTTCATTTTCTGTAAAACAGATTTTTTTCAGATCAAAATCAAGCTGCCCACAGACATCATCAAAGTATCTTTCTGCCTGCTCACTGTTTTCATAAAAATCCCGTCCCATGCCACATTTCTGTGCCCCCTGTCCGGGATAGATAAATGCAATTTTACTCATACATCCTGCTCCTGTTTAATGCTTCTTTTGTCTGGCTTACCAGCGTATCAATTAGTTGTTTACAGCTAACTTCTTCTTTGATAAGACCTGCGATCTGACCGGACATCAGACTGCCGTTATGAATATCGCCTTCCTGCACGGCTCTTCTGAGTGCACCGGATGCCAGAAGCTCCAGCTCTTCTGTAGAGGCTCCCTCCTGTTCCTTTTGCAAATAGGCTTTTGTCATATCATTCCGCAGTGCCCGGATCGGGTGTCCCGTACTTCTTCCTGTAACTCTTGTATCAATATCCTTTGCCCGGATGATGCGTTCCTTATAAGCCGGATGTACCTGACATTCATTTGTGACTACAAACCGTGTACCCATCTGTACGCCCTTTGCCCCCAGCATAAATGCTGCTGCAATTCCTCTGCCATCACCGATCCCTCCGGCGGCGATCACCGGGATGTCAACCGCATCCACAACCTGCGGTACTAATGTCATTGTTGTACTTTCTCCGATATGTCCGCCGGATTCGCATCCCTCTGCCACAACTGCGTCTGCCCCGCAACGCTCCATACGTTTTGCCAGTGCAACCGATGCCACAACCGGAATCACTTTGATATTCCGTTCTTTCCACAGTTCCATATATTTTTCCGGATTGCCGGCTCCTGTTGTAACAGCCTTTACGCCTTCCTCTGCGATCACCCGGGCAACTTCGTCCGCATAGGGACTCATTAACATGACATTTACGCCAAACGGGCGATCCGTTAATTCCTTTGTTTTCCGGATCTGCTCTCTGACCCAGTCAGCCGGTGCATTTGCTGCACCGATCAGCCCAAATCCGCCGGCTTCTGATACAGCTGCTGCCAGATGATGCTCTGCTACCCATGCCATACCGCCCTGTATGATCGGATATTCTATTTCCAATAAGTTATTTATTTCTGTCTGCATTTTATTCTCCTTTTCCATCTTCCTACCGCCATGTCACAACACTGGCTGCCCAGGTCAGCCCGCCTCCGAATCCGGCGATCACCAGCCTGTCTCCGGCTTTTACTCTGCCATCCCGACAAAGCTCGTCCAATAAAATCGGAACAGAAGCAGAAGAAGTATTTCCATACTCCTGTACATTCATCGGGAATTTTTCGATCGACTGTCCTGTTCTTTTTGCAACAGCTTCCACAATGCGCTCATTTGCCTGATGCAGAATATAATATTTGATATCTTCCTTCTGTAAGCTGTTTTTCTGTAGCAGCTCCTCTATGAGCTGTGGCACCTTACGGACGGCAAACCGGAAAATCGCCTGTCCGTCCATTCTGACATATGCATTTTTCCCATTGTCATCCATTGCTGCTCTCTGTATCGGCTCCTGCGTGCCAAACGGATTTGAAGAATACCCGCTGTATAGTGTCAATGCATCTCCCATCCTGCCGTCTGCACCACAGACAGATACCTGTTTTTCGCCTGCTTCCGCCGTCAGCACCGCTGCACCTGCTCCGTCTCCGAATAAAATACAGGTACTGCGGTCCGACCAGTCTGTAATACAGGAAAGTGCTTCACTGCCGATCACAAGTATCTTCTGATAAAATCCGCTTTCTATATAAGCACAGGCTGTCTGGTAAGCTGTGATAAATCCACTGCAGGCAGCATTCAGATCAAAGCACGCCGCCTTTACCGCCCCAAGTTCCTTTTGCACCAGACAGGCATTGCATGGGATCATCTGCGTGGGGCTTGTTGTGGATACGATGATCAGTTCCAGCGATTCTGCCTGTATTCCTGCATTTTCCAATGCTGCCTTTCCTGCTTCTACAGCCATAGAAGCAACCGTATCGTCCGTCACAACATGACGTCTTTCTATTCCTGTCCGTTCCCGGATCCATGTATCACTTGTTTCTATATAATTTTTTAGTTCCTCATTTTCCACCACCCGCGGCGGAATATAAGAACCGGTTCCTCTGATCACTGCAATCATAGTTTTCCTCATCCTGTTTTGTTATAACTTACTCGTATGGTTCATCTGCATGGTATTTCCGCTTCGTTTATCCTGCTCATAATAGTATATAGCACGCCCCATACACAAAACAATTTACATTTCGCGATATTTTGTAACTAATCTATAAAAGGCCGGGCAATGCCCGACCTTCTATTTTTTCTATCCTCTTGTTGTGCTTTATTCTTTCATTCTACCCGGTAAGCACCCTCTTACCGCCATCCAACATTCCTTCCGGCCTTTTAGATGCTTTGCATCTCATCCGGCATTTTTGCATAAACACTGCGTCTTACAAAATAGTAGCAGACCACCTGCATGACGATCGTGATGATCCATGAGGCCGGATAAGAAATAAACAGGATCTTTAATGATCTGTGCTGCGGAAAGATCCCATAGATCCAGACAATTCTCGTACCAACCGTTCCGATCACGGAAAGAATCATCGGAACTGCCGAATGTCCCATACCACGGAGTGCTCCCGGGAACAGATCCATCAGACCACACAGAAAATAAGTCACAGTTGTATATAACATGATTTCCATACCACAGGCTATAACTGCCGGATCCGTTGTATAGATCCGCAGGATCTCAGGTCCAAACAAGTATGCGCAGCTGCCTAAGATGAGCGCAGATACAACCGATAACAGTATACATTCCAGCAAAACCTGATCCATACGCTTTTTCCTGCCTGCTCCGTAATTCTGGCTGGTAAAACTCATACACGCCTGCGTAATGGAATTAACTGAGACATACAGAAAACCAAAGATATTGTTAGCAGCGGTATACCCCGCCATAGCTATGGATCCGAAGGAATTGACAGACGACTGCAGCAGCACATTTGAAAAATTGATGACCGTACTCTGGATACCTGCAGGAACACCTACCTGAAAGATCTGTCCGACATACTCCCCTTTGATTGCCAGCTTTGAAAACCGAAGCTGATAGCTTCCCTGTGTCTGATACAGGCAGCGCAATACCAGAATACAGGAGATCATCTGGGAGATCACAGTTGCAATGGCAACACCTGCAACACCCATATCACACACGATAACAAGGAACAGATTCAGCAATGCATTGATCACACCGGATACGATCAGAAAAATAAGCGGCCGCTTTGTATCTCCCACCGCACGCAAAATAGCTGCACCGTAGTTATACAACATAAAAAATGGCATTCCTACAAAATAAATGCGCATATACAAAGCAGACTGTCCGATAACATCTGCAGGGGTATCCATTAAGATAAGTGCTCCTTTTGCAAATACAACACCCACCACTGCCATGATAAACCCACTGACAAGCGCAAGTGCGATGGCTGTGTGCACTGTCTCTGACATTTCTTTTTCTCTGCCCGCTGCATAAAATCTGGCAGCCAGCACATTTGCTCCCAGCGATATCCCGATAAAGAGATTGGTAAATACATTAATGAGTGCAGTGGTCGAACCGACCGCTGCCAGTGCACTGCTCCCTGTAAATCTGCCAACCACGATAATGTCTACCGCATTAAACATCAGCTGTAAAATGCCTGACAACATCAGCGGAAGCGAAAATGAGATCAGCTTATCCATCAATGTTCCGTTAGTCATATCTATTTCGTATTTGTTTTTCTTCTGTCCGTTTTCTGTCTGCATGTCATGCTCCTGCATACTTTCTAAGATTTTATCCTACGGAATTATAACATACTTTGCCGTTTTATTCAGTTTCTTTTTCCAAAAAATCAAATCGAGGCATTGACCGCTTCTTTGATTTATGTCTATACTACTACTGAGATTTTTTATCAATAACGCACACTATTGGTTTACAGAGGATAGTGCAAAAAACAGAACTTTCATTACTATTTGTGCCGTCAACCGAAAGACGGCGGAATGGAGACCAACATGACATTAAAAGAACTTCCGATCGGAAAAACCGCAACCATTGTTAGCGTTGGCGGTGAAGGTGCCCTGCGCCAACATTTTCTGGATATGGGTATCATTCCAAAAGCAGAGATCACCATGGTGAAATATGCCCCTATGGGCGATCCGGTTGAGGTGCGTATCCACAGCTACGAGCTCACACTCAGACTGGCAGATGCCGAAAAGATCACAATTGAAAATATATATGAAAAGAAACCGCTTCCGCCAAAGCAGACATCAAAGCTTATCGATCATCCCGGACTCGGAGAAGGCGGCCGGTACCACAATAAAGAGGAAGAAAACCCTTTGCCAGAAGGCACCGTTCTGACTTTTGCGCTTGCAGGGAATCAGAACTGCGGTAAAACAACTTTATTTAACCAGCTGACCGGCTCCAACCAACATGTCGGTAATTTCCCGGGCGTTACGGTAGACCGGAAAGACGGTGCGATCCGCGGACAGAAAAATACGCTTGTAACGGATCTGCCCGGTATTTATTCCATGTCTCCTTATTCCAATGAAGAGATCGTAACACGTAACTTTGTTTTAAATGAAAAACCGAAAGGCATCATTAATATTGTAGATGCTACAAATATTGAACGAAATCTGTATCTGACCATGCAGCTTATGGAGCTTGATATTCCCATGGTACTTGCACTGAATATGATGGACGAGGTGCGTGTCAACGGTGGCTCTATTTTAGTCAACCAGATGGAAGAAATGCTTGGTATTCCCGTCATTCCTATCTCCGCCGCCAAAAATGAAGGCATCAGCGAACTGATTGCACATGCCATGCATGTCACAAAATATCAAGAACGTCCGGGCAGGCAGGATTTCTGTGATGCTAAAGATCATGGCGGCGCTGTACACCGTTGTCTGCACGGTATTATGCACCTGATCGAAGATCATGCGGAATCTGCAGGTATTCCGGTCCGTTTCGCTGCAGCGAAGCTGGCGGAAGGTGACCATCTGATACTGGAACAGCTGCAGCTGGATGAAAATGAGAAGGAAACACTGGAACATATCATTGTCCAGATGGAAACGGAGCGCGGTCTTGACCGTGCTGCTGCCATTGCGGATATGCGTTTTACCTTTATTGAAAAGATCTGTAAAGAAACGGTCGTCAAACCACATGAGAGCCGTGAACATATGCGCAGTGTGAAAATGGATAAAGTGCTGACAGGACGGTTTACCGCCATTCCGTGTTTTATCGCCATTATGGGACTTGTATTTTTCCTGACCTTTAATGTGATCGGTTCGGCGCTTTCCAATCTTTTGCAGCTTGGAATTGATTCGCTGACACATCTGACGGATCAGCTCCTTACAGCAGCACATATCAACCCTGTGCTCCACTCACTGCTCATTGACGGCATTTTCAACGGAGTCGGGAGTGTGCTCAGCTTTTTACCGATCATCGTCACACTCTTTTTCTTCCTGTCTCTTCTGGAAGACAGCGGTTACATGGCAAGAGTTGCTTTTGTTATGGATAAACTGCTCCGTAAGATCGGACTTTCCGGCCGCAGCATTGTTCCTATGCTGGTCGGCTTCGGCTGTACGGTTCCGGGTGTTATGGCAAGCCGTACCCTGCCGTCCGAACGGGACCGTAAAATGACGATCCTTCTGACACCGTTTATGAGCTGCTCCGCCAAGCTGCCGATCTACAGTTTTTTTGCTGCAGCTTTTTTCCCGGGACATGGTGCACTTGTTATGATCGCACTTTACTTTGGCGGTATTGCCATCGGTATTTTGATGGCACTTCTTCTGCGTTCTACTCTGTTTCACGGAGAAGCCGTTCCGTTTGTTATGGAACTGCCAAACTACAGGCTTCCCGGTGCTAAAAATGTCAGTCAGCTTTTGTGGGAAAAAGCAAAAGACTTTCTGCAAAGAGCCTTTACCGTTATTTTCCTTGCTACGATCGTCATCTGGTTTTTACAGACCTTTGATCTGCACCTGAATCTTGTGACAGATTCCCAGAACAGTATTCTCGCCGCCGTAGCAGGATTGATCGCACCGGTCTTTACACCGCTTGGATTCGGTGACTGGCGTATTTCCACAGCCCTGATCACAGGCTTCATGGCAAAAGAAAGTGTTGTAGCTACACTTTCCATATTATTTGGTTCCACCGCCTCCCTGCAGACAGTTCTGACACCGCTTTCAGCAGCAGCCCTTCTTGCTTTCTGCCTGCTTTACACACCTTGTGTTGCAGCGGTCGCATCGATCAAACGTGAGCTTGGTGGTAAGTGGGCTGCCATGGTCGTTGCCGGTCAGTGTGTGATCGCCTGGCTTGCGGCTTATCTGGTACATATCGCCGGCAGTCTGTTTTAGTTTTCGCGGCTGCGGCAGAAAACCATACATAAATTTAATTATAGGTATCATTCGTTTGATAAAAGAAAAATGAGGCATCCGGACGGATGCCTCATCTCATTTTAAAATAATAACCCTTATCAGATCACATATTATGCGTCAGCTTTTTTTGCTTTCTGGTTCTTCAGTGTCTGGACACCTTCGATTACAAGGATGATTGCCAGAATGATCAATAATGCACCAAAGATAACCTGTGCATATGGGCCCCAGTCAGCGCTGCCTGCAGCAATGATACCAATCTGGTTCTTTACTGTCAGAGCAAGTGAGCAGATCGTAACAACGATCATGAATGCCATAGGGATTAAGAACATCTTGTTGTTCTTTCCTGCATTACCAAGCCATGTAGCAACTGCTAACAGACCGATACCTGCAAGTAACTGGTTCGCTGCACCAAACAGACCCCAGATCTTAGCATATCCTGTCATACCAAGTAAGATACCAAGTACAACTGTTAAGATTGTTGCGAAGTATGGGTTAACCATAACCTTCTTCCATCCTTCCTTAATATCCTTTGGTGTCTGACCAGGCTCAAGCCAGAATTCCTGGAACATGAAACGTGCAAGACGTGTTGCTGTATCCAGAGATGTCAGACAGAATGCTGAATATGTAAGTACGAGCAGAGAGTTCAGTACTGTGTAGCTGCCCGGGATAACATCGTCAACCATGTGAGCGATACCACCACCGAAGATAGCTGTTGCACCAACAAGTGCGCTGTCAGGATTTGCCTGATTCCACTTGTAAGCATAACCGATTGCACAAAGAGTTAATACAGCAAGTACACACTCAAGGAGCATTCCGCCGTAAGCGATCGGCTTTGCATCTTTTTCTTTATCAAGCTGTTTAGATGTTGTACCTGAGGAAACCAGTGAATGGAAACCGGAGATAGCACCACATGCAACTGTTGTGAACAGTACAGGGAACAGATACTGGACACCGTTTCCGTTGTCTACTGCGAAACCTGTTACTGCCGGGAAACTTGCATCAAATGTAGGATGTGCCACAACAACAGCGAACACCGCAACTGCAAGCATTGCATAAAGCAGGAATGAGCTTAAGTAGTCACGTGGCTGCAGAAGGATCCATACAGGTGTTACAGATGCGATTGCAATGTAAAGACCTACGATCCACATCCATGTCTTTGTTGACAGATAGATCGGATGGAAATTCATACCAACTGCCATGATCAGAACGATTGCAAGTACACCAACGATAGAAGCAACGCCCATTGGCACGTTTTTACGGTATACAAAGAAACCGAATACGATAGCGATCAGAATGAATAATACAGAGATCATAGCAACTGATGCAGGTGTAGCGGATTTCGCCAGATCAAGTGCACCACTTTCATCATATACAGCACCGAATGTTGATGCTACGATTGAAGCAAAAGCAGCTACAACAAGGATCAGTGTCAGGTATGAGAAAATAATGAACAGCTGTTTTGCACGCTTGCTCATGTTAGTGGAGATGATCTCTCCGATTGACTGGCCTTTATTGCGGACAGATGCAAAAAGTGCGCCAAAGTCATGCACACCACCGAAGAAGATACCTCCGATGAGAATCCAAAGAGTTACAGGCAGCCAACCAAAGATTGCTGCGCCGATCGGTCCTGTGATAGGGCCTGCACCTGCGATTGATGAAAAATGATGTCCCATCAGAACCGGTGCTTTTGCCGGAACATAGTCCACACCGTCTTCCATTGTATGAGCCGGTGTCTCAGTTTTGCTCTCACCAACGCCCCACTGCTTGCAAAGCCATCCGCCGTAGAAGATGTAGCCGATTACAAGAATGGCAACACAGATGAGAAGAAGTACTAATGAATTCATTTACTCGTTCTCCCTTCCATATTTACGAATATAGTACCTTTTTCATGAATTTCGCTGTGTGGCGGCCGCCCCTGTTCGCATCAATCTGTCCTGTTGACAGCTCTACAAGTGCAGTATGGTGATCCATCCAGCCATGCAGTGAAAAATGAAAACTTTTTGATATATGACACTTTTTCAGTGCCTTCCTCGCATCTTCGTCACAAGTATCGCAGATGAATACAGGTGTGATATAAGATGCCATATGTCCCGGCCCGACATGCAGACGGTTCATGCCATCTTCATGTACATAATCTCTCCACTTCTGATACAGCTCAAGTGTGAGATGCGGGATATTCAGAAAATATAAGAATTCTTCTGTATCAGCAGTCCAAAGCTCTGCCTTTTTGGAAATGACATATTGCCCTGAATGCTCAAAAAAATCACAGCGCGCTGTGATCGGGTTCCGGTCATCTTCGTCCGGATGAATGTTGTAACTGGATCGGTAGCTCTTCAAAAGCCGTTCTATCGCGATTTCTCTCGTGTAATCCATGTTGTTTTATCCACTCCATATAGAATAATTACTTTCACCTAATTATAAAAATTTTATAAAATCAGCTTTTTAATAATAATATGTTGCCACAGTTTTCGCAACCCATTTCGAAAAAAAACATCAAAAAAAGGCGGAAAATATACAAAACATGTCATTTTGTATCAAGTTTTGCCGCCCTTTTTACAACGATATTACTTTATTTAGAATGATATTAACTTTACTCTCCTATGCAAACAGCTCTTTTACCGCCTGCGCATCGAAAGTCACCTGTTTTTTGTGATCGACCTCGATCTGGTAAAGCGCATTGGCTGCGATATGCTCTGCTGCCTGCTCCAGATCCCGGACACCCGTTGTGTCGGAGAACTGCATGATCACCTGATCCAGACCATCATCCGTAATAATGCATTCATTTTCCAGAAGACCGATGCGTTTCAGAACCTTTGGCAGTGCAAATCTGCTGAAGATCACTTTCTTTTCCTCAAATGTATAATCCGGGATATCGATCACTGCAAAACGGGACATCAGCGGAGCACTGATATCTTCTTTATTATTTGCGGTTGCGATCGGATATACACCAAATGTCGGAATCATACATTCAATGTAGTTATCGGTAAACCCGAGATTATCAAGCAGAGTCAGCAGGACATCTGCCGGATTGCCGTTTCCTTTGCCGGAAGCTGCCTTGTCCAGCTCGTTGATAATAAATACCAGATTGGATTCTCCCGCGATGGAGAATGCTTCCATAATAATACCCGGCTTTGCATTTGCATAAATACGGGAGCTTCCCGTAAGCTGCTCCGGATCGTTGATGGAACTCATATCAAGTGTAGCCCACGGCAGTTTTAAAATACGTGCTACCGCATAGGCGATCTGTGACTTACCGGTTCCTGCCGGACCGACAAGCAGAAGCCCATAAGCAGGCAATGTATGGGTTCTGTTGATCTGGATGATCGTCTCCATGATACGCTGCTTCACACGTTCCAGTCCATACAGTTCCTCGTCTAAGATCTTTCTGGCCTCTACCGGATCGATCGCCTCAAAATAATCACTCTTCCACTGTACATTCATCATAATGGAAAGGGCACGCTGTGCATGGCGGCGTTCCTCCGGGGAAACCTCATGGGATCTTGCCACAGCAAGGTTACGTCTTGCCCAGAGTCTGATATTATCGGGAAGCGTTCTTCCTGCGCAGGTCATGAAATCGGAAATACTCTGCAGGCTGGTGATCTTCATATCGTCGCCTTCCTCTTCCGCATCATCATCCTCTTCGATTTCCTCCACTGCTGTCATGGACAACAGTCTTTCGATCATATACTGTAAAAATCCGTCTGCAGCGGAAAGCTTAGTGCCACCGCCAAATGCAGTTTCCCGGATTCTGTATACTGCATAACCATCCTCTGTATTTTTACCGGAAAGGCGGACATTGATCCGGTTCTCTCCCAGCCATTTGATCAGATTTACAAATCTGGCATCTACCTTTAAGATATCAGCCGGATAGGTTTCTCCTTCTTCCTTGAATTCAAAAGAGGTCCGTTTTGTCTGATTGGTAAAAAGGCCATTGGTGTGATGCTTCCACTGCTGCTCTTTATTACTGATCACAAGGATCGGATCCTCTGGGCTTTTCTCTTTTGCATCCGATATAAAGGTTGTATATGTACAAACCTCCTCTGCCTTTCCTGTTCCTTTTCCGCTAAAATCAAAAACCGGCATTTTTCTGTCTCCTTTTTTCAATTTTCTTCCTGTTGTCTGATTGTATCCTTCTGGTCTGTTGAAGGTACAAAGACATTCTGCTTTTTATACGCTCTTCTTCTATGAAACCACAAAATCCGGAATTTTACAATTCCGGATTTTGCAAATCGTGATTCTTATTCCACATTTTTCAGTGCTTCGTCCATCGGGATCTTCCGGATCCGGTTAAAATCAAAACACATAACGATCAGATATCCGATCAGGACAAACGCAAACATCTTGAGATATCCGGCCGGTTCCACCATAAAAGTAAACCATCCGCTGTAAGAAGCCATCATGGCCGCCCATACATAAACGATCACTTTCTCGCCCAGAAAGACGGTAACCGCATCAATAAGCAGCACTGCAATTGTAGTCGCCATCAGATAAAGCCCTGCTATTTCGCTGTTTTTGTATCCCAATATCTTTGTCATGGAAATGGCATTTTCATTTTTCTCAATGATCAGCTTTGTCAGAAGGTAGATCATAACAATAGAAAGCAGGATGCACAAATATTGGAAATAGGTCATATAATTTCCCATGGAATGATCGAGCTGGTCGCACATCTTTGTGATATCCCGGATTGTGATCACCGTTGCAACATTATCTTCCTCCAGATCCGTGATCTCGGTATCGGAAAGGAAGCCGCCAAACTGTCCATCCTTCAGGGCAAATACCTTACCAAACTGCCCAATCGGCATAAATACCGCAATGCTCTGACACTTTTCATAAATGCCCGCCACTTTGAATGTATACTGTTTGTTTTCATATTTCTCATCCAGCGTTACTGTATCGCCTTTGGTCAGGTGATACTTTTCACTGAATGGCTTTGCGATATAAACCTCTCCCTCTTTCAGGGCAGAAAGTCCGTCGATCTGCACATACCGGCTGTCATTTTCGATGCCATAAACGGATACTTCTTCATCAAAATCATCACTTTTCTTCTGCAAAGATGTCATATCAAACTTCTCCGCATCCGCATTGTCTGTCGTGACCGTATTGCCATCCTCGTCCTCATAATCGGACAGCACATACTGATATTTTGCAAACATCATGCTTTCGGCGTTATCCTTATAATATTGCAGGGTACTTGGCATACCGACCGCCATGGCAAGTAATACCATAATAAAGAAGATTCCCACAAACAGAACCAGATAATTAGGAATATTCTGGAACAAAATACGCAGACGGAATCTGTTTAAGAAGCTCCAGCGTGGCAGCCTCATTGCTTTCTTCCGCTTGCTTTTCTTCAGATCATGGCGCAAAAACTGCAGCGGCGTATGATGCATCATTTTTGTAATAATGAGCAGATTCACAACCAGCATCAAAATGACCGGTATCAGCGTAGTTTTTACAAATGCCTCCGCATTCCAGATCGTTTCATAAGTCGGCAGACTGTAACTGTTATAATACATGGAAACAACTACCTTTTTAAATACCGTATAGCCAAGGACATTTCCGATCACAGCCGCAAACAGCGTGACGATCACAGGCATGGAAAGATAATGTCTGATAAGTTCTCCTCTTGTATACCCCGATGCCCGCAGTGTTCCGATCGCGGAAGCCTCCTTTACGATCGTGTTGTTGATTGTAATTGCAAAGATGAAAGCAATGATACCGATCAGAATATACAAAAGGACACCACCCATTGCCTCATCCGATCCCATGTCCTCTGTTGCAAAGTTGACCGCCGGATTGGCATAAGCAGGTACATAGTCCGCAATCTCATTGTCCGCTACGACCGTCTGTGTCAGAAGTGCCCGCATGAAATCATCTGACTGCTCCTTGGCTGCCACATCATCCGCCGGTTTTTCTTCATAAACCCAGGCATAAGCGAAATGCACTTTTTTATGTAAACTGTTAAAGCCCTCATCAGTCACCATAGCCACATCAAATTTCAACGCATCAAACATAAAATCTGTTGCCTTTTCATGCAGTGTTGCATAATTTACATATGCGATCAGACCTGTTACACGGAATTTCTTTCCGGATACGGAAACAGTATCTCCCACCTTTATGCCGACATTATCCGCATGCATACGGTCGATGGCAATTTCATCTGCCTGCTCCGGAAGCTTTCCGTCCAGAATGCATGCCTCGTTGACTGCATCCGTTTTGGCATAAACGCGGATGGTTCCATCCGTTTCCCCGTCATTATTATAGTCTTCCTCCTCATTCCGGTAAAAATTTTCGTAAACCTTCGTCTTTACCGCCTGAAAATCCGGATCGTTCAGCTCATATTTTTCTTCCGCTTCCGCATATTCGTCATCAATCTTATCATTGATCTCCCCAAGTGCTTTCTCGTATGCTTCCCGGTATGCCTCATCATAGGCTGTCTGATAAGCATCTGTCTGTTTTGCAGCCTCCAGCATCTCCGGTGACATTTTTTCCGCCATCTGCGCATCAAACTTCTCTGCAAATTCTTTCTCGAATTTTTCATCCAGTTCTTTCGTTGCTTTATCCAGATAATACTGCTTTACATCTGCCTTCTCCCCTGTCCCGATCGCTGTAAGAAGCTCCGCATCCGCCTTTTTCTGCAGTTCAAAATGACCGTCCTCCAGCTTATACTTTGTTTTTCCGTCCTCTGCCGCTTTCAGCATACTGCCGTTTGCCACATACATACCGGATACAAAGCCGATCGTCAGGATCAGGAAAAGTGCTACTACCAGATATTTCTTCCAGTCACCGGAAATCTCACGCGGAATTCTTTTGATCAGGGGATTTTTGTTTCTTTTCTTCCTCATCTTGCCACACCCCTTACCATTCCAGATCCTGTGCGGAAATCTTATTTGTATTAATATCATTATGTCGCACCATACCGTCACGCAGTTTGATCACATGGTCTGCCATGTTTTTGATCGCTTCGTTATGCGTTACCATAATGATCGTATTGCCATATTTCTGATTGACATCCTCGATCAGCTTCAATATTTCTTTTGATGTATTATAGTCAAGTGCTCCCGTCGGTTCATCACAAAGCAGGATATCCGGGTTCTTTACGATCGCACGGCCGATGGAAACGCGCTGCTGTTGTCCGCCTGAAAGCTGGTTTGGCAGCTTATACCGATGCTCATACAGTCCCAGCGTATGCAAAAGATCATCTATATCCAGCGGGTTGTCGGAAAGATAAGCACCCACCTCTATGTTTTCTTTCACATTCAGGTTTGCGATCAAATTATAAAGCTGGAACACATAGCCCAGATGTTTCCTGCGATACATCGTCAGTTTTTTCTCGCCCATGTCTTCCAGCTTATCTCCGTCTATACTTATGTATCCGGAATCTGCATTATCAATACCTCCGAGAATATTTAACAGGGTAGACTTTCCGGAACCGGAAGGCCCGAGTAATACACAGAATTCTCCCTTCGCAACGGAAAAGTTCATCCCCCGCAAAACCTCCTGCCTTGTTTCTCCGCTTCCAAATCCTTTTTTCAAGTCTACAATTTCTAAAAATTTCTTCTCTTCTATTGCCATATTCTCCTCATTTCTACAGGCCAGAATGCACTTCTGCCTGTGGTTAGTTGCGCCTAATTTCAAAATCAGTATAGCATACTTGTTTCTATTTACAACAAAGAAGACGTCTATTGATATTTTTTATCAACAGACGCCTTCTTATCATGCTATTCTTCTCTTCGCACGTATCTTTTTTACTTTTTAAACACTGCTTTAGATTTTAATTACTTCCACTGAAAAGTGATCATACCGTAAATATAAATAAACAGAATCACAAGCGGTACCAGATACCGGAAGATCGGTCGCATCCAGTTCTTTACCTTCATACCTTTTCCTTCATTTGCCTCCATAAGGAACCGGTCCCAGCCCCAGCCGATCTTATAGCAGCAGAATATCGCCAGCATCAAAGAGCCCAGTGGCAGTACATTATTCGATACAATGAAGTCCCAGAAATCCAGCCATGCAGTTCCTTTGGCAAACGGCTGAAAATGAAATACGCTGTAGCCGAGTGCTGTCGTCAGTGCTGCAAGGAAAATCACTGTCCCGCAGGCAACACAGCCTTTCGGTCTGGACCAGCCGGTATATTCTCTTACCATCGCCAGCAGATTTTCGCACACGCCCAGCACTGTTGATAAAGCCGCAAACACCATGAACAGGAAAAACAGCGTGCCCCACCAGCGTCCGCCTGCCATATTATTAAATACAGTCGCCATCGTATCAAACAAAAGGCTCGGTCCCGCTTTCACTTCGAGTCCATAAGTAAAACAGGCCGGAAATATAATGATACCCGCTATGACCGCCACAAGTGTATCCAGTACGATAATATGAATGGATTCTCCCATCAAAGAACGGTCTTTTTCAATATAACTGCCAAAGATCGCCATACCGCCCATTCCGACAGACAGCGTAAAAAACGCCTGGTTCATCGCACCTACGATAACAGAACCGTTGATCTTGGAAAAATCAGGGATCAGATAAAAGGACAGCCCCTGTCCCGCGCCCTTTAAGGTCACACTGTGTACCGCCAGAACAAGCATCAGCACAATGAGAGCAGACATCATATATTTTGTGATCCGCTCCAGTCCTTTCTGCAGGTGGAAGCTTAAGATCACAAAGGCTATCAGCACTGTCAGAAACAGATAAAACACATTGATGGCAGGGCTTTGTATCATCTGTTCAAAACCAAACTCCTGATTCTGTCCTGTCAGGAATTTTACAAAATAATAAAGCATCCATCCTGAAACAACCGTATAAAATGCCATAATGGAAAAATTGCCGATCAGGCAGATGCCGCCGAGTATATTCCATTTTTTCTTACCGGACAGCTTTCTGTACATATAAAGCGGACTTGTCTGCGCTGCCCTTCCGACCGAAAGTTCCATGACCATTGCAGGCAGTCCCAGCACCAGCAGGCATATGATATAAAGCAGCATAAAGCTGCCTCCTCCGTTTTGTCCGCACATCCACGGGAATTTCCATACATTGCCGCACCCGATCGCACAGCCTGCGGAGAGCATGATAAACCCCAGTCTGCTCCCCAGTCTTTCTCTGTTTTCCATAAAATTATTTCCTATCTCACTATTCTTTTGCTGCCATGCTCTGTCTTTCCAAACCATAGCTTGTTTTTCTGCGTTGTTTATTATACAATTTGTATTATCATTTGTATAACAAATGATTTTCATAGCATCTATCGAATTTGTCGATAACAATGCAGAAAGGGATCTTTCAATGGATATTAAAAATTTGGAAACATTTGTCATGGTCAACGAACTGAAAAGCTTTACACAGGCTGCACAGCGGCTGGGATTTACCCAGTCCACCGTTTCCTTTCAGATCAAGCAGCTCGAAAACGAACTGGGGATTCCGCTGTTTGAACGGATCAGTCATACGGTTACATTGACGAACGAGGGACAGAAGCTGCTTCCGCTTGCACATCAGATCCTGCGGCTCTGGGCAGAAGCCGGTCATATTGCAGGTAATACCGCACCTGCAGGCATTGTCAGGATTGCAATTGCTGAATCTCTTTCCAGCTGGCAGTTCCACGGCCACTTCAAAGACTTCCACGACCGCTATCCGGGAATCCGCCTGAAGCTGATCGCCGCCAGCACGGATGATATGTTCCAGATGCTGGGACAAAATCAGGTCGATATTGTCTATACACTGGATCGCCGTATTTACAGCCATCATTACATGACAGCACTGGAAGCACCGGTCAATATCCATTTTGTCACCAGTCCCCGCCATCCACTTGCGAAAGAAAAAAAAGTGGATATCGGGAAATTACTCGACTATCCACTGCTTCTGACAGAAAAAAATATGAGTTATCGCGCGATTCTGGATGAGATCCTTGCTGCCAGAGGACTCGAAACAACACCTGCCATGGAAACAGGCGATACACAGCTGATCTGCAGCCTGCTCCGTCAGGATATCGGCATTTCCTATCTCCCGGAATTTGTCGTACAGGAAGATCTTGCAAACGGACGGCTTGTCAGCCTGCCTGTCAGTGATATGCCTACGCCGGGCATCTGGCGCCAGCTTCTGTACCACCGCAATAAATGGATCTCCCCGGAGCTTACCTGTGTGATCGATTACCTGAAAGAGCAGCAGGCGTAACCTGCTGCTCCATTTCCAAAAGTCAACTGTTTAGCGGCTTCTCCCGGATGTCATTGTAAGAATTGTCTTTTGGGTAAAACATAACGTTCCTCTTTTCTAACATATTTTCGTGAAATAAAACACCACAAGCTGTGTACGGTCGCGCAGGGACAGCTTTTCCAGGATCGCGCTGATATAATTTCTGACGGTTCCTTCGGACAAAAAGAGACTCTGTGCGATCTCCCGGTTGGATTTTCCCATTGCTGCCTGCTCGATGATCTCCTGCTCCTTTTCTCCGATATCATAATCTGCATAGGAAAAATCATGCTTTGCAGCCGTAAGTGCCGGGATCTTGGATACCACCTCTCCACCAAATACACTTTGTCCGCCGTAAACCGCTTTCAGAGCAGGAATGATCGCCTCAAAATCCTGCTTTAATATGTAGCCTTTGACGCCGAGCCCCAGTGCCTTTACAATATATTCCTCATCCGAAAAGGTGGTCAGAAGCAGGATCTTCGCCGCGTTATCCATGGTAAGGATTTCTTCCGCCGCAGCAAGCCCGCTCATTTCCTGCATCTGGATATCCATCAGGACAACGTCCGGTTTTTCTTTCTGATACAGCGCAACAGCTTCCGAGCCATCATGACCGCTGCCCACTACTTCTATTTCTTCATCCGACCCGAGGATCGTCGTAAGTGACATCTCCACGAGCTGATCATCATCAACTACAATTACCCGCATTCTTTCATTTCCTTTCTGATCGATACTATAATGGCAAATCCTGCATCTGTTCTGAAATGGATATTGCCGCCAAGTGCCTCCACTCTCTGCCGCATATTGGTAAGCCCGATGCCCGCATGCTTATTTTCGCGGATCTGCGTTCCGTTATCTTCTATCAGAAGCTGGTAAAATCCCGGATGCTCCCGCAGCATAACAGATACCTTTGTCGCATTGGAGTGTTTTACAATGTTAGCCATAGCTTCCTTTACAATGGCGATCATGGCATATTTCACATTTCTCGGAACCTGCGGGGACATATCGTAAACTAGCTGCAGCTCATAATTCTGACGCATCTGGGAAGTTGCTTCCGCAACAGCCTGTTTCAGATCTACGGATTCATCATGCAGATCATGCACACTTTCACGGATGTTGTTCATGGCTTCATTTAGGGATGCATTCACACTCGAAAGCTGTGCATAAAGTGTTTCTTCCTTCTTATGCACCATCATGAGTGCCCCAAGCTGCAAAATGCAGCGTGACAGCATATGTCCGACATTATCATGGATCTCCCGTGCGATCCTGTTCCGCTCCGACAACGTCGCAACTCTGATTTCATAGTCCTGTTTTTCCAAAAGCTCTTTATTACGCTGCTTCATTTTTGCCTGTTCTTCCACACTGCTGTCCCTAAGTTTTAAAAAGGCAGCATGCTCCTGTACCTGCTGCCTGGTTCTGACTGCCAAAAGAACTGCCAGCATAACTGTCATGATCCACAAAAGAATCTGCCCAGCCCCATGAAACAGGGAAATTCTGTATACAAAAAGTGCACAGGAAAGACAGCCCCACCACTTCTTTCTATAAACAAATTCATAAATATGCACCGGCAAAAAGAAGATCAGACTTGGTGCAAAAAAGCACGCCAGCACATAAACCACCACGATCCCATAAAAGGCAGCCTCTTTTTCCAGATAGATGATCAGTTCCATCGAAATGAGTGCTGCCAGAAATGTCACCACCGGTCCATAGGTCAGACTGCGGTTCAGCAGAAAAAGAAGTCCCATCATCAGTATCACATGTTTATCTATTGCTTTTTGCATCCGATGTTTTCCTCCTTTTTCGTAATTTCCACAAGGAACATTCTCATGCCCGGTCAGCTTTATCCTACCACAGATCGCGCAAATAGTATAATGAAAGAAGGAAAATATGACAAATGTCATATCAGGTATTAACATTTATTACTACAAATCAATCAGAAAACCCTTTATACTTTTCTCATGCAGAACAAGCTGCACAGCGATATCATACAATCTGGAGGTTACTTATGGCAAACATAGCAGTCAAAATAGAAAATCTGGTGAAACGATACGGCGAAGTCATCGCTGTAGATCATTTAAACCTGACCATCCGGGAAGGAGAGATCTTCGGACTTCTCGGTCCGAACGGTTGCGGGAAGACAACTACGATCAACTGTCTGCTTTCTCTTCTTTCCTATGATAAAGGAGACATTGAAATTTTCGGTGAGGAGATCACACCGACCAATTATAAGCTCAAGTCACAGATCGGTGTTGTCATGCAGAATGTGGCGGTTTTCGATGAACTGACCGTTTCTGAAAATATTGATTATTTCTGTGGACTTTATATCCGCGATAAGGCACTCAGGAAACAATATGTGGAAGAAGCGATTGCTTTTGTGGGACTAGAGCATTTCAGAAAGTTTTATCCGAAAAAGCTGTCCGGCGGACTGCTCCGTCGTCTGAATATTGCCTGCGGGATCGCGCATAAACCCAAACTGATCATTTTAGATGAGCCGACCGTAGCGGTCGATCCGCAGAGCCGCAACAAAATTCTGGAAGGGATCGTCGAACTGAATCGGCGTGGGGCAACTATTCTGTATACCTCCCACTATATGGACGAAGTCGAACAGATCTGTTCCCGCATTGCCATCATCGATCAGGGCAAAAACCTGGCACTTGGCACAACAGAAGAACTCAAGAAACTGATCAAGAAAAGTGAGATCATCACGATCGATATCCTCACTCTGACAGAAGAAGATCTTGCCGCCATCCGTCAACTGCCGCATATATATGAAGTCAGCTTTGATCAGCATAAGCTGACGGTTCTCTGCAGCGGCGGCCAGCACAATCTCATTCATGTGCTCGATTACCTGCAAAAGAAAAGCTACTCCTTCGGCTATGTCCATTCCGAGCTTCCTTCCTTGAATGATGTTTTTCTGGAAATTACCGGCAAAGAGCTGCGTGATTAAATGATATAAACTATAAGGAGTACAGTCATATGATACAGATTATTTTTTGCAGCTTTAAAAGGCTGTTTCGCAATACAACGAATATGTTTTGGATCTTAATTTTCCCGATCATTCTGGGCACCTTCTTTTATATTGCTTTTTCCAACCTCGGTGCATCGGAATCCATGAGCACAATTCCTGTAGCGGTTGTCCTTACCGATGATTACTACGGAGAAGCACTCAAGCAGACCGTGACACAGCTTTCCGAAGGAGAAGATCCTTTTCTGGACACTACCTTCTGTTCCGAAGAAGAAGCACGAAAGCTTCTGGAAAACGGCGATGTATGCGGTATGATATTAAGCGGCAGTCAGGCAAAGCTCAGCGTTTCCGCCAATACGTCGGCAGATAATATCAAACAGAGTATTCTGGCAGCTTTCGTGGAAGAATTCAACCTCCGCTGTCATCTGCTGATCGATACGATGCAGAAGCATCCGGAAAATGCTGAAAAAGTAATCTCTGCTTTTCAGAATCCACACGCCTTTAATGAGGAAGTTTCCTTACAGAAAAATCCAAATGTGGATACTTACACGCAGTATTTTTACAATCTGCTCGCTATGGCATGTTTATATGCTGCTATGGCCGGTGTGACCGTAGCTGTGGAAAATCAGGGCAATCTTTCTACGCTCGCTGCCCGGAAAACAGTTTCTGCCCGAAAAAAATCCAGCATGATCATCGGTGAACTGATCGCCGCTACCATCTTTGAATTTGTCCTGAATCTGATTGGTTTTTTCTACCTGTCCTATATTTTGAAGGTCGGTGTTGATGCACAGCTTCCGTATGCGATTCTGTCGCTGTTTACCGGCGTTCTGACCGGTGTATCCCTCGGTTTTTTCTTTGGCACACTTGGCAAAAAAGGAAAGGAAGAAAAAGACGGGCTCATCTTTGCCGTGATCATGCCCCTGTGCTTTTTAAGCGGGCTTATGGTCGGCAATATGCGTGTCCTCATTGACCGTGTTGCACCGGTTGTCAACCGTATCAATCCCGCTGCCCTGATCACAGACAGCTTTTACTGCCTGAGCATTTTTGAAGGGCATGCCAGATACACCCGGAATATTGTAACATTGCTTCTTTTATCCGTTCTCTTTATCGGTCTGGGAATTTTGAAAACTAGGAGGTCCCGCTATGCAAGTATTTAACATATTTTTTAAAATTGCAAAAAAGCATCTTGGACAGGTGTTTATCTATTCCGGTATTTTTCTGGTCCTCATTTTCATAATGAGCATCTCGCAGTCTAAAGCGCTGAGCGGTGATTTCAGTGCCAAAAAGATAGATATTACCATACTGGATGAGGATCATTCCATGCTCAGCCAGAGCATACAGGACTACCTTGGCTCCCGTCACAATCTGGTAACACTTGAGAAAACAGATACGGAATCCTTGACAGACAATCTGTTTTATCAGCAGATCAGCTATGTACTGACGATTCCCAAAGGATTTGAGGCGCAGTTTTTGACAGATACGCCTCTGAAGCTGTCACACAGCATCAGACAGGACAATGCGAACGGCTTTTTCGTCAATGAACAGCTTGACAGCTATCTGGATTCGATCTCCTTATACTGCACGGGAGGCTATAGCCTGACAGATGCCATTGCCGCTACCGGACAAAATCTGGAGGAATCTCCGAAGGTAGAAGCCATTACCTTTCAAAAGACCGGAAACAGCGGAAACAAAACTATGTTTTACTGGTTCCAGTATATGAGCTACATCTTTCTGATGATTTTTCCTCTCAGTCTGGTGCCGATCCTTGTGACCTTCCAGCAGACAGATGTCAGTTCCCGCATTGCCTGCTCTGCTCTGCCTGCGCAGGCACGTACCCTGCAGCTTGGTCTTGGCTGTATCTGTTACAGCATTCTGACATGGCTTATTTTCACCCTTGCCGCTGTCCTGTTCTTCGGCCCGAAAAATGTTTTTTCCCAACAGGGACAGTTGTGTATCTTAAACAGCTTTGTATTTACATTGATCTGCGTTGCACTCACGCTGCTGTTAAGTACCTTTGGTCTGAAGGACAATGCCCTCAACCTGATTGCCAATATCATCGGGATCGGCATGAGCTTCCTTTGCGGTATTTTTGTACCGCAGTGGTATTTGAGCACCGGCGTTTTAGCTGTTGCAAAGTTTCTCCCGGCTTACTGGTATATCAAGATCATCAATATGGTAACCGGCTGGTCCGGAGAAAGCTACTCCCTTGCAAATTACTGGAAATACATCGGTATGCAATGTATTTTCCTTGTTGCGATCTTCTCTGTATACCTTGTAGCAAACAAACAACGGAAGAAAACAAGTCTCGCCTAGCATAAAAAAACAGAGCAGAGGGCTCCAAAAGGAACTCTCTGCTCACATACACATCTACATCTTTGTTGATTTTATACCCATATCACTCTTTATATTCGTATACTCGTGCTTCATACGGCTTCAGCATGCCATGCACGGGATTCGGATAGTTGCATATCACAAGCTTTCCCTTTCTGCCCCTGAACTCTTTTATGTTATGCCATTTCAAGCTGTGCGTACTGAAGGAACATACAATAAGGAGACTCTTTTGCTGATAGGTACGCTTGTACACATATAATTGATTACTGAGCCTATCGTATTCCTTATAGTCTCCCCACAGTGCCACATCACTGTTTTTCCGATAACGGAGGCATCTGCGGTAAAGCTTCAGAATACTGAACGGTTGCTCTTCTTCTGCCGCAACATTGATCTTTCTGTAATTCGGATTGATGTAAAACCATGGCTTACCGGTCGTAAATCCGGCATTTTTACTGTCATCCCACTGCATCGGCGTACGCGCAGAATCCCTGCTGGATGCATGGATCCGCTCCATCCGCTTCTCCACGCTGTCTTTCAGATGGAACGTGTCATAATTGTTATGGGAAGAAACATCCACATACTGATCGATCGACGCAAGCTTGATATTCGTCATACCGATCTCCTGCCCCTGGTATACAAAAGGCGTTCCCTGCTGAAACAGATAGCAGACCGCAAGCATCGAACCGCTTGCCCTGTGATACCTTTCATTTCCGTATCTGCTGATGACTCTTGGGTGGTCATGGTTTTCCAGATACAACGTATTCCATGCTCTTCCGTTCAATGCTTTCTGCCATTTACTGAATGCATGCTTCAGACTTCTGAGGTGGAACGGACGCTGCATATATTCCGTAAAAATGCAATCGGCAAACATATGATCAAAATGAAACATCAGATCCAGTGATTTATGCTTTCCTGTCAGATAGGAAAGCGCAGATCTCGTGCTCGTCATCGGACCTTCCCCTAACTGAAAACAGTCATATTCCTCGCAGACTTTCCGAAATTCCGCCAGATACTCATGAATATGCGGACCATCTTTATAAAAAGGCAGTCCGTTCGCCGCCGGAATAAACGGAAGTCCGTCTGGCAGATTATCAGCTTTCGAAATAAAGGTGATCACATCTTCCCGGAACCCATCTACGCCTCTGTCCAGCCAGAACCGCATGATGCTCTTGACTTCTTCCCGTACCTTTGGATTATCCATATTCAGATCCGGCTGTTTTTTTGCAAAAATGTGCAGATAATACTGGTCACGCTCCGGGCAATATTCCCATGCTTTTCCTTCAAACAGACTGTCCCAGTTGTTTGGCAGCTTCCCGTTCTTTCCATCACGCCAGATATAATAATCACTGTATGGATTATCCCTGCTTTTCTTGCTTTCCAGAAACCACGGATGCTCATCGGAAGTATGGTTGACTACCAGATCCATGATCACCTTCAGTCCCAGGCTGTGCGCCTTATCGAGCACCTTTTGGAACTGCTCCAGGTCCCCATAATCCGGGTGGATATTTTTATAGTCGGAAATATCATAGCCATAATCTGCATTCGGCGAAGGATAGAGCGGCGAAAACCATATGCCGTCCACACCAAGCGATTTTATGTAAGGCAGTTTTTCGTAAACGCCGTACAGATCGCCGATTCCGTCTCCGTTTCCATCATAAAAACTTCTGATCCAGATCTGGTAAAATGCCATTCTTTTGTACCAATCTTTTTCCATACCGATACCTCTTTTTATATAGCTTGCTGTTTTTGCATTTGTTTCTCATTGACTTCCGGTTATTCTCATCCGGCTTTTCAACATCTGTCAATGCATATGAAAAATCCGGGAAATCTTTTCATATTCTTTCAGGAACTCATCATATTCTTTTTTGAATGAATTCCTGCATTCCTCTCCAAATTCCTCGGTTACCTTTATGGAATCCTGCACTTTTTCCTGCATGTTTTTCATGGAGCCTGAGATCACATTATGACGCAGCACAAGCTTTCCGCTCTTCTTGGCTTCTATGATCTCTCCATATCTCTCATATGCGCTGTGTACACTGTCTTCCCAGGAAATATAGATCTCATTCATTGCATGTTCGCCCACGTCATACAGATGTGCAAGGTCAGAACCCACACGTTTTAACAGCCGGTACATGGCATCCGGGGTTTCTTCGATCAAAAATCCGTTTCTGTCATCCGTGATGCCTTCTGCCGCACAGCTTCCTCCGATCAGTACACTGGCAAGCCCACAGGCTGCTGCCTCCCGGACGACAATACCATTTGTATCATACGTAGACGGGAAAAGGAACAGATCCGCCCTCGTATTCCATGCACGGAGCTGTTCTCTGTCATATACCGCTCCTGTAAAAATATACTGTTCCGGCTTCAGGAGACTTGCTGCTTTTTCTTTCATCTCCTTTTCATCCGGTCCGCTTCCGACAAATACCATACGGAAATCAACGCCATCCTGCGACAGTTTTGCAAGCGCATCGAGAATAAGCGGAAGCCCTTTATATTTGACGATCCTGCCTACAAATAAAAAGACCGGAATCCCTTCCGGAAGATCATAGGAATCCGTTACTTTTGCCACCTTTTCCGGCGCAACACGCCCTTTGGCAAAATCAACGCCGTTGCTGACCACGCGGTACTCTCCCGTATATCCAAGACAGCGCAGGTTTTCTCCTGCTCCTCTGCTGACCACCCATACTTCATCGCACGCCTCTATGTTGCTGACAAGCGCATGTATGGCTTCTTTTTGCAGCAGCTTTGACTTCACTGCCTTGGCAATATCAATATCGAACTTCGTATGATAAGTAAATACAAGTGGTGCATCTGTATAAAACCGGAGCGTCCGCGCAAGCAGCGTGGAAGACACCGGGCAATGACTGTGTATGATATCCGGTGCAAATTCCTTCATTGTCACAATTTCCTTGACATCAAGCGGATTGCCTGCCCGATATCCTTTTACGATCTTCGTCGTATCAAAGCTCTGATAGGGCACCACCCAATAAGGATAACTATGATATTCTGCGCCCGGATACGCTGGCGTTGCCACCATCACATCCGCCAGCTTCTCTTCCTGCAGGATCTTTGCATAATTCATTACAACATTTGCCACACCGTCTATGACCGGCGGGAAGGAATCATTTAATAACGTTACTTTCATTGCTTCTTTCTACTCCTATATCGAATTTCTATCTAGTTCACATACAGTTTTCTGAGCTCCAGCTTTTCCATAATCCCGGCTGTTGTGACGCCCGGATGCGTCGCGTACATTCTGCAGACAGCCTCCACAAGGTCTTTCTCCACCCTGTTTTTCTTTGCAATCTGCTCGATGCTCTTCCCTGCTGAAAACTCTTTTATGATACGGCCGATCAACCGGTCCAGATCTTTCTCTGACAGGGAAATCTTTTTTGCATTCTCTTTTGTAAGTGCAGGGGAAAGATCGATCTTTTCCACTCTGTAATCTGCCGTTTCATCCTCAAAATACAGAATTGCAAACGTAATTGGCTGGTGAAAACGTCTCGGCCCGCAGCTTCCCGGATTGATATAACAAATGCTGCCTTCCTGTTTCAGTTCATATTTATGAGAATGCCCACAGATCACAAAATCTACTTTGCCCAGATCATCCGGCAGATCCTGTTTCTTGTGACACATATAAAAGGTACGGTTTCCTATCTGCTCTCTGACAAAATAGGGCATATCCTTTGCCCATTCTTTATCATTGTTTCCCCGTGCCATATAAACCGGCGCAATCTGCTGTAACCTTTCCACAATTTCCGGTCCACCGAAATCCCCCGCATGAAAGATCACTTCGCAGTCTTTTATTTTCTGTACAACTTCCTCACGCAGAAGACCATGGGTATCTGCGAGGAAGGCTATTTTGTGGTGTGCCATATCCGGTATCCTCTCTAAGCTGCTTTATAAATATTCTCTCAGGTCATGTGCGACTGTGGCTTTTATAAAATGGAGGATTTTATAATTATTTCTGCTCATTTATTACCTCCTGTATAGATCTGTAAGGCACCTCTGAAAACAATTTTTTTATGTCCCCTTCTACATCTAATGCAATCGCCATCTTGGTCAGTGACAGAAGGCTGATGTTTCCGGTTTCCTCAAATCGTTTGATGGAGCTATAACTAACACCACATGCTTCACTTAGTTTCTTTCTGGAAAGCTTTACTCTCTTACGCAAAATTTTCATACGCTTTGCCACTTCCATATTTATTTCTTCCGGCGTTTCCCAGACATACTTTCGCATTGTTACTCTCCACAGTCCTATATTCTTATTATCGTTTCATATATACTTTTTAGTATAATATTACTATTCATAATAGTATTATAGCCAATATATTAACTAATATCAACTTTTAGAGTAAGTTTTAGTTAATATATTGGCTAATTCATCTAATGAAATCAATGACAATATTTCTTGCTTCCATGTCTCTAAATCTGTTTGTACATCATTTAAAGTTTTTCCATTCAAATCCCTTTTTAAATGCTCTATTACATGCTGATCGTCTAATGTATATAGAAAAACAAGGATTTCCTTAGCCGTTCTTATTTTTTCTTCGCTAGAAATATAGTCAAAAAAATCATCACTTACCATACTTTTCACTCGTTCTTCATTATGACTTCCACCATGCAAAACCAATCTATGCTTTAGCAAGCTTCTTCTTAGAATACTCTGGCATTAACTTCTTAATTTTTTCTTCCGAAATTTCTATGACATTTTCTATGACATTTCTACGGCATTTTCTATGACATTCCCCATCTTCATTATAAGAGTTACTTAAACCAAATTTGTTCCTTTAACCAATTCAGTTTTTATCTTCTCCTAACTTCCACACATAGAGCTTTTACATTCAGGAATACTCTATATCTCATTTTTATTCTATAAATACATACTTTCCCTTTCCTTTACCATTCACCGCTTTAACAACTTTCATGTCTCTAAGCTTTGTCATGACTGCTCTTGCTGTGGATGGTGAGCAATCAAGAATTTCTTTTATTTCTTTTGTTCCAAAAATCTGATTTTTCTCTATTTCATCATACACATTAAGAATATTTGCCTTCGAAGGTTCATTATATTTTTGCTGCTCAATCGCCGACTTTATCCTATCAACCGCCGATTTTTTATCGTCAATCGCCGACTTTTCTTCTCCAATCGCCGGCTTTTGGTAATCAATCAACGACTTATTGACTGCAATAGCCAATTTTTTTAATGAATCAGCTTTTTTTTCAACAATAGTTTTTCCAACTTTTGAATTATAAATAACCGCCTGCAACATAAAAGCATTTGTATGATAAACAGGATCTTTTAGTCCCACCTGCTCCAACTCATTGCACATACGATTAACACCTTCGCCAAATTCTTTTACAAATTTATAGTTCTTTAAAAACTCTGCAATTTTAGGGTTTCTGGAAAAATGTGTGAAACGTATATTGTCCGCTCTTACAAGCCCCGGAAGTTTTCCCGGGCTTTCAACTACTATATGATCATCAAACATTTTTATCTGAATATCCGTACCGGTAATACTGTAAGAAGGATAAATAAAAATTATTGATTATCCCTCTACGTCGCAAAATACTATTTAGCATCGGTTACAATCGGAAAGTTCA
>ENA-UPTB01000393-UPTB01000393.1-human-gut-metagenome-genome-assembly--contig:-NODE-393-length-46804-cov-27.443127_pt1 | contig 46804 bp, 41 predicted proteins | sample MGYA00250046_ERZ773369 | MGnify/ENA primary metagenome ERZ773369 (study PRJEB29103, sample SAMN06111938) | human gut metagenome | biome: human gut; feature: ankylosing spondylitis patient; material... | reverse complement strand
CCCCGAAGCTCAGTTTCATTCTGTCGTTTACGTTTTTGACACCATATCCCAAAGCATGATATTCCAGAACATGTGCAAGCGTATCTGCATCCATCCCAACGCCATTATCACGAATGCTGACATAAATCACCCCGGAATCTGTCTCCTCCCAGATACGGAACCAGATCTGATGATCCGGATCCTCCTTAATATCAAGACCATGCTCTAACGCATTTTCTACAAATGGCTGAAAAATAAGTGAAGGAAGTTCATAATCCAGCAATTTTTCATCTACATCATAATGCACTTTAAAGTCATTATCATGCATCCAAAGTTGCAGCTGTACATAAGCCTGAATATTCTGAAGTGCCAGCCGCAAACTGATCCAGGTTCTTCCTTTATTTAAAGTTGTCCGGTAAAATGCAGAAAGTGCAAGCGTCACCTGACTGATTTCCTCTTCGCCGGCCTCAATTGCTTTCCAGTTGATCATCGACAGGGAATTATACAGGAAATGCGGATTGATCTGAGCCTGCAATGCTTTCATTTCAAATTCTTTCCGGGCAATCTGCGTTTCATAATTTTCTCTGATCAATTCCTGGATCCGCTGCATCATATGATTATAACTGTTGATCAGGATTCCCATCTCGTCTTCGCGGTTGCTGTGGACTGTTGCCTGAATGTTTGTTTCATCCATAGACTGGATTTCTTCTGTCAGTTCTTCCAATGGTCTGGATAAATATTTTGCAAATCTCCTTCCCAGCAGAATAATACAGACCAGACAGGCTCCTACCTGCACAGCGATCATAAGAAACGCTCTTCTGGAAAATAAGAGGATTAGAAGAATGAAAAAGATTTTATATTTTATAAAGAAGGAAACCGTTTTATCGATCGCGGTCGTACTGGCAGTGATGTCAGTATTTTTTGTAGCCCCTGACAGAGAATATATTTCATATATTGATTTCCGAACACTGGCAATCCTGTTCTGCCTTATGAGTATCGTTGCCGGTTTGAGGAATATTGGTGTGTTTGATAAATTAGCGGAACGGCTGTTAGCAAAGGTGCATGGGATCGGGGGAGTAACGGTGATCCTTATATGCCTGTGTTTCTTTATGTCGATGTTTATAACAAATGATGTATCACTTATTACATTTGTGCCGTTTACAATTATATTAATGAAGAAACGGAACCCGGATGTCGATGGCAAATGGATGCTAAAAGTAATTGTCATGCAGACGATCGCGGCGAATCTTGGCAGTATGTTGACACCTCTTGGTAATCCTCAGAATCTGTATCTGTATGGAAAAGCAGGTATAGGTATTGCGGAGTTTTTAAAGATCATGCTACCGTATACAGTCTGTGCATTTGCTTTGTTAATGGCATGGATCGGTCTGGCATCCATGGTTCGAAAAAGAAAGTTGAGTCATGAAGAGAAGACAGAAATAAAGCAGAATAAAGGCTTAGACTCTGCTGAAGATAAAGCTTCAACGAAAAGACAGAAAGATCCGTTGGGTGCTTCCGGTTCAAAATGGGGGAAAAAGGATGCGGAATGGATTGAAAAATTTACAGCATATATTATTCTGTTTGTCATAAGTCTGCTTGCGGTTTCACATATTCTTCCGTATGGTGTGCCTTTCGCGTTAGTATTTTTATATTTGCTTCTGCGTGACCGGAAAATCCTGACACAGGTTGATTATTCTCTGTTATGTATTTTTATCGCGTTATTTATATTCATCGGTAATCTTGGACGTATCCCGGCATTCAGTCAACTGCTTTCGGATATATTGACCGGACGGGAGGTGGTCACTTCGGTAATTGCAAGTCAGGTAATGAGTAATGTTCCGGCTGCGATTCTGTTATCTGGATTTACAGACCATATCCGGGAGTTGGTGATCGGAACAAATCTCGGAGGACTTGGTACTTTGATAGCATCAATGGCAAGTCTGATCAGTTTCAAATATGTTGCGAGAGAAGACCGCTCGTTCCGTGGCAGATATTTTCTGGAATTTACAGTTGCAAATGTTATTTTCCTTTTTATAATGATGATTCTTTATCGTTTACTTTCTTAACATAATCAAGTAGAACAGCCGTGCTATGAGAGTAGTAGACATAGCGAACCAAACTGACAAAATTCTCAAGTGAGATAAAAACAGGAATATCGAACCTTTACGCAGAAGCAACAGAACTTCCGATAAATACGGGAGATACACAGTACAAGGCAGCAGTAAGGAATGATCCGAGACACATTTTTACTGAAGAAGATAAAATAACAAAATATAGTCATTGTTTATACATGATTTTTTGCTACAGAACAAAAAACGACAGTTCAGAACAAATAAATAGAAAATACCACTTTATCCCTTTAAACTGAAACCATCGTACGAAACAAACAACTGATGGCGCCTAAAGGGAAAGGGGAAATTCATGTTGTATGGTATAGAAATCATTGAGTGGATCAAGAGATTTTTAGGCTGGGGAAAATAAAGCATATCGTGTATGGCATTTGTTCGGAAAAAGTTGCTGTATCGTTGTGAATTAAGATATATGTTTTTTATAGAGTAAAGGGGTGCGCAAGATATTTGCCGGAAAGGGATATTCTATAATAAAAAGATATATCTAAGAGATATAGCCAAGTATAAAAAATATAGACTGCGGCAGTTGATGGATGCATCAACTGGAAAAATAGTTCAGGAACTCCTGGACTATTTTTTTGACTATTTTTGTCTAAGAATGTCGAATAACAAAGTTATTATTGTAAAAAGACAGAAAACAATTTATTATTTTATATAACTTAGGTATGAAGGGAAAGGGGCAAAAGATGAATATCGTCATTTGTGATGATGAAAGGAAAGTAATTGAAGATGTAGGATCGGTATGCAGAGAATGCTTATCTCCGGATGTCAAATTATATGGATTCCGGTCGGCGGAGAGTTTGTTGAAAAATCTTGATAAGATAGATGGGGATATTGATCTCTTTATATTAGACATAGAAATGCCGGGTAGGGATGGCTTGTGGCTTAGAAAAGAGTTAGAACGATACAGGTATGGAAGCAGTATTATTTATCTGACAAGCCATGACGAGCTTGTGCAGGAAGCATTTGGAAGATATGTGATAGGATTTGTTGATAAAGTTAGTTTCTTGCATGATAAGAATTGCTTGATTGAAAAATTAAAACTTTTTGAACAGGAAGCAAATAATCAAGAAATTCTATGTATTAAGAGTGATCAGGGAAATTTGTATATCCGAAAAGATAAAATTATTGCAATAGAGGCAGAACATGTATACACATATTTAGAATATATCACAATAGAAAATGCATCAGGAATTATTAAAACGGATAAGATGATACTTAGAAAGTCATTAAAGGACTGGAAAAATGAATTAAACACCGATTATTTAAAAATTAGTAAAAGTGTTATTGTCAATATGAATTACATTAAAAAGATAGAAAAAGTTGTTGAATTAAATAATGGGGAGTTATTTAATATTCCGCGTTCAAATAGGATTGAATGTCAAGAGAAATATTTCGAATTTTGTAAAAGAAAGATGAAATGGGAATAAATAGTATGATTGTAAATATAGTATTTGTATTGATTGAAGTTATAAAATATCTTATTGTTTTTTCATTGATATTACATGGAAAGTTTTGTAGTGAAAGGCGCGTTTATTTTGGAATTTTAACAATATTAATTAGTATATTGTTAGGGTGTGTGATACCAAAGCAGCCTCTTTTAATTATTTTAATATTTATAAGTATTATGTTTCTATATGATGGAAGAGAACAAAATAAGATGATATATTTTGCTATCGCTTTTATTGGAATTAATTATTTGGATTCTATTGATTATGCCATAACGGGATATTTCATATCTGGAAATCTAGAGAGGTTGTTTATCCATTATAATATAATAGAAAGGCTATTGGGCGGATTAGGTTCAGTAATAATCTTATTGTTAATAGCTATAGTTAATAAAAATAATCAGAAATATTATCTAAAGAGTAAAGTGCTTTATAGTCAATGCATGCTTTTTCTTGGAGCAATGACGGGATTTTTTGTTGTGATAACAACATTGTTATTATATCAGGTTTATGGAGAGCCAAATCATCGGTATAAATTATACATATTATTAGCCACGGCAACACTTCTTACACTATCCTGCATCCTTGCCTTTTTCCTATATTCCAACCATTTGAAAAAAGAAAATGATCTGAAAACAAAGAATATTGAAGTTCAGGAAGAGAACGATGGTTTGCGGTTGGCGTTATATGCCAATATGGAAATGATGGATGATGATATGCGGCAATATCGTCATGATAATAGACATCATAGGGCGGTTCTTAGTGAATTGGCTTCTAAAGGAGACTTGGAGGAAATAAAAGATTACCTGGCACAGCTTTCGGAACAAGATGAAGATCTAAAGAAGAAAAATGTGCTATATACCGGAAATTATATGGTGGATGCCATCATAAATGGAATTATTGCGAAAGAGGCTTATTCAGATGTTAAGTTCCATTGTGAAGGTAAGTTGCCACGAAAATTAATGATTCAGGATGTTGACTTGAGCGAACTGCTTTCGAATGGTTTGGAAAACGCAGCGGAAGCCTGTTTGCATAGTAATGGTGATAAGTGCGTTCTGTTCAAAGCTGCAAGTTATGAGAACATGATTCATTTTGAGATTAAGAATGCATATGACAGTACAAGATATAAAGCACTTTCAAAAGGAGATTTTGAAACAACAAAGAAGGATAGTGAATATCATGGATATGGAATAGAAAGTATGCGTCGTGTTGTAAAGGAATATGATGGTAAGCTGGAGTATATCGTAGAACCGGAGTGGGTGATTACAGATATATACTTACAGCAAAAAGATGAAATATAAAAAAGATGATTAGAAACAAAAAAGTTCTATGATTTGTTGCGTGATTGTGTAAGCCGGTTAGCAGACCATAGGATTCTTTTCCCTTGGTTTCTCTTGACAGGAGTAAAATATAATAGTAACATTAAAAATAAGAAATGGGTTTTCACCGTACAGTTTTATAACTCAAGCGGGCTGCTCGTTTCTTTTTTTATTGTTGTAATATCATGGAGATATTTTTTCCCATCTTCGGAGTGTTTTATTAGAAGAATGGCTGTAAATATATTGTATCTGATTAAAAGGCCGGTTTTGTCATCATAAACAGGAATTCCAAATCTGATATCGTATCGATACCAGCCGTATTTAGCGTCCTTGATATGTTTCCTTTCTTTGTTTTCTTCCCATCTCGGATTTTGAGCAATTTGTATTAGTTCAGGAATTCCTTGTGAAGCAGATGCTTTTGCTTTTTTCCTGGCGCCTTTTAAGGCGAGTCGGCTATTTGATCCGGAATATTCGGATGGAAAGTCTGGTCCGATATAAACAAACTCTGAGGTTTCTGTAATTTCGTAGCAGTCGGAAATGTAATCTTTAAGATATATTTCAATTTGTTTCCAATCATCTTTTGTTAGTCCTTTAAATTTTTTATCATTAATGATAACAATTTTTCTGTTATTTTCATCTGTTATGATATTTACATTTCTATTTGAAGTCATAAGTAGATATTTTTCTCCTTTATGGATTGTATTTCATTAATTTAATTTCTGGCGCCTGTTTTGTCGACAAGGTCAGCTTACCAGAAATAAAGAAAAAAAATTTGTAAATGTAATGAATGGTATGTCTGGATGTAATAACTTGCACTTTATAGTATTTTGCTAAAAGTATGGGTGAAAAATTATAAACTTGTTTTCCCTTTGATATCCGTTACAATCAGACTTGGAGAGATGACGGCAGAACAGATAACATGTATATTTTATGGAAGTCCGGATATGGCAGAAATGATGTATCTGGACTTTTTTGCTCCAATAATATCCCTGATATAGCACCGAAAACAGGCGGCGCTTTATTAGGTATCCGTATTTTCCCATTGAGAAAACCAACCATTTTACATATAATTGAAGCGTGGAATAAATGCAGAACAACCGTCGGATGATATGGATAAAATATACGAAAGGAGCATAGATAAATGGAAGAAAATAAAACGTATATAGCGATTGATCTGAAATCCTTCTATGCTTCCGTAGAATGTAGAGAGCGAAACAGAGATCCCCTGACGACAAATCTGGTAGTGGCAGATCCGAGCCGGACGGAGAAAACGATCTGCCTTGCGGTATCTCCATCCCTTAAGGCATATGGAATACCGGGCAGGGCGAGACTATTTGAGGTTGTTCAGAAGGTGCGGGAAGCAAATAATATAAGAAGACGGAATATACCGGATCATCATTTTACCGGAGCATCGGATGACAGCACGAAGCTGGGGACAGATCCGACTCTTCAGCTGGATTATATTATTGCTCCGCCGCGCATGGCGCTTTATATGGAATACAGTACACGGATCTACGACATTTATTTGAAATACATTGCACCGGAGGATATCCATATTTATTCGGTGGATGAGGTATTTATGGATGTGACCGGCTATCTGAATACCTATCATATGACAGCCAGAGAGCTTGCTATGACGATGATACAGGATGTGTTAAAGACGACAGGAATCACAGCGACGGCGGGAATTGGAACCAATCTGTATCTTTGTAAGATCGCGATGGATATTGTGGCGAAGCATATCGAACCGGATAAGGATGGAGTGCGGATCGCGGAGTTGGATGAAATGTCATACCGCAGGAAGCTCTGGAGTCACAAGCCGATCACAGATTTCTGGCGTGTCGGTCAGGGCTACGCGAAGAAATTAGCCGAATATGGACTATACACGATGGGCGATGTGGCGAGATGCTCGGTCGGAAAGACAAATGAATTATATAATGAAGATTTACTGTATAAGCTATTTGGCATTAATGCAGAGCTGCTGATCGATCATGCATGGGGATATGAGCCTTGCACGATGGATCAGATCAAGGCATATAAACCGGAGACAAATAGTATTTGCACCGGACAGGTATTGCATTGCCCGTATGATTTTGATAAGACAAGGCTGGTTGTAAAGGAAATGACTGATCTTATGTCACTTGATCTGGTGGATAAGGGACTTGTTACAGATCAGATCGTGCTTACGATCGGATATGATATTGATAATCTGACAGATCCGGCGAGAAAGAAGAGATATAAAGGCGTTGTTACAACGGATCGTTATGGACGAAAGGTTCCGAAGCATGCGCATGGAACGATCAATCTGAAGCGGCAGACCTCATCGACGCAGATGCTTATGGATGCGGTAATGGAACTGTATGATCGGATCGTCGACAAGGATCTTTTGATCCGGAGGATCAATATTACCGCGAATAAACTGGCGGATGAACATACTGTCGCGAATGACGATGCGTATGAGCAGCTTGATTTTTTTACAGATTATGAGGCTGTAAAAAAACAAAGGGAAAAAGAGGAAGCAGATCTGGATCGGGAACGTCACATGCAGGAAGCTATGCTCAGTATTAAGAAAAAATATGGGAAAAATGCAATTCTGAAGGGGATGAACCTGCAGGAGGGAGCAACGGCGAAAGACAGAAATGCACAGATCGGCGGACATAAGGCGTAAAGAGGTATATATAACATGCAGGATCAGAACAACCATAAATATGATGATATCATTCATTTGGAACACCCTGTTTCAAAGGCACATCCGCAGATGTCACTCTATGACCGGGCGGCACAATTTGCGCCATTTGCAGCATTGACAGGACATGCGGCGGCGATTCGTGAGACTGCCAGACGGACAGATGAGAAACGGATGCTCAGTGATGAAGTATTGGAAGAGCTGAATGAGAAACTAAACATTATTTCAGCAAATATAGGTACAGAACAGTTAGTGGATATTACCTATTTCGTACAGGATGAGAGAAAAGCCGGAGGAGAATATGTTACGCATTCCGGTATCGTTAAGCGAATCGATCTGTACAGGAGAGCGGTGATCATGGCAGATGCAACGATCATACCGATTGAAGATATCAGTCGGATAGAAAGCAATCTGTTTTCCGGTTTGGAGTAACGTAAAAATTATATGAAAATGCCTGAAAATTACACCTTTACAGTATTTGTTAATAGATGCTATAATGGACTATATTGTGCGATTTCGGCAGTGTAGTATTCCTGAGTCTTGTGTGGAGAGTCGGGAAAAGAGAAAGGAAGGATAAAAACGTGTTTAAGATTGTTAGAACAGAAGCGTTGACAGATGCAATCTATCTTATGGACGTGGAAGCACCAAGAGTAGCAAAGAATTGTCTTCCGGGTCAGTTTGTAATCGTAAGAGGCTCAGAAGATGGAGAGAGAATTCCTCTTACAATCTGCGATTATTCAAGAGAAGCAGGCACGATCACTATTGTATTCCAGGTAGTAGGTGCAGCAACAGAGATGATGAAGAATTTAAAGGCTGGAGACAGCTTTACAGATTTTGTTGGACCGCTTGGCCGTCCGTCGGAATTAGTAGAAGAAGATTTAGAGACATTAAAAAATAAGAAGATCTTATTTGTAGCCGGTGGTGTAGGAACCGCACCTGTATATCCACAGGTAAAATGGTTACATGAGCATGGAGTAGCCGCTGATGTTATCATCGGTGGAAGATCCAAAGAGCTTATCATTCTGGAAGAGCAGATGAAGGCAGTTGCCGGAAATCTCTACATTACAACAGACGATGGTTCATATGGAAGCAAGGGCGTTGTTACAAATGAGATTCAGAAGCTTGTAGACGCAGGCAACAAATATGATGTATGCGTAGCAATCGGACCGATGATCATGATGAAGTTCGTTTGTAAGCTTACAAAAGAGCTTGAGATCCCTACAGTTGTCAGCCTGAATCCGATCATGGTAGACGGTACCGGTATGTGTGGTGCATGCCGAGTAACAGTTGGCGGCGAAGTAAAATTCGCATGTGTAGACGGACCTGAATTTGACGGACACCTTGTAAACTTCGAAGAAGCTATGGAGCGTCAGCAGATCTATAAGACACAGGAAGGCAGAGCATATCTTGCAGCCAAGGAAGGCGACACCCATCATGGTGGATGCGGACAGTGTGGAGGTGACAAATAATGGACGTTTTAAATAGAGTACCGGTTCGTGAACAGGAACCTGCGGTTCGTGCAAAGAATTTTGAAGAAGTATGTTACGGATATAATGAAGAAGAAGCAATGGCAGAAGCAGCAAGATGTATCGGCTGTAAGAATGCACAGTGTGTAAAGGGCTGTCCTGTTTCTATTGATATTCCTGGATTTATCGCTCATGTAAAGAAGGGCGAATTTGCAGAGGCATTCCAGGTGATTAGCAAATCATCAGCACTCCCTGCTGTATGTGGCCGTGTATGTCCGCAGGAGACACAGTGTGAAGGTAAATGTATCAGAGGTATCAAGGGCGATCCTGTATCTATCGGTAAACTGGAGCGTTTCGTTGCTGACTGGGCAAGAGAGCATGGCATTAAGCCGGAACCGGCAGCAGAGAAGAATGGCAAGAAGGTTGCAGTTATCGGTTCCGGTCCATCCGGTCTTACCTGTGCAGGAGATCTTGCAAAGATGGGTTACGATGTAACAATCTTTGAAGCACTTCATGAGACAGGCGGCGTACTGGTTTATGGTATCCCTGAATTCCGTCTTCCAAAAGATGGCGTAGTAAAGAAAGAAATCGAAAATGTAAAATCCTTAGGTGTTAAGATTGAGACTGACGTTGTAGTCGGTAAATCTGTAACGATAGATGAATTAATGGAGGAGGAAGGCTTCTCAGCAGTATTTATCGGTTCCGGTGCAGGACTGCCTAAGTTCATGGGTATTCCGGGTGAGAATGCAAATGGTGTATTCTCAGCAAATGAGTACCTGACAAGAAGTAACCTGATGAAGGCTTACAAGGAAGGCTCTAACACACCTATCATGGTTGGTAAGAAGGTTGCCGTTGTCGGCGGTGGTAATGTAGCAATGGATGCTGCAAGAACGGCACTTCGACTTGGTGCTGAGACACATATTGTATATAGACGTAGTGAAGAAGAACTTCCTGCCAGAGTAGAAGAAGTACATCATGCAAAAGAAGAAGGAATCATTTTTGATCTCCTTACAAATCCAACTGAGATCCTTGAAGACGAAAAGGGCTGGGTTAAGGGCATGAAATGTGTCAAGATGGAACTTGGTGAGCCGGATGCATCAGGCAGAAGAAGACCGGTTGAGATTCCTGGTTCTGAGTTCGTCATGGATGTGGATGCGGTTATCATGTCACTTGGTACTTCACCAAACCCACTGATCTCATCTACAACAAAGGGACTTGATACAAATAAGTGGAAATGTATCGTTGCCGATGAGGCAAACGGACAGACCACAAAGACAGGTGTATATGCCGGTGGTGATGCAGTTACCGGTGCAGCTACAGTTATCCTTGCTATGGGAGCCGGAAAGGCAGCAGCAAAGGGCATTGACGAGTACCTCAAAGGACTCAATTAATATATAGTCTTTGAAACAAAATAAAGGATGGTATTATCTATTATTCCGCAAGACGTTTAATAGTAATACCATCCATTTATTTTTGGGTTTGTATACCGATTAAAAAAATGGAGTCTATTTTGAGATGCGGTATAAAGTGATAGAACTATGCTCACGAGATATTGAACATAAAATTATTAAAAATATATTGAGAAGAGGTTATGGCATTGAAGGAATATATTGCAAGAGATGACGCGTTTGAATTACTGAAGAAATATAATAAAGATCCATTCCATATTCAGCATGCGCTTACAGTTGAGGCTGTTATGAAATGGTATGCAAATGAACTTGGCTATGGTGAAGATTCTGAATACTGGGGCATCGTAGGGCTGCTTCACGATATTGATTTTGAACTGTATCCGGCAGAGCATTGTCTGAAAGCACCGGAGTTGTTAAGAGATGGTGGTGTGTCAGAGGATATTATTCATGCGGTCTGTTCTCATGGTTATGGAATTACAGTGGAATGTGGTACAACCATCGATGTAGAGCCGGTTCATGAGATGGAGAAGGTTCTGTTTGCAGCAGATGAACTGACAGGCCTGATCTGGGCAGCGGCATTGATGCGTCCGTCAAAGAGTACAAAGGATATGGAACTGAAATCTCTGAAGAAAAAATACAAGAGCAAGGGATTTGCCGCAGGTTGTTCCAGAGAAGTGATTGAACGTGGTGCTGCACAGCTTAACTGGGAGCTTGAGAAGCTTCTGACCATGACATTACAGGCAATGGCAGCAACGGAGGATGAGATCAAGGCAGAGATGGAAGACCTGTAAATCCCGCTAATTTGCTAGCACTTTAGCGCATTGCAACTTAAGAAAATCCTGCTTTTTCATTAAAAAGATAAAAAAATTCATAAAAATCATATTTTTACTTGATAAATTCAAGTCTATTGTTTATAATCTTAAGTGGAAATTTTCTTAAAGAGAAAATACTACTCCAAATGAATTTCGCAGAGATGCGATTTACTTATAATTAATTTAAGGAGGATTTTAAGATGTCATACGTTGATGAAGTGCTGGAGATCGTAAAGAAGAAAAATGCTGACCAGCCAGAATTTTTACAGGCAGTAACAGAGGTTCTTGATTCACTTAGACCTTGTATTGATGCAAACGAGGAGCTCTACAGAAAGAATGCGATTCTTGAAAGAATCACAGAGCCGGACAGACAGATCATGTTCAGAGTACCTTGGGTAGATGACAATGGACAGGTTCAGGTAAACAGAGGTTTCCGTGTACAGTTTAACAATTCTATTGGACCATACAAGGGAGGATTAAGACTTCATCCTTCAGTTAATTTAGGTATTATCAAGTTCCTTGGATTTGAGCAGGTATTTAAGAATTCACTGACAACACTTCCAATCGGTGGTGGTAAAGGTGGTTCTGATTTTGATCCTAAGGGCAAATCAGATAGAGAGATCATGGCATTCTGCCAGAGCTTTATGACAGAGCTTTGCAAGTACATCGGAGCAGATGTCGATGTTCCTGCTGGTGATATCGGAACAGGCGGAAGAGAGATCGGTTTCTTATTCGGACAGTATAAGAGAATCCGTGGATCCTACGAAGGTGTTCTTACAGGTAAGGGACTTACATATGGTGGATCACTTGCTCGTACAGAAGCTACAGGATATGGTTTATTATACTTAACAAACGCATTATTAAAGGATCATGGTATTGATATCGCTGGTAAGACTTGTATCGTATCTGGTGCTGGTAACGTTGCAATCTACGCAATCCAGAAGGCACATCAGTTAGGCGCTAAGTGTGTAACATGCTCCGATTCAACAGGTTGGATCTATGATCCGGAAGGAATCGATGTTGACTTACTTAAGGAAGTTAAGGAAGTTAAGAGAGCACGTCTTACAGAGTACGCAGCAGCCAGACCAAGCGCTGAATACCATGAGAAGAAGAACGGCGAGCACGGTGTATGGAATGTTAAGGGTGATATCGCATTACCATGTGCTACTCAGAACGAGTTAGACTTAGACGATGCTAAGGCATTAGTTGCAAATGGTGTTATCTCTGTAACAGAGGGTGCTAATATGCCTACAACATTAGAGGCTACTAAGTACTTACAGGAGAATGGCGTATTATTCGTAGGTGGTAAGGCTGCTAACGCCGGTGGTGTTGCTACATCTGCACTTGAAATGAGCCAGAACTCAGAGAGACTTTCATGGACATTTGAAGAAGTTGACGGCAAGTTAAAGGGAATCATGGAGACAATCTACGCAAACATCAGCGACGCTGCTAAGCGTTACGGTGTAGAAGGCGACTATGTTGCAGGTGCTAACATTGCCGGTTTCGAAAAGGTTGTAGAAGCTATGCTTGCTCAGGGTGTTTGCTAATCAAATGCCGGTCAAAATCTAACAATAATTATTATATAGTAAATGTTAATATAAGACCTCGGAATCGTGATATGCGGTTCCGGGGTTTTTCTTTGCAAGAAAGACATTGCAGAAAAGTAATTTCTATAACGCTTTATTTCGGCATATGCAGATAAAATCTATAATGATTTTATGGAAAGTTTTTGATTGAATCTATGGAGACCTTTTCGTATAATATAGATATTGTATGCTTTTTACATAAAAAAGGAGGATCTTGATATGGGGAGAGATATTGTACTGGCAAAAATAAAAAAAGGTGGAATCACAGCGGTTGTCGGCGGAGCAGTGTTAATGCTGATTTTCGGATTGATCACAATAGGTGTGATGTCAGATAATGCAGATGACGGAATGGGTATGATCATTTTGTTTGGTTTATTTGCATTATTAGGAATTGTATTTATCATAATAGGGATTCGTAATATTGTAAGACCTGAAAAAAACGGCTATTTGAAAAATAACCCGCAGCTTTTGGAGATGGCCGACCAGTTATATTCGCATATAATATATGAAGACCAATATGTATTGATTTCCGATAAGGTGCTTGCGAATAAGAAGCAGCCGACACAGATGACCTGGCTCTGGGATGTATATCTGATCTATCTGCATACTACATCGACGAACTTTATTCCAACCGGAAGTGAATATGTAATCGAAAATCGTTTTCAAAAGAACCGTGTTGCTATTAATGTACTGGCAAGAGGAAAAAAGAGTAAACAGGAGTTGTTGAATGTACTTGCACAGGCATGTCCAAATGCGAGATTTGGATATTCTGATGAGGGGTTGGCATATCTTCAGTATATGAGAAATCAGGATCTCAGAAATATCCCGAATACACCTTATTATCAGGGAGTACCGGTGCAGATGCAGGACAATGTGCAGCAGTAATTAGAATATGCAGTAGGAAGATAAAGTATAGATAGAATGTGTAACAAAAAGCAGATAATGTGACAGCAGATCGATACTGCATAGAATAACAGCTTACATAGTGGAGACTTAAGAACAGATAGAAAGCAGGAATTGAGATGGAACGTAAACATGAATATCAGACAAAGAGCAGACAGATGATCCTTGATTATCTGATCCGGAATAAAGATCGTGCCGTTCATGTGTCGGATATTATACGGCATATGGATCAGGAAGAGTGTTCGGTAAATAAAACAACTGTATACCGATATCTGGATAAGCTGGTCGCAGAGAAGACACTGATGAAATATGTGGCTGATAAGGGCGAAAAAGCAGGATATCAGTATGTAGAACAGCCATCCAGGTGTCAGAAGCATCTACATCTGCAATGCTCTGAATGTGGAAAGGTCATCCATCTAGACTGTGATTTCATGAAAGAGATATCAGAGCACATTTTGTCTGATCATGGGTTCACACTTTGCTGCAAGGATTCCATTTTATATGGTGTCTGCGATGAATGCAGTAAGAAAGAAAAGAAACAGAAAAATAAAACCAGATAACAGGAATTTCCATGCTGAAAATTGAATATTTCTGATAATAGGAGTTGACATTGGGCAAAATAATGCTATAATCGGATAATGCAACTTGGTTGCAAATTATATTTTCAGGAATGAGATGGATAGTATGGAATTGTTATTTGATTCGTTTTCAGATGCACTGATCGATAGTGTAAAATTAATACCATTTTTATTAGTGACATATCTGCTGATGGAATGGTTGGAGCAGAGAACAGAAGAAAAGCAGAAGCAATATATGCAGTCTGCCGGTGCGTTTGGTCCGTTGGCAGGTGGAGCACTTGGAATCGTCCCACAGTGTGGATTTTCCTGTGTGGCAGCGAACCTTTACAGTGGTGGTGTGATCACAGCAGGAGTTGTGCTTGCAGTATTTATGTCAACCTCTGATGAGATGCTTCCAATCTTTATTTCGCATACAGTAAATGCCGGTACAATTATTCGTATCCTGCTTGCAAAAATGTGTATTGCGATCGTTACAGGTTATGCAGTCGATCTTGCAAATAAATATATCCGCAGAAGATATCTGGCAGGAAGAAAAACGAAGCATATAGCGTCTTCAAAAAGCGATAGTTCTAAAAATGCAGACGGTGCAGATAAAGAAAAATATTCGAAGCATTCTGGATATTCCGTTCAGGCAGCACAGACAGTCAATGCAGAATGTACACATAATTATAAAGATACTCATACACATAATGGAAAAAGCGTGCATGTGCATGATGAAAAAAATATGCATACCCACGATGAAAAAAGTACACACATACATCATGGACATATCCACTATGATGGTACGGACATAGAAGAAAAACATATTCATGATCTGTGTGAGCAGGAACACTGCAACTGTGAGGATGGAATCTGGATGTCGGCATTAAAGCACACCTTGAAGATTACGGTATTTATTCTGGCGGTATCCTTTGTGTTAAATATTATTATCGGTATCGCAGGGGAAGATGCGATTGGAAGACTTCTTGGTGATGTACCGTTCCTTGGAGAAGCAATGGCAGCACTGATTGGACTGATACCAAACTGTGCACCGTCTGTTATCATTACAGAGCTTTATCTGGACGGAATGCTCAGTTCCGGAGCAATGATGTCAGGATTGCTTGTCAGTGCAGGCGTAGGACTTCTGGTATTGTTCCGTATGAACCGCCACAGATTAAAAGAAAACATTATGGTCGTTGGAACCTTGTATGTTACCAGTGTGTGCTGGGGATTATTGATCAATCTGTTGGGTATCACATTTTAAATAGAAAGAACAGCGAGAACAGAAAGAATGGAACAGAAAACAGCAATAGTTATCGGGGCATCAACAGGAATTGGTGCAGCAACGGCGGAAGCCCTTGCACAACAATATAAAAAAATAGCCATAACGTCATTTCGTCATCCGGAAAAGCTGAAAGAGGTTCAACAGAAGATACTTGCGCAGGGCACAGATTGTTATGCAGAGATCGGTGATGCCGGAGATTTTACATTTGTAAGGCAGTTTATAGAGCATGTAATCGAACATTTTGGTAAGAAGATTGATCTGTTGGTCAATAATGCCGGAATTTCTTATGTCGGGCTGCTGACCGATATGGATGAAACGGACTGGAAAAGAATTATAGATACGAATATAACGTCAGTGTTTAACACATGCCGTCAGGTTGTGCCATACATGGTGCATGCACATAAGGGACGTATTATCAACATTTCATCTGTATGGGGCAATGTCGGAGCCTCCTGTGAGGTAGCGTATTCAGCGACCAAAGGTGCGGTCAATGCATTCACAAAGGCTCTTGCGAAAGAGCTTGCACCGAGCGGTATAGCGGTGAATGCAATCGCATTTGGAGCTATCGATACTACGATGAACGGGCATCTGTCATCGGAAGAAAAAAATGCATTGGAAGAGGAAATTCCGTTTGGCAGGATGGGAACAGAGACAGAGGCTGCAGAATTTATCATAACGGTAGCAAATGCCGGCAGCTATCTGACCGGACAGATACTGACCTTTGATGGCGGTTGGCAGTAGATCGGTAAACGTTTTGCAATTTCCCCAATTCTCTATTGAAAAATTGTTCATATTGCTATAAAATAATCTATGCAAAGTTGCGCAGATATGGGGTAGAGATTATGGGAATAAAGTTTATTAAAAAGAAAAAGGGTGAGGTTGTAGCAGCAAACGTGCCGGCAGATCTAAAGACAACAGTAGATAAAGATGGAAATGTTGAGATCGTATCAAAGAATTTTACAATGACAACGAGCCAACAGCCGAAGCGCGAGCCGGAAACAGTTGAATGGACATGCTGGGGATGTGGGCATGTAAACAGTGGAGACGTTTGTGAGGTATGCGGAAAAAAACGGGTACAGAAATAAGTAGCAGACTGTTTATCAGATTTGATAATTATATAACAGTATATATAAAAGATTCTTGTATGTATATTATATAGGAATCTTTTTTACTTTATAGGCAAGATCGCCCTATAAAGTAAAAAGTGCTCCGCTGAGGGTGCGCACTTCGTGAAGAAGTTAATTGCCTTGCAAGTTTGCGTAGGTGCGAAAGACCCGCAAGTGACTCTTTATTTTTATTCGGAGAAAGTAAGAGGGGAATAAGGTTTGAAATTATAATGACAGAATTTATCAGGCAGAGAAAATAAGAAATTAGAAATGCAGGTTGAAATTTAAAAGTACGTTTGGTATACTCATTAGGTAATTTTTCAGGTGCAATAAAGGTGTACAGAAAAGTAATGATTTTGGTGCATTTGTGATGCACGGGATTGATAGTCTGTTTAACAAAAAGAACGGAACGGATATTCCGGGACAAGCATTATATTTTATAAATAAAATGGAGGCCAGAAAATGGGTAAAAAAGTATTGAGATTATTTCTGGAAACAATGCTCAGAGCCGTTGTAATCATTCTTGCAGTTGGCATTGTTGTAATAGGAGCACTGCTTATAAAGACATTAGTAAAGAATAATTCTCTGAAAGACAGTAAGAAGACGACAACAGGAAAAGAAATAGTAACAGAAGCAGAGGATGAAAATGATCCGACGTTTAATAATGGAGATGACGAGAACAGCGGATCGGACGGAGCGGATGAAACCGGTGCGGTTGCATCTACAGATGCTAAAATCCTTGTTATTAATGCAACAGGAACCAGTGGAGTTGCCGGTGCATGGAAGACCGCATTAGAGGGTAAAGGATATACTTCGGTAGAAGTTGGTACTTATAATCAGTCGGCGATCGCGACATCAAAGGTATGCGTATCCGGTTCATATGATGGAGCAGATCTTGCTGCGGAATTTTCATCACCGGAAATGTCAACCACAGATACGTTATCAGCATCCGATTTTGATGTGCCGATTGACGGATATGATATTATTGTAATCGTTGGAACAAGTGATATTAAAAACTAAACAACAAGATGATCGGATTGCCTATCTATACAGATTGTTCATACAGACAGAGAAGCAGGTGTTATTACAGAAATGTGATGTGCCTGCTTTTTTTGTTTTAAATGTCATCATGTATAAAGAATATTTTACAGGTGCAAGGATGTTTGTGTATAACTGCTATTTATAATCAATGGTGACTATGCCGAAAAAAATCGGACATACTATATAAAAATTGTATGGAAGGCAGTTGCATGAACAAAAATCGAGAAACGATAGAAACGTATGTATTGTTAACGGTGGCGGCGTTTTTGATGTCACTGGGTGTTGTTTGGATTTTTAACAGTGAACAGATAGTTCCCGGAGGCGTGACCGGAATAGGAATTATAATAGAAAATCTGACGGAAAATATGGGAACCGGAATTCCGGTCTGGTTGACGAATTTGGTTATCAATGTTCCGTTATTTATATGGGGGTATTTTCTGCTCGATAGAAAAAGTATGATAAGGACAGCATATACAACGGTTATTTCTACAGCATTTCTGGCAGTTATTCCTGCACTTCCGCTTGCAACGCATGACAGACTTTTGAATATGATTCTTGGCGGAGTTATATTTGGTTGCGCTTATGGTCTTATGTTCCGTCTGAATGCGTCATCCGGCGGCGTGGATCTTATGGCATTGATATTGAATCATATGAGAAACGATATTGGTGCGCCGTTATTCCTTGGGGGTATAGACATAGTGATCGTAATAGCAGGCGGAATTGCATTTGGCCTGGAAAATATGCTGTATGCTGTTATTGCAATCGTAATATCAACAAAATTATCCGATATGATCGTACAGGGAATCAGACATGGAAAACTGGTTTACATTATTTCTTCCAGATGCGATGAGATCAAATCCTGTATCATAAATGATATTGGAAGAGGTGTAACAGTATTGAAAACAAAGGGTGGTTATACGAATGAAGGGCGTGTAATGATAATTTCGGTTTTGTCAAGTAGACAATTAGTAGAATTAAAGGATAAAATAAGGACAATTGATGAAAAATCTTTTATGATTGTAGGGCAGGTAACGGAGGTTTTTGGTGAAGGTTTCACAAAATTCTCGTCTTAAATCTTCTTAAATCGATGCGAAAATCGTCAAAATGTTAGTTTTTTTGCGGTCGTATACAAAACAAACAAAACATTAAAATTTTTTTTGGGCAATAATCATATGGTTTAAAGAAGGGGAATGTTGTAAAATGACACTATGTTCAGAACGAATGAATAAATAAAACAATACTATATAATATTTACGGAGGTATTTGCAGAATGGCAAGTTTATCACTTAAGAACATCTATAAGGTATATCCTAACGGATTTAATGCTGTTAAGGATTTCAACCTTGAAATTGAAGATAAGGAGTTCATCATTTTCGTTGGACCTTCAGGATGTGGTAAGTCAACAACTCTTAGAATGATCGCAGGTCTTGAGGATATCAGCTCAGGTGAGTTATGGATCGGCGACAAGCTTGTAAATGACGTAGAGCCTAAGGATAGAGATATCGCAATGGTATTCCAGAACTACGCTCTGTATCCGCATATGTCAGTATATGACAACATGGCATTCGGACTTAAGTTAAGAAAGGCTCCGAAGGAGAAGATTGACAAGGCTGTTCATGAAGCTGCTAAGATCCTTGATATTGAACACTTACTTGACAGAAAGCCAAAGGCTTTATCAGGTGGTCAGAGACAGCGTGTGGCTATGGGTCGAGCAATCGTTCGTGAGCCTAAGGTATTCCTTATGGATGAGCCACTTTCAAACCTTGATGCGAAACTTCGTGTACAGATGCGTGTTGAGATTTCCAAGTTACATCAGAGATTACAGACAACTATCATCTACGTTACACATGACCAGACAGAGGCTATGACACTTGGTACAAGAATCGTAGTTATGAAGGATGGTATTATTCAGCAGGTAGATACACCACAGAACTTATACGATAAGCCATGTAACTTATTCGTAGCCGGTTTCATGGGTATGCCACCTATGAACTTCATTGATTGTAAGGTAGTTAAGTCTGGAGCAGACATTCTCTTAATGTTTGGTTCACACTCAATTAAAGTTCCTGATAGTAAGGCTGAGAGACTTATTGCACTTGATGCAGTTGATAAGGAAGTTGTTCTTGGTATTCGTCCTGAAGATATCCATGATGAGCAGCTCTTCATCGAGTCATCACCGGAAAGCGTTATTGATGCAAGAATCAATATTTACGAAATGTTAGGTGCTGAAGTTTACTTATACTTCACAATCGATCAGTTCGATATCACAGCAAGAGTTAATGCTCGTACAACAGCCAGACCTGGCGATACAGTACAGTTTGCATTTGACTTAAGCAAGATTCATATCTTTGATAAGGAAACAGAGGAGATCTTAGTAAGCTAATAGATCATACATACTTAAATATTTATAAACAAACAGGGAAAATGCAGAAATTTCTGCATTTTCTCTTTTTTTTTTTCGCAATATGATTTAGAATAGGTACAGTAGTGTATTTTGTTATTCGTATGTTTTCCGGGAGGCTTATCCGTCAGGCAGAATGGATGGGGAAAGAATACGGAATCCGAATATAAGAATAAGGAGTGTAGAATATATGATATCGAACCAGATACTTCAGGATACGATTGATGGATTAAAGAATATTACAAGAACCGATCTGTGTGTTCTTGATACAGAAGGAAAGATTCTTGCATCTACATTTAAGGATGTAGATGACTGTGAAGAAGCAGTACTTGCGTTTGTTGATTCCCCGGCAGAGAGTCAGGCAATTCGTGATTACCAGTTCTTCAAGGTGTTTGATGATAACCAGTTAGAACATATCTTGCTTGCAAAGGGGGAGACAGATGATACTTATATGGTTGGTAAGATCGCAGCGTTCCAGATTCAGAATCTCTTAGTTGCATATAAGGAGCGTTTTGATAAGGATAACTTCATCAAAAATCTGCTGTTAGATAATCTGTTGCTTGTTGATATTTACAACAGAGCAAAGAAGCTTCACATTGATACAGATGTAAGGAGAATCGTATTTATCATTGAGACAAAGAATGAGAAGGATACAAATGCCCTTGAAACAGTTCGTAATATCTTTTCTACAAAGACAAAGGATTTTATTACCGCTGTGGATGAGAAGAACATCATTCTTGTAAAGGAAGTAAAGCAGACAGAATCCTATGATGATATGAATAAGATTGCCAAGGTTGTTGTAGATATGCTGAATACAGAGGTTATGTCTTCTGTTCATGTATCATATGGTACGATCGTAAATGAGATTAAGGAAGTATCCCGTTCTTATAAAGAAGCTAAGATGGCACTGGATGTTGGAAAGATCTTCTACGAGAACCAGAACATTATCGCATATAGTAATCTTGGAATCGGACGTCTGATCTATCAGCTTCCGCTCCCACTCTGCAAGATGTTCATTCGTGAGATTTTCGATGGCAAATCACCGGATGAGTTCGACGAAGAGACCCTTACTACTATTGATAAGTTTTTTGAGAACAGTCTGAATGTATCAGAGACCTCCAGACAGTTATATATTCACAGAAATACTCTGGTTTATCGTTTGGATAAGCTTCAGAAGAGTACCGGTCTGGATCTTCGTGTATTTGAGGATGCGATCACATTTAAGATTGCGTTAATGGTAGTTAAGTATATGAAGTATATGGAGTCATTAGACTATTAAAAGGAAGAATCTGGACTCTTTGTAATATATTGTATGCAGGATTTACACATATATTTCACATTTTACTGCTATACTTGCAAAAGCAAAGAGAGAGAAAGTACAGACGTTAAATTTGAAAGGAAACCATTATGATAGAGTTAGAGAATGTTACTATGACCTACCCAGGTGGTATGACGGCTCTGAAGAATGTTAATATTAATATAGAGAAAGGCGAATTTGTCTTTATTGTTGGTAGCAGCGGATCAGGTAAGACAACATTGATCAAGCTGTTATTAAAGGAATTAGATCCGACCTCTGGGTCTATCCGTGTAGCAGGATATAATTATAAAACTATAAAAAGAAAGAATATTCCGAAGGTCAGAAGAAAGATCGGAGTTGTATTTCAGAATTTCAGACTGTTAAAGGACAGAACCATCTATGAAAATGTTGCATTTGCACAGAGAGTTATACAGACTCCTGCGAGATACATCAGACGTAGAGTTCCGGCTATGCTGACGCTGGTAGGTCTTGCGGATAAGTATAAATCTTATCCGAAGGAGCTTTCTGGTGGAGAGCAGCAGAGAGTTGCCATGGCAAGAGCACTGGTAAACAATCCGGAAATCATCCTTGCCGATGAGCCAACCGGTAACCTGGATCCGAAGAACTCACAGGATATCATGGAACTGCTTGATGATATCAATAAGCGTGGAACAACAGTGGTTGTCGTAACTCATAATAAGGATATTGTAAATGAGATGCGAAAGAGAGTAATCACATTAAAAAAAGGTGTGGTTATCAGCGATGAAAAACAAGGTGGTTATATAGATGAAGATTAGTACATTCTTTTATATCCTGAGACAGGGATTTACGAACATCAGAAGAAATATATTGTTCTCTCTTGCATCAATCGGTACAATTATTTCATGTTTGTTCATATTTGGTATTGTATATGCAGTTGTTGTAAACTTTCAGTCAGGAATGAAGGATTTGGAGAATAATGTAACGATATCGATTTTCTTTGAAGAGGATATTCCGGACGAAACGGTTCAGTTGATCGGTGAACAGATACGAGTCCTTGATTATGTAAATACAATGGATTATATCAGTGCAGATGAAGCATTTGATAAGTTCTGTGAGCAGAATTATGATGATCCTGAGGCTGCAAAGGCAGCATTCGGAGATGATAACCCGTTAAAGAATTCTGCTTCTTATGAGGTAACGTTGAAGGATGTATCCAAACAGGCTGAGTTTGTAGCATTTGCAAAAGGTTTAGACGGAGTGCGAAATGTCAGAAGTTCTGAGGTTACAGCTGACAGTATCTCGACATTGTCCTCATTGGTAGGATATGCTTCTATCGGAATTGTGGTAATCCTGATGTTGGTATCCATCTTCCTGATCAGCAATACGATTACCATTGGCATTACAGTTCGTAAGGAAGAAATTGCAATTATGAAATTGATCGGTGCAACGAACTTCTTTGTACGTGCGCCGTTCATAATAGAAGGTATTATTATCGGAGCAGTCGGTTCTGTTATTCCGCTTTATCTGTTATATGTTATGTATCAGAAGATTCTGGAATATGTGGCAGGACGATTTGCAGTAATTACATCTGTATTCGCATTTGTAAGTAAGGAAGAATTGTTTAAAACAATGATTCCTGTTGGGCTTATTTTAGGTATAGGTGTAGGTTTATTTGGTAGTTTGATCACTACCAGAAAACATTTGAAAGTATAAGAGGAGGTCTTTATTTTGAAGAAAATTCAGATACCGTTAATGAAAAAATTCAAAAAGACGGCGCTTGTTATTGTATGTGCAGTTGCACTTGCTGCAATGCCGCCTGTATCTCGGGTTTCGGCAACGAGTATTCAGGATGCAAAGGACAGCAAGAATGAAGCGGAAGGAAATAAAAAAGAAGCTCAGGGCGTGTTGGATGGCCTTGAAGAGAAGCAGAATAAGTTGATCAGTGATGTAGAAGCACTGGATAAGCAGGTTTCAGATATTCAGACGCAGATTACTGCAAAGGAAGAAGAAGAAGATAAATTAAATACAGAGATTGATGAGACAAAGAAGAATCTTGCAGCAGCGCAGGTTGAGGAAGACAATCAGTATGCAGCAATGATGAAGCGTATTCAGTATCTCTATGAAAATGGAGAAGTTGAGTACATAGATACATTGATGTCATCCGCATCTTTTACGGATATGTTAAATAAGTCAGAATATGTAGAGCAGATCTCAAGCTATGACCAGAAGCAGTTAAATGCACTGATCGATACAAGACAGAAGATCCAAGAATATGAGACAACTCTCGAGACAGATTTGAAAGAGGTTGAATCTGTTAAAGCAGATCTGGAAACACAGAAATCAAATCTGGATGTAGCAATCAATGAGAAGAATCAGAAGATTGCTGAATATTCACAGGATATCGATGCACAGAAATCTTTGGTTGAGAAATATCAGAAAGAAATGGATGCAGCAGATGCCCAGATTGCGGAGATTCAGAGAAAACTTGCAGAACAGCAGGCTGCACAGCAGCAGAGCAGTGGCGGAAGCGGAAGTACTACACCACAGTATTATACACCGAGCGGTGGATCATTTATGTGGCCGGCTACACAGGGAAGCAGAATCAGCTCGTATTTTGGACCGAGAACATCACCTACAGCAGGTGCAAGTTCTAACCATAAGGGAATCGATATTCCATGTCCAACCGGAAGTGATGTTGTTGCATCAGCGGCCGGTACGGTTGTTATCTCGCAGTACAGTTCATCCGCAGGATATTACATTATGATCGATCATGGAAATGGTATATCTACTGTATATATGCACAATTCCCAGTTGGTAGTCGGTGTGGGTCAGACAGTAGAACAGGGACAGGTAATTGCAAAGGCAGGAAGCACCGGATATAGTACAGGTTCACATTGCCATTTTGGTGTAATGGTAAACGGAACTTATGTAAATCCACTTGATTACCTGTAAAACAAGATGAAGACCGAAACCGCAGAAATGTGATGACGGTCAGAATTGTGGGATTTTACAGAATTACACATAGGATAAAACAACAGACAGATCGGGTGAAAACTGGATTTGTCTGTTGTCGTTTATAAAAGAAAATTTACAGGATACCTATAGGATTATACATAATTTATGATCTGACATATGGGTAAATGTATATTTTCAAGTTTATGAAAGGACGCTGATGCGAAAAATGCATCACTGGAGGTAACATGAGACATAATTTTAAGAGATGGATTCTCGGTGTGGTGGTTATAGCCGGATGCGCTGGAATGATGGGTTGTTCTTTTACTAAGGATAATTCAAAGAGTGGTGATCTGAATTCAGATGCCGGAAAGCGACATAATAATCTGGATTATGATGGTTCGGTCGTAGACGAAAACACGTTGGAGAAGCTTGCGAGTCTGGAAACGATTATCGATAAGTCCTATTATTTTGACACCTCAGACGAGGATATGCAGAATGGTCTGTATGCTGGGCTGATCGAGGCATTGGATGATCCATATGCAAAATATTATACACCAGAGGAATTTGCAAAACTGCAGGAAGACAGTTCCGGTGAATATGCAGGTATCGGTGTTGTCGTAAGACAGGATGAGGAAACCGGATATGCGATTGCGGTCAGCATTACAGAGGATTCACCGGCTTCCGAAGTAGACATCAAACCTGACGATCTGATCTGTAAGATTGATGATTATGAGATTCAGGAATCCGACGATCTGGACTATCTGGTTACAAAGATACGTGGAGAAGAAGGTACGGATGTTACCCTTGAAATCTATAGACCAAGTGAGAGAAAGTATCATACAGTAACCATTACCAGAAGAAAACTGGAGAACAGTACCGTTTCCTACTTTATGGCAGATGCAGATAAGAAGATTGGTTACGTCCGTGTAACACAGTTTGTAGCAAATACAAATGATTTATTCAGGGATGCTGTAGAAGATCTGAAGTCTCAGGGCATGACAGCACTGATGATCGACCTTCGTTCAGATCCGGGTGGAATGTTAACTACAGTTGTCGATATGTGCGATTATCTGCTCCCTGCCGGAAAAATCGTATATCAGGAAGATAAGAATGGAAATGTCTTATCAACTTATGAATCTACGGACGATGAGCAGCTTGATCTTCCGATGGTAGTGCTTGTAAATGGGGAGAGCGCAAGTGCATCTGAGATCATGACAGCAGCATTAAAGGAATATGGTGTTGCGACGATCATTGGCGAGAACACATATGGAAAGGGAATCGTACAGTCGGTTATTCCGCTTTCTGATGGCTCAGCAATAAAGCTTACAACTGCCAAATATTTCACTCCAAATGGAAATGACATTCATAAGAAGGGTGTAGCTCCGGATATCGAAGTGAAATTACCGGAAGATTATACGGCAGATGATTTCCAAGGCGAGAAGGATACACAGTACCAGAAAGGTCTGGAAGTATTGCGCGGGAAGGTAAAATAGAGCAGGATTAGGTGTAGAAAATAGAATAATTACATGGTATAATATGCGTAAGCATTGAGCCGTGCCAAAATAAACTCTGATGATTCGGCTGCTTGCAGACGAAAGCATTAGAGTTTATTTTGATAGGGCGAAAGCCCGACAACGAGGAAATACGAAGTATTTGCGAGTGTGCACGGCGAAAAGGAAAACCCGTGCGAGAGAGGAAATACGAAGTATTTGCGAGTGCGCACGGCGAAAAGGAAAAATCGTGCGAGAGAGGAAATACGAAGTATTTGCGAGTGCGCACGGTTAAGAAAAATAAAGGAGAAACTTTCATGAATAAGGAATTGATTATCGTACTGGACTTTGGTGGACAGTACAATCAGCTTATTGCACGAAGGGTCAGAGAATGTAATGTCTATGCAGAAGTACATCCGTACACCATGAGCATTGACGAGATCAAGAAGATGAACCCGAAAGGCATTATTTTCACCGGTGGACCGAATAGTGTATACAAAGCTGATTCACCAAGTTACAGCAAGGAAATTTTTGAACTGGGTATTCCAATCCTTGGAATCTGTTATGGTTCACAGTTGATGGCACATGTGCTCGGCGGTAAGGTAGCAACTGCTCCGGTCAGTGAATATGGCAGAACTGAGGTAACAGTGGATAAGAATTCCATTTTGTTTAAAGATGTAAATAAATCAACAATCTGCTGGATGAGTCATACCGACTATATCGCAGAAGCACCGGAAGGATTTGTATCAACTGCAACGACTCCAAACTGTCCATTTGCGGCAATGGAAAATGCAGAGAAGAACTTATATGCAACACAGTTCCATCCAGAGGTTATGCATACAGAAGAAGGAATGAAGATGCTTCGTGCATTTGTCATGGATGTATGTAAATGCTCCGGTGACTGGAAGATGGATTCTTTCGTTGAAGATACGATCAAGAGTCTGCGTGAGAAGATTGGAAATGGCAAAGTGCTCTGTGCATTATCCGGTGGTGTAGATTCATCGGTTGCAGCCGTTCTGTTATCCAAGGCAGTCGGCAAGCAGCTTACCTGTGTATTTGTCGATCAGGGACTTCTTCGTAAGAACGAGGGTGATGAAGTCGAAGCAGTATTTGGTCCGGATGGTCCATATGATCTGAACTTCATCCGTGTAAATGCGCAGGATCGTTTCTACCAGAAACTTGCAGGAGTTGTTGAACCGGAAGCAAAACGTAAGATCATCGGTGAAGAATTTATTCGTGTATTTGAGGAAGAAGCAAAGAAGATCGGCGCTGTCGACTTCTTGGTACAGGGAACAATTTACCCTGATGTGATCGAATCCGGTCTCGGAAAATCCGCAACGATCAAGAGTCACCACAACGTAGGCGGACTTCCGGATTATGTTGATTTCAAAGAAATTGTTGAACCACTTCGTCTCCTGTTCAAGGACGAGGTTCGTAAAGCGGGTCGTGAGCTTGGTATTCCAGAGTATCTGGTAAGCCGTCAGCCATTCCCGGGTCCGGGTCTTGGAATCCGTATCGTTGGGGAAGTAACGGCTGAGAAGGTTAAGATTGTTCAGGATGCTGACTATATCTATCGTGAGGAGATTGCAAAAGCAGGTCTTGATAAAGGACTTGGACAGTATTTTGCAGCGCTTACCAACATGCGTTCGGTTGGTGTTATGGGTGATGAACGTACCTATGACTATGCAGTTGCACTTCGTGCCGTATGCACCAGTGATTTCATGACTGCTGACTGCGCGGATATTCCGTTTGAAGTATTGCAGAGAGTAATGACAAGAATTATTAATGAAGTGAAGGGTGTCAATCGAGTAATGTATGATCTGACGAGTAAGCCACCTGGAACGATTGAGTTTGAATAAGAGCCACAAGTCTTGGAATCCGCTAAACAAGCGGCTTCCGAGACTTTTTCTTTTGCTCTGCTACTAATTTGCTACTAATAGCAACTACTCTTTTTCTATCGTTTTCAGTTGGTTGTCATTAACTTTAATAGCAAGAAAACCTGATGACTGCTGGATTTCTTCTATATGATCTTTCTTTGTGGCATCTGGATGATTTTCCCGGATGCGGTATTTGGTGGTACTAACGCAGGTCCGAACTGAGGTCGGATTGTTACATCTGAGCCGCTGTCCTGAGCATGAGATACTTCACAGGTGATTCCTACTGCTTCAAGCAGAGGGTTATCAGATGGTGGTTCAGGTGTTGGCGAATCTGTTGCCTGCAATGATTCCAGACTATGCACAAGCTCCTGCTGTTTATGTGGAAACAGATGAGAGTATGTGTTAAGTGTTGTGGATACTTTCTCGTGTCCGAGCCTGTCTGCTAACATCAGCGCATCACAGCCCTGATTAATAAGTAAGCTGGCGTGGGAATGCCTGATATCGTGGATTCGTATCTTCTTTGCACCTGTGTTTTTGCAACCTCTTATCATCTCGTGTGAGAGATATGATTTTGTTACCGGGAACAGCCTTTCATCTGCGTCAAGCATATACCTTGACTGGATATAGTCTGATAGCTCCTGGCAGAGAAAATCCGGAATCGGAATCTTTCGCTTACTTTTTCTTGTCTTAGGTGATGTAAATACATCTTTTCCTTCTATCCGCTGATATGTTCTGTTGATGGATATTGTCTTGTTATCAAGGTCAATATCAGCAGGTGATAGAGCAAGCAGTTCACCTTCTCGCATACCAGTCCAGTACAGGACTTTAAAGCATATATACGATAGCGACTTGTCTTTTACACCCTCACGGAAAGCAATATATTCATCGTAAGTCCAGTAATCCATTTCCTCAGCCTTTGCTTTTCCAATGGTGCCTGCCTTGCCGCAGGGATTGGTGTTGAGATCATAGAATCGCTTGGCGTAATTGATGATGCTGTTAAGCTCCGTGTTAATCTTTTTCAGATAGGTCTGGGAGTAATTATTCGGCGAACTCATAAGCTTCGCCTGCCATCTTCGTACATCAGAGGCTTTGATTTCATTTATCGGCTTGCTACCGAAGAATGGAAGAATATGCGTCTGTAGTACCGCCTTTTTTGTCAGAAGAGTTGACTGCTTAAGTCTTGCAGCCATATCCTCCATATAAATTTCATAAAGGTTTTGAAATGTCATGTCAGGATTGGCAGACTGCTTTTCCAGAAAATCCCTTTCAAATCCTAAGGCTTCCTTTTTGGTGGCAAAGCCTCTTTTCCACTTCTGTTTTTTGATTCCCTGCCAGTTCGTATAATAGAACTTGGCGAACCATTTACCAGTTTTTTCATCTTTGTAAGCTGGAATAAATATCATCTCCTTTTTGTAAAATTGTTGTGCAATCATCAAAAGGCTATGATATAATCTACTTGTTCAGGGTGATTATAAAGCCTTCGGGTCAATCACTTACATAGCTTCGGTTATTCCTTTTGCGAGAAGGAGTGTGCCGGAGCTTTTTCTTTACTAAAGGTGTAAGCCTTAAATTATTCAGTTTTTGAATCGGCTTCATTATCCAGTCTGGAATCCTTATAATATGCCAACATATCTGATTTCCATGAATCAAACTTTTCTTTTGAAATTTTTCCTGTCTGAAGCATATTCTTCTTTTCTATCCAGTTTTCCATAAAGAGACAGAAGTCTGCATCATATTTTCCATTGCCTTTGCCATTAACCTTGATCCCGGCAGTCCATTCAGGACTTTCAGGAGGTTTGGTGTTGGTCAGCTCAAACGAAAAATCAGTAAGTTCAGTTATGGCAAAGAGAGCATTGATTACATCTGACATAGTGTGGAATTCATATGCCGGATATTCAGCGGTAGTATTATCTTTTGGAGTATTAGTATCTTTTGCAAATAAAAGCTCCTGCCATGGAACATTTAATTCATTAGCAATCTGTTTTAAAACATCTATCTTTAACAGTATTTCACCAGATTCATATTTCTGGATAGTACGTTCTGATTTTCCCAGACGCTGTGCAAACTCCTTTTGCGTGATCTTTTGTGCTCTGCGCTGCTTCTGTATTGCCTTTCCGATTTCTTCTGAAGAGGACATAGTAAGTTTAATGGAATCAGAGTAAGCCATTCTGTTCACCTTCCTTTATATGAAATAGTCCGTTGTAAAGATACGTATTAGGTTGATATTAAATGAAATACGTATCAGTAAGTGACTTGTTTATGATTGTACGATTACTTTATCATAAACAAAAACGAATTGCAAGTGCGTAATTATAAAAAGTTCTATTGACAAATTTTGAAAAGGATATTAAAATAAACACGAATTAGAAATACGGATTAAATGAAGAACAGGATAGCTGTTTTGTAAAAACACGTATTTAAAATAACAATTTATGAAAGGAGGAGCTGCATGAAGGGTATAAAGGAAGCATTCATAGATGCAGGTGAGATAAGCCAGATGCTTGGTATCGGGATGACGAAGGCATATGCAATTATAAAGGAATATAATGCAGAGCTTGAGGCAAAAGGTTATTTCACCATGCGGGGTAAATGTCCAAGGAAGTACTTTGAACAGAAAATTTATGGTTACGAAGATTATTACAATCTGGATTATGAGCCACAGCGTAACCGAAGCAAGGTTGTAGAAGAAATGGATTATGAAGCGGCAGTTGGGGATTCTGTGATAAGTGAACAGGATGAAGTGGATATACCGCCTGAAACAAATGAATTGTCGGAAGATGGTGCTGAGATAGCAGAAAATGTGATGTTGGATGCAGATGTAATGGTGAAAGAGACAACTGAATAGGTGAATCCAGCGAGTGGGGGCAAAAAGCGCCCCCAAAACGTGCAAATGGGGGCAGAAAGCGCCCCCAAAACCACAAAGTGGGGGCAGAAAGCGCCCCCGCACAAATCAGAGCCGAAAAAGTGTGGAGGCAAAAAGTGGGGGCAAAAAGCGCCGTCAAAACAGCAAAGTGACGGCAAAAAGCGCCACCACTCAAATCAGAGTGAAAAAAGTCATGGTGGCGGAAAGTGCCATCAAAATGGAAAAGCGGTGGCGGAAAATGCCACCAAACAAGCAAAGTGATGGCAAAAAGTGCCACCACTTTTAAATCAGGTGGAACTTTAGCCACCATATCAGTAATTGTGGTGGTACATTAACCATCACATATCATATACAGGGTGCAGGTGCTCCTGCCAAGACGAAAAATTATGTAAACGCTGATGCGTTTATATTTTTTCGGGAAAAGGACCGACCTTTTCCGCATCTTGCAAAACCTATAAGCAGAATTTTTAGAAAGGATGAAAAAAGCAATGGTACAGATAAAAAGAGATTGGTTTGATACAGAATTTGGAAATTACGAAAGGGGAAAAACGTATGGCAGATGGAAAGAGAAGATACAAGTCTGACAGGAAAGATTATAAGGTATCGGTGAAGCTGTCAGAGAAAGATATGGATATTCTAAAAGCGGCACTTAAGCGAACAGGAATGACAGCAAGTGCCTATATAAGAGAATTAATTCGGACAGGAGGCAACATTGATACAAGTTATCCAGAGGACAGGGCAAAAATAATTCGTGTTATTGCAGGTATTGCAAATAATATTAATCAGGCGGTAAAGCTTGGCAATTCACAGGGAAGATTGTATTACAGCGATATTGATAAATTGCAGAGCAGTATGGATGAGGTAAAGAAAACATTCGGGGAGGTGCTGGAAGTATGGCGATTACAAAGATCTTGAATATCATGGAATCAGAGGGCAGAAATCCGGCATCACACCTGAAGAATGCTTTGGAATATATCCAGAATCCGGATAAGACAGAAGAATGTGTACTGGTGGGCGGTATTAACTGCCTGCCGGATACGGCATTTGAGCAGATGGAAGAGACAAAGAATATATTTCATAAAACAGGTAAGAGACAGGGCTATCATGTGATTATATCGTTTTCACCAGAGGAGAAAGTAAGTGCGGAGCAGGCAATGTATGTGCTGGAGCACTTTGCAAAGGATGTGCTGGGTGATGATTATGAGGCGGTGTATGCGGTTCATACTGACAGAGAGCATATGCACGGGCATCTGATATGGAATAGTGTAAGCATAACAACCGGAAGAAAGTACAATTCACCGAAAAGCAACTGGAAGAATCATCTCCAGCCTATTACAAATAAATATTGTGATGAGCTTGGACTTTCCATAATGCCGACAGAGTACAGCAGGAATCCAAAGAATATCAGCAGGGACAAGTGGGAAAGAGAAATGTCAATGAAAGAGATAATTCTCAGGGATGCAAAAATGTGTGCGTATGTAGCCGGAAATGTGGAGAATTTTAAATATCTGATGAAAAGACTTGGATATGTATTCAAGAAAGATGCGTGGATGGAAGTGCAGACACCGGGATTTCGGTATTATCATAAACTGGCAAAGCTAGACGAGATGTTTTCAGAGGAGACGTTAAGGCATCATGTGGATATGCCTTGGATGGCAAAGCCTTACTTTTATTCGTCGGATATCAGGGGATTGCACAGGGCGAAGCTGTCATCATTCCAGAAGAAGTTTTATGCAAAGTTATACAGGCTAAGGATTGTAGAACAGAAGCGTTTTGTAGTAGGTGGAGCAAAGTATACAGAGGATTTGAAGAGGTTTAATCGGTTACAGGACGAATATCTGCTGCTTGTAAATAATGACATCAAAAGTATTGTGGAGCTTGTGGATTTCATAAGTGAGAAGGAAGAAAAGATTCAGCAGATTGAGGACAGGCAGAAGGAGATATACAGAGAAAACTCTAACCGAAAACGTAGCATTAAGACAGAAGCACAATACCGGGAATATCAGATATGGCATGTGGAAGTGCAGGAAGAACTGGACGAGCTGAAGCAGGAGAAAAGGGAAATTAAGAGGCAGATACAGCTGGCTGATGGCATTATGAAAGAAGATTTGTATACGGCTTATTATGCGGTGTCGGAGAATGAGGAGATTGTTGCTGACAGGGAGATTGAGATACCGGGGATGGAAGAGAATATGCTGGCTGAGAGTACAACAGAAGCGGTTGTTGAGCCGGATACAAATGTTGTGGTAATGTATCCAGACAATATTCAGAATGAAATAGGCAGCCAGAAAGAGCAAGCTGATAGAGCAAGAAAACAACAGTCTGATTTAGATGGCATAGGAATACCAGAGATTCATAATTCGTCTGATGTGAATGTGACAAGAATCGACGAAAGTATAACTGATGTGACAGGTAAAAGTGAATTTGTAGAAATTAGAGAAACTGAACCTGTGGACAAAGTTGGACGGATTGTCAGGAGAATATCAGAGCTTGGTGGTTATGAGAATGTCAGTGATTCTGTTAAGGCTGATGTATTCGGATTTGATATTGTTGATATAAGTGGAAGTATAAGTTTGTTCTCAGATGCAATGAAACGACTGGGGATAAATCTGGATGGAGATGGGCTTTATGAGGAGTTTCAGAGGATTTATGATGAGAGTGTTGATAGAGATGCTGATAAGGAGAAGACTGGAGATAAGATTTGGAACAATGGCAGAGGAAGGTGATTCCTCTGTCATAACATCATGTAGAAAAGTATTGTTTTAGCAAATGACTATATAATATATGGTAAAATGGAAACATAATACAAGTTTTGAATTATGTTGTGAAAAGTTTACGAACATTTTTCATAGCAATGGGACTGGCAACTGTTACTCCTAATACGCTAAATGATATGATGGTAAAATATAGTAAATTTTGCCAGCGTTCATAATTACGACATTCGTAATTCTTGTCCAATGATGTTAGCTTTTCCTGGGTGCTCATGTCGTTGGATGATTTAATTAGCATAGTTTTCGTTATGTATTTTTCTTTAGATATATTTTCTGCATCAGAGATGGATGCAAATGCTTTTAGATACATATTTTCAATGATGCTGTCTTGTATGGTGCTGTTTTCGCCTATTGTTTGGATATAATTATTTTCATTCATGTGATGCCTCCTGATTAAAAATCTTTAAATTGACAAGACATATTTTAAGATTTATCTTTATAAATGTAAATACCAATGATGATATATAAATGATGTAAATAATAAAATTAGGAGGATAAAATATATTATGAATGATATAGAACATGATAAGGCACAATGCTGGTGCAATCGCCTGCATAAATTGATGAAAGAAAAGAATTATACTCAAAAAAGCTTCTTAAAAGAATATAAGGAAAAATACGGAGGCGGAACTCAGGCAAATATAAGCAGATGGCTACGTGTAGGAAGTAAAATTGAAAATGGAAAAACTATAGGGTTTCCTTCATATGAAACAATGTCAAATTTGGCAGATTTTTTTGGGGTATCAGTAGGTTATCTTATTGGTGAAACAGATTATGAATCATTTGAAATGGAAAAAGTTTGTGAGTTTTTAGGGCTGGAGGAAGAAATCGTAAAAGCTATAATAGGAATAACTTCTGGTGAAAATATGGGCATTGGTGCAAACAGTATGTGCAGTGAATATAAATCAGCATTTCGCTATATTTTAACAGCAAGTAGTTTTCCTGTTTTTATTAAAGAGGTCAGAGAATATGCAGAAAATGTCTACAGATTGAAGCATCCGATAAAATATATGGATATAGTTTCTGTAAAAATGAGAAAAGATTTATTTGATTTGGCTGTTAAGTGTATGGATTATCAATGTATATCAGATGATAAATATGGGAGAATAGATGATTTTGAGGAAAATAGTGTAGAACCTACAGAAGAATTGTTAGAGGCAATTAGGATATTGAACGATGCACAAGATAAAGATTATGCTCAAAAATGTCATATAGAACAAATGGTTAAACTTTCTGAATATGAACTTCAGAAAATATATTTTGAAGTTATTAAGGAATTAACCAAAGAAGAGCATTTACTAGATATGGTAATCCCTATGTATGTTGAAAAAGATTTAATAAATAAAGATTAAAATTAAAATAGCTTTCTGCTTGTGAAAAGTTAATGAGAGTAGTTTTTGATTTTAATTTACTAGCAATTTATAAACAACATATGCTTAAAAAATATTTTGACATCATCAAAAAATATGTTTATAATATAAAAATAGATAGTAAGCAGGAGGATTGGTGCATGACAATATCAGAACAAATAAAAGTATTGTGTGTGAGATGTGGTGTAAGTGAAGCTGAATTGGCAAGGCGGCTGGGAAAATCGCCACAAAGTTTTAATTCGAAAATGAAAAGAGAAAGTTTTACAGTAGAAGATTTAGAGAAAATTGCAGATGTATTGGGTGTCGAATTTAACAGAGAATTTATATTAGCAAATGGAGATAAAGTTTGATGAAGAATATTGTAAAAGAATTTAAACTTGGAGAATTATTTTGTGGTCCTGGCGGATTGGCACTGGGAGCAACGACAGCGAAGATTGAAGATTCAGATTATAAGATTATTCATAAATGGGCAAATGATTATGATAAAGACACATGTAATACATATACGAGAAATATCTGCCCAGGTGATGGAGAGAGTGTTATTTGTGGAGATGTAAGAAAACTTGATATTGACAGTCTTGGAGATATAGATGCATTAGCTTTTGGATTTCCATGCAATGATTTTTCTGTTGTAGGTGAGCAAAAGGGATTTGATGGTGTATATGGTCCGTTATATACATATGGGGTAAAAGTATTAAAGAAATATGAGCCTTTGTGGTTTTTAGCAGAAAATGTTGGCGGATTAAAGAGTGCTAATGATGGAAAGGCATTTCAGAAGATACAGGAAGATTTGAAGAATGCTGGATATAGAATATATCCTAATTTATATAAATTTGAGGAATATGGGGTGCCGCAGGCAAGACATAGGGTGATAATTGTTGGTATCAGGGAGGATCTGCCATATGAATTTAAAATACCTAGTCCAAAACCATATAAAAATGTTGATGTTACTTGTAAGAGTGCAATAGAGAATCCTCCAATCGGAAAAGAAGCTTATAATAACGAGTTAACAAAGCAATCCGAAATAGTTGTAAAACGATTGAAATATATTAAACCGGGAGAAAATGCGTTTACTGCGGATTTGCCAGAAGAATTGCAACTTAAAGTGAAAGGGGCAAAGATAAGTCAGATTTATAAGAGGTTAGATCCAGATAAACCTGCATATACAGTAACTGGTTCTGGTGGCGGTGGAACGCATATGTATCATTATTCGGAGCCAAGAGCATTGACTAATAGAGAGAGGGCAAGATTACAGACATTTCCTGATAATTATATTTTTGAGGGATCTAAAGAGTCTGTTAGAAAACAAATCGGTATGGCGGTACCTGCAAAAGGAGCTAAAATTATCTTTGAAGCTATTTTAAGAACATTTGCGGGAATTGACTACGAAAGTGTAGAACCAAGTATAAAGGAGTAAGGTATGTATACTGATAATTTTGAAGAAGAAATATTGTTTATACCAGCGAGAAAAGATGGCGAAGCATGTAATCATTTGAAAATTGTTACAGCATTTACCGATGTTGAGAGAATATCAAGTCACCTGATAAAACTATTTGATGGCAGGAATAAAGAATATGTGTCTGGAATAAAGGTGGACATTATACTTGGAATGACAAAGGGTACGGGGCTGACACAAAAGAAACATGACAAGATATGTTCATTGATAAAAAGATTGAATAGTGTATCTGGAATGCCTCAGATATCATGCAATTATATTGTGGAAGGTAAACAGGTACATTCAAAGGTGTATGTATGGTGCAGGGGGCGAAAGGCAATAGAAGCTTTTAATGGTTCAGCTAATTATACCATGAATGCATTTTTTGCAAGAAGAGAATGCATGGATGTATGTAATCCTAAAGAGGCAAACCATTATTTCAACAGTCTATTACCTGATACGATAAATTGCTTTGATGGGCAGATAAAGGATAAGGTTTCATTTTCTAGCAAGAAAAATGTGGAAGATGATGTTGCGGATACTAATTTGGAAAATTTATCTTGGGAGAATTATCAGACTATTGAGCCGGTAGATACATTAGAAGTTTCTTTACTGAAAGCTGATGGCAGCGATACTGGATATGGTTCTGGCGTAAATTGGGGAATACGTAAAAATGGCTATAAGAGAAATAGAAACCAGGCGTATATTCCATATAATGTGGCAGATCATAAAGATGGATTTTTCCCAGATGTAAATGCTGATGGAACGTATCCAGTGTTTAAGGTTGTAACAAAGGAATATGATGCTTTTTATATGAGACAGGCACAAGCAAAGGGAAAGGCATTAGAAACTCCAGAAAGTAATGCGATAATAGGAGAATGGATAAGGCATAAACTTGGAGTGCCGGATGGTACATATATTACGAAACAAATGTTAGATCAATATGGAAAAACAAAGGTTTTGTTTAAAAAGTATGAAGATGGCATATATACTTTGGAGTACTAATTCTGGCATTAAGGAGAGAACAATATGGAGCAGAAGATCAATATCGATAATTTAGACGATTTGCAAAAACAGGCGTTAGTCTGCATGTATTATGCTATGCTTCCTAAAACAGACGCAAGATATAAGCAGAGAATGCATGATTGGGAAGTGTTAGAAAAGAGATTTGGAACAAAGAAAACAACATATAAACATGCAAAGGATGCTTTTGATTTTTATTTTCCTAACAATGGAAGAAAAGGCTGGAGTGATGATAGAGATTTAAAAAGACGAGGACATGCATATCAGGAAGTGTTTGAGCTGTATAAGGATTATTCTGCAGACCAATTGGAAAAAGCTGTAGCGGAGATTATTCATGGATATGAGAATGAAGAGCCAACATTTGTATCTGTGAAATGTGGTTTTCCAGATACAGTACATAACATTCTCAATGGCAACAAAGATATAACGGTTGATGGCGTTTATACTCTGAAAGAGGAATTGAATATTGGAAAGCATGTATTTGTTACATTGGGAGGAGACACAGGAAAATCAGAGGTTGATTGGGTTCCAGGGTTTATAGGAGTAGCACATGTAATTAGAGAACCTTATGATTTTGGATATAATGGTAAGGAAAAATACTTTAAGTTTGATATAGAAGTTGACTGTGTTTTTGAAAAGCCATTTAAAAGGGAAGATTTTTTAAGCTATAGAGAAGCATACGATGCTCCATATATTGGACCGGAGTTATCGAGAGATCCATCACAGGCATTAAGTACTTTGGATAAGATAAAGGCTGTTGCTGTTATACGTGCAGTACTTGATGAATTCCCAGAAATGCTTGAAAAATTCAAAGAAATTTTTGACAGAGAGTTTATGGATAGGGTGCTTGGAGCAGTTACTGTAATGATACCAACATCTGTAAAATTTGGAGAAAGCAAAGAGGATGCAGTAAATTCTATTCAGGAAGAAATGAGCATAGAGAATGAAGGCTCTGAGGAGGAAGAAATGGAATCTAAGCCATATATTGAACCTGATTATTATACAGGATGTTCACGCAAAAATAAGGATACGGGGACTGTATATGCACATAATAGAATTGTATTTGGAGCACCAGGAACAGGAAAAAGTTTCAAGCTGAATGATGAGCAGAAGGATCTCATTTCAGAAGGTGGAGAGTACGAAAGAGTTACATTCCATCCAGATTATTCATATGCTAATTTTGTTGGAACATATAAGCCAGTACCTACAAAAAATGGAATATCATATGAGTATGTTCCTGGACCATTTATGAGGACATATGTAAAAGCAATAGAAAATGGACAGTCAGAGAATAAGGAAGATGTAAAACCATTTCTGCTTCTCATAGAGGAAATTAATAGAGCAAATGTTGCCGCTGTATTTGGAGAGGTATTTCAACTTTTAGATCGCGACGATAGAAATGCAAGCCAATATCCAGTTAAACCTTCTGAAGATATAAAGGCATATTTGGCAAAAAAACTTGGTGGAAGGCCAGAGCAGTATGATGAAATAAAGATACCAGATAATATGTATATCTGGTCAACTATGAATAGTGCTGATCAGGGCGTATTTCCAATGGATACAGCATTTAAAAGAAGATGGAACTTTGAATATATAGGTATTAACCATAAGGAAGAAAAGATTAAAGATACATATTTAGTGTGTGATAAAGCACAGGTGCCATACAGAGTTGACTGGAATGAGCTTAGGAAGGCTATAAATACAACACTTGCTTCTAGAGATTATAAGATAAATGAAGACAAGCTTATGGGACCATTTTTTGTATCTAAAAGCATTTTAGAGAATGAAGATGCGTTTAGAGAAACTTTTAAGAGTAAAATTATTATGTACTTATTTGAAGATGCAGCAAAGCAGAAAAGGCATATGTTGTTTGGAGGCTGTGATGAGGATATAAGAAATCAATATTCAACGATTTGCGAGGAATTTGATAAAAGAGGCATAGATATTTTCTGTAAAGAAATCCGAGACAAAATCAAGAAAGAATATTTGAGTGAATTAGAATGAGAAGGGAATGTTACGGGATGATTTCTAAATATGTCAAAGAGCAGAAGCGGTATACTCAAGATGAACTTAGAAAAATATTTGAATGCACTGCTGATGAAACAGTGCAGATTATAAGAAAGTTAAAAGAGTATGGAATTGTTAAAAATGTAAAAAAAAGTGATAGGCAAAGTATGCTCTCTGACTTAGTTGAGGAAGATATCAGAGTAACAGATATCGAAAGTGGAGAGCGGGAATTATATTATGTGTTTTCATTTGTTGGAGTAATTGTTGTATATGGACGGGTATTAAAGTGTTATCCTAAATATATTAATTCTTGTGGTAGTCCAGTAGCGCAGATGAAGCAGATTATGCGTGTTTTGGAAAAATATAATTCAAAAGAGCAGGTAATAAAACTATATAATGAAAGTGATGATGGAGGATCGTTTAACTTATTGGCAGTAATGCTGTATTTGCTACAGGATTATTATGATAATGGAATATATGCTAATGACGTTGATATTGTTGAGACTAATGGCACAGGAGAAATACTGTGGGACAGAACAATCAATGAAACATTTTCATATATATCAAATAACAGGCCATATTATACTGAATTACAGACAAAAAAGCGGACTTCAGATGAATATGATATTATCAGACGCTTACATGCATGTGTATTGACTAAATTTTCAAAGGAACTTGAAGAATCCGATCTGCCAGAGTTATTTAATATTGTGACAGTAGAGCTGTCAGAAGAACAACTGGAAGATTTGGGAGATGAAGATTATATTTTATATAGGATACAAAATGAACTTAATGTGCAGTACAACACAAGAAAACAACTGGTGTTGAAGGCGATGTATGCGTATATAGCACAAAAAGCAAGCTTTAATAATATTGATAGTTTTAGCATATATGGTACCAACAGCTTTAACTTAGTATGGGAAAAAGTGTGTGCACAGAATTTTGGAAATGTTTTAAATGTAAAATTATCAGAGCTGCCACTTGGAGTTTGTGATGATTATAAAGAAAGTAAAGATAGTACTTTAATAGAAATAATTGATAGACCAGTATGGCATAAGACTTCAGATAATATTAGTGATGAAAAGTCAGATACACTAAGACCAGATTTGATTAGTATTTATGAGTGTGGTGAAAGTGGAGAATATTGTTTTGGCATATATGATGCAAAGTATTATAACATTAATTTTCATAAGCATGCGTCAGAATACAAAGTTATAGGACAGCCTGGAGTGGCAGATGTTACAAAGCAGTATTTATATCAGCTTGCGTACGATGATTTTATAGCAAAGCAAGGATACAAATATGTGCAGAATATGTTTTTTTGTCCTGATGAATCTGGGGATAAAGAATATGGATGGGTGCAGATGGATATGCTTCATCAAATTGGAGATAAAAAACTAGAGAATGTAGCAGTTGTAAAGCTTTGTGCATCAGAAATGTATTCTTTATATTTAGCAGATCATATAGTTAGTGAAAATGAGATGGACAAATATATTCCAGTAATTGGACGACATGAAGTAGATAGTCAAAACTTTGCAAATAGGATGATGGCATATCTTACGAGAATCACAACTGCCAGTAAATTGGCTGAAAAGAAACTTGAAATGAAATCGGATAGAGGCAGGCTTATATATCCAAAACAGATAAAAAGAGAATTAGGTGCAAAAATTATATATGATGCTATATGCCCCGTTGCAAGTAATGCTTTTTATGGATTTAATCCATATGAAAAAGAAGGCCATGAAAGTATGGTGGCAGAGGATATGGGCGATTCTTATAATCGTTGCAGTCAGATTGCGGATGCCTCTATTGAGATAGAAAAAATTATAAAAGATTTATCAGAAGTGGAGCTTAGAGATGAAAAAGTACTTAAAGTAGTACTTAAAAAATGCATTGAAAGTAAATCAGATATTAAACCTATGGCGGATGGAAAGTCGCTTGATATGCTGACAGATAAAATAATGGAACTTGTTAGAGATGTGTATTTATAGCGTGCAGCTAATGTACAGTTAAAGAATGAATGCCAGATAAAAAGCAAATGAGAAAAGAACTGGAAAAGTTGGGGAAAAACAGATTGTTGAGGTGATTTTGTGGCAGACGATTTAACAAAAGAACAGCGGCATAAAAATATGAAAAATATTCATGGGAAGGATACCAAAATAGAAGTTATATTAAGAAAGGCTTTATGGAACAAAGGGTATCGGTATCGCAAGAATTATAAAAAACTTCCAGGAAGTCCAGATATTGTGCTGACAAAGTATAAGATAGCTATTTTTTGTGATGGAGAATTCTTTCATGGAAAAGATTGGGATACTTTAAAAAAGAGACTTGAAAAGAGTAACAATAGTGAGTACTGGATTAGCAAGATATCCCGCAACAAAGAGCGGGATGATGAGATAAATAAGAAATTGGACTTTGAGGGCTGGACTGTAATCCGGTTCTGGGGTGAAGATATAAAGAAACATACAGATGAGTGTGTGAAGGTTGTGGAAGAAACGATTTTTGATTCGTTAATAGAAGAATAATAGAGGAGCATAAACAATGTTTACTAGTAATTATAAATATAATTTTATAGATGTATTTTCGGGGGCAGGAGGGTTATCAGAAGGTTTTTTCAACTGTGGTTATAATCCGATTGCACATGTTGAAATGAATGGATTTGCATCTGATACATTAAAAACCCGCTCTTGTTATTATTATTTAAAAAAAACTGGTAATTTGGATTATTATTATAATTATTTAAGAGGAAGTATATCTAAAGAACAGCTTTACGAAAAAGTACCAAAAGAAGTTTTGATGACAGTGATTAACGAGGAAATATCAGATAAAACATATAAAAGTATATTTTATAAAATAGATGATATAATGAAAAAAGATAATATTAAGGAAGTTGATGTTTTAATAGGTGGACCACCTTGTCAGGCTTATTCGTTGGTTGGAAGAGCTTCAACACAAGGAGGGATGGAAAATGATCCTAGAAACGATTTGTATATTCAATATGCAAGATTCCTTAATAAATATAAGCCTAAACTGTTTGTCTTTGAGAATGTTCCGGGAATGTTAACTGCAAAAGATGGAGTGATATGGAAGCGAATAAAGCAAAGATTGAGAACAGTTGGATATAATATAGAACATAGGTTGGTAAATGCACATGATTTTGGAGTACTTCAACATAGGAAACGAGTGATTATAATAGGCTGGCGAAAAGATTTGGATTTACATTATCCTGAATTTGCAAGGATGCATGTTAATGCAATTGTGAATGATTTGCTGAATGATTTGTGCCATTTAGCACCGGGTGAAGAACATAATGAATACATCACAGAACCTAATGAATATCTTATAGAATCAGGTATAAGAGATGAACTGGATATTCTGACAGATCATCAGACAAGAAATATAAGGGATGTTGATAGAGATATTTATAGGATTGCAATCGAAATGTGGAATGATAATCATAGAAGATTACATTATACAGATTTGCCGGAAAATTTGCAATTCCATAATAATCGTGTATCATTTTTAGATAGATTCAAGGTTGTTGAGGGAGATATGGAGAGTGCACATACAATGTTAGCACACATATCAAAAGATGGACATTATTATATACATCCAGATATTGAGCAGGCACGTTCATTATCGGTGCGAGAGGCTGCAAGAATACAGTCTTTTCCAGATAATTATTATTTTGAGGGACCAAGAACAGCAAAGTTTGTTCAGATTGGAAATGCTGTACCGCCATTGATGGCTAAGGGTATAGCGACAGCAATAAAAAATTTATTAGATGGATTGGAGAAATAAAATGGGAAATAAAACATACTTTAAACCAAGAGCACGTTTGATGTTGGAATTGGGAGAACAATTAATAAAAAATGAAAGTGTAGCAATATTGGAAATGGTTAAAAATTGCTATGATGCATTTGCAAAAAATGTTGATGTTACACTAGAAAATTTGGATGATTTAAAAAATGGTTTTATTATAATACAAGATGATGGGATTGGAATGACTATGGATACTGTTGTAAATCATTGGATGGAACCAGCAACATTAAATAAAAAAAATATAATTAATGGTGAGAAAAAATCATTTGAGCATAATGGTATGGTTAGGATTCCTTTAGGAGAAAAAGGAATAGGAAGATTTGGAGCACACAAATTAGGAAATTATATAAAACTTGTGTCGAGAGCTGAAAATGATGGTGAAAAAGAGGTGTGTTTTGAAATTAATTGGGAGGATTTTGATAATGATAAATATTTGAGTGATGTAGGAGTAGAAGTATATGAAAGAAAACCAGAAATATTTTTGGGGAATAAAAGTGGCACAAGAATAGAAATAAGAGGGTTGAGGCATGTCTGGACTGCAAAAGAGTATAGAAATGTTTATAGAAATATATTAGCATTGAATTCACCTTTTAAAGCAGCTGATTCTTTTTCAGTAAACATATTTTCAAATCATCAGCAGTGGGAAAAAGATTTAATAAGTTTTGAAGAATTAAAAGATAAAGCGTTGTATAAGGCAAAAATAGTTTTAGAAGATTGTATGATTAAGGAATATACATATGAGTTTGAACCATGGGAAATTTTAAATAAAGTAAAATACAGAAAAAGCAAAGAATATCAGAATACCTATATTTATGATTTAGAAGATAAAAAAAATAAAACGATAATTAATCTGAAACCATTTGAGATAGGAACAGTTGTGATTGAGTTAAGAATATTTGATTTAGATTCTTATATATTAAATCTTGGATTTCCAAATGATAAGAACACAATTAAAAAATATCTAAAACAGAATGGTGGGGTATCAATATATCGTGATAATATGCGCTTGTATGAATATGGAGAAGAGAGCAATGATTGGCTGGGGCTTGAATCAAGAAGGATTAACAATCCATCTAAAGCATTAAGTGGACACTTAGTTGTTGGAGCAGTTTATTTAGATAGATTAGATAGTACAGATTTAATTGAGAAAACAAGTCGAGAAGGATTTATAGAAAACTCGGCATATGATTGTTTTGTTAAAGCTGTGTTATATGCAATTTCATGTGTCGAAAATGATAGAATGATTGATAAAGCAGACCTGCGTATGTTTTATTCTGGAACATTTAAAACGCCAGTAGTGGACTCTGTTAAAAGTTTAATGAATACAGTTGACAAAAAAATAAAGGACGAACAACTAAAAAAAGAAATTAATAGTGCGTTAGCAAATATAGAAAGAGAATATTTGGAAATTAATAGGATATATGTGAAAAGTTCAAGTATTGGTCTTAATATGAGTATGGTAATACATGAAATTGATAAAATTCTTAAAGAATTGGAAAAAAGTGTTAAAGAAGAAAGTGCATCAGTTCATATTAAGAATTTAGTTTCGGATTTAGCAATGCGTATTTCAAGTTATTCGGAGTTAATAAAAAATACTAAAAAGAATAGGACAGCTATATATAATTTAGTACAAGGAACGTTAGATGTATTTAAATATAGAATTTTAGCACACAATTTAACAATAGACAATAGAGTTCTAGCTGACGGGGAAAAAGTTGAATGTGCAGCAAGTTTAGTAAGAAGTGCTATTATGAATGTGTTGGATAACTCTATATATTGGCTTGAAAAATATGAAATTAAGGATAAGAAAATATTATTTGTGGAATATGTACCAGAGAGTGGGTACAGAGGATTGTTAATAGTTGATAATGGAAAAGGCTTTACTATACCAAAAGATAAATTAACTCTCCCTTTCATTTCCAAAAAAGAGGATGGTATGGGACTGGGGTTACATTTAGTTAATGAAATAATGGATACAATTGGTGGAAAGGTTATTTTTCCTGATGTTTTGGATTTTGATCTTCCAATAGACTACGAAAATGGTGCAGCAGTAGCGTTGATTTTTAAGGAGGCATAGCGATGATACAAAAGATATTTCCATCATATGGAAAGGTTTTGATTGTTGATGACAAGTATGAAGAAGTACTACCAATACAGAATATTTTAGCCGAAAATGGCGTGCCATATATTTTTTATGATTACAATACAATGAGAGATAAAAAAATAACAAAAATAGACGCTGTTAGAATTGTTTTTTTGGATATAAGATTAGAAGATGGAATACAAGGTGCTAAGAATATAGCATCTGTATTAGTTTCAGTTTTAGAAAATATTGTTCAAGAGAAAAATGGACCATATATTATAGTATTATGGACTAATGAAATTGCGTTGAAAGATGAAGTTGAAGAATATATGATGTCATATTTGAAAACGATAAAAGAAACAACTTTGCCAACTTATATATGTGCGTTTGATAAGAAAGAGTTTGTATCAAAGCCACAAGAATTATTGAATAATCTATCTGTTAAATTGGTAGAGCAAAACATGATAAACTTTCTGATAGAATGGGAAAATGAATCAATTAGTGTAGCTAGTAATATGGTAAGATTATTGTTGTATGGATTGCGTATAGAAATGACGAATTCTGCATTGCAAGATATTTTTATTAAAATGGCACAGCTGGAAGATTCATATGTAAATGATAAAAAAGAAGCAACACGAAATATATTGCAGATATTGGTTGAATTTTTAAGGGATAGATATCTTGAAATAATATCGAATGAGCAATTAATAAATAGATTAGCAGAAAATTGGGGAAGTGATTTTGAAGAGAAAAAGAAAGAAAGCAAAGAAATATCTATTGAACAAAAAGGATGCATAAATTCATTATTTAATATAAATTTGTATGATGATGTAGATAGAAAATTGCCAGGTAAAGTATATGTTAGAAATAATTCTAGTATAAATTTTAATGAAACTGATTTTATGTGTAGTACATTGTCAGATAAATGGTATAAAGATGATGAAATAGAAATTTGTGGGCAAAAAGTCAAGTTAAATCGAAAAATTATTGAAGTTGATATTACTCCAAATTGTGATTACGCACAGAACAAAAATCATATGTTAAGAACAATTTTTGGATACATTATTGAAATTGGACAAGTAACAGTTGAAGGTAGTAACAAATGGCTTGATTATAAATATTCTGAAAAAATTAAGCGTAAAATACAATATGATTATATTTATGTGACACCAGAACTGCAGTTTAAAAATAAGCTTTGCGTATTAGTTCTAAATACAAAATATATTACGATTGAAAACAAAAATTTTGCCGATGAACTGGAATATTTGTTTAGGTTTAATCAAGATATCTTGGCTGAGATTAGAAAGAAGTCGGGTGATATTCTTACAAGAATTGGTATTAATAGTTTATAATAAATGTGGATTAATTAATTCCGTGTGATTAGAGAGAGTACAGTAGATTTTTTTAGGCTATATAAAATGAATAAAAATTATACATAAAGAGGTAAAACATATAAGATTTAAGAATAATTATATAATGAATTGAAAAACTATGATTGATTGTTAGTTTAAGTAAGAGGTATATAGAATATGATGATTATATTGCTTAATCATGGTATATAAGATTAGTACCACAAAATTTTGTAGGTTTGTCAAACATATGTTACACAGATGCCAGATAATCCGTTAGTACCTGATTTGGAGATTTCCATCCTAATGGACGCATAGGAAAGTTGTTATAATCCCTGCGATTATACACTTTC
>ENA-UPTB01000391-UPTB01000391.1-human-gut-metagenome-genome-assembly--contig:-NODE-391-length-47049-cov-29.825811_pt1 | contig 47049 bp, 37 predicted proteins | sample MGYA00250046_ERZ773369 | MGnify/ENA primary metagenome ERZ773369 (study PRJEB29103, sample SAMN06111938) | human gut metagenome | biome: human gut; feature: ankylosing spondylitis patient; material... | reverse complement strand
TGAGCGGGACAGTATTGGGTTAAACCTATTGATGCCGATTGGGAATGGGAATGGGTAAATTTCGTTGGCAATGATTTTTCAGAAGATGTCGGTGATATTCTGTTCGGAAAGGCAAAGGATTCTGAAAATATCAGTTTGAATTCACCTGACAACACATCTGACGGTTGCTTAAAGAAAAGATGGAAAATAATTAATCAAAAACGTTGTCTTCTTAAAGCAGGCAGTTTGCCATATGAACAACAGCCGTTTAATGAGGCTATTGCATCATTGATTATGGATAAGTTGAATGTTGACCATGTCAATTATTCTGTCATTATTGATGACGAAAAACCATACAGCGTTTGCGAAGATTTTATTTCAAGCGATACAGAACTTGTTACGGCTTGGAAGATTTTGCAAAAATTCCCAAAGCCTAACCACTTGTCTGTTTATCAGCATTATATTAACTGTTGCAATTCTTTGGGCATTGAGGATATCGTTGATAAAATCAATCAAATGATTGTAGTTGATTTCATTATAGCAAACGAGGACAGACACCTTAATAATTTCGGTCTTATCAGAAATGCAAATACGCTTGAATGGATTGGCGTTGCACCGATTTTTGACAGTGGCTCATCGCTCGGTTATGATAAAGTTACACCTAATATGGATAAACAATCATTGATAGTTTGCAAACCGTTCAAGAAAACTCATTTTGAACAGTTAAGATTAGTCACCTCTTTTGATTGGATAGACTTTGACGCTTTGAAAAACATCGACAATGAAATACTCGGCATATTGAATGATGCCGATGAAAATTTAATTGACGACGCAAGAAAGCAAAAAATCATATCTTCAATCAACCAAAGAATAGAATATATCCATAATCTTGCATTGGAAAAGACTTGGCAAGCCAATGACGACATCAACGAAGATGTTGAAAACGATATTGCCGAGGATTATTCATCATTTGATATGTCAATGTAATAATCTAAATAATAAATGTGAAAGACTAGATTAGGCTGACTATGAAAACTAAATAGATAATGTAATAGCCTCTTTTAGGCCTTGCCTTTTCTTTTTCCCACTTAGCAATTTCTTTTTGCTTGCGTAGTGCCTTTTTCTCAAGCTGTTGATGAGTTAACTGCTTTTGTTTCATAAATAATCCCCAGTTATTGACTGAATTTTTAAGTATCAATCTGATTTTATAATAGACAAATGAAAAATTCATGTCAAGCATTTTATTCAAATTATTCGCAATTTCGGAATAATACAACAATCCGAATTGCTATATTATATAGGCTGCAAAATTGACAAAGAATTAACAGAATTTTCATTGACACACATTATTCCTTACAATATAATAAAAGCAAATATATCGCTTATAAAGGAAGTGACTTAATGACGAAAAAAATAACCGCAATATTCTTGGCATTGTGCATGGCAATCTCAATTTTGCCGATGAGCGTTCAGGCGGCATCAAAGCCGGATATTAAAGTCGGTGACTATGTTAAAATGGGCACGTATAACAATGCCTCAATTCTTTGGCGATGTGTAAGCATTGACAATAACGGACCGCTTATGCTTGCAGACAAAATTGTTGACACCCTTGCATATGATGCCAAAACAAATGACAACAGCAATTCAAAATCACACAGCAGAAGCTATAAGCGTGATGATTACGGTTCTAACTATTGGAAAGACAGCAATATGCGTTCTTGGTTAAATTCGACCGCAGCTGAAGGCAAAGTCGATTGGCTTTGCGGCAACCCTCCGAAAGACGGATATGTAAGCGGTGTGGGAGCGTACAACGAAAAAGCGGGTTTTCTCAACGCTTTTTCAAAATCTGAAATTGCGGCAATGAAAACCGTTACCCAGCGTTCTCTCGTTTCTCATCCCGAATACAACAAGGGCATAGTTGATGGAGACGCAAATTCGGATTTGTTATACTACACCGATATTTCGGAAGCGGTGGCAAACTACGACAGTTCATATTTTGAAACTACAACCGAAAAGGTTTTTCTTCTTGATGTAAAGCAGGCTAATGCCGTGTGGAAAAATCTCAAAGGTTATTATGTTGCGTATAATAATGACGGTATGGCTTGGCCTTATTGGCTTCGCACTCCTGTTACCGATTGCAATCACGATATGCGTTATATCAGTTCATCGGGTCAGGTCGGTCGTTATGCTCCGTGGTATTCCGATTTGGGCGTAAGACCTGCATTTTATCTCGATTCCGAATATTTTGTTACAACTTCCGGCAGCGGCTCACAAAGCAGTCCTTATATCGGCTCTGCTCCAAATAAGCAAGAGGATGATTATACAATTTCGGAACCTGCCGAGGACGCAAATCCCGATTGGAATGTCAGCACCGAGCAAAGCATTCAGCTCACCCTCGGCCCGTGGTATTCAAATGACGGAAAATATTCTAATCCTACCATCCCTGTTTATACCATCCAAAAAACACGCAGCGACACGGAAAATATGGTTGTTGTCGTTTGCGGCGAGGGATACACAAAAAGTCAGCAGGGCAAATTCATCAATGATGTCAAACGACTTTGGCAGGACGCTATGAAATATGAACCGTATCGCAGTTATGCCGACAGATTCAATGTTTACGCTCTTTGCACAGCTTCCGAATCGACTTTTGACAATGGTGGAAGCACCTTCTTTGATGTTATAGTCGACAAATATAATTCGCCTGTTATTTCTAATAATCTCCACGGAAGTCAGTGGAAAAATCATATTTTTGAGAGATGTATCGGTCCTGAATTTATCGAGAAAATTCACGATGCTCATATCAAAAAAAAGTGTGATCCAAACACAATTCCGTCCGGTTCGGAATATGAGCCTTATTATTATGTTCACGATTATATTGCTCAGTTCGCTATGGTTGTAAACACAAAATCAGATTTCGGCGGTGCTTATAATAACCGTGAATACGGCTTCCATTATTTCATTTCGCCATCAGACAGTTATCGTGCGTCAAAAACTTTTGCACACGAGTTTGGACACGGTTTGCTCGGTCTCGGTGATGAATACAGTAACGGATATTTGCTTGACGATAAGGAACTTAAATCACTCAATCTTTCCTCGGTTGAAGACCCGGAAAAGATAAAATGGCGACAGCTTTTAGGTTTTAGAAACACATATACCTGCCGCAATGCTTACGGCTCAAAAATGCTTGTTTCAAGTTATGAGTGCATAATGAGAGACACAAACTATCAATTCTGTGAGGTTTGCCGTTTGCAGGGCTTCAAGCGAATGTCTCAGCTTGTTAAGGATGTAGACCTTTATGTTGCAACTCCCGAGGTTAAGGAATATACGGGCGCTTATTCAAAGCCGTCTGATTTTACCGACCTTGAAACAAGTTCATATTATAATTACACATATAATCGCAATGACCGACTTTTGAGCGGCAACAGCAAAAGCAGATTTAATACTAATATGAACGGTAAAAAAATCGAGCTTAGAACTGTTATTCAAAACATTTCAGATAAAAATGCACGACAATTAAAATTCAAAATGTGGATTAAGCACTCCGACGGAAGCGTTGCGACCGATTCATCGGGGAATCCGCTTCAAACAGTACAAACCTTTGACATTCCTGTTTGGAATGATAAGGCAAATTTCTGGCCGCTCGGTGCTTTGGATCACATCAAAAGCGACTTTAATTCAGGCTTAAAGAGTTGCTCGCTTATTTATCAAATTCCGTCTGATGCACAGCTTAAGAGCGGCGATACCGTGGCATTTCAGGTGCTCGATGAAAACGGAAATGTGCTTGCAGACGACAATACGGAAACACAGCGCTACACAACCGTTTCAATTCAGTATAAATTTGAGGACGGCTCTGAAATTCCAAACACTGCCGGCGGAACATTTACCGTGCCATACGGCACAAAGCTTGATTTAACACCGGCAAAAACACTTTATGATTATGAATTTATAAAGGTTGACGGCTTGAATAAGCCTATTGTTTCGGACGGAACGGTTGTTACATATTATTACAAAAATAAAAACGAAGAACACACTCACAATCTGACTTTGGTTGCTGCGAAAGCTGCCACCTGCACTACTGCGGGCAATTCCGCATACTACACCTGCGATGGCTGTGACAAGTGGTTCGCAGATGCAACAGGATTGGTAGAAATTACCGATAAAACCAGTGTGAAGATTCCGGCTCCCGGACATACCGCAGGCACAGAATGGAAGTCTGATGATACTAACCACTGGCATGAATGTTCTCGTTGCCACGACAAAAAGGACGAAGCGGCTCACGATTACGGTTCTGACAATGTTTGCGACACCTGCGGATATTACAAAACTGTACCGCACACTCACAATCTGACTTTGGTTGCTGCGAAAGCTGCCACCTGCACAGATGGCGGTAAGGAAGCATACTACAAGTGCGAAGGTTGTGGCAAGTTCTATGAAGATGTACTCGGTACAAAGGAAATAACCGACCTTGCATCTTGGGGCAATATTGCTAAGATTGCCCACACCACAAAGCAAACCGTAACAAAGGCAACCCCAACAGCAAACGGCAAGATAGTAAATTACTGTTCGGTATGTAAGAAAACTCTTTCAACGACAGTAATTCCAAAGGCATCAAGCATAAAGCTTAAAGCAACATCATTAACATATAACGGAAAGGTTAGAACACCTAAGGTTATTGTTAAGGACAGAACAGGAAAGACACTTGTTAAGAATACTGACTATACTGTGTCTTATGCAAAAGGCAGAAAGTATGTTGGCAAGTACGCAGTAAAGATTACCTTTAAGGGTAAATACAGCGGAACAAAGACGCTTTATTTCACAATCAAGCCAAAGGCAACAAGTATTTCCTCACTTAAAGCAGGTTCAAAGAAGTTTACAGTAAAGTGGAAGAAGCAGGCTACACAGACAACAGGCTATCAGGTACAGTACAGTGCCTCAAGTAAATTCAGCAAGGCTAAGACCATAACAGTAGGCAAGAATACAACAGTATCAAAGAAAATTTCAAAGCTTTCGGGCAAGAAAAAGTATTATGTAAGAGTTCGCACCTATAAGACAGTTAAGATTAACGGCAAATCCATAAGGATTTATTCAGGCTGGTCAAAAGCTAAGACTGTTACAACAAAGAAATAAAAACTATACCGTAACCTTTGATTCTGCCGGTGGCTCTGCAGTAACGACTCAGACTATCGAAGAAGGTCAGAAGGCAACCAAACCTGCCGCTCCTACCAAGTCTGACGATACCACCAAGCCTTCGGATGATGTTCAGAATCCGCAGACCGGCGACAACAGTATGAGTGGCTGTGGATCGCTCTGCTGTTCGTCAGCGGCTTCGGAGTTGTGACAACTACTGTTTATACTAAATTAGACGAAGCAATTTCTGATGCTGTTAAAACTGGGAAAATCACTCAAGAAGAAGCGAACGCAGCTTACAAATAAATATACGAGGCTTGTCTTAAAAAAGACGAGCTCAAAATGACAATGAAACTGTCACTCTCTGGAGACACTAGGAGTGACAGTATAATCATCATAAATAAAATGAATCTTCGGCATCAACCCACATCTGCATAGTTCCATCAAGGTATAGTCTTGCATATTCAAGTGGTTCATCAATAGCAAGTGCATTTAATGCACAATCTAATCTGGGTGTTGTTTTTAAATTCTTTTCTGCTTCCCAGCAGTCAATGCGGAGCATATAGCCAGCAGAAGTATAAACATCAATGCTGTTGCGTTGTGGATTGTATTCTGCAAATATTGTTCTCATCGTATCAAATCTCCTTATCATTCAATCAATCATTTGTTACAAAAATCAGAAGCATTTCAATCAGTTCACCATGTCGTTTTTATTTTGTGTTATACTGTTTTAGAGGATTTTCTTTTCCTTGTATTTTCCCTTATCAGGGTTCATAAATCCATATGGGAAGATATAACATAAGGGAAAGTCTAAGGGAAAGATCACCTGCGACAAACTTAGTGTTTTCAAGGGATTCAGAGATATTTGATAATAAAATATAACAATTATTAAATCCCTTGGAATACATGAAATCTCAATTCCAGTTTATGAGGATAAAAGATGGAACTTAGAGAATACAAGTCAACTGACTGTGAGCAGATGGCGCAATTGTTCTACAATACGGTACATAGCATAAATGTAAAGGATTATACAGAAGAACAGTTAAATGCATGGGCAACCGGTAGCGTAGATTTACAAGAATGGAACCACTCTTTTTTAAATCATAAAACAGTGGTTGCAGTGGAGGATGATGAGGTTGTTGGATTTGGAGACATTGATCAATCTGGCTGTCTGGCTAGGCTGTATGTCCATATAAATTATCAGGGGATGGGAATTACACTTAAAAACTATGTGATGGAGAAGAAAACTTCTAGCGGCTTTTCTGATAAAAGTTCAGGAGGTAATGAATAAAGGGATTTAATATGATAAAAATTGTGTGGTCAATAAACGATATAAATAAATATCAAACAGGAAATTTGCTGGATGGTGCAGTAAAGATAGAAACACCGCAGAGTGTTGGTGAACTGATGAAAAAAGCAGTGCCAATTGTTGTAATTTTATGTGTTATCCTTTTTATTGCTATGCTTTGTAAAACGATAATATGCAAGACCGTTGTAATCTCGCCAATATTTATTCTGGTCGGATTTGCTTTCGGTTTTTTACTGTTAATAATTCATGAGTGGTTACATGGAATTGTTTATCCTAAGGAAGCAGATGTAACAATAGGCAGAATAAAAGGAAAGGCAACATTTGTTGCATTAGCATCATATCCATTGAGGCGAGATCGGTTTATATTGATGTGCCTGTTGCCATTTGTTCTTGGGTTAGTTCCATTTATATTATTTGTAATTAGTCCTGCTGAATTTAGAGTATTAAATGGATTGAATTTTGGCATGGCATGTATGGGGATGATTTCGCCATTCCCAGATGTGTTTAATGTCCTTGTCGTTCTAAGAAATGCTGAAAAAAGCGATTTAATAATGTTCTACAAGAATGATATGTATAAGATTTCTTAAATTTTTGTTTGGAAAAATGCTTAATTATTCAAGTGAAAACATATAGCAATTAATACGGGAAAGAAAAATCGGAATTTGGAGAGGTATTGTTTATGAAGATTGAATATAGAAAAGCAGATATTACGGATGCAGAATTGCTAATAGATATTTATAATTTTGCATTTTATAGTGATTATATTAAATATGGTGAATGTCCGGCGTATGGAAAGACTAAAGAGATGATGGAAAAATCTATAATAGAATATCCAAAATTTATTATTTTATATAATGGTGAACCGGTCGGTTGTGTTTCTTGTAAAAAAGTGGAAATGCGAATATATGAAGTTGGGTGTTTGTGTGTTGTCCCAGAGTTTCAAGGAAAAGGAATTGGAACGCAAGCAATTAGATTTGTAACATCACACTATAGGGATTGGGATAAAATTACCTTAGTTACACCCATAGATAAAAAGGAAAATGTAAAGTTTTATACAGAAAAATGTGGATTTAATATAGTGTCTATGGAAATGAATGGAAATGTTAAAGTAGCACGATTTGTTTTAGAAAAATGATAAGAAAGACAGCCTTGGCAGGCCGTCGTGCAGCAATTTTGTTCCATTAGAATTTTATTAACATGTTATATTGAGAAATTGATTTCGATTTAAATCGAATTAGAGGTTGTTGTTATAGTTTGCGTATGGTATTCTGAACAAAATACAACCAGAAAGGTTCAAAGAGAGTTTTATGAAGAATTATAAGGTAATTGTGCGATAGCAGTGGCTATTGCAAAAAAAAATAAATGCTATAGCCATTGCATCCTAAGGTGACAATTAGGAGGACGCATATGAGCTATGTTAATGCAGATGAAGTCTTGCCAGAAGACTTGATTAGAGAAATTCAAAAATATGTTGATGGCAAAGTTTTATATATCCCGCGCAGGAGTGAGAAAGCAATGGGCTGGGGTGAAAAGAACGGTGCCAAAAACAGGCTTGCAAAGCGAAACAAGGAGATAGTAAGTAGATTCAATTCGGGTGAAACTATCGCAGAACTTGGCAAAATGTTTTTTCTTTCAGAAAAAAGAATTCAAGGAATAATACGTGAATATGAATCCTCAAAAAATCAAGATGGAGGATTCAACAATGAATAGAGAAAACAAGCGCAAGCAATACGAAAAGGGATATTATAAGACGCATCCCTGTAACGAAACGTTTGTTTGTAAAAATTGTGGAAGAACTGTAGCTCCAGAAGGGCAGGAAGTGACCATAGAAATCATTGCCCGAATTGTCTGTACAGTCTACATGTTGATGTTGAACCAGGAGACCGAGAGTCCGATTGCGGTGGTCATATGGAACCAGTATCAGTATGGGTAAAAATAAGGGCGAATGGGCTATTATTCACCGATGTAAGATGTGCGGAGCATTGAGTTCTAACAGAGTTGCGGCAGATGATAATCCAATGAAGCTAATGTCAATTGCAATGAAACCTATTGGCCATCCACCATTTCCGCTTGAAAGGATTGAGAAAATGACAATGCTAATGGGTGGAGAGGGATATCTTAAGTAGTTAAATTAAAACATGGGCATCTGTCATTTGGTTAACGGATGCCTTTTTGAGTTTGGAGAAAATTGCAATATAAGGAGAGAACGTGAAATGATTATAAGAAATGAAAAAACAGATGATTATAGAGTTGTAGAGGAAATGATAAAGGAGACATTTTGGAACTTGTCTGTGCCGGGATGCAATGAACATTATTTTGCCCATTTGGTTCGAAATAGTGAAGATTTTATTCCGGAATTAGATTTTGTATTAGAAGAGGATGGGAAAATAATTGGTTCTATTATTTATGTGAAGGCAAAGCTGGTTGCTATGGATGGAACAGAAAAAGAAATCTTATCTTTCGGCCCATTTACAATTCATCCCGACTATCAAAGAAAGGGCTATGGAAGAAAGCTTCTTGAACATTCATTGGAGGCAGCAAGAAAGCTGGGCTTTGACACGATAGCGATTTGGGGGAATCCAGAAAATTATGCTTGTTATGGATTTAAAAATTGTAAGCGATATAATGTGTGTATAGACAAAGATGTATACCCGGTTGCTCTTATGGTAAAAGTTCTTGACGAGGATGCTCTTGAGGGAAAAATGTGGAAATATGTTGAAAGCCCTGCACATGAGATGGATGAGAGTGGCTTTGAAGAATTTGATAGTTCTTTTGAGCAGATGGAAGAAGGCTATAAATATACACAAGAGCTGTTTTACATTTATTCAAGATCGAATGTATTACGATAGTTTGTTACAGTTAAAAAACTGGAAATTGTATGTTTGATCAATTACAGATTCTAAAAATGAATAAATCAGACATTAAGAGTAGATAACCTGGAACATGGTTATCTATTTTTAATTGCCTTTATTTTTCAAAGACAACACAAATATAACCAACAGGCAGTCTTATAACGGGACTGCCTGTTTTTTCGTGAATTTTACAAAAGAAATATATGCCCCTTGCAATCTTTACGGAAGTGTGATAGCAGGCACATGCAGGCATATCTATAATAAATACAGAAATGAAGTGAGACCACCTCAAGGAGCAGGCAGGTTCGCCTCATATGTATAAGGAGCAGGCAGCCGGAAATGAAAGAGACAGAGAAAAAAGACAAAACGATAAGGGAAACGGATGAAAAAACAGGTGGGCATCTTGTTTTATTTGTGAGAAGAAATGCAGTATATATCGCGGTTTTCCTGATCGGAGCAGCCTTTCTTCTGGCGGCAGGTTCATTTGATTGGGATCGGATCAACAGCTATACAATGTACAACAACGACAGCAGGACATTCGTAAGAGGGCGGGTAGTATCTGTCGATAATGAGCGGCTGGAGACAGATCCATATGATCATTCCAGATATCTTGGGGAACAGGAGCTTACAGTTCTGATTCTGGAAGGAGATCAGAAAGGCGACAAAGTATCGATTGATAATTATTTGTCGCAGACACATAACATCTATGTAAATGCTAATCAGAAAATAATCGTATGTGCAGATATGCCGGAGGGAGTAGCTCCCTACTACACAGTATTCAATTATGACAGGTGCCTGCCACTTGGCATCCTTGTGGTGGTATTTGCCGCGGTAATGTTGTTTGTGGGAAAAGGAAAAGGCTTACGGGCATTAGCCGGTGTCGTTTTTACACTTCTTCTGGTAGTACTGTTTATGGTTCAGGCGATCTACCACGGATTTCCTCCTGTAATTGTCTCAATCCTGACCATATTAACAGGAACAGCAGTCAGCCTGTTGTTGTTAAATGGCTGCAGCAGACGGACGGCTGTATCCGCACTTGCTACTGTACTTGGAGTTGCAGTAACAGGAATTATTTTTTACATAAGTTCAAAAACCTTACATCTTACAGGATTTAACAGTGACAATGCGGAAGAACTTCTGGTCATTCAGGGAGCGACAGGACTTTCGGTTCGATCACTTCTGATCGCAGGCGTTCTGGTATCTTCCCTTGGAGCCGTTATGGATGTGGCAGTTTCCCTTACGGCAGCGCTTATGGAACTGGTCGCTGTAGATCCTTCGGTAACCGCTCGACAGGTTATGAAGTCGGGATTTAATATCGGAAAAGATATGATCGGAACCATGAGCAATACGCTGATCCTTGCATTTGCGGGAACGGCACTCAATACGATGCTGGTATTAACCGCCTATGGAGTGAGCCGGACACAGTTCATATCATCGGACTACCTGGCGATCGAGCTTGCACAGGGATTGTGTGCAACGATCGGAGTGATCCTTACCGTACCGATAACGACAGGAATCTGCGCAGCAATGCGCATTTCACATAGATAAAATGAAAAGATGAAAAGAGGAAAATGAATGAAAAAACACAGACGTAAGACAACAGGAAGACTTTCTGCACTTTTGTCATTATTGTTGGTAGCAACGATGGCACAGCCCCTTTTTCAGACAAGGGCAGCAGAGAATGATGTAACAATGGATGGAAATGTAACATGGAGTTATCTGGATGATGGAAGCGACCCGGCAGGCGACAGCATAGCAGCAGGCTATGACCGGACAAGCTGGACCAAGGATGACTATGACATATCTGCATGGAAGACAGCGACAGGTCCTTTTGGAGCAAAGAAAGGAAAAATCAATGATCTGGGTGGCGGATGTACACCAAAGACATTATTAACACAGTACAAGGCAGATGGAACAACCGATATTGAAGCGTTTTTCTTCCGTACGGATGTAACGATACCGGATGCTTCTAAGGTAACGAAGATATCAGGAAGTGTGATCTATGATGATGCAGCAACCGTATATGTAAATGGTGTGAAGATTGCAGGCTTTGATGATGACAGCATAACAGGCAATCTTCAGTATGGCGGTTCCAATGCCGGCGATCCAAAGACCGGAACGATCAGTACCAGTGATCCGGCAGCACTTGCGGCAGTGAAGGATGGAAAAAATGTTATAGCAGTAGAGCTTCATCAGGGACGCTCATCCAGCTCGGATATTTATTTTGATATGCCGACTCTTACATTTGAGACGACAGTATCCGTACCGGTGTATACACAGAAGAATATCTCATGGACGGTTGGTAAGGATGCGTCTGAGATCAATGTAACCTGGTATGCAGATGTTGATGGAACAGGCACACTTCTGGTTGCTAAGAATTCAGAAGTCAGTGGGAACGAGATGCCGGCAGATGCAAAGAGCTTCACGGCAAATGAAACTGCATCCAACAAATCCGGTTACTACAACTATCAGACGACAGCAACCGGACTGTCAGCTGATACGACATATGCTTATCAGTTGGTAAATGGAGAGACAAAGTCAGAGATCCGTTCCTTTACAACCGGTGGAACAGGCGCATTCTCATTTGCAGCAGCAGGTGATCCACAGATCGGTGCAAGCGGAAGTTCTGTAAACGATACAGACGGATGGGAGAAGACGCTAAAGCTGATTTCCGGCAACAGTGCATTTGACGGTGTGGACTTCCTGTTATCAGCAGGTGATCAGGTAAATACAGCATCAAATGAAGATCAGTACGACGGATATCTGGAGCATGATACTTTACTTGATCTTCCAACCGCAACAGTGGTAGGTAACCATGATTCCGGTTCTGCGGCGTACGATCAGCATTTTAACAATCCGAATGAAAGCAGCTATGGAACGACTGCAGCAGGCGGAGACTATTATTTCGTATACAATCATGTACTGTTCCTTGCACTGAACAGTAACAATACATCGACAGCCGAGCATAAGGCATTTATGGAACAGGCAATGCAGGCAACTACAGGTCAGGATATTACATGGAAGGTGGTTGTATTCCATCACTCCATTTATTCCGTAGCAAGCCATTCTTTGGAGAGCGGCATATTGACAAGACGAGAGGAACTGGTTCCGGTATTCAAGGATCTTGATATCGATGTGGTTCTTATGGGACATGACCATGTATATTGCAGAACCTACATGATGGATGGACTTGATCCGATGACAGATGCATCGATCTATAATGATGCCGATTATTCATCGATCACAAATCCAACAGGAATCTTATATGTGACATTAAACTCTGCATCTGGTTCCAAGTTCTACACGATCAAGAATGCAAGCTTCCCATATTCCAGAGTGATGAATCAGGAAAATGTTCCAAACATTTCAAGAGTAGATGTGTCAGACAGCCAGTTTAAGGTAACAACATATAGAACCAGTGATATGAGCGTGGTTGATTCATTTGCAATCAATAAGAAGCATGTACATAATATGAAGGCAGTATCTGCCGGAGAAGCCACCTGTCTGGATGAAGGAAATATCGCATACTGGTACTGCGATGAATGCGGCAAATATTTCCGTGATGCAGACGGTGAACAGGAAATCACACTTCTTGATACAGTAGTTGCGGCAAAGGGTCATCAGTATGGCGCATGGCAGGTTGTAACAGCAGCCACAACATCTGCTACAGGAATAAAGAAGCATGAATGTACTGTTTGTGGAAAGGTAGAGACAGCCGCTATACCGGTTATACAGGAGACGACAACGGAGAATGTGACGACTGAAGAAGAAACGACAGAAAAAGTTACGACCGAGGATGCTACAACCGAGACAACTCAGAAAGCAACCACGGAGGATACAGATTCAGACAGTGATGAAGATACCACCGAGGAACATACCGGTGAGATGGAAGATACAGAATCAACAATATCTTCAGAGACTACTAAAGATACAGGTACAACCGAAGATAAGACCGGTAAAGATTCTAAGCTCGTAAAAACAGGTGATACAACCCCGATCGTTTATGTAGCAGTTCTTGCAAGCTGCGCATGCTTTGTTGGAGCTGGCTGTGTGTTCGCAAAGAGCAGAAAGAATAAACAGTAAGTGTCAGTCATACAGAAAAATATAAGAATCCCGTTTGGTGTATGTTAGGCGGGATTCTTGTGGTATAATAAACATAAAATTACTTGCTTGCATATTTTGAGAGGGAGGTATGTATGATGTGTTATACAATTGAAGAAATCAAAGATAAAACAATACCAATTGCAAAAAAACATGGCATATCTCGTATGTGTTTGTTTCTTATGCAAGAGGAGAAGCAAATGATGACAGTGATGTAGATCTTTATGTGGATAAAGGAAAGATGACGAGTTTAATAAAGTACATGGCGTTCGTGTATGATTTAGAAGATGAATTACAGTGTCATGTTGATGTCGTTACGACGGGTATAAAAGACAAGATATTTTTAGACAATATTCAAAATGAGGGAGTGGTTCTTTATGAAGAATAATGATGTAGAGATTCTTAAGAAAATAATTGGATATTGCGATGATATTAAACTGCTGAAAGAACAGATTAATAAAATCATTTAATATTGTAAGAATGAATCAAATAAAATATGGGAAAAGACTGTTGTTTGAATAATTCAAACAGCAGTTTTTTTGATTTTAAAATAGTCGAAAAAATGATAAAAATATCGTTTTTATTATATTTCTATAAATAAAAAAATATTATTATATTTATAAATTAAACAAGGACGTAACTATATAAATGAGATAAAACAAACGGATAAAATCAGGAAAAGGAGTATGATGGATATGAAGAATCAGGTAGTATTGGATTGGAATCAGTATGTAGCACTTGCAAAACAGACAGTAGCAGAAGGTTGTGTTCTGCTTGAGAATAAAGATCAGGCACTTCCGCTTGTAAAAGATGAGAAGGTGGCAGTATTTGGAAGAATCCAGAACCACTATTATAAGAGCGGAACCGGTTCAGGAGGAATGGTAAATGTATCAAAGGTCTATGGAATCGTAGATGGTCTTCGTGAGAGTGGTCAGGTCATTCTGGATGAGGAGCTGATCAGGATCTATCAGGACTGGGAAAAGACACATCCATTTAATGAAGGCGAAGGCTGGGGAAATGAACCGTGGTGTCAGGAAGAAATGGAGCTGACCGATGAGGTTGTGGAAGCAGCCGGCAAGCGATCAGAGACAGCTATCGTGATCATCGGACGTACAGCAGGCGAGGATAAGGATGCAAGTGATACCAAGGGCTCTTATCAGCTTACAGATGTGGAAGAAGATCTGCTCACAAAAGTAAGAAAGAACTTTGATAAGATGATAGTTTTATTAAATGTCGGCGGCCTGCTCGATATGAGTTTTACAGACCGTTACCAGCCGGAAGCCGTTATGTATGTATGGCAGGGCGGCATGGTCGGTGGACTTGGAACGGCAGATGTGTTAACAGGAGCTGTTTCACCATCCGGTCATCTGACAGACACGATCGCATATAAAGTTGCTGATTATCCTTCTACACCATATTTTGGTGATCCGGATAAGAATTATTACAGTGAAGATATCTATGTCGGATATCGTTATTTTGAGACTTTCGCAAAGGACAGCGTCAGATATCCGTTTGGATATGGTCTGTCCTACACAACATTTGAAAAGGCAGTCGTTGTATTTGCAAATGAGCCGGAGAAACAGCAGTTTACACTTCATGTAACTGTTTCAAATGTCGGTTTAAAGAAAGGAAAAGATGTTGTTCAGGTCTATGCGGAAGCTCCGCAGGGTAAGCTTGGAAAAGCAGATAAGGTTCTTGTCGGATTTGCAAAGACGAAGGAGCTTGCACCGGGTGAATCAGAAGAACTGGATATTACCGTTCCATACAGCCGCTTTGCTTCCTATGACGACTCCGGTATTACAGGACATGCTTATGCATTTGTATTAGAAGCAGGCACATATCATGTATTTGCCGGCGGAAATGTCAGAAGTGCAGAATGTGCAGGCACGTTTCAGCTTGCAGATGATCTTGTGATCGAACAGCTTTGCTCTGCACTTGCTCCGGTAGAAGCATTTGACAGAATGAAGGCAGCAGAGACAGAGAACGGATATCAGGTCATGATGGAAGCAGCACCACAGCATGCATCAAACGAGAAGCAAAGAAGACAGGATCATCTTCCACAGGAGATCCGTCAGACGATGGGTACTCATACATTATCCGATGTGGCAGATGGTTCGATCGGAATGGATAAATTTATTTCAGAATTGACAGACGATGACCTTACTTGTATCATTCGAGGAGAAGGCATGGGAAGTTCACTTGTAACACCGGGAACGGCAGCAGCATTTGGCGGTGTATCCAAGTCACTGATCAACCGTCATGGAATCCCTTCGGTATGTTGCAGTGATGGACCGTCCGGTATGCGGTTAGACTGTGGCGTGAAAGCATTCAGTTTGCCAAACGGAACGATCATCGGATGTACATTTAATACAGAGCTTGTAAAAGAGCTTTACACCTGTACTGGTTATGAGATGATCTCACAGAGGGTTGACTGTTTACTGGGACCCGGTATGAATATTCACCGTCATCCGTTAAATGGAAGAAACTTTGAATATTTCTCGGAAGACCCATATGTGACAGGATGCTTTGCCGGTGCGGTGTTAGAAGGTCTGCATGCAGCAGGTGTAACAGGGGCAGCGAAGCATTTCTGTGCAAATAATCAGGAGATGAGACGACATTTTGCAGATCCTGTTGTATCAGAACGTGCACTTCGGGAGATCTATCTGAAAGGCTTTGAGATGATCGTAAAAAGTGGTGTCTGCGATGCGATCATGACGACATACGGACCGGTAAACGGAGTATGGACAGCCGGAAATTATGATCTCTGTACGACAATCCTCAGAGAAGAATGGGGATTTAAAGGTATCGTCATGACTGACTGGTGGGCATCCATCAATGAGCGTGGACAGGAGCCGGATAAGATTAATTTTGCGGCAATGGCACGTGCGCAGAATGATATCTATATGGTATGTCCGGATGGATCAACAAATGCCAGCGGAGACAATACAGTCGCAGCACTCGTAGATGGACGGCTGAAGCGCGCGGAACTTCAGAGAAATGCAGCGAACATCTGTGGCTTTGTACTTGATACAGAAGCAATGCGAAGAGCAATGGGCTGCCCGACAGAGGTATCGATCATCAATCGTCCGGCGGAACCGGATGATGTTGATCTGTCAGAGGTTGAATTTGTCAGATTAGATGGCGACTATGAATTACGACTTGATACCAAGGAGTCGAAAGCCGGTGTAAATTATGTACTTCCGTTTGATGTACAAAAAAAAGGAATTTATGAGATCGAACTGATCGGAAGTTCCAATCTCTCAGAACTTGCCCAAATGCCATGTACGTTGTATTATACCAATATACCGAGCCTCAGTTTCACATTCCATGGAACAAATGGGGAAGACATGGTTATCAAAAAAGAATTTGATCTGCATACCAGATTTTCAGTTATGCGTCTGAATGTCGGTAAAAATGGTCTTCATTTAAAACAGATCAGATTCAGATATTTAAGGGAGGGCAAAATTTGGAATTAAATATTTTACTGAAGATAGCAATTATCTTTCTGTTTTTTACAGTCGTTGATATATGCGGACATTTCATCTTTAAGACAAAGAGAAATGTCCCGGAATGGCTGCTCACGATAGGGGTAGTTCTGGCTTTTGCCGGGACTACCTTTCTTGGCGTCCGGGCATATTTTACGGACGCAGATACAAATGATCAGAATATCTATATGGCGTATTGTTATATGAAAGAGGGCAATATCGATCAGGCGGCAATCCTTCTTGACGACATTGCAGGTTCTTTTGAAGAAAAAGAACTGCTCAGTGTGGCATGTGATGTCATGAACGGAGATTATATTAACGGCCATTTTAAACTTCAGGAGTTATCAGAACAAAACGGGCTCAGTAAGGCAGGAAAGGCATATCTGACGGCTCTTGATGACTATTGCTCCGGGAAACTAGGAATGATCTCCGGAGGAGAAAAGGCATATACAGATTATGAATCTTATCTGTCTGATCTGGAAAAAGAAGATGGCGTGCAGGAGACTGCATGGAGTGGGGAGTCAGATGACACGGGTAATGCATCAAATGAAACACTGACAGATTCACTGACTGCCTATATCGAAGATCTTGATTTTACCAGAAAAGAACAGCGGGAGTTTGAAGAAGCGTATGAGCTTGACAATAAGATCCATGGCGTGGCAGTTGCTGATCTTACAGAGGATGATATCAGGGATCTGAAGCATACATATGGTGAGACAGAAGAAGTACTCCGGCGGGAGATCGGTTATTATGTATATCAGAATGATTTTGATAAGGCAAAGGATATAGCCTCCGAGCTGAACAAGAATTTTAAAAGCCCGGAGAATACGGTTATATATACGGATGTAATTGTCGAAGAAGTATATCGAAATACCAGAGATCAGAACTATACGGAAGACTCATTCGATATGAAGGATGATGAGATCAAGAGCCTGGTGAAGAAGGCGGAGCGCGCGAAAGAGAAGGCACAGAAGCTGATAGATGATGAAGGTTATGACGGAGCACATGCAGATGAGATAAATGAATTGCTGGAGGAAGCGGATTCCTATTATAAGGATGCAAGTTATGTACCGATCAAGCGTGCAGTTAATTATGTTCTTGTACAGGAGCCATATCGTGGAGACGATACGGGATTTTACGAACTGCAGTTGTCCAAATTGTATCTTGCAATGGATGACAGAGATACGGCAAACGAGCATCTGCATAATGTCATTGATAACAGTGCTAAGATCAGTGATTCATCATTATTAAAAGATGCAATTGATGAAGTTGTGACACAGTACAATCAGATCTCCGATGACAGTTATAATGCTGAGCTGAATGCTGCCGTTAACGATATGGTAGATAAACAGAGCAGTCAGGTTGTTCCTGTATCGGAAGAAACCATAAATGGTTCATTTAATTCGTACGTTGCAACCACATTAAAATACGATAGGATCAACATTCATATCAGCCGTATCGATACTTCGGCATATCCATCCATTCAGGCATACATTAATATCAATGGAACAAAGGACTCCAAAGAAGAACTGGCAGATCAGTTTACAAAGGAAGATTTTACGGTGATCGATACGCAGTATGAGATCACGGATTTTACACTGAACAGCGGGGCAGAGAGTGAAGCTGTCAGTATCGGTATCGTAATGGATAAGAGCGGCAGCATGGAAGGTGCGGCGATCGCAAACGCAAAGCAGGCCGCAACAGAAGCGGTAGAGCATATAACCTCAGAGAAAATGATGATTGTTTCATATGATAATGAGGCATATCTGGAGCAATCGTTGACATCCAGAAGCGGAACGCTGAAGAACTCTATAGCAGCTATTTCAGATGGTGGTGGAACCAACATATCTGCCGGTCTAAATCTTGCACTTGATAATCTGGAAGCGGAAAAAGGCAGCAGAGCAGTTATCCTGATGTCTGACGGACAGGACGGAGGTTCGGAAGAAGATATGCAGGCTGCAACTGACCGAGCAGCAAAACTTGGAATCAGTGTATATACGGTTGGATTTGGCGAATGTGATGACGCATATATGCAGGCAATCGCAGAAGTAACCGGTGGTAAATTCGTAAAGGCATCTGCATCTACGGAGCTATCGGATATCTATCTGTATCTTCAGAAATATATCGTAAATAATTACAGCATATCATATACGGTAACAAAGAATCCGGATGTAGATCCTAGATTCCTTACTGTTGATATCGCAGAATATAATGCAACAGCGACAAAGAATTATTATTTGAAAGAAGAGAATAAACCGGAGGATTCAGATGATGCAGGATTTATCCGGAAGGTAGATGAGAATACACTCGGAGTATCTTCGGTAACGCCGGGAAATGTATCTGTAAAGGATGTGCAGAATGGTATCACCCTGACTGTAAATGGCGGCGGATTTTCTGATGTTGCAAGTGTGACAGTTGGCAATCTGGCATTAACCGATATACAGGTAACAGATAAAACGAACCTTACAGGAAAGTTAAATGGTGAACTGACTGCCGGTATCTATGATGTCAAAGTAAAGACAACTGATGGTCGTCTGGTTGTAGGAAAATCTCTGTTTAAGGTATTCAAGACAGGCACAACAACTTCGATAAGACTTGGTGATATGACGATCACGGCAGACGCTATCGGTCAGACAGCGGATGATCGCCTGGCGGCCAGTGGAAATGTCATGATCAACGGATTTGTTCACAGCTCAGGTGATATGGAGATCATTGTGGACGACATGGATCCGGATCTTTCCCTTGTGGCAAATAAGACGATCAAGGTCGGCGATTCCGGTAAGGTTCAGGGATATGAAAAACTCTATATCAGCTATGCAGATATGGAACAGACAAATGGAAGCTTCGCCAGCCTGGTTATGGGAAATAAAGATTATGTGATCGGTAAAAATGGATATTATGTAACGGTCAGCGGATCTGATATATCATTTGATCAGACGATTGCCAGTCTGAATCTTTCCGTGCCGTTTATCATGGATATTGATGTTGCAAAGGTAAATCTGCACAGTAACCGGTTACAGGTGGATATCTCATCATTCCGGCTGGATGAAATTATTGATTCAACAAAGAAATCACTTCAACATAAGACCGGAGCGAATAAAAAAGAGTCTACTACGAAACGGAGCAGCTTAAAGCAGTTTGGAGCAAAAGAATTCTTTGGTGGATTGGATGGCGCTTTATCAATGGCGATCACACCGAATGGTATTCAGTTTGGTGGCGAGGTGACATTCTCCACAGATGATAAGATTAGTTTTGGAACTTTTGGAATCAATGAATTATCACTAAAATTAAATTCTCTGGATCCTGATCACGAATATTGGAAGATCAGTGGAAAGATCGATCTGGCAACATCCATACCGGGATTTTTTGACAGCCGGATTGCCGGATTTGATGGTTCGTTTTCTTCTTATTACTGGCTGCCGGATAAAGTTACGATCGGAGCAGCATTAGATCCGGGAATAACGGTTTATAAAGTCATTGACATCAATCAGGTTGGCGGAGAATTGCAGGGCATGAGTACGATCGCTTTAGATCTGTATGAATCGGTGATCCCGGAGAAAACATATAATATTATCGGTACCGGTCTTGATAATACTTTATATGATAAGCAGGACATTATACTTGCAGGAACTGCGGGTGCAGATATCAACCTGTTTGCTTCGTTTAACGGCAATAATGCGTTGATGAAGAAGTTCAAGTCATGGGGTGAGATCGGTGAAGCAAATGGTAAGGTAGAGATTAATTTCAGTGATCCTGAATTTGTAATCTCGGCTGATCTGTCACTGCTTGGATCAGAAAAGGCGAAGGCAGCAGCAAAGATAAATAAAGATGGTCTGGATGTATCTGCTTCTGTAGAACTTGGAATCTCAGGATTTGGCTGTGAGGTAAAGGGAAAAGCAGATGCTAATCTTGGTGGTAATCTGACCGGTGGATATATCAAGCTTGGTGTAAATGGTAACGTGGATATGGCACCTGCTAATGTACATGCAAAGGGAGCTTCGAAGCTTGCTGTTGACTGGGATTGGGACTTTAATAAAGCCAAGGTAACATTAAATTACAGTGGAAATAACGGCAAAGAGAAAGAAGCATCCATCTGGTACGAAGATAATGGAGAACTCTTCCTGTGGGATAAAGTTCATGCATCATCCAACTAAGGGGGTAACAGAAGCATATGAAAAGAGAGATAAGCATAATAAGAAAAATATGTATATGGCTGTTAATGATGATTGCCGTGGTCGGCTGTCTGGTACTTCCGGTTCATGCAGCAGAGACAGAGGTAACGATCGATCTGGGTCGTGAATATACAGAAGCGGTCTTCTATGTAACATGGGAAAACTATGAACAGACAGGAACCGTAAAGCTGACATCACCATCCGGTAAGGTCTACAGTAAGGACAAAACGCCGGATCAGGTATATGAGTCAAATGGTGAAGCAATCGTTAATGTAGGAAAAGGAGAAGAAGGAACCTGGACGGTTGTGGTGAGCGGCGACAATATTGGAACTGTAGATGTAACAGTCGGTGAACTTCCGAATTCTTTAGTGATCAGCAAATTTGCAGTAACACAGAATACAGATGGAAGCGTTACAGCAGATTATAAGATCATGGACAGTCCGGACGAGATCTATGTAGAAATATTCGCCGATACAGATTCTGAGGGATTTGACGGAACCTGTGTTTACAGTGAATATATGGATAAGAAGGGAACTGCTTCCTTTGATCTGGACAGCCTTTCAAGTGGTGAATATCATTTTTATATCCGTGTATCTGTGGATGGAATCTATCAGCGGGCGTACAGTGATGGATTTGTCAGTTATCAGAATCCAAATGATTCACAGAAGGTAGATGGCGTAAAAGGCGGAACCTATAACGATGGTTATTATATTTCATGGAATGCAGCAGAGGATGAAGCTTATACAGTCCTTGTCTGGGATGAGAACCATAACCTGATAAAGGAAGAAGATGTTGGAACAGCAGAAGCGTTTTATGGAGATTTTTCAGAAGATGCTTCTAAAGTATATCTGGCAGTTGTGAGAACAAATGAGAGCTGTATGTATGATCTGATCACTGCAGATCCGGCAGTAAAAGTATCGGCAGATGTAGCCTTTGATACGGATTCGGATATGACAAAAAACAGTTTCATAAATGCAACGGTGACATTAGATACTAACAGCACATTTGATGCATATCTGGGAGAACAGAAAATTCTGGAGGGAGAAAAAGAATCCAGCATGTATCGTGTGAATCTGGAAGATGGTGATAACACAGTTTCATTTGTAGTAACAGATGGAACAGGAAATGCAGCCGAATTTTCAAAAGATATCTATGTAGATACGATTCCACCGCAATTATCTGTATCCGAAGACATAAACGGAAAAGTAGTAACGGAAGGCAGCATCTATCTGAATGGATATACGGAAGCCGGTGCAGTTCTTACATTAAACGGAGAACCTGTTGAACTGACACAGAACTATTTTAACAAGAAGATAACGCTGTCAGGCGGTGAGAATACGATAACATTAATTGCCGAAGATGCAGTGGGAAATCAGTCAGTGTATTCAGCAACAGTCACCTATGAATCAGGAAAAACAGTGAAGCGGATATTTGAATATATCGCACTTGGCGGCTTGTTTCTCGTATTGTTGATCCTTTATATCATTGTATTCGTAAAGGGCAGGAAAAGGAGGAAGCAGTCATGATCGTATATACTATTATTCAGATCCTTCTTACACTTGCAGGTGCGGGTGTGATCGGTTACAGCATCTATCTGACAATACAGGTATCAGGAGATAAACTGCTGACGCTTGACAGTGAGCTTGGCTACCGTTATGCTACATCCTATCATCGGTGGCAGTTATATGCCGGGATTGCGATCGTTTCCCTGCTTATCTTATGGATCGTATATATTCTGATCGTTCGGGCATACAGGGTAAAACACAGAGAAGAACGTCTGGCGAAGAAAGCTGAGAAGAAAAATGAGAAGAAGCTTGCCAGAGAACAGAAGAAGCAGCAGAAAAAAACTACATCAGAAAATCAGCAGTCGGAAAGCGGAGAATATATACAGCCTGTAAATGCTCAGAACATGCAGCAGCCATATACACAAGGCTATTATCCGAATGCGCAAAACTATTACCCGGATGGCTATGCGGCAAATACGCAAAACTATTACCCGGATGGCTATGTGGGAAATGCGCAAAGCTATTACCCAAATGGCTACGAAACGAATGAGCAGGGCTATTATCCGAGCGGTTACGAAGCAAATACGCAAGGTTATTATCCGAATGGCTACGAGGCAAATGGGCAGGACTATTATTCGAATGGCTATAATGCGGATGAACAGGGCTATGCATCAAATGCCTATGACGTAAATACAAAGATATATGATCAGAAGGCTAATAGTCAAGATATATCATCAGATAAAGCAGATTCTCAAGAGATGAAACAGGAATGGAATGGGAAAGAGTTGTAACCAAGAATGTATTACCAAATGCAGTCGTAGTCAGCAACCCGGCCAGAGTCCTGCGGATAGTAAATAAAGAAGAAAAATAGAAAAGCGATTGTTCATATCGTAAATTAAAAAGAAAGAGACATTGCCGTTAGGTACTATCTCTTTCTTTTTGCTTTATTCTCTAGCCTATCTCGCCATGCTTTTCATAGCTGGTGATACGGGAGATGGAATTGTCTTCATTTACAAAGACTACCGTTGGTCTGTATTCTTTGGCTTCTTCAGGTGTCATAGAAGCATAACACATCAGAATGATATGGTCGCCTACCTGAACCTGTCTGGCAGCTGCACCATTTAAACACATAACACCTGATCCCGGTTCTCCTGCGATCGTGTATGTCTCAAAACGATTTCCATTTTCAATATCAACAATCTGCACCATTTCATATTCAAGAATTCCTGCTTTCTTTAAAAGCTCAGAGTCTACGGTGATACTGCCGACATAATTCAGTTCAGCCTGTGTAACAACGGCTCTGTGGATCTTACTTTTTAACATGGTAATATTCATTGGAATGACACCTCTTTATTCTTTCTCACCGCACATACTATAACATAAAAAGAAAAAATGCAATATAGAAATACAAGAAATTGTAGAAAAAGGATGCAAAAAGGATGCAACTATATTGCATAAAATATGTAGTGGTCATGTACATTTAATATGTCGGGGAAAATGAAAAGAAAGCTTAAGAAAGTTTAATAAAAAAATAGACCCGTATTAATGAACAAAATCAATGGTTTGTGTTAATATTTTTACAGCGCTGAAAAAATATAATAATTTTGTTTGTTAGAATGCAGGATCACAGCAGGAGGTAATTATTTTGAGAAAAATAAGAAAAGACACAGCAGGTATTAAGAAAACACAGGTAAATAGAAAGCTGCATTATAAAAAGATGGCAGCACTTGCCGTAGCAGGAGTTCTGGTGGCAGGAACGGCACTTACAGGCTGTGGAAAGAAGAATATAGATTACAGTGTAGACGGTGGATCAGGAAATGGAGGAAGCGCAGACAGTGGAAGTCTTCAGGGTAAATACGGAATTCCGGAATCCTGTGATACAACACTTGATACAGGAAGCAGTGGCTTGAGCAAGCTTGCGATCGAAGCAGATGAGGTATCAGTTCCAAGTACAGTGGATCTTCCAATCGTATATGCAAAGAAAAAAGAAATTTCAAATGATGCAAAAAAGCAGCTTGTAGAATCGCTTCTTGAAAAAGATAAAGGCATTTATGCATTTGATTATGACAATATGACAAAATCTGATATTCAGGAGCAGATCGATCAGTATGAGAAGGAAAAGAAGAATTCCATAGCCAATGGAGATACATCCGGTGCATCTTGGTATGATTCTATGATCGATGGTTTAAAAGATCAGCTTCAGAAGGCACCGGATGAATATCCGGCAGCTAAAGATTATTCCGGTAAAGAACTTCTTGGAGAGATTAATGGAAGAAAATTCCTTGTTAATGTAGATGATCAGGTGGGAGTAAGCGGCTTCGTGGGTCTGAAAGATCAGTTGATCACCTACCGTCCAAAGGATGGAGCCAGCGGTGTATATTTTTCCACACCGGATACCGGTGATGATCTGACGGATGTTGATATGTCATCCACAAATGTATGTACATTCTCAAAAGATGAAGCACAGTCGATCGCAGATGAATTTGTAAATAAGATCGGTATGGCAGATGTAACTTTGAATAAGGCACAGGATCTTTACTGGTATTATTATGGAACAGATGGTACTACAGAGTCGGTGGATGTCGATGGATATGTATTTTCTTATACAAGATCGATCAATAATCAGCCGACAGCATCTGTGGACATATATAACGTTGATAATATCATGCAGGATGATGCCTCTGTAAGTGTTCCGGCTGAACAATGCGAAGTATATGTTGACTCAAATGGTGTTATATCGGCAAACTGGGTAAATTACCTTGAGATTACAGATAAGACGGAGAGCAAGGATCTGTTATCATTTGATGAGCTTCTAAAGAAAGCAAATACAAATATTGCGGAGTATTATACAACTTATCCAACCAGATATAAGAAGGTTGAATTCAATGACATGAAGCTTGCTTATTATCCGGAAAAGACTGATGAAGACGGAGTATTCAAATATGTGCCGGCATGGATATTAACCCAGTACGAAGATATGGCGGATGAATCAAATAATGCAGACTATCCGGATCAGATGGTGGTTTTAGATGCTACCGACGGATCAGTGATCGACCTTCTGGAACTGTCTAAGTCACTTGGAACATATCAGAATTATGATACTGATACGATTGCAAGAGATGTCTCCGATGAAGGAGATTCATCGATAACTTCTGTCGGAGATACAGATTCATCAGAGGATACAACAGATGCTTCTTCCGATACAACCGATGACACAACCGATGACACAACCGGTGACACAGCTGAAAAGTAATGAAATGACTCGGTAAATACATTTATAAATTAATCATTTACTGGATATGATCCAGAAGCTATAATAATGAGAGAAGAAAAGAGGAGGTCATTATATGCAGAACAAAAAAAATAATAAAGTGGGATTTCGTACATATCGTAAGAAAATGGCAGCTATGCTCTTGGTCGGTATGCTGGCAGTCAGCACAGCAGCAACCGGATGCGGAAAGAAAGATGTGGATTATGATGTAGACGGAAATGGAGGATCTGGAAGTGGAAGCAGCGCAGACAGCGGAAGTCTTCAGGGTAAATATGGTATTCCTGAGAGCTGTGATACACAGATCGCAACAGGTGATTCCGGTATCCAGAAGATTGCCATTGATGCAGAAGAGGTGATCGTACCGGATACAGGAGATCTGTATGTTGCACCTTGCAAGAAGAAAACCACGACAAATGATGATAAGAAGCAGACAGTAGAGGCTGTATTTGATAAAGATAAGGGTATCTATGAGTATGATTATGAGAAACGTACCAAATCAGATATTCAGGAAGAGATCGACATGTATGAGAATGAAAAGAAGAAAAATAGTTCTGATACAGATATGGTATCATACTATGATACATGGATTGAGGATCTGAAGACGGAAATGCAGACTGCACCGGATGAATATCCGGCAGCCGGCGATTATTCAGGTGATGCATTTATCGGATCGATCGGAGATCAGAAATTTACAATTTCAACACCGGATGAAGATAATGGTTCTACCGGATATTCATTATATTTTACCGGAGATACCTTGACCTATCGTCCAAAGGATGGAGCAAATGGCTGCTATTCCACAACTCTTGATGATTATATGCAGTATGAAAGTGACGATGCAAGCGCTGTAGATGCAGACATGAATAAGTGTACATTCTCAGAAGATGAAGCCAGACAGATGGCAGATGATTTTCTGGCAAAGGTTGGATGCACAGATGCATCATTAAAGAAGACATCAGCACTTTGCTGGGTTTACTATGATAATGATGGTAATAACTTAGATACAGAGGTTGATGGTTATACATTTACATATTCAAGAGCGATCAACAATCAGCCGACTGCTACTGTAAATGCATGGAATGTTGAAAATCTTCAGCAGGATAATGCTTCTATTGATATTCCGACGGAAGAATGTTCGGTTTCTATAGATTCCAATGGTATCAATGGAGCAAATTGGTGCGAATATCTGGAGGCAGACGGAGAACCACAGGCAGCAGAGATTCTCTCCTATAAAGATCTGCTTGCAAAGCTGGATGAAACGGTTCCTGAGTATTACAGCAAATATCCATCTAATTATAAGAAGATTGAGTTTAACGGAATGGAACTTACATACTACCTGAAAAAAGGCGAGAAAGATGGTGAGTTCGATTATGTACCTGCATGGATTCTGTCCCAGTATGATGAATATCAGGATTATTCAGAAAAAGACAATCCTACACAGCTGGTAGTTATAGATGCAAGAGACGGATCAGTGATCGATCTTCTGGAACTGTCCAAGTCACTTGGCACATATTATACATATGATGACACACCGACAGAAGACGGAGAAGATATCGATGATACTGATGATACTTCCTCCGAGGATAACAGTACAGAAGATACTTCCGCTGAGGACAATAGTGCAGAAGATACTTCTGAAGAATAAAACTATAAATTAAAACTGTAGATTAAAAAGGCACATCCATCGCCTTCTCTATATAATTAACATCGACATTTGTGTAGTTTCGTTATGAGACTTGCACTAGCTATCAGCACCAAGCCCATGTCTGAACCCGTCAGGGTGAGTTTGGGCGACTGCTGATAAATCAGTAAGTCCTACTAAACTCAGACTGCACCTTTGGTTTGTCTTCGCTAAGGGGACTTACATGGTACGCACTAAACTCAGGCATCGTTGTTGACTCGCCTTCGATAAGTGCTCCACACAAGCGTGCGAGTCGAATAGAAACGCAACAAGTCGTGTAATTATATAGAGAAGGCGATGGGTGTGCCTTTTTGATTATTCAGAAAATGTACAGATATGATGCAAAAATGATTGCATAGTGTGTTTTAATTAGAAAGTCGTAAGATGCCACGGATGGCTCGGTGATCGATCTGCTTGAATTATCCAAGACGGCAGGAAGTTTTTACAGTGGAGAGTAAACTGACAGAGATGAAAGGGGGAAAGGCTATGAAAAATAAAAGATTTAAAAGAGAGACAGCATGGCTGGTGGTTGGTACGCTGACGGTATCGACGATGCTTGCCGGCTGTAGCAAGAAAAATGTAGATTATAATATCGATGGCAGCAGCGGAAATAAGGACAGTGGAAGCCTTCAGGATAAATATGATATTCCGCAGTCATATGATGGAAGTATTGCGGTCGGAGATTCAGGACTTAGAGAGATCACCGTGAAGGTCAGTGACATCTCAATACCGGACACAGCGATAATGTATACAGAGAAATTATCCAAGAATAATACAGGACAGGAAGGGCGGAAAAAGGCAGCCGAAGCTATATTTGATAAGAGCAATGGAATCTATGCTTACGATGAGGATAATATGACAAAGGCAGATATAGAAGCTCAGATTGATTCCTGGGAGGCATATAAGAAGAATCTGGGAACGGATGCAGACCATATCAAGGAGGCAAATGATGCGATCGCAGAGCTTCAGGATAAACTGGAGAAAGCACCGGATACTTATCCTGCGGCAGGTGATTATTCTGCACTTCGTTATCTGGGAACGATCGGAGATCATGAGTTTATTTTTACACCACCAAATGATGAAGATACAGATTACAGTCTTGAATTAAAAGAGGATATAATATCGTACCGGTCACCGGATGAACCGATGGATTCGATAAGGAGTGGACAGTATATAGAATTAAACAGAAGCGTAGAAAATGGTAATGCAGGAGCAGAAGAAGCACAGAAGGCGGTAAATGAATGTAAGTATTCAGAACAGGAGGCACTTGAAATAGCAGAAGCTTTTCTAAAGAATGTCGGATGTAATGATATGTCGCTCAGTTCGACATCGGCGCTCGCATGGGATTATAATGATTTTTACAGTACGGTAGAGATAAATGTCGATGGATATTATTTTACATTCAACCATATGATAAAGGATCAGTCGATCGGAGAGGGACTATATGCGTGGAATGTTGATAATCTTACACAGATACATGCTGAAGTAACCATTCCTACGGATTCCTGCACGATCGTAGTCGATGATAATGGTGTCATCGGAGCGGATTGGACAAATAATCTTTCTTCTGAGGAAGAACCGGAAGCGGCAGAGATGCTCTCGTTTAAAGAATTGATGAAACGTGCAGATTCTTCAATCCCTGAATATTATGCCAAATACAGTACACAGTATAAAACGATTGAATATAACCGCCTGCAGCTTTGCTATTGCCTGAGACAGGGCGAGCAGGAGGGAGAATTTGAATATGTACCGGCATGGATATTTACACAGGTTGAAGAATATACAGACGATAATGGAAATGTTGAGGATGAATCAAATCCGAATCAGATGGTGGTGCTTGATGCGACAGATGGTTCCGTTATTGATATCGTGGAAGTATCAAAGGCACTTGGTACATATCGAACTATGAATGTAGAATCAGAATAGCAAATAATAAACAGTATCAGAATTTTATCTGAAATAAGAGGGAAAACGGGAAATTCTATGACAGGAAAGGATGAAGATCAATATCAATATGAAAAAATCAGGTATGAAACAAAGAAAGGGAATGGCGTTGTTATTTGCAGGCATATTAATGTTTACAGCCATAACTTCCGGCTGTGGGAAGAAGGATATCGATTATGATTCCGTGCAGCAGGAGGAAACGACACAGACAGGGCTGGATGTAAATGGTGACAGTGGAACGGTTTCTGCCGGTTATGATATACCGGAATCCTGTCATCAGATGATAGATCCGGCAGACAGTGAGCTGGAATCTATCGAGATCGCAGCAGACCGGATTCAGACATTTGATACGTCAGGTACGATCCGTGAATATGTGAAAAAGAGAAAGAGGACGCCGGAATATAAAGAAAAGGTGGTAAATGCAGTATTTGACCGGGATATTCAGCTGAGTGGTGAGAAAGCAAAGACAAAAGCTGATATAGAAAATGAACTGGATGCGGCAAAACAGGAATACGAAGATGCAAAAGCAAGAAAAGAAAACGGAGAAGCAATCTTTGAGGAGCAGTATACAGATGAGATAAAGAGACTGGAAAAAATGCTTGATGCAGCATCGGAGGATGGAGCAGCAGCTATTGATTATTCCGCTGATCTGTATAAGGGCATCCGTAATGATATAGAATTCGAGCTTGGTTTTCCATGTGCAGAATATCCGATGGCGCATTTTAAGATGACACAGAGTTTGATACAGTATCGTCCGCAGGATGGAGCCTCCGAGGTGGATATGATCCAGCTCCCGATGATGTCTGTAGAAGAATATAAGGAGCAGTCGGCATCCATGGAAACGGGAACCGAATCATCACAAGGAAATGGACAGGACGGAACGACAGAGGAAGAAACGGAAGCCATGGTGCATGATAACAAGTGTATCTATTCAGTCGATGAAGCAAAGATGATCGCTGATGATTTTCTTTTGGATCTGGGAATCAGTGATGTTCAGGTTAAAGGTGTCAGTGATCTGATGTGGGCATATTATGATGACAGCGGCAACCCTGTCGGTGCAAGTGAATGGGATGGTTATATTTTCCTGTATGGACGGGCGGCGGGTACACAGATGGTTGCTGATTATGCATATTATGATACTGATTATCTGTCAGGGGAAGATGGTGATATAGAACTTGATCTTCCGCATGAATCCTACACGATATATGTAGATGGAAATGGAGTTATCAATGCCGGCTGGAAAGATTATCTGGAACCGACAGGGCAGACAGACTCGGTCACATTACTTTCATTTGATGAAATGATACAGAAGGCAGAGAAAGCAATACCTGAATTCTATAAGAAATATAAGACCGGATACAGAGAAGTAATATTTGATCATCTGGAGCTTGGATATTGTCTGAGGCAGACTGAGGATCAGGATACATACTGTTTTGTGCCTGCATGGATATTCAGCAGGCATGAGGAAGCAGATAATGATCATGATGATCCATATACGTCACAGCTGGTAATTTTAGATGCCGTAACGGGTGATCTCATAGATCCTGTGCCACTGTCTGAGCGCCTTAATATTACGGCAGATGAAGACTGGGGATTTATAGCTGAGAATTAAATTTTACTTGATATTCACCCATGGTTATGTGAAAATGGTAACAGGTAAAAATGGGTTACGTGTATATTAAGGAAGAAAGTATATGAGTACACAAAACAGTCTTGTTATCATAAAAGAGAAAATAGAAGGTATCATGCTCGATGATAAACGTATGAAAGCAGATGACATTGCAAAAAAGGTCTTGAAGGGCAGAAAATACGAATGCAGCACTCCTCCAAAGTGGATGCAGGATGAGTTTGAGATCACAAAGGTCGAAGAAAAGCTTGGTGTATGTTATTATGTGAAGCCAAAAGGAAAAGAGGTTAGAAATTTCTTTTTCTATATTCATGGCGGCGGGCATTGCATGGAGATCAATAGAAATCAGTGGGAATTTGTTGCATCCGTCATCGAGAAAAATGGTTACGGTGCGATTGTTCCGATCTATCCATTGACACCGGAGTTCTGTGCACAGGATACATTTGATATGCTGATCGGAGCATATCGTCATCTGACAAAGAAAATGTCAATCGACCGACTGGTAGTAGTCGGAGATTCGACCGGTGGCGGACTTGCGCTATCACTGGCAGTTCTTTCATGGAAAGAAGGTATCAGGAGACCGGATAAACTGATTCTGTTATCTCCGGCGATGGATACTGAATTTATGGATGGTAATATGGCGAACCTAATGATGGATCGAAAGAAGGAGATGCGGAAGTATTATTATCGTCCGGGAATAAAAGAATTTTTGAGAAAATACTGGATCAGGGATTTGTATCATCAAAATGAATATACCTGTCCGGTATACGCAGATCTGACTGATATCTGTGATGAGATTGCCATTTTTACGGTAGAAGATGATCTGTTAAACGGATATGCAAGATATCTGTATGATCGACTAAAGAAACAGCAGATTCGAATCCATTATTTTGAATATTTCGGGATGCCTCATGATTATATCGAGCATCCTCATATTCCTGAGTGCCGTATGATCATCAATCGTATCAGTGACAGTATTAAGGATGAAGCAAAACTCGTAAACCCGGAGATCAAGCGGGCAGTGTGGGCAAGATCCATGGTGGCGGAACGCTATCCAAAGATTTATCAGGATGATGAATCTATTAAGCTTGCAATCAAATTGAATGTTTCCCATAAGGATCTGAATGCGATGTATTCGGAATATGACCGCCTGGTTAAGATGGGAAGAATCGTAGAGATTGACAAACGGGTAAAACAGTTTATTATGAGGTATGCAGATGGGATCATTGTAAATGTCGGGGCGGAACTTGATACCATGTTTTCGCGGATGGATAACGGAAGGATCCGATGGTATAATGTAGATATGCCTGAGACAATGGAACTTCGCCGCAGAATGCTGGAGAGCAAGGATAGGGAGCAGAACATTGGAAAATCTATTTTGGATTTTACTTGGCTTGACAGTGTTAAGAAGAATCAGGGAGAAGCGATATTATTTGTATGCTGTGATGTTACGAAGTATTTTACAACAAAGAAACTACAGGCGTTTCTTGATGCTATATGGCAGCGGTTTCCGGGGGCTGAGGTTTTGTTTGATGTCAAGAATTCTGTTGGCAGAAAGCAGGCAAATCTGAAAGTATTAACAGGAAAGAAGAAAGGCGCGTTTATAAAGGTAAGTATCGATAACTGTACAAGTCTGATGTATGACTGGAATATCAAATACAGAGTGTTATATGACAGAGCGATTCTGAATAAAGAAGATATTACAGATATGTTTTCGGATAATGTGGCAAGACGATATCGCCATGCAATCAGACGAAAATATGATAAAATTATTCAATTGAGACTTGGTACAGAGCGAATCCAATTTTAAACGGCTTGTGGCAGACATGAGAGAAATAGACAGAAAAAAACAACTTGAAAAACGTATGAAATATGCGGTATGCATTATAACTGGTATTGTGATCGGTATTATAGCGGGTATCTGTATAGGAGTGGAGCATAATAAGACGACAAGGTCGAAGCCTACGTTATATACAGAAGTAACTTATGGGGTGGAGCTTCCACCGGGTGAACTCGCAAATCTGATCTACGAGAATTACTGGAATTATATCAAGCAGAGTTATATCATCGTCGGTGATGATCGTGAGACCTGCCAGCTCTATAAGATCAGCAGCAAGGTAGCCAGACATAATTATGATCTGGAACGATTTCAGCTGGATGATGATGGGTATATGCGTTATTCAGATGATAATATCAAGAATGCTAAGCTGGGAATCGATGTATCCGGTCATCAGGGAACGATCGACTGGGATCAGGTAAAAGAAGCCGGTATCCAGTTTGCAATGATCCGTCTTGGTTATCGTGGATACACTCAGGGTGGATTGGCATTGGATGATAATTATGTAACGAATATAGAGACAGCACTCGAAAGCAAGATGCCGGTCGGTGTATATTTCTATACACAGGCAATAAGCTACGAGGAAGGCGTGGAAGAGGCACAGTATGTGCTCAAGAACATTGCTGATTATAAGATCAGTTATCCAGTAGTAATCGATACGGAGAAGATGGAAGCGGACGGCGCCCGTGCCAATGATATCTCAAATGAGGAACGGACGGATGCAATCGTTGGATTCTGCGATACGATCAAGGATGCAGGATATACACCGATGATCTATGCAAACAGGAACTGGTATGCACAGAATCTGGATATGGATCGGCTGGGAGATTATCAGCTGTGGCTGGCACAATATTCCAATGTACCCGATTTTCCATATTTGTTTACCGGCTGGCAGTACACCAGCGAGGGAAGTGTGCCGGGAATCTCCGGCTCGGTGGATATCGATGTCTGGATGAAATAAAGAACTTTAATAATGTGGTTATAGTACAGAATCCATCTGCTTCACAACAATATAGAGCAGATGGATTCTTGTCTATGATAAAAGGTAAAATTATAAAATTAAAACATCCATATTTTATAATACAGATAAATGCTGTAAATAAAGATATGGATGTTTTTTATGTGATAAATCGTCTTATTTAATTGTAAAGATTACGTTCTGAACCTTGCCGTTCTTTGACCAGATGGTCAGGGTATGTGTACCCTTTTTCTTAACGACTGTGTTCTTCTTAACTGCTTTGCCGTCCAGTTTCATCTTTACAAGGCTCTTGCTGTTTGATACTGTGATCTTTTTGCCGGCTTTGTATGACTTGTTGTTCTTAACGGCTGTTGTCTTTGCTGTCTTGGTTGTCTTAGCTGTAGAAGCGTAAAGATTCTTTTTCTTTGAAGCATCCTTGATCGTCCATTTTACTGCCTTTGACTTGTTGGACAGTTTACCGTTTGTTGTCTTGATCTTAGACTTCATGGTAACACTGGTCTTCATAAAGAACTGGATGTTTGACAGATCATAATTGTCGTTAGCCTGAAGCTCTGCTGCTTTGCTGGTAAGCCCTGCGATACAAGACATGTTCTTTGCGGCGTTATCAGGATCAAAGGTTGCATAGAAGAAATCCTTGGTAAGACATACATTTGTATATCCGGATTCTTCTAACAGCTTCTCAATATCTGTCATTTTTGCATTTTTTGCAGAAGCTGTAAAGGTGTGATAGGTGATGCCGTTGATTGTCTTCTTGGCATATACAGCACCTGATGCTTTCAGTTCCTTGATGATTTCTTCTGTTGTGGTTTCACTCATGGTTGCAATAGCGGATAACAGTTCATCGTCATAGCCAACCTGAAGTGAGAAGTCAGCCTTAGTTGCCGATTTGACTTTTATGGTAGTTGTAGTCTCTGATGCACAACCTGTCATCATAAGACCAAAGATACAGACACATAAAGCCAGTAATAAGTGTTTCATTTTTTTGTTCATAGATACCCTCCTATAATATAATTTTGTCTACAGCCTCAGTCTATCATCCGCGATTCCTAAAGTAAAGGCAAATTCCGGATTTTGTAGCTTAATAAATCTTATCTGTGGTATAATCCTTGAAATAGATAAATAATTTCATATATCAGAAACATGAAAAAGAGATTATTATGAATAAGCCTGCAAAGATACAGAAAATCATATAGTAGGAGGTTGTGAATTCCTTGAAGTTCTTACTGGCAGCATTAAATACAAAATATATTCATTCGAATCCGGGGATTTATTCCCTGTATTCTTATTCGGTAAAGAGACAGCCGTTTCTTGCAGAATATATTGAGATTGCAGAATATACGATCAACAATCAAAAGGGAGAGATTCTTGCAGATATCTATAAGAGAAGACCGGATGCAGTTGGATTTTCCTGTTATATATGGAATATCGAGATGATCCGTGAGATCATAAAAGAATTGAAGAAGCTCCTTCCGGATACAGATATCTGGGTCGGTGGTCCGGAAGTAACCTATGATGCTGATAAGCTTCTTGCGGAGATTCCGGAGCTTACAGGAGTTATGGTTGGAGAAGGAGAGGCAACCTTTTATGATGTGCTGAGAAGATATCTTGATATTGGAAATATTCATAATACTGGGAAGTCCTATGATATTGGGAATGTCTGTAATACTGGGAATTCCTGTGGTATTGAAAATTTCTGTGATACCGGGGGTTTTCGGGATATTGACGGCCTGGTGCTTCGGGAAGGAGAAGATATTCTTTGTACGAAGCCAAGAGGACTTACCGATCTGTCGGAGCTTCCGTTTCTGTATTATGACTTGGACACTTTTAAAAATAAAATCATTTATTATGAGAGCAGCAGAGGCTGTCCGTTCCGGTGCAGTTATTGTCTGTCGTCGATTGACAAACGGGTTCGTTTCCGCAGTTTTGATCTGGTGAAGAAGGAGCTGCAGTTTTTCCTGGATCATCAAGTAAAACAGGTGAAGTTTGTAGACCGGACATTTAACTGTTCCCATGAACATGCGATGGCGATCTGGAGGTATATTAAAGAACATGACAATGGAATCACGAATTTTCATTTTGAGATTGCTGCAGATATTTTAAATGAGGAAGAATTGGAGTTGGTCAACAGTCTGCGGCCAGGTGCGATACAGATGGAGATCGGAGTGCAGTCGACAAATCTGCAGACGATAGAGGAGATCGATCGTGTAATGGATGTCGATAAGCTTGCAAAGATCGTTGCCCGGATCCATCAGGGACATAATGTGCATGTGCACCTGGATCTGATCGCGGGGCTTCCGTATGAGGATTATGAATCATTTGCACATTCCTTTAATGATGTATATGCGATGAAGCCGGAGCAGCTTCAGTTAGGTTTTTTAAAGGTACTAAAGGGTTCGAAGATGCATGATAATGCAGAACGGTATGGCTTACAGTATACGAGCTGTCCGCCGTATGAAGTCTTATTTACAAAGTGGATATCTTATGATGAGATCCTGCGATTAAAGCAGATCGAAGAAATGGTAGAGATTTATTATAACAGCTGTCAATTTGAGAGCACGCTGCCATTCCTGGTGGAAGAATTTGATTCGCCGTTTGATTTTTATGCGAGCCTTGCAGCTTATTATGATGAAAAGGGGTATTTTATCCAGACACCGGCGAGAATCTACCGGTATCATGTACTGCTTCATTTTGCAGAAGAACACTTCCCTGAGAAGACAGAACTGATTCGGGAAATGCTGGTATTTGACTTATATCTTCGTGAGAATATGAAGACCCGACCGGATTTCGCCCCGGAACAGGAGGGTGTGAGAGATTTGTTCCGGGACTTCTACATCCGTGAGGCCAACGACCACAGATACCTTCGGGAAGAAGACTATCATGGCTGTGACTGGAAATCTATGTCCAGAATGACACACATAGAAAAGATTTATTACAACAGAGAGACGGGAAATCGTCTGTCTGAAGTATGCTATATATTATTCGATTACAAACGCCGTGATCCGCTGACCGGGGATGCAAAGTATATGATAGTAACACCTGTCGCATCCATGTGATATAAAGTTTGGCTGCCTTATGTTGTCCGGGCTACTGTTATTCTGCGGGTGTATATGTATCCTATCTCATGTTGTCCGGGATACTGCCGGTATACTTTGTATGTCTTGTTTTTTTCTATTCGTTGCAAATGTCTGATTCGCTCATGCTCCTGTGCCAACTCGCCTTTCAGGCTCAAACAGGCACCCGCATTCGCTGACAATTTGCATCTCATAACGAAAAAAAGCAAACGACAGTACAAAGTGTACCGGCAGTCTCCCGGACAACATGAGACAGGATACATATACACCCGCGTACCGGCAGTCTCCCGGACAACATGAGACAGGTTACATATACACCCGCGGAACAGCACTGTTGACGAAGATTGGATTGATCGGAAATGTAACCGTATCACCTACCGAGATATTACATCCTGTTGTATCCACGATAACGGAGTTCATACTGATCTGACCTAACACCGGCAGCCGGTAGTCTTTAAAGCTGGCAGCCGGTGTCTTTTTATGGAAAGTGCCTTTTAATTTATAATAAATACGGATCGGAGAGAAGAAATTTGTTCGGGAATCGGTGTGGCGTTCCATTCCAAGCCCATGATAATATCCGGCGGAGATAACGGCTGTCTTTGCATTGTGTGACAGTTTAAAGCTGTGACCATAGCCAATGTTGTGACCGGCCGGCAGTTCATAGATATCGTCCACATAGGCGGACAGATTACAGACCTCACAAAAACCATAATCATTTGGAACCGCAAGTCTGCCAAGAAAAGCAGAGCCGATGCGAATTGCATCTAAGTTCATGGAAGGATATTTTATCATCGAAGTTGAAGATGAGATATGACGGATGCCTACCGGGACGCCATCTTTCCGGAGAGCATCACAGAGATGGGTAAAATCCTGAAACTGTTTCTTCACATAGTATTCATTTCTGCAGGCTGCCGCATGAAAATGAGAGAAGATGCCGGTGATTTTTATATGCCTCAGTGATTGAATTGTATTGGCAATCTGTTTTTCATCTGAACATAAGAAGCCGTATCTGCCAAATCCGGTGTCAATGCAGAGATGTGCATGGACTGTCGGATGGTTCATGTAGGCGGCCGTTTCATCGATCACATGCGCACAGTCGGTACTGGTGATGCTGAGCGTGATATCGTGATCGATCGCAGTCGTGATATCTTCTGAGTTATATAATGGAGTCATCAGCAGGATATTTCCCGTGATTCCGTTTCTGCGTAAGGTGACAGCATCTGACAGTTCGGTTACACCATAGTTATCAATACCCTTTGATTGTAAGAACGATGCAAATTTTGTAAGTCCAAGCCCATAAGCGTTCCCCTTTAATACTGCTATGACCTTTGCGCCGTTTGCCAGACGTTTGATGATCCGTATATTGTTATCCAGTGCATTTGTTTTGATTGTAAGAGTTGTCATGTCCTCAAGTTCCTCCGGTTTCATGTAAGTATTTATATTATTGGTCATCTACAGACATATGGTCTGTTGTCGAAACTCGCTGCCCGGGCATGAGCGGTTGTTCATTTATTTGATGTATCTAGCATATATTTGAAATGCATCATTTTTGTATATAAACCGACACAGAAATGCAATATCTTTGAACTTTTTTTGCATCGTTTGTATGCAATCCGGAAAAGTGGATGTTGTATAAGAGAAAAATGTGATAAACTATTTATAAGTAAAAACAGGATGGAAACCGTTTATGCATACACTGATAACAGAGATTCGCGATAAACAGAATATTACAAAAGAACAGCTTCAGCTTCTGCTGGGAACAGACGATCAGGAAATGATCGAAGAATTGATGGCATGTGCCAGAACAGAAGCGCAGAAGGTATATGGAAATAAAGTCTATATGCGTGGACTGATCGAGTTCACAAATTATTGTAAAAATAACTGCATTTATTGTGGGATAAGAAGAGATAACTGCCATGTTGATCGGTACCGGCTGACCAAAGATCAGATTCTTGACTGTTGTCAGAGTGGATATCGGCTCGGTTTTCGGACATTTGTGTTACAAGGAGGCGAAGATCCGTTTTATACAGATGACCAGATCTGTGAGATCGTATCAGAGATCAAACACCAGCATCCGGACTGTGCGATCACATTGTCAATCGGAGAGAAAAGCAGGGAAGCCTATGAGCGGTATTTTGCTGCCGGGGCGGAACGTTATCTGCTTCGTCACGAGACTGCGGATAAGGCACATTATGAGAAGCTTCATCCGAGAGAAATGTCATTTGACAACCGGATCCGGTGCCTGCATGACCTGAAAGAGATCGGTTATCAGACCGGGTGTGGCTTTATGGTCGGTTCGCCATATCAGACGGTCGATACGCTATATGAGGATCTCTGTCTGATCAAAGAACTGGAACCGGAAATGTGCGGAATCGGACCTTTTATTCCGCAGGCAGACACACCATTTGGAAAAGAGGCTGCCGGAACACTTGAGATGACCTTACGGCTACTGTCAATTATCCGTCTGATCCATCCTACTGTGCTGCTTCCTGCGACAACAGCACTTGGCACGATCCATCCGCTTGGCAGGGAGAAGGGGATTCTTGCCGGGGCAAATGTTGTGATGCCGAATCTGTCACCGGTCGGTGTCAGGAAAAAATATCTGTTATATGACAATAAGATCTGCACCGGGGAAGAAGCCTCGGAGTGCTGTGGCTGTATGATGCGGAGAATGCAGGGAATCGGATACGAGGTTGTGGTTGACCGTGGCGACCATCCATCGTATGACAAGAAAAGATGAATGCATATATTGGAGGAATGCAAACACGGGAGAGGCTTTTTAGCTGAAGGTGAAAATATCTTTGTTATTGCAGATTTTATGAAAGAAAGATGTTGGAACACATTCTGATTATTAAGAACTGCATGTTTTACATTCTGCAATAAGACAGCAAATAAAATGGGCGGTTCTCTGTCACTGACTAACTATATATTGACATTAGCGAAGATTTCGTCATGCGATGCACATTGCCAGTAAATACGGGTGCCTGTCTGAGCCGAAGGCGAGTTGGCACAGGAGTATTTACGAATCAGGCATGTGCATCAAATAGAAATCATAGCGAGTCAATTATAGATAGTCAGTGGCAGAGAACCGCCCATTATATATGCGTTCGTACTACAGAATGTCGATGTACTCATCGGCGAGAGCCTTGTTCATACTGCGGACAGCACAGAACTTGCCGCACATACTACAGGTATCGGAGTGATCATCCTCCGGCATACGACTGTCGCGGATCGCTTTGGCTATAGCAGGATCAAGTGCGCAGGCATACTGTGCATCCCAGTCCAGGACACGTCTGGCATCCGCCATCTTATCATCGATATCTCTGGCACCCGGAATACCCTTTGCAATGTCGGCTGCATGAGCAGCGATCTTCGATGCGATGATACCCTGTTTTACATCATCTACATTTGGAAGTGCAAGATGCTCGGCTGGGGTAACGTAGCATAAGAAAGCAGCTCCGTTCATGGCAGCAACAGCACCACCGATCGCGCTGGTGATATGATCGTAACCGGGAGCGATATCTGTAACCAGAGGCCCGAGAACATAGAATGGTGCGCCCATGCATAAGGTCTTCTGAACTTCCATATTTGCAGCGATCTGGTTAAGTGGTACATGACCGGGACCTTCCACCATAACCTGTACATTGTGTGCCCAGGCACGCTTTGTCAGCTCGCCCAGACGTACCAGTTCTTCAATCTGGCATACGTCAGTCGCATCTGCCAGACAGCCCGGACGACATGCATCTCCGAGGGAAATCGTAACATCATATTCCTCACAGATATCTAAAATCTCATCGAAATATTCATAGAACGGGTTTTCCTGACCGGTCATACTCATCCATGCAAATACAAGACTTCCGCCCCGGCTTACGATGTTCATTTTACGTTTATGTTTCTTGATCTGATCGATCGTTTTTCTTGTGATTCCACAGTGTAAGGTTACAAAGTCAACACCATCTTCTGCATGAAGACGGACAACATCGATGAAATCCTTTGCTGTCAGCTCTGCAAGATCACGTTGATAGTGGATGACACTGTCATAGATCGGAACTGTACCGATCATGGCAGGACATTCGCTTGTCAGCTTCTGACGGAATGGCTGTGTATTTCCATGACTGGACAGATCCATGATCGCCTCTGCGCCCATATTAACTGCGCTCATTACTTTTTCCATCTCAATGTTATAGTCCTTGCAGTCTCTGGATACTCCAAGGTTTACGTTGATTTTGGTACGCAGCATACTGCCGACACCTTCAGGATTCAGACAGGTGTGTTTCTTATTAGCACAGATGGCAACCTGTCCCTTTGCAACGAAATCCCTGAGCGCCTCGACAGCCATATGTTCCTTTTTCGCTACGATCTTCATCTCCGGAGTGATGATCCCTTTTCTGGCTGCGTCCATTTGTGTTGTGTAATTTTCCATATTATCCTCCTTATCACAACCAATGTTATTTTACGTGGCAGAAAGTGGTGCTCCCGATCTGCCACAGAGCAATAAAAAAAGATGCCGCAGGGCACCTCTAATACACATCCCTACGTTAGCATTACCTAAATCAGGTTCACAGGTCGAGAACTTCATTCTCCTCTCAGCCGGCTAATTTGTCAGCTCCCTGAATATATAAATATTGGAAATATTATATGCCAGAATACGACATAATTCAATGATAATTTTTCAACATAAAAGATAAATAAGGGCTTGCGTCCGATACATGAATCAGGTGCAGTACCGGAAAGTACGATCTGTCAGGATCCTTGCAAATATCAGACCGAGAGGCAGAGTAATAATGATCATGATCGCAGATGAAAGCCATGAAACAGCCTCTGTTAAAGACATGATACCAAGATTATAGAAAGCACGATAAAGGTAAAGTCCCGGAACCATGATAACGATGGACGGAACGGTCAGAGAGATTCTTGGATATCCGTTATTTCTTTTTATAACGGAGGCAAGAAGACCTGCGGTTAATGCGCCTGCAAATGCGGCAACAGCCGGAGGAGTGCTTGTATAATCGACAAGCTCCAGCCGGAGAGTATTTGCAACTGCTCCGATACAGGCAGCGGTGACAGCCATCGGAATTGAGCTGTTAAACATAATGGAGAAACCGAAGACTCCGCAGAAGCTTGTAATGATCCGCAGGATAAGCTTTGTACCTACAGCCAGATTCAAAGCGGAGAAATCCTGAGGATGAAAATGTAACAGCAATGCCATGATCCAGGCGAACATAGTGGCTACTAAAACTATGATGACAGAGTAGCTCAGACGTTCAAGCCCGGACCGAAGATCCAGTTTAGCCAGGTCAATGCCGCTTGTTATGAATGGAAATCCGGGAATGATAAACAGCATTGAGCAGATATAGCCAGCTTCATGGAGTGCAGATACGTGGAAGAAGATTTCTGCAAGGTGAAAGCAGATGGCATATGTCAGGCATGCGGCTGATATGGATACTGCTATGTTAAAGAAAAGGGTAAAATGGTGCTTGATCATTTTGGTACGGATGACATTTCCAACACCGGCTGCAATAAAAGCCAGGATCATTTCAACAGGACCGCCGCCTAATAGGAAGGTAAATGCACAGCAGGCGAGGGCTGAAGCCAGACCCAGTTTTGCAGGTGAATAAAGTGTATGAATCTTCTCAATCTGATCAAGACGCCGGTGGATTTCCTCACCCGTCAGATGGGCTTCTTCTTTTGGAAAATTATCAACGAATTGTTCCATCCGATAGAGCTTCGAGGTGTTTACACCGGTATTTGCAATGCTCAGAGACTGTGAAACGCAGTCGGTTCCATCAAAACAGTTGAATTCAATGGACATCAATCCGACATCAACGGTGCAGGTTACGCCCAGTTCTTTGGACAGGCGGTTCATGGAAGTACGAACACGCCAGGCACCTGTTCCACAGGAGAGCATAATTAACCCGACCCTTCCAATAACAGAGGCTTTTTCTATCAGCCCCGCCTTGGCGATCAGGACATTGCTATCGTTTTTTACATAATCATGCCATGGAATTTCCATATGGTTTTTTTCCATGATATCTGTATAATTACTGTTCTTTGGCATAGATGATCTCCTCCGCTTTTTCAATATGATGTTCCAGATTCGTCAGGAATAATGAATTTGGAAGGAATATGCCGATTTCATCATATCGGGAATTGTTTTTCACCAGAGAATCCTGTCCATAGAAAATGTAGGACATAGGAAGCTCCTTTTCCAGTGCGATCATAAGATCCCATACAGCAGAATATGCTTCTGCTTCTGTCTCCTTTTGCTTTACAGTATCGGGAAGCTCGCGGATCAACAGTACACCGTCACTTTTTTCCAGAATCTTCTGTTCCGGTTTCATGTCATTTGCGGCATAATCGTGACTGTATCTGTATGCGCGGGCTAGATAGATATTTTTATTGTTTCTAAGTGTCTGATAGATCTTATGAAAATGACGATATTCTTTTTCCCGGATCGAAGTTTTGTATTCAGGAAGCAACTGACCATTGTCATCTGTCATAATGACAGGATTTGTTTTGCCATCTGCGTTGAATCGATATGGGATCAGAAAGGAATTGCGCAGAAGATCAAACAGGGTATTGTTGCAGATCGCCATAAGAAATGCAGACAGATCCCGGTTATGATAGGAATTGAATAGTGCCTGTGCAAATTCTTCTGCCGGAAGTGGTGCGTCGTAAGCATCATCGTTATAGCACAGGTAATTTGCAAATGTTTCCTGTAATTTCTCACATGCCCATGGATCATTCAGGATTTTTTCAAATAAGAAATCTGCTCTTTTTTCTCGTGGAAAAATTGTAGTTTCGTTCATGCTTAACCGACTTCCTTTCTTTTTCTGTTCTGCACAATTATACTATTGGCAGAAAGATAAGTAAAAGATATAATTGATATGACAGACATAATCATTTGATATGATAAAAGAAACGGAGAAGACAGATGAATATTAACTTTGAATATTATAAAATTTTCTATTATGTGGCAAAATATCATAATTTTACAAAGGCTGCGAAGGTTCTGGAAAGCAGCCAGCCAAATGTTACAAGAGCGATGAACTGTCTGGAACAGCAGATGCACAGTACCTTATTTGTAAGAACCAACCGGGGCGTTCAGCTTACACCGGAGGGAGAAAAACTATATATGTATGTGTCGGCAGCTATGCATCAGTTATTAACGGCAGAGGATGAACTGGCGGACTATTCGGGCATGGTACATGGAAGTATATCGATCGGAGCCAGCGAGACAGCGTTAAATATATATTTGTTTGATAAATTAAGGTCATTTCATACTGCATATCCGGGAATTCGACTGAGAATCTATAATCATTCCACGCCGGAGGCAGTAGATGCAGTAAAGAGCGGTAAGATTGATTTTGCTGTTGTGTCGACACCGGTGGAAGCAGACTCGCCCCTTGAAACCAGAATGTTGAGATCGTTTCGGGAGATCCTGATCGGTGGACAATCCTTTAAAGAGCTGCAGGGAAAGACGGTGTCTTTAAAAGAATTAAAGAATTATCCGTTGATCAGTCTTGGAAGAGAAACGATGACATTTCGATTCTATGAGCGGCTGTTTTTAGCGCACGGGATAGAATTTGCACCGGATACGGAGGCTGCGACAACAGATCAGATCCTGCCGCTTGTCCGTTGTGAGCTGGGACTGGCATTTATACCGGAATCCATGGCAGGTGAGGCGCTCGAACGCGGAGAAGTAATACAGGCAGTCCTAAAGGAGAAAATTCCTGACCGGCATATCTGCATGATATATGACAGCCAGCATCCACTGAATACAGCCGCAAGATCATTTCGCAGATTATTGGAAGCAGACTGCGAAAAGGTAAACACCCTCAATCGGGGCATCGATTGAGAACAGAAAACGTCTGGTATGCAGTTATCAAGTTCAACATTCATACATTAAATATCCCCCAGGCATATTTGCAGAAGATGTATGACTGTTTTGTGAGGAGGACAGCGGAGGAAGACTGTTGTATTGTTTTGCACGAAAAGGATACTCTGGGTGAGATTAATTTACTTGCATGCGATATTGTATCAGAGTATGAGACAAAAGCAGCAATGTATATGCTTGCCGTGCAGTCACGCATACAATCATTGCTAGTTGCCATAGCCAGAAAATCAGAAAAAATCAATGTTCAGAAACGGGGAAAACATGCAGATACCGGGTTATCGTTTTATCATATTCTGGAGTATATCGATATGCATTCATCAGATCCCCTGGAAATACAGAAGCTGGCAGAGATGTGTAATATGAGTTATTCTAATTTTGCGCGGTTATTCCGTGAGAATTACGGAAGATCGTGCAAAGAATATATCCAGTACATACGGTTGAATAAAGCACAGGAACTATTGTTAAATTCGGATTATGATCTGGCTTATATTGCACAGGAAACAGGATTTTTTGATTGTAGTCATTTTATAAGGACATATAAAAGATGGCGTGGAATTACACCAAAACAGGATAGAATGTTAAACAAAGAATCAATATAGTGGAAAAGAGGAATAAGAAATATGAAGATCAAAAGAATTGCATTGATCGGACTTGGAGCCATGGGTGTATTTTTTGCACCAAGATTATATGAAGCATTTGGAGATGATTTTTATATTATTGCAGGTGGTGAACGTAAAAAACGCCTGGAAAGTAAAGGAGTTACGATCAATGGCGTCAACTACAGATTTCCGATCGTGACACCCGAAGAACAGGGAGAGCCGGCGGACCTGATCCTGATCGGTGTAAAGGGCTATGGATTTGTGCAGGCAATAGAAGATATCCGCCATCAGGTAGGTGAACATACATTGATCCTGTCTTTGCTAAATGGTGTAGACAGTGAGGAACAGTTGATTCAGGCATTTGGCGAAGAACATGTATTATATGCATATATGAGAATGTCCATTGTTATGAAAGATGGAAAAGCAGACTTTGATCCGTACTGGGGCAAGATTCACTTCGGAGAGAAGAAAAATGATGTTCTGTCAGATCGTGTACTTGCTGTAAAAGAAGTATTTGATCATGCCGATATTCCATATGAGATCGATCCGGATATGTTAAAGGGACTCTGGTTTAAATACATGTGCAATATTGGGGAAAATATGACCTGTGCGTTGCTCGGTATCCCATTTGGATTTTTCCGTATCAGCGACAGTGCGAATTGGATCCGTGACAATGCCATGCGGGAAGTGGCTGCGATCGCGCAGAAGAAGGGAATCGATATAGGTGAAAAAGAAATAGCGGAGCAGGATGTTACAGTAAAGACGATTCCACCCGAGAACAAACCATCAACCCTGCAGGATCTGGAAGCAGAGAAGCTGACTGAGGTAGAGATGTTTGCCGGCAATGTCATAAAGATGGGAAAAGAGCTTGGCGTGCCAACTCCGATTAATGAGATGTTCTATCATGGTATCCGCGTAATGGAGGAGAAGTTTACAAAAAGATAATATTTAAATTAGCACTCGGCTGTTTACAGTGCTAACAAAAGGTGCTATAAGTAATATAAAGCAAGCGTAAAAATAACGAAAAGATATTTTATAATATGTGTTTCTAAATAAAATACAGAAAACGTTGGTAATGTAAAACAGATATAAAACCAGAAATATTAATAGAAATGAGGTAATTAGGATGGATAGACCAAGTATTTTTTCAGATAATTTTGAGATGATGAATGGCTTTTTTGATGATTCCTTCTGGGGCAGCCGTTCCGGACTTCGTACCATGACTACAATGGCAACTGATATATTCGAAACAAAGGACGGATATGAGATAGAGATGGATCTGCCGGGATTCCCAAAGGAGAGCATCAAGGCGGAATTAAAAGGCGGATATCTGACGATCCTTGCAAGTTATGCCGGATCAGATCATGAAGGCAGAGAGGGAAGTTATATCAAGAGGGAACGATATTCCGGTCACTATAAGAGAAGCTTTTATGTTGGTAATAAAGTCAGTGAACAGGATATTAAAGCAAGATTTGCAAATGGCGTTCTTTATGTCTATGTACCAAAATTCGACGACCAGCCGGAAGTAGAAGAAAAGAAGATTATCTCGATAGAAGGATAACGGACAAACTTCAGGGGCTGTTTATTATTATGTAGCAAGCCTGTCCGAGCGC
>ENA-UPTB01000388-UPTB01000388.1-human-gut-metagenome-genome-assembly--contig:-NODE-388-length-47233-cov-50.509861_pt1 | contig 47233 bp, 61 predicted proteins | sample MGYA00250046_ERZ773369 | MGnify/ENA primary metagenome ERZ773369 (study PRJEB29103, sample SAMN06111938) | human gut metagenome | biome: human gut; feature: ankylosing spondylitis patient; material... | reverse complement strand
GAATATAAAATCTCAGCATAAATTGAAAATAATGGTCAAAACATTTGGATATTAACATAGAAAGCGATTTGGGTTTATGAAGAAATTATCTTATTTTATTTTTGCGTTACTTTTGTTGTCTTGTTCTTTTTCCGATAAACCTCTTGTTCTGAAAAAGGCTGAGGCGTTGGTAGATAGTCTGCCCGGTGCTGCCTTGAAGATTCTTGAAGAGAATAAATCTGCAGCGGATGGTTTTCCCACAAGATACAGGATGGATTATCTGCTTCTTTATGCTATGGCTATGAATAAGTCATACGTGTCTATGGATACGGTTGGCTTTATGCCCCAAGTAATTCGGTATTATGAGGATCATGGCAGTACAGGAGATTTGGTTACGGCAAATTATATGATGGGATGTGTCTTTCGGGATAAGGGAGACTCTCCAATGGCTTTGCGCTATTTTCTGAATGCCACCAGATTGTCGGATGTCAATAACTCAGATTGTGACGTTAACGAACTTGCTGCCATCTATGGTCAGATAGGGTATGTATTTTATAATCAACGTATTCTCACCAAGGCTATTGAGGCATGGCATAAATGTCAAAAGTATGCCCTATTGGCGGGGGATACCATCAGGGCTATACAGAGCATTGAGTATTGTGGGTATTCTTATAGTGGACTGAATAAATTGGATAGTGCTATTTCCATAGCTAAGAGAGTATATGCTTCTTATAAAAGAATCGGAGATGATGAAGCAGCGGCTTCGTCTTTGGGCTCGCTTATCCTTTATTGTCTTGACACAGATAGTCTTGACGCAGCGAAGAAATATATGGATGATTATATCATGCATTCTGGATACTTTGACAAAGAAGGGAATTTGCAGCCAGGGCATGAGTCTTTCTATTATTATTTGGCTGATTATTATGAACGCTTGGACAGGTTAGACTCTGCAGAATATTTTTATCGCCGGTTATTATGCAATGCCACAAATTATAACAGTTCAGAAAATGGAAGCCGTGGATTGATGCGTATTTATTCTCGTAAGGGTGAAGCGGATTCTGTGATGAAATATTCAAATATGTTTGTCGATTCAAACGATTCTTCCAGTTTTCACCGATCGGCAGCGGAAGTCAGCAAGATGCAAGCCTTATATGATTATTCAGAAAACAAGGCTTTGGCAATAAGGGAGTCAAACAGGGCTGATAGATACCAATATCTGGTAATTGTCTTGCTGTTGTTTCTTCTGTTTTTTTCTTTGGGCATATATTTCTTCCTTACAAAGTTCAGAAAAAGAAAAATGAGGGCATTGCAGGAAATAAATGAGAGATATTCAGATACGTTATTGAAATATTATGATGCTATATCCGAAAGGGATAAACTGAAAAGTGGCATAGAGAAACAGAAGAATAGTATGGAGGAGGAAATAATGTATTTGAAGAACAAACTTTCTTCGTTCTCAGACGAAACCGACTGGGCGAAATGGGACTCCGAGCAGTCTTTGTTGTGTCATGAGGTCGTGATGAGAATTCATAAGCATGCTTCGAGGGGCAAGATGCCATCGGCAAGCGAGTTGAACAGTCTTATAGAAGTGGTAAAGCAATCGCTTCCTGGCTTTTATGAGTTCTTGAGTAACCCCAAATACGCAGTGTCTGATAATGAGATGCTGGTTTGCATCTTTACACGCCTTCATTTTATACCATCAGAGATTGCTACATTGCTTAACTTGACAAAGCAGAGAATTTCAAATATGAGGTCTGGATTGAACAAGAAATTGTTCAAAACAAAAGGTACGAAATCTTTCACAGCGAATATATACCGATTGTGATGAGTTGTGTACTATGTTTATAATTTTGTCTAATTGCTAGATATAATGTGGCTTAGGATTGTTCTTATTGATGTGGTGTTTACTTTGTTTACTCGCTTCTTGTCATAAGTATCATATGTTTTACGTATCTTTGCCAATGATAATTATATTTTAAATATAAAGGTATGGGAACAATAGAATTTATGAATCTTTCGATTGAAGATTTAGAAGTCCTTAATAACAATCAGATGATTGCTATCAGAGGCGGTTTTGATGACAAGCAAGAGTTTAATGATTTTAAAACTTGCGTGGCAAAAAACAATGGAAAGGATTGTACAGTTGTCAATAATTCCAAAAGTTGTTTGTTAATCAATAATTCAATGGAATCATGCTCATTGATTAATACCAATAAGACATGTTCTGTTGTAAAAGATCCTAAAGGTTAAACTCATTCATGTCGTATGTAATTAATTATTAACATGCGGCATGATTTTTTTAATAAAATAGATATATGAAAAGAAATTATTACCAACTAAATACAAAAGTGGATGAAGACTATTATCTGTATATTAATTTTATGAATAATAGTCATGTTATCTTGAACTATGAATTTCATGAAATGTATTCTAAAACCGCTAACTTGAATCTTTTAAAAAATCAAAATCCAAAGCTATACGACACGCTTGTAGAGCATGGATTTCTTGTTAATGATGATTTTGATGAATTGTCTTACATTGAATTCGAAAAAAAGAAATCGAAATTTGACAATTCTCTATATCATATCGTTATTAATCCAACTTTAGATTGTAATTTGTCTTGTTGGTATTGTTATGAAAAAAAACAAAAGTATAGTGTTATTTCCAGTGACGTTATTGAGGGCATAAAAAAAAATATAGTATTGCATAATGATCACTCTCCATTTAGAACGTTGAAATTGTCATTTTTTGGGGGTGAACCTTTTCTCCAATTTAAAGCTATAAAAGAACTGACGGATTTCGCTTCTGACTTTTGTAAAAACAACAGTAAATATTTTATCTTGGATTTTACAACAAATGCAAATTTAATAAAGCAAAGTCATTTGTTAAAAATCTCCCAATTCCCTTGTGTCTTTCAAATAACATTAGATGGTAATAAAAAGCAGCATAACAAAATAAAGTTTACGAAAGATAGAAATATAGACACTTATCAGCTTGCTATCAATAATATAAAGAAGATACTTGACACTATTAGTAATAGTTTTGTTGCCATAAGGGTTAATTTTGACTCATATACGTTAAATAGTTTTGATGATATACTTGAGGATATAAAAGACCTTGATCGTAAGCGTGTTAAAATAATTCTAAAAAGGATTTGGCAAGTAAATGATAAAGATATTGAAAAGAGTATTCTTTTAAGCACAATACAAAAACTTATTGACAACAATTTTCTTGTTGATTATTATACACAAGGAGGGGTCTGTTTTGGTGATATGCTTAACGAAGTTGTAGTGAATTTTGATGGTAAGATTTTTAAATGTACGACTATAGATGACTTCAACGAAGAGAACTCTTATGGATATTTAGATACAGGAACAGGTGAAATTGTGTGGAATAGTAAAATATCCACAATTGGATATGATTTAACAAAGGAAAAATGTAAGAAATGTAAATTGTATCCGAGTTGTTTGGGGCCTTGTACGCTCCATCTGATGGCAAACGATGATGTATGTTTCATAGATTCTCTTAATCTAACTTTGCAAGAATATATGATGTTTTTATACAAGAATGAACTGACAAGGAAAAGAATATTTGAATCAAAATGAATCTGTGGATGAATAGAATAATAAGATTTTTATTTATACTATCATTAATGCCGATATCTGTTTATTCTCAATATTCTGTTCGTGGAATAGTGATAGACGATAATGGATCACATGTAAATGGAGCGCAAATATCCCTTTATCAGAATGGGGAACTTGCAGCATTGACACGTTCGAATGTTGATGGCGAATACTCCATTGACAAGGTTTCTCAAGGGAAATATCTCTTGGTTGCAAGTTGCGTCGGACTTGCAAGTGAAGAGGATTCGGTTTTGGTGGATAGGGATATACCCCATAATTTCATACTTGAAACGAGAAACATAATGCTTGATAGTATTGTTGTAAATGGTAAAAACAATTATGCTTCATCAAGAGGACATGTGTTCATTTTGTCGAAGAAGGCTAAGGAGAGCGGAAACCCTTTTGTTGCCTTGCAAGAAATTCCATATATCTATAGTGACCCTGTAAATGAAACCGTTCGTTCTTCTGATGGTCAGTCGATGATGATTCTCATAGACGGAATTAGAGTGAATTCGGGAATAAGTCCTATTGATCCGTCTCGCATCAAGTCTGTGGAGATAATCGATGTGGTTGGCGCAAAGTATATGCGGCAAGGAGTAAAACGTATTCTAAATATAAAACTAAAGGAAACTTCGATATATACTTATGCACAGTTGGCTGCTCATGCCGATTATCCAGAAAAGTCCTTTTTTGCTATACCGAAGTTTGAAGTCGGTAACAGTAACATTTCTCTTTACGGTGATGCTTCTTTCGGTGTGAGCCATAGTAAGCAAGAGAATAATTATAATCTTGTATCGCCAATGTTGGTCAAGTCCTATTCCGGGGATTCGAAAGGTAAAGAAGTAGATTATGACTATTCGTTGATGCCAAAGTGGCGTATTTCGGAAAAAGATTATTTTGCAGCATATATTCAAGGAAATGTAAATAGGGAAACCAATAATAATACTTCTAATGGTGAATCGAATCACCATGATATTTCCCGTGGCAGTACATCAGACTATAGTTCCCATCTGTTTTCGGTAACAGCATACCATAAGCACCTCTTTTCAGAAGATGCTGAAATAGAAACGTACGCAGTATATTCGGATAATCGGGCTGAAAATACTAACAGTCTGGAAGAAAATGCAAATGGGAATAAAGACTTGAATGCTCAGAAATATGACAATAGGCACAAACAGCTTACATTGACAATGAATTTTACTAAAGATTTTGACAATGGCGGGAGTCTGGAAATAGGGAACGAAACGCAATACTCTTATGACAGGATTGAGAACATTGGCATTGAAGATTTTCTATTCAGTCATCACCGTTTGAATGAATACGTATTTGCCGGATATACCGGGATGTTGGTGCGAAAACTGACATACGATGCTTCAGCAGGAATGGAGTATGTCTCTATGAAATCAGACAGTATAATTCACCGTTATTTCAGACCGCGTCTCTCTCTTGGCTTGTATTATAATATAACTAATAACTTGAGCACACGGTTCAGCTATACATATAGTAACACACCACCGCCTGTCGCAATGCTTTCTCCATACAATACTTCTGCCGATACGCTTCTTGTCAGTCATGGAAATCCTTACCTTATGCCTTCTGAAACGCATTCTTTCGGATGGAATTCGTCATATCTTATAGGCGGCTTGTATCTTAATACGAGTGTGTCTTATGGAATATCAAACGACATCATTGAGCCTGTACACATTGAAGAAGGAGATGGTGTGCTGCTCACTACATATGGGAATATGGGACGTTATCGCTCATTGAAGTTGAAGTATTATATGTCATGGCGTATCAGAGGTTTGTTTTTAATGATGGATTTAGCTCACAACGTCAGTTATTATACAACGGCTGGAGCAAAAAAACATTTTTCCGGTATGTTGATGTTGAGCAAAAAATGGGGAAAGATAGAAGCACGTACCGCTTTTTCCTATCAGAATTACTTACACACCGAATTCTCGAGGACCAAAAACTACAACCCAGAGAGCAGTCTCACACTCTCGTATAGTTTCACACCAGATATCCTACTGTCAATAGGATGCTCAAGCTTTATTGGTAATCCGCGTAGTAAAACTACGATAAGTACTGGCCAATACAGGAGTGTTGCATATTTAACGAAAAAGACATTTACTCCATGGATTTTATTCAGGTGGAGTTTTAGAAAGAACGATAATAAGAAAATAGGACTTGAAAACGAAATAATGCGTGACCATGAGAACAAGATAAAACTATAGATTTATAGGTTCACTTTCATCATTAACGCTTTACTGCAAGATTGTGTAACATTTAATAATCTTTTTCTAACGTAAAATGTTCATTCAAATTCTCATCTTGTAAACTAATTTCTATCATGATTTTTATACAGCAAAGAGACGCAGTGGATTGCGGTCCATCTTGTTTAGCAATGATTGCTAAATATTATGGGCGGCAAATTAACCGTGAGCAATTACGGAACATTTTTTCTATTAGTAAAGATGGAGTTTCCCTTCTGGCGATAAGTAAAGCTGCTGAAACAATCGGTTTTAAAACCATAGGAGGTTGTTTGGGGTTCGATACACTTGTCCGTAAAAGTCCATTGCCTTGCATAGTTCATTGGAATCAAAATCATTTTGTTGTTGTCTATAAAATATTCAAAAACAGAAAAGGATTGTATACCATTTATGTTGCAGATCCTGGTATAGGACTTGTAACTTATACTAAAGAAGAATTTTGTGAACATTGGGTTAGTACAAAAAAACATAATGAGGATAAGGGTATATCTCTACTTATTGAGCCAACAGAGCGTTTTTATTCAAATACTGGTAGAGTAGAATCACCCCTCTCTCATAATCGTATAGTATTCCTTTGGAATTATATAAAGAGATATAAGGGATTCTTTCTTTTATTGATATTAGGGCTGTTTTTAAGTTCTCTTCTGCAACTCATATTTCCTTTTCTGACACAAGGTATTGTTGATGTAGGTGTTGAAGGCAAGGATATTGGTTTTGTTTGGCTGATTCTTTTGGCTGAGATGATGCTTGTTGTCAGTCGTACAATAATCGATTTCCTCCGTTCGAAAATACTCCTTCATATTTCTACCAGAATAAATATTTCGCTCATATCGGATTTTTTCATTAAACTAATGAAACTCCCGATGAAGTTTTTTGAAAGTAAATTAATAGGCGATTTGTTGCAACGTATAGAGGATCATCGACGTGTGGAACAGTTTCTTACATCTAGTAGTTTAAATTTGCTTTTCTCATTCTTTACGTTCATTGTCTTTGACATAGTGCTTGCGTTCTATAATTTTGGTATTTTTCTTGTTTTTCTATTGGGTACTTCGATATATTCTTGTTGGATTATCATTTTTCTTAAAAAGCGTAAATGTTTGGACTATAAATATTTTGAGCAGGCTGGTCGTAACCGTAGCATTACCTATCAGCTTCTATATGGTATGCAGGAAATTAAATTGCAGGGGTGTGAGCAACGTAAGCGTTGGGAATGGGAAGATGTGCAAGCAGACCTTTTCAAAATTAATATGGAATCATTGAATATGCAGCAAGTGCAGCAAGTTGGAAGTATTTTAATTAATGAAGTTAATAATATTCTGATTACCGTTCTCTCAGCCACAGCTGTAGTTTATGGTAATATGACTCTTGGTATGATGTTGGCTGTGCAATATATAATTGGTCAACTCAATAGCCCTGTAGAACAACTTGTGCAATTTATATATTCATGGCAGGATGTCTGCATAAGTCTTGAGCGTATGAATGAAATACATAGAGAAACTAACGAAGAAAATCAAGAGCGTTCACGGGATGTATATGTTGATGAGTCTGTTGATGGATATTCTATTTTTATTAAAAAACTTTCCTTTAAATACGATAAATATAGTTTCAAGAATATCCTTTCTGATCTCAATCTCTCCATACCGAATGGCAAAGTTACAGCTATCGTTGGTGCAAGTGGAAGCGGAAAGACAACACTTATTAAACTTCTACTAGGTTTTTATGAACCGCAGGAAGGAAATATTTATGTAGGGAACGCTGATCTATGTAATTATAATTTAAGTTGGTGGCGAACTCAATGCGGTGTCGTAATGCAAGAAGGATATCTTTTTTCTGACACAATAGCGAGAAATATTGCCATTTCTGACGAAGAACCAGATATAGAACGTATTCGACATGCTGCTCATGTAGCAAACATTGCAGATTACATAGAAACTCTACCTTTGGCTTATAATACTTTGATAGGACAAGATGGACAAAGTATTAGTCAGGGACAGCGACAACGCATACTTATTGCAAGGGTGGTTTATAAGAATCCTATGTTTGTCTTCTTCGATGAAGCTACCAATGCTCTTGATGCGAATAATGAACGAGCTATAACAGTAAATCTTTCCGATTTCTTTGAAGGGAAAACTGTTGTTGTGGTGGCTCACCGCCTTTCAACCGTTCGCAATGCTGATCAAATTGTTGTGTTGGATGAAGGTAGAATTGTAGAGGTTGGTAATCATGAAAAGTTGATTTCTAAACATGGCAAATATTTCACTTTAGTAAAGAATCAATTAGAGTTAGGTGAATAATATGAAAAAAAATAATCAGGAACAGAATTTTGAACTACGCAGCGAGAAAGTGCGTAGCATCGTTGGACAGGTGCCATCTTCACTTGTTTTTTATAGTATAACTTCTATTGTGGCCGTATTGCTTAGTCTTATGGCTTTATTTGTGTTTTTGCCTTATACACAGGTTTATAATGGTACAACTGTAATACATGATGTTGTCGCTTCCCCACTTGATAGTGTAAATGTATTGCTCAAACTAAGATTTGATAGAAAGCGTCCCAACAATGTTGATGGGCAAATTCTTTATTTCAGGGTCCCTCATGGAATGATTGAAGGACAAATTCAGAGTCTTTCTTCTGTTTGCGATACTTTGGGCTGCCAGGAATCACTTTGTCGTTTTAAACTATCAGATATAAAAAATGTAGAAAACCAAATTATTGATTTCCAAATAAAATGTTTCTATAGTAGTCTATTTCAAATGATATTTGGAGAGAAATCCCAATCAGAAGAAAATAAAAACTGACAGATATGCAAATCAAGAAGATAACGGCTTTATTCATGATGCTGGCAGCAGTGGCGAGTCCGGCATTTTCGCAGTCTGTGCATGGCGGCACATTGCCACCGCTAAAACCGGTGGAGAAAACGGTGTATGACACGGCATACGTGAAGGTGTATTATGAATTCTCATACAGACCAGACTCACTCAGCAAGGGGAGGAAGGACGGTCAGACGATACTGCTCGTGGGCGACAAGGCACAGAGCTTCGTTGACTATTTTGACGACAGGACAGATTTTATCAACGACTCGCTCGCCGCTGCCAAACGCCCACCGATGGAAGCCTTCACGATGAATATGGGAATGATGAAAAGAATGGCATACACATATCCATTGGTGATAGACCGCAGTCGCAATGTGGCAATCATACAAGTGAACAACGTGAACAAATATCAGTACACCCAGCCAGTTCCGGAAATCAGTTGGCAGACCGTAGAAGGCGACACCACGATATGCGATGTGGCATGCAAAAAAGCCGTGTGCCGTTTCGGCGGCAGAGACTGGACGGCATGGTATGCCCCTACGTTTGATTTACATACAGGACCATACATCTTCGGAGGATTGCCAGGATTGATATTCAGTATCTGTGACACAAAAGACAACTACCGCTTCACGCTGAATGGACTGGAAAACCTCGGCAAGGGAGTGCCCGTATATCTCAAGTCGAGCAACAAAATCCTGCATACTACGCGTGACAAAGTGCGCAAGGCAGTGGAAAACGAACAGGCTGACATATACAAAGCTTTCCAGTTGCAGAACCCGGGTGCGGTGTTCACTCCGCAGGCAGGTGACACCGGCAGACGCCCCTATAACCCTATAGAACTCGAATAGATGAAAAGAATACCCACTCTGCTGTGTGCTTCACTCTGCGTAATCGCCGCTGAAGCCCAGAATGAAGGAGACGGAATACGCCGTACGACGAAACTGCCGGAAGTCACCGTCAGGCTGAAACCTGTGGAGCAGGTTGGCGACACAATAAAATACAACGTGTCTGCCTTTCAGGGCAAGGACGACCATTATCTGGAGGATGTGCTGAAAAAGATGCCCGGGATACAGGTGTCGCCAAACGGTACGATACTCTATAAGGGCGAAACAATAAACCAGTTTAATATAGAAGGACAGAACCTCCTCGGCAACAGATACAGTCAGGCAACGCGCAACCTCCCCGTAGAGGCGATATCACAGGTGCAGGTGATGGAGAACGACCAGCCCATCCGTGCACTGAAGTCTACGGTTCCGTCAGACAGGGCAACGCTCAACATCAAGCTGAAGAGCGGCTACAAGATGCGTCCCTTTGGAGAACTGGAAGGTGGAGCGGGATATGGCGAGGATACCACATGGAACAACCACCTGTCGGTGATAAACATCGCCGCCAAGAACCAGCTGCTCCTCACGGCAAAGATGAACAACACAGGCGAAGACCTCAGTGGCAATGCCGTATCAAACAATATCAATGTGAGCGACCTGGAAGGCTACGTGGCATTGCCGCGCAACAGCGTGAACGCTATGGAAACCATCTTCTCGCCGATACCGCAGCAGCGCTATCTCAAAAACAAATCGTATTCCGTCGGATTCAACCACATGCATAGGGTGGGGCGGTATGGCGGACTGCGCACTAACATCGACCTCTATTCCACTGCCGACAACCTTGCCGACAGTACCTATTATCTCTATGGCGGAGCACATACCGCCACTCTCTCGCAGAGCAACCGCATAAAGGTGGGCGAGAAGACCATCGCCCCAAAGTTCAGATACGAGCTAAACGCCCCCAAAGTGTATCTCCTCGACCAGCTGTCGGCATCCCTCTCTTATCATACGGGTCAGAACGACATCTATAGCAACGGCAGACAGGTGGGGCAGCAGGTGACACGCCATCCGTCATACGTCCAAAACAAGTTGGCGATGACGATAAGTTCCGGCCTGCATACCTACAACATCGGTTCCACGCTCTTCTACTTCCGCCGAAGCGAGACGTTGGCGGCGACTGATGCCGGGGGAGTCTATGACATCCGTGAGCGCATCGGCTTCAACCGCTTCAAGACAGCCAACAGTATTTCCACGTCGTTCCCGCTGCTTGGCCATATCCTCGACCTGAGATACGAATTCTCATATCTCTCAGACAGGGTGAGGATTGACGCTGCCGACGACAACGGCAACAGCAGTCTGCTCAACACCATTGCCCCTTCATACACCATGCGCTATTCCAAGGACATACTGGTGGTGGATTGTCCCATAAACCATTATGCCGCAAAGATACCATGGCGGTCAGGTGGAAGACATGTCAACCGGACATACCTCTCGCCATCCGTGCGCTGGAACCACAATTTCTCACCCCAATGGCGACTCACTATAGCCGGGGCAATGCTCCAAGGCGCTGACGACGATGTCATAACACCGCAGGCCTACCGCTCCGACTACCGAACTCTCACCGCTACCCCAGACCGCATGGGGTGGGCACGGTCGTCGAATGCGTCGCTGAAGATAAACTATGGCGATTTCGTGAATATGTTCACATGGAACCTCCTTGCCACAATGTCGTGGCGCCATTCCGACTGGCGTTTTGCCTATGATATCAGCAACGACCTCACGAAGCTGACTCCTCTGTGGCAGTCTGCCACCACACGCTATCTCATGGCGCAGACACGGGTGGAGAAGACTTTCACACAGGTACATGTCGCCATACAAGGCACCGTGAGCTACAGTCGCAATGAGTTGCCGGTGGTACAGAACGGACTGCAGCAGCGTGTGGTGTCGAATGTCGCCACGTCGTGTCTGTTGGTAAGATGGTATGATCTGTCGTGGCTGCAGGTCACCAACGAGTCAACCTTCAACCTCTCCTGGCAAGACCGTTATGCCAACAGCAACAGTCAGACGCTGAAAAGCCTTTTCAACGATTTCAGTCTTGTGCTTTCGCCCCTCAGCCGTCTCTCTCTTACTGTGTCATGCGATTACTCTTTGTTGGAGACATCCAAGGGTGAGTATAACTCCATCCTGTTTGCCGATGCCAAGCTGCTCTATACTCCATCCAAGAGATGGGAACTGGGTCTGCGTATCGACAATGCCCTGAACCGCAAGCAATATGTAGACGCTTCCTTCACCGGTTTCAACTACCGTTATTTCTCACTTCCTTTGCGGGGCAGAGAAGCAATGGCCACGGTGAAGTACAAGTTTTAGAATAGATGGTTGTGGGATTCAACCCCACGACCTTCAGAACTTTTTCTTTCCAGATATCAGCTATTGATGGTGATAATGGCTATTGATGGAATAATGATTATTGATGGGATAATGTCTATTGATGAATAATGTTGAAATTGTTTGTCGCATATATATAAACAAGTGACTCCGGTGGGATTCAAACCCACGACCTTCAGAACCGGAATCTTATACCCGTAATTTGTAACACATTGTCTGCCAGTATATTACGTGAATTATTGTAATATCTGGTCAAACAATGGTCAAACAATCAGTCCTTTTCCTGCTTCAACAGGCTGCGGTAAAACTCAATTTCCCTGTCCTGTTTCACGATCATCTCCTCTTTCTGTCTCAAAAGCTCGTCTTTCAGTTCGATCTCCCTTGACAGGTCGGCGGAGTTGCGCTCTTCCGAAGCACTGCCGTTCAGCACCCTGTTGAGAGCGTCCCAGAGTTCGTGCTTCTTTCCGTCATCAATGGCCATCGAGGAGTTGATGATGTTCTTCAAGGTCTCGTCAAGCGTCCCGTTGCCGTGGAAATCGGCATTCAGTGCCTCGTATGCCTTCTCTCCGTCAGCTCCGCACAGTCCGCATCCGGTCAGAAGCCAGTCAAAGGTCACATTTGTCGCCTTGGCTATCTTCATCAGGACAACCTCTGAAAAGCCACCCTTGCCGTTCAAGGCACGGGAGAAATTCCCCTGGTCTACGCCACATTCTTTTGCAAACCTGGAAGCGGTCACGCCGCGCTTCCGTCTCAAAACCTCAATTCTCTTCTTGATGCTTTCATCTGTGTAATTAGCCATAATAAACCCTCCTTTTATTAAAGATTTGTAACACTATGTTGGAATATGTTAAACTATGTCGTAAATATGTGATTTTATGTGCTTTTATTTGGTAGATTATGTAATTCTATGTACGCTTTGCAAGCGTTGAACATAAACTAACTTTAAACCAAAGTTAAACCAAAATTAAACCTATGGTTTGATTTGGCAAATATACATAAAATAACAATAGATACCAAATTTTGATGTAAAAAACATGGCACCACATAGAAAAAAAATAATCCTCCGCCACGGGAAGGGTGTAGCCCTTGCAAGAGACGTCGGTGTCTCGGTGCAGACGGTAAGCAAAGCCTTGAGGTGGGAGTCGGACTCCGACATACAGAACCTCATCAGAAAAAGGGCGAAGGATTTGGGTTACATAAAACAATTCTGACAATGACGATGACGATAGAACAGATAGGGGCAATGATGGCTGACTTCGTGCAGATCGGCTACATGACGGCAGTCAAGGCTTACGAGCCGACATCCGACGAACTCCGGCTCAAGGATGTGGAGAAATGGTGCAAGGCTACCTTCACTGACTACAAGACGCTGCTGCGGCTCATAAAGGCAGGCACCGTAAGGTCATACAGAAAAGGAGGCAGCAGGAACTCTCCTTTATACTACTCCAAAGCGGAGATAAAGCAGGCGATAATCAATGCCAGACTTTCAAAATACATAACGGAAGACACCATACGTTGACAAGTCTTCCATATCCGCCGAGACAGCTGACGACTGGCAACCCGGAGCGAGACCGGCGAGCGGAACCAATCAAATGGACGGTATAGTCTTGTCCCGAACAGCCATGGGACGAACCATAAGGAAGCCGAGAGTGAGGCGACGGCTCTTCCGTGACGAACGATCTTTGACTTATCGGACAAAATAGTATAGGTGTAATAAAGTAACGGTTAGCATCGTGGATGCCGTGACCCGTGAAAAGGACGCACAATTATACGCAAGTCCTCTCTCAGCGTGTTTCTGAGTAGCGACAAACGAACTACATCTTTATTTTAAAGATGCAAGCGGAGCATAAAGGGAACACAAGAGGGGCAAGAAAGCTAACGGCTTACGCTTTCATCATCATATATTCAAAGAGGCAGGTAGCTCAAAAGGTGAGAGCATGCACAGGTCTTCCAAAGGCTGACGCAAGACGCAGGTTCAAGTCCTGTCCTGTCTCCATCACATTTTATTTTTTATTATATTTTGCTAATTTACATATAACTATTTGTTTGATGATATTATGTCAATCCTTCCCGTCCGTGAGGATAGGGAGGATTTTATTTTAAAAACGACAGATTATGAAACAACTGAAACGATTCCTGTGGAACGACTGGACGCTCGCTCTGCTGTGGTCACTGGCGCTTCTACTGCCGGTGTTCCTTAAATGAAAACTGAATTTCTAACTATAAATAGGTATGAAAGGACATGCCTGCAGGTGAAAATCCTGTTGTTTATGGGTCTTACAAGAGGAGTCACAAGCTACTCAACCGGTGAAGGTCGGCGCAGCGCAGTGGAAAGTGCGCCATGGTTCAAAGCCTCGGAGCAAGGAAGTTCGATTCTTCCCTTCGCCACACGTGTGTTTATTATATTTGTTATAATTAGCGATATTCAATTTAGTAGTTGGCTTTCCGTGAGGACGGACATCTGCGACAAAGCCTCGGAGGAGGTGATGAATTAAAGCTGGTCATGATTTAATTTTATTATTCATTATTATCAGAGTCTTGTCCGTGAGGATAGGGCTTCTTTTCAAGGGCGCAAAGTGGCAGCGGATCACCACTACAATAAGCCATTTTAATCTAAATTTATCCGCTGGCGGTTCGATTCCGTATGCGCCCACTAACCAACTTCTGTGAACAATGAAGTATATAAGAAATTTCATCATCCACCTGCTCGGTGGAGTCACCTTGGAGGAGAGTATGGAAAGCGACAACAACTCTTTTTACATAGGTGTCTACTCAACGCTTGAATATCTAAAGTCCTTTGCTGTGAGAAAAGACGACAGAGGGGAGTTGTATCACCACATTTGTAGCGAATTAAAGAAACTCATTTGATATGTCACGCATTCACACCCATCCCGTATGTCAGAACTGCATATCGTTCTGCCGCATCAAGAACAGCTGCCGTGAACAGAGTTCTGAATTTTTCGGCGGCAGCATCTCTCCGTTCCATCTTTCCTGTCCGCAGTACATCGGTCTCGGTGTTGTCTACGCACCGAAGAACCGCCAGAAGAAGTGGTTCAAGGCTAAGACAATGGAGGATATGGATAATTCAAGAGCAAGATTGTATTGAATCATATAACCAAAACGCATCATGATACATTCAAAAGACTGGACCGGCAACTCTGCCTCTATATTCAAGGCTCTTGGCGCAAGCAGTCACGCAGACCACGAACGTCAGTCCGATGACTACTACGCCACCGAGCCCAAAGCGACGGAATGGCTGTGTAAGCTGGAGCGTTTTGAGGGCAGGATCCTTGAGCCTTCGTGTGGCGAGGGTCACATGAGCGAGGTGCTGAAGGCGGCAGGATATGAGGTAGTGAGCCGCGACCTTGTGGATAGAGGCTACGGCGAGGTGGCTGACTTCCTCGCTATTGATAACCAGGTGTGGGACGGCAACATCGTGACCAATCCTCCCTACAAATATGCGCAGCAGTTTGTGGAAAAGGCTCTCAGCATCATTCCCGAAGGTAAGAAAGTGGCGATGTTTCTGAAGCTGACTTTTCTTGAAGGCAAGGCGCGGCGTGCGCTCTTCCGTTCTACCCCCCCCATTCGTGTTTGGGTAAGTTCGTCACGACTGAAATGCGCCATGAACGGCGACTTCGAGGCTTTCGGCAGTAGCGCAGCAGCTTACGCATGGTTCGTATGGGAGAAAGGATATAAGGGCGAGACAACTGTAAAATGGTTCAACTAACAAAAAAAATGTATGATAGAGCTGAATAAGATATATAATGAAGACTGCCTCGAAGGGATGAAACGTATTCCTGACGGAAGTGTGGATTGCATTGTGTGCGATTTGCCGTATGGCGTTCTCAACAAACAGAGTGAAGGCGGCGGTTGGGATAACGCCATTCCTTTCGAGCCTATGTGGAACGAATATTTGCGCATCACAAAACCTAATGCAGCTATCATTCTTTTTGGCCAAGGTATGTTTACTGCAAAGCTTATGATGAGCAATAAAAAGATGTGGAGATACAATATCTTTTGGGATAAGTGCCGCACAACTGGTTTTCTGAATGCCAAAAAGGTTCCTTTGAAGCGGACGGAAACAATCTCTGTTTTCTATGATAAACACCCTACCTATCATCCGCAAATGCGCAAATGCCTGCCGCATGAGCGCAACCATAGTAGAGGTAAGCAGATAAACGGCCAAACCAACAGATGCTACGGAAAATTTGGAAAAGCGGACGATATTATTACCGATGAGAAATACCCGACCGATATAGTTGTATTCCAGCGAAACGTTCATGACTCTTTCCACCCCACTCAAAAGCCCGTTGCTCTTATTCAGTACCTCATCCGCACCTACTCCAACGAGGGAGATTTAGTGCTCGATAACTGTTCTGGAAGTGGCACTACTGCAATATCGTGCATAAAAGAAAAAAGGAATTTTATATGTTTTGAGAAAGATGAAACATATTGGAAAAAATCTGTTGAAAGAGTGGAAAACGAGCAACAACAATTAACTTTGTTTTAATATGAAACATATAGATTTGACAGGTCAAAGATATGGGAAATTGGTAGTTTTATCACAATTACCAAAAGAAGGTAAATATTACATATATTTGTGTAAGTGTGATTGTGGTAATACTATTGAAGTGAAAGCAGAAAATCTTAAGAGTGGTAAAGTAAAAAGTTGCGGATGTTTGAAAAATGCTCCTGCAAGGAATAGACTTCCAGACAGAAAGGACGCTATTCTTCGCAGAGAGTATTCTTCCATTAAAAAGCGAAACAGAAAGTTTACTGATTACGATAATGTAATTAGTTATGATGAATACAAATCTATTGTTAATGCACCTTGCAATTTCTGCGGATGTGTTGGTTCTCGTTCAATAAATGACAGGTTGAGGTCAAGGGGAAAAACACATATCTGTTCAAATGAGGTAATACACATAAATGGAATTGATAGGATTAATTCATCGAAAGGCTATATAAGTGGGAATTGTATATCGTGTTGTACTACTTGCAATTATGCGAAGAACACTATGTCAATAGAACAATTCAAAACATGGATTAGACGAGTTTATGAACACTATTGTAAATAGCACCACCGCCATAGCAGCCATCCGTGAAAAGCGCAACTTCATAGGTTTCGAGAAATCAGAAGAGTATTGGCGAAAAAGCATGGAGAGAATTAGGAACGAATTATCACAACAGACATTATTTTAAGTATGGTAGAAGTTTGGAAAGAAATAGAAAACCACAAAGGGTATATGGTTTCTACAAAAGGAAATGTTAAGAGTCTTTCATTCAATAGAACTGGCAAAGAAAAGGTATTGACACCGTGTGTTGACAGTAAAGGATATCTGTTTGTTACTCTACAAGGTAAGCAACTACGTGTGCATAGACTTGTAGCGAGCGCATTTCTTGGTAATGGAGAAGGCTTACTGGTAAATCATAAGGATGAAAATAAAAGGAATAATAACGTAGATAATCTTGAATGGTGTAATGCTGCATATAATCTCTCTTATAATGGGAATAGAAAGCGTATATCACAAAAGCATCAGAAGAAGATATGCGCATTTCAAGAAAACGAGCAATACACCTTTGAAAGCATAACAAAGGCAGCAAGTTACTTTTGTGTATCAATTCAAGCAATATCACGATGCCTTAACGGTAAATGCAAAATCTCTTGCGGCTATAGATGGAAATACCTTTGAGCTCAACAAGGAATATTACGACAAGGCTTGCAAGCGCATCAAGTTGGAGCAAGCGCAACCCACGCTGTTCTGAATCGCGGACAGCACACAGTTGTACTGATAGAATACAACTGAACTCATAGTATATATACCCGCAAGCCTCCGGTGCATCCACATGGCAGCCGAATAGCAGAGCCGTGTAGGGCCGGACGGCTTGCTTTTCTAAAAACGCATCACATGAAGAAATTCAAGAACAACAATGACATCCCTTTCGAGAGGCAGATGCTACCCATCATACGGTCATACGACCAACTCAGAAGCCTCGTACAGGAGCTCAGAGAGGAGAACATCCAACTCCAGAAGGAAAGGGATCTCGCAGAGAGATGCCGCAGGGATTTCCAAAGCGAGAACTCAAAGCTGAAAAAGAAAGTCCAGTTCCTTGAGAAAATACAACGCAAGGAAGCGGAAAGACAGGTCACGGAAGACATGAAAAAACCTCCCGAACAGCAGTCCTTCGCACAACGGATGAAAAATCTTTTTTTTTCGAAAAAAAGCTAATAACCTAAATTAGGATATTAGGTTTTTCAGAACCTAAAATGCTAAATTAGCATATGAGAAAAATAACCCTGACATCACAACACGCAAGCCTCTTGAGGAAAGTACCTGAAGAACACCTCGGAGATATACTTCTTGCAATAACGCAATTCCTTGAAGGTCAGCAAGATATAGCGTTTTCAGACCCTCTTTCAGACATCGTTTTTACAGCTCTCACAATGGACGCAAAAACCGAAGACAGAAGGAAATATACATCGGCGGAGAACGGCAGAAAACATACAAAAAACCTAATTTCAAAAATAGGTTCTGAAAAACCTAATTCTGAAAATAGGTTCAAAGAAAAAGAATTACACAATAATGATAATATATTTATTAAAGATGTAAATATAGATAATGGGAATTATACTATCCAGGATGATAATAATATACAGGATAATATACAAGACTTATCTGTAGATAATATAACTCAAGAAAAAACCAACATAAATGTTGGTAAAAAAGAAGTTCTTTTTTCGGAAGAAAACGAGAAGAAACCAAGCAAAGAAGACATCGACTTCGACATGCTCCGGCTCTATTTCAACTCCAAGATGAAGGGACAGGCCATACGTCCCGTAAAGACAATGACCGACGTCAGAAAAAGGGCAGTTTCGGCGCGCGCGCGTATGCACGGGAAACAGAGCATCCAGACCGCCATCGACAAGGCGGCGGCTTCAGACTTCCTCAACGGACACAACAACCGCAACTGGGTGGCCGACTTCAACTGGATATTCCAGGAGAACCGCTTCGTGGATATACTTGAGGGGAAATATGACAACAATAAACAGCAAAGCTATGCAACAGGACAGAACAACGGATATGCCTGCCGTGACGAACAGCGGGAGGCGGAAAGACAACGGCGTCTTGAAGGTTACGCCGAAATCATCAGAGAAGGTCTCGAAGACGCTGCAAGCGATCCTCGGGCGCTGGCAAACAGGCTCGGAACTGCTGGCGACTTTCCACGTGACACGCCAGGCACAGATAGCATCGAACCCTTTTAGATGCCATTTCTCCAACGCACCCACACTCGCACAGGTGACACGGCTCTACGGAGAAGGGCTCACAAGAGGATGGCTCACGGCACAGTTGGTAAACCTCTCGGAGTTCAGCGGAGCGAGAGACAAGATAAACGATATGCAGCTGCGTGAGCTGGTACAGCTCATAATCTCTGACAAGTATTTCCTCAACATGGCGGAGATAATGCTCTTCTGCCACCGGTTCAAGACCGGCAGATACGAGAAGCTCTACGGCACGGTAGACCCGATGGCGATAATGCGCTCTCTCCGGGAGTTCCTGTACGAACGCAACGACGCCTTCCACGAGAAGGAACAGAAGGCGCTCGACGAGAAGATGCGCAGGGACAGTCTCAACGCCGTGAGCTATCGGGAATATCTCGAACGAAAAAAAAATGAAAGACGAATGTAAAACCACTGACTGACATGGAAGACAAGACAAGGGAAATGGCGGAGGCTTTCGCCGACAGGATAGACGACGGGCAGCGCACCGCAAGGCAATGCGCAGTGCTCGCATACATGAAAGGGGCTGAAGGAAGGGCAAAGGCGGCTTGGCATCCTGCCGATGAGCTGCCGGAACATCCGGAAAAGGGCATCGTGATTGTCACGAAGGTAAGACGGCGCTTCGTACACGCGACATTCAACGGCGTGGAGCCATGGAACGCCAAAATCAAGAACATCAACGCCTGGAAGTGGGCATACAAGGAGGACTTGCTATGAAATATCGCCGTAGAGGCTGCTACGATTGCCTGTGGCGCGATGAACCGCACAATGTGGGCAATTGTCCCACCCCTGACGAGAAATGCGGCGAGAAGTGCCCGAAATGGGAGTGGAGATATGAATGAACTTTTAAAAACAAGACAAAATGGAAAAAATCACAAGAAAGACAGGAACGTTCTTCGTCTGCACAGTGGCATACGAGAACGTGGAAGCAAGGAAAGTAAAAGAGCCTTATGTAATCGACGCACAGAGCTTCGCAGAGGCCGAAACAAAGGTTCTCGGAGAAATGGACGGGTTCCACGACGTCGAGATGGTTGACATCAGCAGGGCGCAGTTCTCGGAGATATTCTCCGTGCAGAGTGACGAAGACATGAAATACTACAGGGTGAAGATAAACATTGTCGCACCCGACGAACGCACAGGAAAGGACAGGAAACAGACGATGTGTTTCCTCGTCATGGGAACTTCCACGAGAAACGCACAGACGAACTTCGACGAGGCAATGATGGAGACGCAGGTTGACTTCTCGGTCGAAGCGATAATTGAAACCAAAATCGTCACGGTCCTCTGATATGACGCAGCGTGAAAGGAACATAATACAGATAATCCTCAAAATGGAAGACAGCGAGCTCTGCCAGGTCCTTGACCTGGTGAAAGCGGTGTCTTCTCCCGATGCGAGGAACATGATTAACAGAATATTGGAGAAAAGAAACAATGGCAACTAAAAAACAGACAGAACAGGCTGAACTGGCGGCGCAGCAGGAACAGAAGAATGAAACGTCCGCGATGAAACTTTACAACAGGCTCCGCAAAGTGCCGCAGGAGGCTCTCAAGAACATACAGGCAGGACGTCTGAAAGGCATGAGTGACATCAACCCGATGTGGAGAATACAGATGATGACTGAAGCGTTCGGGACCTGCGGCTTCGGATGGAAATACGAAATCGTGAAGCAATGGGCTGAAACCTACGGAAACGAGACAAAGGTGTTCTGTAACATCAATCTCTTCGTCATGGTTGAAGACCACTGGTCTGATCCGATACCGGGAACCGGAGGTTCCGCCGTGGTCAGCTCGGAGCGTAACGGTGTCTATGTCAACGACGAGGCTTACAAGATGGCGCTCACTGACGCTCTCTCGGTGGCGATGAAGGCGCTTGGCGTAGGTGCTGACGTCTACTACTCCAAAGGGGCACAGATAGTGGACTCTTCCACTAAATACAACATGAACGAGCAGCTGGCAATGGGCCAGGTGCAGCCATCGCAGCAGACTCCACAGGAACAGCCGGCGAAGAACGGAAACAGCATAAACCCAAACGACATCTTCCAGGCACAGGAGTACCTTGCAAAGGCAACCACAAAGGAACAGCTGAAATGGATTTACGTCACTTTCGCACCATTGCAGAAGGACCCTACTTTCATGGGATTGTGCACCCAGAAAAAGAAGGAACTGAAAATCGGATGAAAACTTTAGCATATTCTCATAACACGTTGTAAACAAATGATATAATGGAAAAGGAAAATCCTACGAAATGTAACATCTCTCTGGCTGACTCCGGGGTGGTTTTTGACCAGTCGCAACACCGTTATTTCCTCGGGGGGAAAGAGTTGTCGGGTGTTACGTCTACACTCATAAAAAGAGCGTTCCCTTCCACTTACGACAACATTCCGCAGGCTGTGCTTGACGCTGCGGCTCAGAGGGGGTCGGTGGTACATGCGTCGATTGAAATGTTCAACGGCATCTTCGACGGAGACGACTCGATGTTCCCTGCCGACGACTGGACGCCGGAACTGAGGTCTTACGTCGGAATGGTAAAGACCAACGGACTCAGATGTCTGGCTTCTGAATACATCGTCACCGACTTTAAGGACTACGCTTCGGCAATCGACGGGGTGTATGCGGACTCCGACGGAGGGATTGTGTTGGTTGACTACAAGACCACCTCGCAGCTCTACTACGAGAGTGTGGCGCTGCAACTCTCAATCTATGCCCGCTTCTTCGAGATGGTGAACCGCGGACTAAAGGTCAAGTCCATAGCCTGCATGTGGCTAAGAGGCGACAAGGGCAGGTATGTGGAACTGGGCAGGGTAAGCGACGGAGTGCTCGATGATCTCATCCGTGCCGACCTTAACGAGGACCTGTCTTATTCCTACACTCCTGAAATACCGGCCGGCTTCTACGCTCTTGAACAGGAGTTCGTGGAGCTCTCGCGGAAGATCGGAGGATTGCAGGAACGGCAGACTGCCGTGAAGGACAAGATCCTGGCGCTCATGCGGCAGAACAACGCCAAGTCTTACAAGACGGCGGCAGGCTCTTTCACTTACGTTCCCCCTACAACGGGGAAGAAATTCGATTCGGCCAAGTTGAAGGAGGATGACCCTGACCTCTACGACAAGTATGTCAAGGAAAGCACAATCGCTGCATCCCTGAGAATTAAACTTAAAAAATAAAAACTTGAAAAAATGGATATACAAGGAAAAATTATCGCGGTGCTGGAGACTCGCTCCGGCGTTTCCGCAACCGGCACACAGTGGCAGGTCGCCACTTATGTACTTGAAACTGACGGTATGTACCCAAAGAAAATGGTGTTCGAGGTCTACGGCCCTGACCGCATAGCGCAGATGAACATCCGGCAGGGGGAGGAACTGAAGGTGTATTTCGATGTGGATGCACATGAATGGAACGGCAAATGGTTCAATTCCATAAAGGCATGGAAGGTGGAACGTCCCGGAGCAGGACAGATACAACAACCGGTACCACAGCAGACGGCGTTCCCAGAAGCTCCGGCGGCTCCGGCAGTAACGCAGCAGCCACCGCAGAGCGGAGACGACGACCTGCCATTTTGACGAGACGGCGGACATGGTGATACGAATAGCCGAAAAGTATGGTATACGACTTGTCAGACTGTCTTGAACGTGAACAGTTCACCACCAGAGTGGAGTACCTCATGGGGAAATCTTCCCCTGGGGGAAACACTTTCCGGGTGGAACTTACGGTGAAGAAGCAGCGCACGTTGGCGCAGAACGCATATCTGCATTGCGCCATGGCTTATTTCGCATTGCAGATCGGACTGCCGATGCAGGAGGTCAAAGAGGTGTATTTCAAGGCAGTGTGCAATCCCGACCTGTTCCAGCGAACAAGGTTTGACAATATCCTGGGATGCGAACGTACCTTCATGAGGTCTTCCAAGGATCTCACCAAGGAGGAGATGACCACGGCAATCGACAGGTTCCTCAAATTCGCATCAGAAAAGGCAGGGATATACATTCCGCCGTCCGACGAATATATCGCAGTGCAGAGGATGCAGCACGAAGTGGAACGAAACAGCAGATATTTATGAACAGAAAACACAACAGGAACTTTCTCGACATCCTCACGGAGAAGGAGAAGGTGTATTATACGAACTACAAATCGGGAGGACTCGTCACTTCGTATGATGTGAAGATGCAGAACTCGATTTGCAGAAAACAGAAAAGATACAAGAAGGAAAAGGAATGGGCGGAAAGGATGGCCTATGACATAGCAATCGACTTCGGTGTTTCCGCCGGACTTGTCTCTGATATTCTCTACTCTGCAATGGTGTGGGGAGAAACGATAAAATAATATATTGAATCTTTCATGATGCAGAAAGTTATCTATTGGCACAGAAGACTGAGACAAAACGCTCTGGATAAAATAAAGCGGCGCTTCCACATCACCGGCACTACGGTAAATGGAGAAAGCATCGCTACCATCGACGATGGTGATGAAGAGGCGTTTCAGAAGTGCATTGACGGAGGCTTCTTTATAGTGAGAAACAAAACAATAAAACTTTAATTCTATGACAGAACAGACAATTACATTCACTCCCTCTGCCTCATTGCGCAAGGGTCTGAAACTGATAGCAAAGGGCATCTGGCTGACCGTCGGATCCATCGGTCGGCTGCTCGATGACTGTATAAGGCGCTTTCCATACGTATGGATTGTAACGATTCTGATTGCTTCGGTAGTCATAGCCCATGTCAACATCGGCAAGGCGAGGGCTGAAAGAGACAGACTCAACAAGCAGAACTATGAACTGACACAGAAGGTAGAAAAACTCTCATACGGAAAATACAATGGAAAATAAGGACTGCAACATAAAGGCTGACATACGTAAGCCGGAAAAAAAAGTGCTGAATATCAGCACAAGCAGCGGACTGTCACAGGCTCGCTTCACTTGCAGAAGGCAACACACAGAGCTAATAGCAAGGCGAATCAACTATCAGAAAGCTTGCGACAGTGTAGGCTGCCTCCTGTTCCTCGTCAACGACCAGGCAGGCTTCGCCATCTTTGATGCCATGGACAGGCTGAAACGCTCAACTCTCTACAAGCAGAAGGTGAAGCAACTGGCAAACAAGGCAAGCAAGGCATACGACCTGTATGAGAAGACACGCCGCTCCATGTTCCTAAACAAGGACGTGGAGGAGCTGAACTACATCCTGCAGGACAAGTACCAGGACTGGTTGCAGAAACATGTCAATATGCTCCGCTTCGCAGCGTACAACGTACTTACCCGGCTACAGGTGCCTGAACGTGAAGCCATTTCCTATGCCATCACAGCCTACGGTGTTCTCTATCTCGCCGTGACGACCTTTGACATGCAGTTCGAAGCGCAGAGAATCAAGTACGGTGTAGATGTACGTAAGGAATACGCCTTCGCTTCCATGCACGGCATCAAGCGGACGTGGAATGATCTCCTTGCATATCTCGTCCCGGAAGACGTGACAAGGGCGGTCAGCGATGACCATGATTTCCGCCTTGCAATGGAAATCCTCACCAAGAAGGCTTCGGATTTTGACGTCCTCAACGACATAGCCGGAGAGGTGATAGTCGAGAACAAGGAAAAGCTGCTCGCTAACGCCAGTAGCGACGAAGTAAGAGAATACATCGAAAAGGAATACATCGAAAAACTACAGGAACAATGACAACACTACTAATTTTCATCATCGTCTGCCTCTTCGTTGCAGACATCATCCTCCTCGTCTCTCTCAACCGCATAATGGGGGAGAACGTAAGACTGAAGGAGAAATACAATAAACTGGAAAAGCGTCTCACTGACAAGCTCTACGAGTCTGCCGGTATCATCCAGGCATTGCAAAGACACATCAACGGAATAAAATAAAAGCCTTATGATAACATACAGACTCAACCAGCTTCCTCCCGAATATGGACTGATGGGTGTCGAACAAACCTTGATATACCGATTGTTGGAAGCTGGATTCAAGGTGAAAGTCTTGAATGAGGCAGGGGAGATACATGTTTGGGGCAAAGCACTCCATCTTTGCGAATGTGAAATCACTTTCCTTGGTCTTCCTGACCTCATCAAGTTCATCAATTTTGTCGGCAAGATTACAATCGACCTTAGCAGCATCACAATGCACGAAGCCGAGCTAAAGAAATACAAATATCCAGAACATCCAGACGTTCCAGACCGTCTAAAAGATTAGCACTATGAAACTATACAGATTTATGTCCAGGCAGGAGTATAAAGCTCTCGCAATGGGCAAGACGATAATCAGCAGCGTTGACCACGCGAAGAGAAGCTTTAAATCCACAGCCAAAGGCATCTGTTTCGGCATCGGAGACTATGAGCAGGCAAAGAAAGACTTCCGTCGCCTTAGTGGCATTGTGGTGCCACATTATCTTGTCGTCTTCGACAAACCCGATACCCTGACATTCACTAAATGTCAAGGACGCTATACTGATTGGGAAAAGTTCGACAGACTATATTCCAAAAATCCCGAGGCATGTCCTCTTGGAGCAGAGCCGACGAAGATGTGTGACGAGTATTGCACACCGTACTATTCCTTGAACGACATTGTGGAGACCTATGAAGTGTACCAAGTGACAAACTCATTAGGAAACCTTGAAACAGTAAGAAGAATATGAAAAGATACATTATCAAAAATGCGGATGGAAGCGAGCAAAGCGAAATGCAAGCCATCCACAATACACGCAAAGAAGCCGGGGAAACCTTGATGGACTACATTTGCAACCACAACGAAGATTTGGACGTTGACGATGACGATTATTTGTCGCCGTTTGATTTCGCCCTTGAAGAAGTTGAATGCACGGAAGTGAACGAAATTATCACGGACTTTGAGAGCGCAAGAAAAGCCCTTAGCGGCAAGCCGAACGCGGACTTTACCATTGCAAAGAAGATTCTTGCCGGAAACGTTGTCCAGCTTGAAGATGTCGCAAGACTTGTGACCGACATCAACCCCATGCACATTGAAGCGTTGATTGCCTTGAACGAGTTGTTCACCATCGCACAGGCATGGAACAAGGAAGATGGATTTGTACCCGATTTCTCGGATTGGGAACAAGACAAGTGGTTCCCTTGGTTCGATTATGACAAGGATGTCGCGGGGTTCGTGTACGCGCTTACGGATAACACGCCTACGAATGCGAGTGCGACTATCGGTTCTCGGCTTTGCTTCAAATCGTCCGCGCGCGCCGCGCAATTCGGCAAGCAATTCGCCGACCTTTTCAACAAGGTTTTCCTGTAAAGCTGTAAATAAAAAAATAATACACTATGAAGAAATATGAATTAACTACAGAAACCCTACAACTTGCAGGACTTACATTACATAGGATAAAAGCCGTGAAAAATTTTGGCTCTGTCAAAGCAGGAGAACTTGGCGGATGGATAGAAAGTGAGGAAAATCTATCTCAAGCTGATAACGCTTGGGTCTATAACAATGCAAAGGTCTTTGACAAGGCAAGAGTCTATGGTGATGCAGCAGTTAGCGATGATGCAAGAGTTTATAACTATGCAACAATTTATGACAATGCAAGAGTTTATAACTATGCAACAATTTATGACAATGCAAGAGTTTATGACAATGCTGAAGTCTCTGAATATGCAGAGGTCTGCAAAAATGCAAAGGTATGCGGCTATGCAAAAGTTTGTGACAATGCACAGATTTTTGACTATGCAAAAGTTTATGGCTATGCAGAGGTTTACGGCAATGTAAGAATTTATGGCAATGCCGCTATCAAAGGTGATGCAAAAGTCTATGACGCTGCAGACTATATAGTCTTCAAAAATTTCTGGAGTAGTGGAAGATATTTTACGTGGACTCGCTCCAACAATAAATGGAGTGTCGGATGCTTTCACGGCACAGGCGAAGAACTGATTAAAAAAGCCTATGCCGATAGCGAAAAATCAGGCCGAGAATACGAAAGGGTCGTGAGGTATGTGGAAAGCATACTCGCAGACGAAAGAAAATAAAGAAGTATAATCATAAATACAAATAACCATCCCTATGTGATATAAATATAAATAATATGGATACATGTAGATTAAATTTAAAGAAGTACATTGGAACTAAGGTAGTTGAAGCAAGACCAATGAACGAGATTGATGCAGAGTCTGTTGGCTATGCACGTAAGAACATTGATAATCATGAATGGAGAGAAGGTTATCATGTAAGGTACACCAACCCAGATGGCTCAACTTATGACAGTTGGTCTCCTAAGAGTGTGTTTGAGGAAGCATACAAGCCTTCAGACACAGTTCTTGACAGACTCAAAATAGAGCGTGATAAACTAAAAGAGCGCATAGAGAAAATTGAAGCTATATTAGGAAACGGCATTTACGAAGTGGTAAAAAATGAAGGCGGTATACCACAGGCAGTACTGCTAATCCTACAGGATTCCTATATGACAACCTACCTGAAAGTACTGGAAACGAGAATTGACTTGATGGAAGAGGGGAAGTAACTAACCATCCCTATTGGATATAAAATGAGCAATATGACATTGGATGAAGCAATAGAACATTGTAAGAAGGTAGCTAAAGAGCAAGAAAATTGTAATGTTGGTTGTTCTTTAGAACATAGGGAATTAGCTATTTGGCTTAGTGCTTTGAAAGCTATTACAGAAAATAACTATTCTACAAAAAATAATATGGAAAAATATATTGGAACAAAAGTTGTCAAGGCAGAGCCTATGACAATGACAGAAGCGCAGAAAGTGCTTGGTAGAGAATTAAAGCCAGCAACTCTTGAAGAAGATGGCTACTTGGTAGAGTACAAGGACGGATATAAGTCTTGGTCTCCTAAGAGCATGTTTGAGGAAGCGTACCGTGAAGTAGGCTCTGTTAACTTCGGCGGTGCTATTGACTTGTTGAAGGCTGGTCTTGCAGTAAGACGCAAGGGATGGAATGGAAAGGGCTTGTTTATTGTCAAGCAGGTTCCTTCTCATGTCACTGGTGAAATTATCCCAAACATGCAGTCACTCCCTCAGTCTGCAAAAGACATCTTGATGAGTCGTGAGAATCCTCACATTGACTACACCAATCAGATGCTTATTATCAATCCAGACGGAAGGGCTGATTCATGGGTTCCTTCCGTATCTGATGTGTTTGCAGAAGATTGGGAAGTTGTAACAGAGTAACTAACTCTCCTCTCCCTGGCAGCAAGTGCAGCACGATGTTGAGCCGTTTTATACTGGTTGGCATTTGCTGTAGCCGTAAAATAACAATTACCGCATAGACAATTCAGCACAGGTTTCAAGTATTGATTTATTAGGTAAGGCTAATCATTAATGCAAGGTACGTCCGCAATGACGAAGTGAAACTACAGGTGAAAACCCTGACAAAACTCCAGTTTGCTGTGTTTGCCTGTCTGGGAGTTAAATGCAATCAAAAATATGGAAGCAACCAAAGCAAGAAAAAAGTTGATTGAAATCTATGCCACTCTTACTGACAATGAGCAAAAGAGTGCAATCGACGTAGCGATTTTAGCTCTTGATACTTGCATACGGTCGTGTTTATTGTACTGAGTAACTAATCACCCTCTCCATGTGACAGGCAAAGAGGGTTAAAAAAAGGAATAGTATGAAACAAAAATATATTATCGGTGATGTTATTATGTATGACAACAAAATTATGGTAATCAAAGAGCCAAGGGATGGAATCCACTTTGATTTGTCTTGCCCCGAAGAAAAATTGGTGTATTGTTGTGTGCGCGTTGAGTATATAAAGCCTATCCCTCTTACTTTTGAAATTCTTGAAAAGAACGGATGGAAGTGGGATGGACAGGACTTTGTTGGAGCATGTCTTCTATATCCTGAAGGTAACTATTTTGTTTTCGATGCATTTAGAACAAAAATAAAATATGTTCACCAACTCCAGCACTTACTCTTTGGTTTGGGAATTGATTTTGACTTTAATTTAGGGAATAGCAAGAAGTGAGGTGAGAAATGATTAACCCCGAAGATCTAAGAATAGGCGACCTGATAAGGTTAAGCCGCGATTGCATATTTCCGAAAGGCACCATGTGCACTGTTGCCGATATACGTACCGAGATAGAACATAAGGATAAAAAAGGAGTTGTCAGTCTAAGTGCTATCAACGATGAAGACAACGGTCCTTGGGGAACTTGGTGCTGTAATATTGAAGGCATACCTATCACTCCAGGAATTCTCGAAAAGAACGGGTTTAAGGTTAGAGTATCAAGGGTATATTACACAAAGTTGATAGGATATGCAAACTTCTTACAAAGAAATATTGCTATTGAACGTAAACGTAACGACTGGGCAGTATTCATCAGATACAAAAAAATGCCCGACTCGGTTTTCTTACGCCACATTCAATACGTCCACGAGCTCCAAAATATCCTTTGGGGGGTGCTGGGCTTGGATAGTAATATGAAGGTGTAGAAATGGCAGGAGAAGTTGAACCTAAAAAATAGAATAGAATATAACAAAAGAACAACTTAAAAGAGCAGTTGAGCTGAATAGGTCTTTAAAACAACTTAAAGATATATCAAATTATCTTAGCGAACCTTGCAAAATAGGGTGGTCTTATTTCCGGACTGACAATATTGGAAGTCAGGGATTGGAAATGCCCAAAACTTTAGCAGGTGCATTTGTTTCGGCTGTGTACAGATGTATAAAAGAAGTCGAAGAAGAAATCAAAGAAATACAAAATGATACAACAGAGTAACGAACAAATTTGCGCAAACTGCGCATACACACAAGGCAGACAGAGCTGGTGTGACGGGAAATATTGTAGTAAAATTATCAGACAAGAAAACAATGATTGATAACTTGACAATAACCTTTGAGAGTAATGGCATAACCCACACTCTTAGTGTCCCAACAAGGGATGAAAACCTGCCATACAATTTGGCAACTGCATTTACTGAGATAATAAAGCAGTCAGATGCAAACAGTGAAATGGTAATTGACAATCTCAAGGATGAGTTTGCTTAGAATTAATAGCTTGCATATATGACAAAAGGTTACTAACGAAAAAATATAGAATATGCAAAAAATTATGTTCAACGACAAGTACGGACTTACTGAAGCCGTGCTTATGAAACGAAAGACGCAGACAAGGCGAATTATCACCAACAAGGAGATGCTTGAGTTCATCAAGAGGTTTGATACGCCTGCTTCGGTTTTTACTATTTACGAGCGATTCATGCTCGACCCCGGTTTAAAATGGGGATTTCTTGGTAATCGCAGAGTGATGCGCTATCAGATGAACGAAACCGTAGCTATTGCGCAGCCGTATGCCGACATTACTCCTCAAGTAGATTGGGTAAAATGTATGATCCGCAAAGAGACATTAGGTTGGAATAACAAAATGTTTGTTCGTGCCGAAGATATGCCCCATCATATCCGTATAACCAAAATTCGTATTGAGCGTTTGCAAGACATAAAAAGCGAGGATTGCTTAAACGAAGGTCTCTGGAGGGCTGGAGACGTAGGACTTGAAGGTACGACGTATTGGTATCACGGTCTTGCCAATTCCTCGTTTCGCACACCGCAGGAGGCATACGCATCATTAATCGACAGCATTTCCGGAAAAGGCACTTGGGCAAGCAATCCCTATGTGTTTGTTTATGATTTTGAACTGATAAATTAGCTTATGTATATCAAAGTAATTCGTCGCAACCGTCCCGACTGCATCATATTGCTCTGTCAGGACCGCACCACAGAGAAATGGTGTTTCGTAAACCTCTCCACTGAGCACGTCTGTGCCTGTCGCTTCGACACAATCGACGATGCTATGGCTGATATGAAAAAGCGAGAGGATGTAGAGAGATTCTCCGTGATTGATAATCCCCTTGTCTATGAACAGAGAGTAACTCTTCATGGAGCGAGTTTATTTGAAGTTTTAAAAAAGAACAAGGAATTTAGGGGACGATTGTAAGGCAATAAATAAGACGAGAGGTAAGTAATAATATATTCACGAAAATATAGAGAACAATGAGAACAATTAAGTTTAAGGGCAAGCGTCTTGACAATGGCGAGTGGTTGGAAGGCTACTATAGAGGGAACAATGAAGGCAAAGCTTTTATCTCAAGAATTAAAAGACCTCCTTTGTCTTTTGAAGTTGACCCTAAAACCGTCTGCCAGTTCACCGGCTTTCTCGACAAGAACGGCAAGGAGATTTATGAGGGAGACGTGTTGCGATCAGACGAATATCCTTATAGCTGCATCGGAGATAATAGGCGCGACAACTATTTCGGTGTGATAGAATGGAATAATAATGAGGCAGCATTCTATATCGTGACTATCAAAAATCCTAAGTCTTCCGTCAAAGGCATTTCAGATGGCATCAGCGATTACATTTCTCAAAGTGCGTTGCAAGACTTCGAGGTGGTTGGTAATATACACGATGATGAGTGGAAACAATTTCGTGAGCATTTGTAAGAGGATTAACATATAAGGATCAACACCCATGAGCTTCAACAACACCAAGACACCGCTCAAGCCCACCACCGCAGCAAAGTGGCAGGTGCCAATGCGACCGAACCCCAAAAGTGGCGCGAAGGAGTATTACCTTGAAGGTGAATTGAAGGAGCGTTTCTGCAAGCTCTTCCCCAAGAACTCCAATCGCCGCATGATGACATGGTTCGGAATCAGCTTCTCCACCCTGCAACGCTTCAAGCGCGAATTTGGACTTGAGAAAGACATGAAGGCCATACGCAAGCAGCAAGCCAAAGACATTAAGAAGATTTGCGAACGCAACGGATATTACGACTCCCTGCGAGGCAAGAAGCCATCCGAGGCCTCCATTGAAGCCATTCGCCAGCTCCGAGCCTCCGGTTTCCACCCGTTGAAGCAGCTCAAAGCCAACAATCCACGCAGATACAAGCAACTGATGCGCAAGAGGAGCGAGCAGCGCAAGGAGTTATATCGCAAGGAACAGCTACGTGCCTTCTACGGACTGGAGCGACAAACCAAACTCTGCATCCCCACCAATCCGCTCTCGCACAGGGCTACGGCACAAAAGCACGCCATGATCAAATGCTGCAACTACTTTCCCGACCCGTTAGGCGACCCTCACATCGTCTGCTACGACAGCGAGACACAGCGGTCGGCACGACGCGAGGCAACAGCCGCAAAGTATGGCTTGAAGATAGTGGAAGCGGATGAGTAGATATACGAATAAAACCAAGACAATATGATCACAAAACTCAATTTCACTGACCGCACCATCAAGAGCTATGCCATCCGCAAGCTCACGCCCAAGGAGTGTTTCCGACTGATGGGCGTTCGCGACAACGTAATCGGAACGATGCAGAGCAGCAATGCCCAGGCAGCCGAGCGACTGCCCGGCTGGAACGGCAAGGGCAAACCGGAAGACATGGCCATATCTGCCTCACAGCAGTACAAGCAAGCGGGAAACAGTATCGTGGTTGACGTGTTGGCCCACATCTACGAGCAGCTTTTCTACCCTGCACCACCCAAGCCTCGCCACGGCACGCAACTCTCACTATTCGACGAACTCGAAGACACATTGCCCGCCATGCCTGCCGCCGCCGACAAGAACGAGGAAAAGATATTCCTCACCACGTTCTCCGGCTACGACTCTCAGCTCATGGCAGCGGACGTGCTACGCGAGTGGCATCCCGATTTCCGTTGGACGTGCAAGGGATGGAGCGACATCGACAAATACGCCTGTCAGATGCACAACTTAGTCTTTCCGCAGTTTGCCGACTGCGCCCTGGGCGACATCACCAAGATTGACTGGCACGAGGTGAAACGCTCTCTCGATGGACGCGAGGTGGACCTCTTCACCTATTCCTCGCCCTGCCAAGACATCAGTCAGGCGGGCAAGCAGATGGGCTTGCAGGAAGGCAGCGACACCCGAAGTGCATTGCTGTGGCGTGTGGCGGATGCCGTGGAGGTTCTTCGCCCCAAGTATCTGCTTCAGGAGAACGTGGCGGCACTCGTCAGCCAGAAGTTCATGCCCGACTTCCAGAAATGGCTCGACAAGCTCTCGTCGCTCGGCTATGTCTCCCGATGGGCGAGACTCAATGCCAAGAACTACGGTGTGCCACAGAACCGTGACCGTGTGTTCTGTATCTCCATGCGCCGTGACGTAGCCTTCGACTATCGTTTTCCCGAACCATTCGAGCTGAAGACCCGACTGGAGGATGTGCTGGAAGAGGAAGTGTCCGACCGCTATTTCCTAAAAGACGATGCCGTGAGCAAGTTCCTCAAGGCAAACGACTCCGACAATGCTCTGTTCGTGCAGTTTGATTTGCCACCGACACACGAGGCGGCAATGTTCCTCAAGACATGGCTCACGCTGTGGATGCAAGCAGCCGACGGTTGGGAAATGACACCTACAAGTCTTCATCTCGCCCTTGATTCGGCAAAACGAAAAATGGAATTGTCTTATTCTGTGTTCATGGATAAGGGAGTGGAAGCGTTAGGCGAAGAGTTTGAACGATTGTTTAAGGAGAATATGGAGAGGAAGAAGGATGAGAACAACTAAGGCACTTCACGCAATAGAAAATGGGGGGGGGTACGATTGCACCCGCAATTACCTCACACTATTTCAAAGCCGGTGTGCGAGATTTCTTGTTTGCGCTCGCCATACCGCATTGCTGTTTAATAGTAGAATATGATTGAAAAGATTGGCAACATTTATTACGACAAGTGGAAGTCCGGTTTTGATGGCAATATCTGCGGCACTAAAGGAATATACCCCACCCTAACCTTGTCAACACAAACGGGGGGGGTACTGATAGAATTATGAACAACCCTCGCCCCATCATCCTCGGCTCCTACAGCCCCTCGCAGAACGGCATCATCGTGTCGCCACACGGCATAGCCATGTGCATTACTGGGGGGGGTAAGGGTCACGATGTTGATAAACCGAAAATATTGATTGAATATGATTGACCGTTCCGTTCTCGTCCGCTACCGCCCAGAGGAAGCCAAAGCCTTCCGTCGTGAACATGGCGACCGGGGTGTGTGGAAATACGGAGATATGTATCACCGCCCAAGTCATCGACCGTGGAGCAATTCGATAACAAGAACAACAAAAGACAACCTATTATGCTACACTTTCGCATAGCAGCCTTCCGTGGCCGTGGCCCCGACAATCCGTCCGACCGCAAGCATCCCTCCAACGGACGCTTCTGTCAGCGAATGGAGATAAATGGGGGGGGTATAACCAACACCCTCACATCAGTAGGCAAAGACAATATGGTATTGATTAGATATGATTAACAAAATCCCTTTCGTGCAACGCACATCGCAGCTCTGCCCACGCAGGGAGGGGTACTCCACGGCATTGTCCGCACGCTACGACGGATGGGCAGGACTCTACGACGAGCACGGACAGCACACCATTGTATTGATAGAATATGACTGACAAGTATTACATCGGATGGGTACGTGACGACAAAGGCCGTATAAAGGAACGACCGCGCAAGCAGATAGCTCATGCCGTGACATCAAAAGTCTGGCACGGCATTTCCGACCCTCATGACGGACTGGTCAACACCACGCCGCATATCGTATATAAATTTGAATAAGACAATGAAACTAAGAATTATCCCAATGAACGCCTATGACGGTTGTATACCCGTGACCGTTTATATGGTTCAGAAATATGTCGGAGGCAGTATCTTCGGCAAATGGGTGAATATCAAAGGATTTTCCGACAAGGAAAAGGCAGAGGCATTGATGTCGCTATTGAAACATTAAAAACAAAACATAAACTAAAGAAAATACATTCACAATTAAAACAACAAGAACATGGCAGAAATACATGAAATGACAATGAACGAATACCAGAACCTCGCTCTTGAAACCGCAATATATCCTCAACCGATAATATACCCGGCTTTGGGATTGACTGGCGAGGCTGGTGAAGTAGCAGACAAGGTGAAGAAAGTGTTGCGAGACAATGACTCGCAGTTCACACCCGAAAAGAAACTTGAAATCGCGAAGGAAATCGGTGATGTCCTGTGGTATTGCGCCACGCTGTCACACGATCTTGGCTACAAACTTGAAAATATTGCCTCGATGAATTATGCGAAGCTGCGTTCCCGACAGGTGCGCAACAAGCTGCATGGCAGTGGTGATAATAGATAAAAAGAGTATTAACCATCTAAACCCAAACGCTTATGAATAAATCACATATCGCACTCCTCCGCTCCAACTACGAGAACGCCTGCAATGCCTACCTCATAGCCTTCTGCCAAAAGCACGGCTTCTCCGAAGCCTACTGGGTGGCAGATAAGGTAGGCGAGATAGCTGACTGCAACGAGTCTTACACTTTCGATATGTCAACCATCCGTACCGACATAGACGAGGACGCTCCCGAAGAGCAGCTCCTTGAGTGGTATTCCTATATCGAGGAGGCTTCTCTCTTCAACCTCACCACCCCCAACTTCCACCACTGGCTCCACGGATGCCCACGCTCCTCTCCCGAAGAACTGCAGAAGCTAAGGGACATGCGGCAGGAGTTTGAAGACAAGATAAAGGAAATCAACAAACACAACTCATTCTAAAAAAATCCTCATCAAGTTGTCTGATGCAGCCTGGTGGGGATTTTTTCATTTGCGCCCTTTTCTAATGAAGAGCTTTCCGATCCTCCAACACTGACGCGTAGCAAAAGCATACACATACAGGGCACAGGTGAGGATGATTAGGATAAGGTCGGCGTCATACATCTCGTTGGTAATAAGCCACGATCCGTAAAAACATCCTTATCACGTTCACACCGATAAGGTATATAAACGGTATCCTGTATATCCAGCACAACTGGTAGAAATAGCTTGCCGGCATCATCATCAACACAGGGAATACATAGGTCATGAAATACAGGTACGCCAGAGTACTTTCATTCTCTTCTGTGTTCACTATAATCTCACGTGGGTTGGAATGAAAATCGAACACTCCATACCAATGTGCGAGCATTATTACCAACGGGACGTATTTCAACGCCCATTCATACCACCAGAACGTTCCTTTGTTCAGTGGTAGCTTGTTTTCTGACTCTTCCATAAACTTACGTTTTGGTTGGTTATCTTTAGATTTTATTACTTTTCTTTGCAAATTTAGCCATTAAAACTAAAGGATTGTTATTTCTGTTAGCATTGGTTAACAGATTTAACAACCCTTAGTGATAGAAATGACATATCGTTTCATTTCCTCATAGCATTAATATAATGCCATATCTTGCTGCCCTCCAGTCCGTAGTCCTCATCATTGAAGTAGAACTCATAGGCAGCTTTCAGTATCTCCCCATCAGAGAGCACGGCGCAGGTATCGGCATAGAAGCTATTATATGCCACGAACTTGTCCCACTCCGTTGTTCCTTCGGGAAACTCCAGTCCCTTTGTGGCTTCCTCTATCATCAGTGCGCTCCATTTCGGTTCTGTGTGTGTCACTCCGTCCTTGTCGGTATATTTCAGTCCTTTCAGCGCCATTTCTGCGGATTTTTCACAAAAATGCGGCTCTTGTGCCATTTTTACGGCATTTAAGAATATATACATCACCATAGTCATCCCTCCTAACTTAATTTATCCACAAGCGTCCTCACAAGTCCTTTCAGCTCGTTCATGCCGCTTTCAAGCGAACCGATACGCTCGTCCTGTTTCTTCTTCTCGGCAAACGCAGGATTCCATTCTGTCTTTATTCTCTCGCAGTCTTTCTTCCTCGCCTGGTGCTTTGCCACACTGTTTATGATGTCGTCACTCTCGGTCTCCAATGCGTCCACTTCTTTGAGTATTCCCTCCCTGTCTACGCTGAGTATCGTGTTTCCTGCGCTCACAACCGAAGAGTCTGCCGGCATGGTGTAGGTGTTGTTTGCTCCGTTGGTCTCCACGGTCACATCAACAACCGTTGACGATGCCGTTCCGCCGCCGCTGTATTGCGGAAAGCGTGGCTGGGTAATCGCCGTCACCCTGCCTATCTCTTCTCTCAGTCCCTCGTCACCCTTGTGCAGCATATACACCGGGTGTCCTTTCTTTATGTCCTTGAACGTCATAATCTCTGTCTTTTTGGTTATACAATAAAAGCGGCATTCCACAAGTCAAAGACGCTTCATTTCCTTTTCTTCCCTAAACGGAAGAGCCTCCGCACGGACTTCTTCTCCGTAGGCGCAGGCTCCTCCTTAATTCATGTGGTCGCCGTAGGGGTCTTGGTTCCCAATGCCGCAATCAAGGTGGCATTCTGTCTCTGCTGACTCAGCTCAAGGCGAGCATCGTTATAACGCTGCTGCAAGTCTGACTGCCAATGAGCGTTCATTGTATCAATGATGCGCTGTGTGTTGTCGTTGGCATTGGTCTTCAGATCACAAGCCATCTGGCTAATCTGGAACCCGAGGTTTGCTGATGCTCTCTCTATACCGGTATTGGTGTATGAGAAGCCTTGCTGCATTCCGTTCACGATGTCCTTCTGACCGAGTTGGTTTTCATAACCCATCTTGATGATGTTCTGTTGCGTTTGGCAGCAGCAGTCCTTCATCTGCTGTACGATATTCATGTCACCGAGGTTCACGGCATTGATGACTCTTTCTGCCGAGTAGCCCACTTTGCCGCCAACTTCCTGTATCGCTGCCTGTACCGCGCAGATACCGCTTTGCAGCTGATTGAAATCGCAGTTCAGGTTGCTCGCAAGTTGCCCAAGAGCCACGTTGTTGCCCTTGATGGCATCCATCAAAAGGTTGGTGTTGTTGCCGTCCTGCATCTGAGTTGACAACTGGTTCAGCTTCGACTGAATCTCTGCATCCTGTACCTGTCCGTTACGGTTGCCCCAACCGAAGCCGCCGCCACCGAACAGGGCGAGGAAGATAAGGTACATCCAAGGGGAGTTGTTCCAGCTGTTCATACCTCCGTTCATCATCGCCGCCATAGCCATAGGGTCGTTCCCCTTGTTTGCCATCGCAGCCCATGCCAGAGCGTCATTGTTCCTCGCTCCGTCACAACATATAATCTTCTCTGCTTCCATAATAAAAAATGTGTTTGTGTCGTTTCGTTCCAAAATCAGAACTTGACGCAAAGATAGCCAATGTTCCGCCAAAGACACAACATTGCTTTTCGTGGCAATATACTGCCACATTACGGCACAAAAAAACAGTCCTGCCTCTCGACAGAACTGTCCTCCTGAAAAACAATTCAATAATTACCTTAAATTTAGAAAGAAATAGTAGTTATAAAAACATATTCAACTTATATGATGAAAAGCATCAAGTTCCTCTTTCGTCCATCGGCGGCTGACATCACCGACGACCTTCTTTCCTTGCGGTATCTTGCCTTCACGCCGCAGCTTGTCAAACTTGCTCCTCGACATTCCGAGATACCTCATGGCTTCGGTCTTGTTGTACGTCTTCTCCCTGCTGCCGGCAAACATCTCCAGGCAGCTGAGAAACCTCTCGTTCTGCTCTTCCGTAGTGCTGCAACGTCCGCTGTCTATGCGGTCTATCAGCTCTTGCAGCAACGCTCGTATCATCTGTAACGTAACGCTCAAAACCGTCTCTTTCTTAGCCATAGCAAAGATAGTAAAATTATTGCTAATACACAACAGATTGGCACGAAATAATCCATCTTAATCTGCTCCCATCTCCCTAATTTCTTTTCCACAGGGAACGGTACTCTCACGGAGTCCGTCTTCATCACTGTGTCCGTCTTGTTCGTGTATATGTAGTGTTCGTTATACACCTTTTTCAGCTTCTCCTTGAACACGGTATCTCCATTCATCCACACGCTCACACTGTCATGCACCCACACGGAATCTCTCTTGATGAAGCTGTCCGTCCTCACCTTATACTCCGTGTGATATTCTGGCACACTCACATATTTCGTCCTGCACGAAACCAAACAGACCCCTATAAATCCTATCAGTCCTATCAGTCTTAAATAAGCCATAATATCCTCTTTTGATTAGAAAGCCCCTATCCTCACGGACCGAGGCTTGAAAAAAAATTAACTAATACTTAAAACTATGAAGAAAAAAACTAAATATCCTTATATTCCTCCACCGCGTTGAAGCAAGGGCAGCTCTTCTCCCATTTCTTCGGGTTGTCCTCTCCCCAGATGCTGCGGTGCCCCATAATCCTTGCGGCAGGGTACTTCTTGTGCAGTATGCCAAGCAGCTTCCTCAGTGTCGCCTTCTGCGCCGGAGTCCTGTTGTCAACCGCCACAATCTTCTTGTTCGGGCGCTCTATGCCTCCCACATAAGCCACATTGATAGCTGTAGAGTTAAAGCCCTTCACTCCATTGCTCACTTCCTCTACTGCGAGCATCTGATGTACGCCTCCGTCAGCGGTCACTACATAGTGATAGCCCGGCTGCTTCCATCCTTTTGCCTTGAACTCCGCCCAAAGCTCTTTCGTTCCCCAATTTTGGTTACTCGCCGTGCAATGCACGAAAATCCTTTCTATCTTTCTCATATCAATTCTGTTTTTTGTCATCTTCTTCCTCAAGTGCCTCCTCGATCGCATCGCCTACGTCCTTGTTGCGCTTGCGAATAAGGCAGATGATGAATTTCTTTATACTTAGTTTGTTTGTCACTCCATGCAGTGAGCAGATATGCCCCACGATGCTGTCCACTTCCCAGATACACCCGAAGCCCAAGCCGATTGCCGCCGTAGTGACGTGATTTGCAATGCCCAGCGGCTCGAAGATGCCGAGACCGAAGAATGTTCCCAACAGCAGGTAGCCGATGTAGTCCATGAATTTGTTGCACGTCCTTCTTCCTGCTCTCGAAAATCTGAAATGTTCCTTCTTCTGTAGGCTCTCGCTAAGCCCGTACCAGAAGTCCGCGACTATCAGCACTGCTATCAGTATCAGCATCCACCGCAGGTCATACAGTACGCCCAGTGCTTCCTTTGGGAATGTTCCGCTACTAATGAACAGGAAAATCCCTCCTCTCGTAAGTCCCTCATTCATGCGCACCTCCTTCCGTTATCCTATTCACAATCTTTTTCATTCAATTCCATTTATAAGGTTAAACCACCAACTTGTAAACACACACCGCATATACCATCCCCATCCCTGTCAGCTCCGCAGCTATCCATGCCCAGCGGCTTTTAGTCACCTGCATCACGGCGATATACGCCACAAGGCTCAAAGCAACTATCTCCCAACAGGTAGCCATCGCCCAAGCCACGGCGCACGCCCCTGCCACCTTTGCGGCGGTCTTGTGGAGCTTCGCCTCGTCGCCTTTATAGTGGGGAGCAACGGCTACAAATATCAGTGCCGCAGCTGCAAGGAAGCCGAGGAATTTCCAGTTTTCGGGAGCCACCGCAATCATCACCGGCATCAGCAGTGCTGCGCTCGCCCCTATACAGGCAGTGAAGAGCGTCATCCCACCTTCGTAGGCATATTCGCTCACCACCTCCTTGGCTCCGTATTTTATTGCCATCACTGACACGTATGCCGTGAATATCACGCAGCTCAATACGACCATCCACATCATAGGCTCACCTCCATTTTCAGCTGTTCGGGATAGCCCTGCGTGTAGTCATAGGCTTCCACCTCTTCCACTGTCTGCAATTTCTCCACGGCATCCCTGTGCGCTGCCGTAACATTGAAACACTCCAGGGCATACATCTCCAGTGCCGAGAGTAGCTGTATCGCCTTGTCGCAGTTCACCACTATCTTCATCCCTCCGAACCACAGCGTTGTGGTTGCCTGACCCATACCCTTGGCAATGGATGTGGAGTTCATCAAGCCTACACGCGTCGCCTTGTCGAGCCATACCACCGCGCCGTTGAGCGCAAAGCCGTTGACAGCAGAAGATTTGTCGTAAGCGTCAATCTCTGCTATCTTCGACTGCTTGGCTGTCTGGAGTTCAAACGCTTGCATCTCCTTGCCGAACGCCTCGAACTCGGTCTTTACCAGATCTTCGCTAAACGTAGCCGTCGGTACGGTACACTCCCAGCATTTGTATGCGCCTGATTTCTCGTCGAGCGTCTCACCGATATGGTATATGGTAATGCCACCAAGCTCGTACTTTTTCTTAAACTTGTCAGCAGGTATCAGTGTGCTGACGAATTGGATTTTTGCCATGTCTTTACTTTTTAAGTTTGTATTTATTTTTGATTTTAATCTTCTTCATATTCACACAGTACACCATCTCCTTGTGCGGCATCATGTACCATGTCCTACGCCTTATGTTGTACGACGTGCGGTACGCTATCAGCCCCAGCAAGCTGTTTATGCGATTGGCATATCTTGTCAAATCTTCGGCGGACGGCTTCGCACATTCTCCGAACTCGTCTATCACGCTAAACAGATGCTCCGTCGTTCTGCTACTTGGCAGCGTGCGATATGGTCGTATCATTACGCCCGTAAACCTGACTCCGCTGCTTGCGCGTTGCAGGCTTACCTTTCGTGGGTGCAGCGTCAACCCGAGCCGTGTGCGCAGATATTCTCTCGCCCATTGGAGCGTAACGTGCAGCGCCTTCCTGTCTGTATGTATCGCTACAAAATCATCAACGTAGCGCCCGTAGCCGCCATTATCGTCTAACCTCTCTATCATCAGTTTGTCGAAGTCGGCAAGAAGGAGATTTGCGAGCAACTGACTCGGAAGATTGCCGATAGGTAGTCCTCTGCCTTCTCCGCAGGTAAATAGCGACTTGTTCGCAGGCAGCTTATCCCATAAGGTGAGGTCGCCCACTTTTATGCAGTTCTCTGCCGGATCATGCAGCATCACCATTCTCCACAAGTTCAGCCACCACTCAATATCCTCTCCTTTGTATTTCCCTCTTATTGTACGTTCGAGAAGTCCGAATAACAGCTTGCGGTCTATACTCATAAAGAAACCTTGCAGGTCGCATTTCAATATCCACGCCTCGCGCCTGTATCCGTCCGTTACACGCTCTATCTGCGCTCTCACATCGTCTATACCGTAGTCCGTGCCCTTGCCCTTGCGGCAGGCGTAAGCCTTATCCGTCAGCTCTGCGTCAAGAAGCTCGCCGAATTTCAGCGCAAGCAGATGATGCACTATGCGGTCGCGGAAAGCAGCGCAGAACACCTCTCGCAACTTAGGGAGTGTGACACAGAAGGCTTTGCTTTTGCCTATTCTATATGCGCCACTGTTAAGCTCAGTATACAACTGGTAGTTATTGGATATATAGTTTAACGAGTATTCTATATACCCGTGCGTCGAGCTTTTGTGTTTGCGACAATCGTAATATGCGGCATATACGTCCTCAAGTGTCACGTATTCGTGTTCTATTTTCATGACTTTAGTTGACATACACGGAGCTTTCGTCACGTAGTGATATGCGAATACTGGCAGAACGTAGTTCGAGTTCGACTTGTTGTTGTTGTTCGCACTACTACTGTAGTTCCACGCGTTCGTAGCATTGTTCTGCGTTCTCGGCGCTGTCTCCTTGCGGTCCGAACACTTCTCCTTTCGGAGTTGCGTGTCAGCGCCCCTTGTCACATGTGTGACGGCTCTCCCGTGTTGCTTTTACGCTCCACGGCTCTCGCCTCTGCGATTCCGCTCTGCCTTCTGCCAGCCATACGCCTCTTTCAGTACCTTGTCTACTTGATAGTTAACGTTCGTCGCAGTCTTGACAGGCAAGAAATCCGCGTCGGTGAAGAGGTTGATTCTCGACTTGACTTCCGACATAAGCAGGATGAATTCATGCAGGTTCTCCTTTCTGCCTTCAAAACTCTCGTTGATTCTGCGAACCAGGTCGAGCGCCGTGCAAGCCTTGCTTGTCATCGTCTCATACGCTCCGTATCTGATGATACGGCTTACGTTCTTGCTGTATTTAAGCAGCAGCTTGCAGAGCAGATAAGTGTCCTTATATATGAACAGGGTCTCCGTGTATGCCATTTTGTTTTAAATTGTTATTTACCACTCTCCGCTTGCGTGCCGCTTGACGCTCGCTTTGCTCGCGGAGAGATAAAGATTAAGAAGAGATAAAGAGATTAACAAGCGAATACTGGCAGAACGTAGTACGAGTACGACTTGAAGAAGTTGTTGTCCGCACTACTACTGTAGACCCACGCGGCCGTAGCATTGCCCTGCGTAGAAGTCCAGCGTCTCTGATTCATCACAAAGTTGTAGTATGCAGTAGCTACCTCCTCTCCGTGAAGCGCCGTGAGCACCTGCTTGATGATGCTGATATTCGCTATATGCACATAGTCCTGTCCGACAGACATCAGGAAGCCGTGCAGCTCATGCCCTGCGATGCTGAATATCTGCTCATAGGCGTAGTCGAAAGCAGGCACGCTAAGGCTGCGCTCTACAGCCTCCTGGCGCACGAGAAACGATGACGACTCGCCGTTGTAGTAGTTTGCGTCCTTCGTATTGTTGCCGTTAAGCGCGATGCTGTCGAACTGCAAATCCTGAGTACACCATGACTTCTTCGGGAGTGCCGTAGGAGCCAGCATATCGGATATTCTTATCATAAACGTGCCTCGGTTCAGCGTGAGGTTAGCGTCCGCTACCTTGATAGCCACCGCTTCTTCTGCGGTCTTGCCAGCCGCCTGCCACTCCTCGAGGTAGTATTCGTTGAGGTTGCCATCGACGATAAATATGCCAGCGCGGAACTGATACATCTTGTAGTCGATAAGACGCTGCGGCACACTTGCCGTGTATGTACGAGTATTGCGGTTAAGACTCACGCTGTAGCCGTCCTGATTCTCGACGTTGACAGTAAACTCCTTGCCGTAGGGCACATACAGCGACACCTGACCCTTTGAGTCAGCATTGTAGGTAGTGTTCTTGCGGTCTACCGTCACCACTACTGGCACGCCCTCGTATGCAGCGCCCGTGCCGTCGGTATACTTCGTTACCGTCACCACTACGTTTTCCATGCTCTCCTCGTCATACGGTTTGTACTCCACGTCAATGTTGCGCGTCGCAAGCACGGCGGTAAAGCCGACTGGGGCAATGGGCTGCGCATTGCCGTACTCTGTGAAGGTAATCTGGTAATAGTTTCCTCTGTTGACAACAAACGACACCTTGCCTTCGCTGTTGGTGGTGTATGTCTGCGGTGTTTTGCCGTTGTTAATGAACACGTTGATTTTCACGCCGCTCACCTTGATTGAGCTGACAGAAGAAGTGATTGTGACATTCACTGTTTCATCGGTATTCACCACGTCTACCGTCTTTGTCACACCATCACGATTCGTCACGGATATTACAGAGCCACCGAGCGTCACGTTCACCTTCTCTGCTTCCGCAGCCATAGCCGTAGCCCTCTCTCCTGCTGCCCTTGCCGTAGCCGCCGCATCGTTAGCTTCTTTCGCCGCGGAGGTACAGTTTGATATAGCCGTAGCGACGCTTGCCGTGCGATCCTTGTCAGCCTTCACTCGTTCTGTCTCCGCTGTCTGCCGTGTTGCCTCCTTAGCTTCTCTCTCTGTCTCCTTGCGTACACGCTCGGTTTCAGACTCCTGACGTATGCCTTCCTCACGGATGCGTGCAGCTTCCGCTTCGGCACGCAGACTTTCCGCTTCGGCACGCTTACCTTCCTCTGCATTTGCCTTGCCGGTAGCCGTGTTTGCCGCACTTGCTGCAGTGTTCGCCTCGCTGATAGCGGTGTTGACAGCTTCTGCTGCTGCAAGGGCGGCAGCCACCGCAGCATCGTTGGCAGCTTTGTTGTCTTCCGCAGCCTGCTCACGCTTTGCCTCTGCACGCTGTCGTGAGAGCTCGGCATGTACACGTTCGGTTTCGGCGGACACTCTTGTCGTCTCATTCTCCTGTCTCGCCTGTTCCGCAGTGGTGCGCTCCGTTTCGGATGTCGTGCGTTCCTGTTCTGAATTGATGCGCTGGTCTTCCGCCTTTTGTCTTGCCGTTTCCGCTGCCTTGCGTTCCGCTTCTGCTTCCGCTACATCGGCGGCAACGTCGGTGGCTGGCTTGCGCAGGAAGGCGTACCAGTCTTCGAGTGTTCCCGTGTTGCCCTCGCTGAGCCACACCTCGTATGCCGAAAGTCCGGGCTTGCCGATGAGCACGTTGCTCTGGAGACTCACCATAAAATCCTCAAACTCCACATCGTCATCGTTCTCCTCGCAGGAATGTGCTACGAGAGTGAATGCCTGGTCTGCACAGACAGTCCTGCGTGGCGCTCCTTCGGTAGCGTCTTCGAGTATCACAGCCCTTGCTCCCGTCATGCGCTGCATGGAGGCAGGGTATGTGAAGCTCACCACGCAGCCTTCCACCGTGAAGGTGGTGATTTCTTCTTTTCGATGCGCCGACCTCACGTAGAGCTTCAGCGCCTTCCCTTCGAGGCTCACGGCTTGTCCGTCCGTCTTCACCTCCCATCTGACATTAATGTCATTGCCGATTCTTACCTTTCTCATATCTTGATTTTTTGCGTTGTCAATTTTATTCTACGAACACTTCCACTCTCTCTCGCGTTCCGTCCACGTCAGTGTAGTAGTTATACACGTAGATGGCGAGCACGTTCAGTCCGTTCTTCTTCGTTCCCCAATGCAGCTTCTCGCCCTTTTCGATATACACTCCAGAGGTAATGAGCTGCAGACTGCCGTTCCAATACAACGGTCGGCGGTTGAACCATTTTCCGTCTGCCTGTTGTGCCAGAGCCGGGGTGTTGATGCCGTTTTCTGTGTCGGCTACGTATGCGTTGCTGACCCTCGCGGCACGGTAGTAATAGATGTCGGCAGGCTGTTTCATTATCGATTTCGGCTCGTAGCCTGCTCCTGTAGCGGCGCTTGGCATGAGCTGGCTCTTGAACTTGCTGTCTATGATATTGTCTCCGTCGGAATTGGTGTGGTACACATCATCATCGTATGAGGTCACACCGCCCATCACAATCTGATTCGCGAAGAAGGTGCCGAGTCTTTCTGCCGAATATGTTGACACACTGGCGGTCTGCAAGCCTTTGTTTTCAAGTCCGCCGGGACCGAGATTGTAAAGCAGGTTGCCGAGATTGTCGTAATACGAGAGCACCATCATTCCGCTGTTGGGATCGAGACCGAACTGGATGTTCAGCTGACCCTTGCCGTTGAACACTTCCATGAGTCCGTCCTGGGCTTTCACGTAGCCCTCGCCTCTGTTCATCGTTGCAAGTATTCCTGCCGTGAGCTGCCCGTCGGCAGTGATGGCGGTAGTAGTCTCGCCCTGCCTGTTTCTGATTACGAAATTGTCCGCGGTGGCGATTATCTGCTTTGCCTCTATGTCGATGCCCACGGGCAGCAGCTGTCCTGCCGTGAGGGTGCGCTCTGTGTATTCCGTCGCCCTGTAGCTCTTTTCGAGCTTCACTCCTGCCACCCACACCTCGCCGCCGGCAGAGAGCTGCACGGGGACAAGGGTGTCTCTCACGTCTTCCTGCGTGTGGTACACCGATGGGATGTGTCCTTCGTGGAGCATCACCTTGCCGATCCAGGCGTATTTCTGCGTAAAACGGAACACTACGGCAGGTGTGCCATTCACGCTATTTGCCTGGAAGGTCACTGTGTGGTTCGTGACAGTCTCGTCGGCAGCTATCGTTATGCTGCCGTAAGCGTCTGCCGTGACAGACTTCCCGTCAAGGATAACTGCCGTAGGTTCCATGTTGGCGAGGAGCAGGGTCATGCCGAAATTGGTGGTGCTAAACTGTAAGGTGTATATCGTTCCGGCTGTAATCTTGACAGGCTGAGAGAGCTGACCGAAACTTGCGCTCGATGCTATGTTGGTGAGGTGTGCCATGCCGTTGGAGCCTACCTCCCATGTTCCCATTGTACTCCATGACGTGAGCTGTCCTGCAGCGTCGTTGTAGCCGGAGTTCTTTATCATGTTGTAGGCAATGAATGCCGTTGACCATCTTACGATAATCTTCCTCCAGTCTGCCGTGAGGGTGTTCACAATTCCTCCTGTCGTTTCTGTAGCTTCGTGTCCCTGGTTGTCTTCTGTGAGCACCGTGCAGGCAGGACCGAGCACCGTTCCCAAGGTGCCTGTGCCCTTCACCCACATAGACAGGGTGTAAGTGGATTCCCCGTCCAGTGTCACAGGGCATTGCAGCAGGAGCACTGCCTTGTTCTTCGTATCTTTGTAATGTGCCACGGTGGTATGTCTTCCGTCCACCACGTATGCGTCGGTGGTGAGCTCCGTTCCCGATGCCTTCACCCATCCTCCTTCATCAAGGCAGGGCAGGAGATT
>ENA-UPTB01000373-UPTB01000373.1-human-gut-metagenome-genome-assembly--contig:-NODE-373-length-48665-cov-16.093068_pt1 | contig 48665 bp, 34 predicted proteins | sample MGYA00250046_ERZ773369 | MGnify/ENA primary metagenome ERZ773369 (study PRJEB29103, sample SAMN06111938) | human gut metagenome | biome: human gut; feature: ankylosing spondylitis patient; material... | reverse complement strand
GTCACCAGCAACCTGCGCAACTCCGACCCGTACATGGTCATGGCGGACTTCAAGGACTACCGCCGTGCCCAGCACGACCTGCAGGAGCTGTACCGCGACAAGCAGAAGTGGAACCACATGAGCCTGAAGAACATCTCCAACGCAGGCATCTTCAGCGCAGACCGTTCCATCATGGACTATGCGCGTGACATCTGGGGCGCTACTCCCGTCAAATAATCTGGTTATCTGATTTTTGCCGTGCCCTGTTCGGGGCACGGCTTTTTTGTGCAGGCTTCCCCATCGGGGGAAGCTGTCACCGAAGGTGACTGATGAGGGCTAAGTCTGCCCTGCCGCCCTTTTGCCGGGCCATAGCGGCAGGCTCTCCCCTCATCCGTCCCTCCGGGCCACCTTCTTCCCCAGGGGAGAAGGCTTTACGCTAACGTAAAGGGGAGACTTCCATGTCCCACACATTCTACAACAGCCTCGACCTCACCTGCAAATCCCCGTTCGGGGCGGTGAAGGCCGGTCAGCCTGTGACCTTCAACCTGACCGTGCCGGAGGACCTCGGCTACGTTGACCCGCATCTGGTGCTGACGAAAGACTGCGAGGACCCCGTCCACTACCGCATGGAGTTCACGGGCCAGACACCCAAGGTCAACCACTTCGCGCTGACCGTCACGCCGACGACCTCGGGGCTGTACTTTTATCACTTTGATTTGTACACGGATTTTCGCCGCATCTACCGCACGCCGGGCGGTGAGGGTGTGCTCAGCTGGACTGACGGTCAGGACTGGCAGCTGACGGTCTACGAGCCGGACTTCAAGACGCCCGACTGGCTGAAAAACGGCACGATGTATCAGATTTTCCCGGACCGCTTCTGCGAGGGAAAGCCTAACAAAGCGATGCCGTTTGCAGACCGCATCTACCGCGCCGACAAGACCGGCGAGCCGTATTTCTGGCCCACCGAGCAGAGCGAGGGCTACCTGAACATGGACTATTACGGCGGCGACTTCGCGGGAATCCAACAAAAGCTGCCGTACCTGCGCGATTTAGGTGTGACCTGCATCTACCTGAACCCGATTTTTGAGGCCCACGCCAACCACCGCTACAACACGGCGGACTACCTCAAGGCCGACCCGCTGCTGGGCACGAATGAGGAGTTCAGCGCCCTGTGCGCCGCTGCCGCCAAGGAGGGCATCCGCATCATCCTGGACGGCGTGTTCAGCCACACGGGATCGGATTCCCGCTACTTCAACCGCGAGGGCCGATACGGCCCGGGCGGCGCGTACCGGGACCGCAGCTCTCCCTACCGCAGCTGGTACGACTTTGACTCGGGCTATCCCTGCGGCTACCGCAGCTGGTGGGGCTTTGAGACGCTGCCCGAGGTGCAGGAGGAATCCCCCTCCTACGTGGAATTTATCTGCGGCAAGGGCGGCGTCATCGACACCTGGCTGAATCTGGGCGCGTCCGGCTTCCGGCTGGACGTAGCCGACGAGCTGCCCGACGATTTTATTGAAAAAATTCGCGCTGCCGTCAAATCCCACGGCGAGGACAAGCTGCTGCTGGGCGAAGTGTGGGAAGATGCGACGACGAAGGAGGCCTTTGGCCGCCGCCGCACCTACCTGCGCGGGCACGGTCTGGACGCTGTGATGAACTACCCGTTCCGCAGCGCCACGCTGGATTACCTGCACGGCGCGGACGTCACCGCCGTGGCCGACGCTCTGATGCAGATCTGCGAGCACTACCCTGCCCCGGCGCTGAACTGTGCGATGAATTTCCTGTCCACCCACGACACCGAGCGCGCCATCACGGCGATTGCGGGCGAGCCCTGCAATAACCGGGACCGCTACTGGCAGAGCAAGCGGGTCATTCCCTCCGGCCAGATGGACGAGGCCATCCGCAGACTGCTGCTGGGCTACGCGATGATCTTCACGCTGCCCGGCGTGCCCTGCGTCTACTACGGCGACGAGATCGCCATGCAGGGCTACCGCGACCCGTTCAACCGTGCGTTCTTTGACTGGAACTCCACCGAGCAGCGGCTGCGCGGCCCGATCAAGACGCTGGCCGCCCTGCGCCGCAGCTGCGACGCCTTTGACGGCGGGCGGCTCGAGATCGTCCGTGCCGAGGGGGATATTCTCCACTACCGCCGCGTCGGCGTTGTCCAGACGGCGGAGATCATCCTGAACCGCGGCCCGCATCTGATTGCCGAGGAAGCCTTCGGCAAGAACACCGAGGTCAACCCCGGCGGCTTCACCGTGCTGGTCGAGGACAACCACCCGGAGCATGTGGGGTATTTTTCTGTCTACTAATCCGGGGACGGGTGCCTCCCTTGCCCCTCTCGGCCACACCCATTTATAGCAGTCTGTAGGGGCCGGGCACGCCCGGCCCGCAGCCTTACGCTAACACCCTTTTCCGCCTTACACCCCTTTTCACCCCGCATCCCTCAAAAATTTCTCTTGCAAAATCTCCTTCTCCGCGTTATAATACCCTCAAGGTAAAAGGGAGTAAGGGACGCGCCCCTGCCGCGCGCCGTATCGCTTCGTCACCACGGGTGGCCTGCCGCCCCGGGGCATACTGTGAACACTGAGACTTTTGCTGCAGACTTTTTCTGCGGCAGGGGTCTTTTTTTGTACCCTGCCGCCCACAAACGGGAGGTATCATACATGCAATTTCTGCAAACCTTCGCCGGGCTGTTCGCCAACTTCGGCAATCTCACATGGCAGATGGTTGTCATGTGGGTCATCGGCGGCCTGCTGATTTACCTGGCCATCGCCAAAAAGATGGAGCCGAGTCTCTTGCTGCCTATGGGCTTCGGCGCGATCCTTGTCAATCTGCCGCTGTCCGGGGCCATCACGCAGGGGACTACCGTCGGCCCCATCAGCGCGCTTTTTGACGCCGGTATGTCTAATGAGCTGTTCCCGCTGCTGCTTTTCATCGGCATCGGCGCAATGATCGACTTCGGCCCGCTGCTGGAAAAGCCGTGGCTCATGCTGTTCGGTGCGGCGGCGCAGTTCGGCATTTTTGTCACACTCGTGCTGGCGGGGCTGTTCTTTGACCTGCCCGACGCGGCGTCCATCGCGGTCATCGGCGCGGCGGACGGCCCGACGGCTATCTTCGTGGCGAACACCCTGGGCAGCAAATACCTGGGTGCCATCATGGTCGCGGCGTACAGCTACATGGCGCTTGTGCCCATCGTGCAGCCGCCGGTCATCCGCCTGTGCACGACCAAAAAAGAGCGGCTGATTCGGATGCCGTACCAGAAGGGCAGCGTCAGCAAAACCACCAAAATTTTGTTCCCGATTGTGGTCACTATGCTGGCCGGGCTTGTCGCGCCCGCCAGTGTGGCGCTGGTCGGCTTCCTCATGTTCGGCAACCTGCTGCGCGAGTGCGGCGTGCTGAACGCCCTGTCCGAGACCGCGCAGAACGTACTGGCGAACCTCATCACGATTGTGCTGGGCCTGACCGTGGCGGGCCAGATGACCGCCGACAAATTCGTCCGGCCCGATACACTGCTGATCCTGGCGCTGGGTCTGGTCGCGTTTATTTTTGACACCGCCGGCGGCGTTTTCTTCGCCAAGCTGTTGAATTTGTTCCTGCCCGAGGGCAAAAAAATCAACCCGATGATCGGCGCGGCAGGCATTTCTGCGTTTCCGATGAGCGGGCGCGTCGTCAACCAGATGGGCCTGGCTGAGGACAACCAGAATTTCCTGCTGATGTACTCGATCAGTGTCAACGTCTCGGGCCAGATCGCGTCGGTCATTGCCGGCGGCCTGATCCTGACCCTTATGAGCAGCTGCGTATAAGGAGGTCAACCCATGTCAACCGCACTTCTTCCCGTCACCCTCTCGATGCTCTGCGCCGGTATGGCCGGCATCTTCCTCGTCCTCGGCGTCCTCGTGCTGGGGGTGTATGCACTGAATAAGTTTTTCAGCGGAAAATAAAAAAGCTTCTCCGAATGGAGAAGCTCAACTTACAGGGGCGGGCATTGCTCGCCCCTGCTTTTTTATATTTTACAGGTTTACTCCTTCGCCACAAACACCACGCCGACCACGCCGGGACCGACATGGGTGCCGATGGTGGGGCCAAGCTGGGCCACACGGCCGCCGGTCAGTTGGAGATTCTGGTGCATGTAGTGGTGTACCGGTGCAATAAGCTGCTTATTATCGCTGTAGAGCAGCGTATAGCCGTAGCGCGGGTCAATACCGCCGAGCGCGTCCAGCTGCTTGAACATGGCGACCAGCGCGCCGGGGCGTCCGCGGCCCTTGTCTACCAGCTTGATAGCACCATCCTGCAGGGCCAGCACCGGCTTGATGCCCAGCGCACCGCCCACAATGGCAACGGCGGCGGGCAGTCGTCCGCCCTTCTGCAGGTGCTTGAGGCTGTCCACCACGGCGACGATGCGCACCCGCTTTTTGAACTGCTCCAGCACGGCGGCGATTTCCTCCGCCGTCAGGCCCTCCTCATCGCGCAGGCGCACCGCCTCACGGACAAGCAGCGCCTCAGCCTGCGAGGCCGCCTCAGAATCCACGATATGCACCTGCAGACCGACATCGGCGGCGGCCAGATGCGCGCACTGGTAGGTGCCGGACAGCTTCTGGCCGATGGTGATCACAAGGACCTCGTCCCCCGCCGCGGCGGCATCCTCATACACCTGCATAAAGCTGGCCGGGCTGGGCTGGCTGGTGCGGGGCAGCTTGCTGTCCTCTGCCAGACGGACGAAAAATTCATCCTTCGTCATCGTGCCGTCATCGAGCTGGGTGGTGCCGTCTGCAAAGGTGACGGACAGCGGCACAACAAAGATGCCGGGGACGGACAGCTGCTCCGCGGTCAGATCGGCGGCGGAATCGGTAACAATACGGATCATGGCAGTAACTCCTTTATGGGCGTGCGGCGGGGCCGTGCAGTTTGTTGACTATTCAATAACTCGTTCAGTATACCACAGTTTTTCCGCGCTGTAAAGTGGATGAGGGCATAGAAAAAGCCCCCTTGCGGGGGCGGATTCTGGCAAAAATGACAGCGTGGAAAGCAAACAACCACACTGCAGGGGCCGGGTATACCCGGCCCTGCCGTGTATAGCAAATGGCCATTTGTGGGAAAGCGGCGGGCGGATACGGAATCCGCCCCTACGGAAGATGTGATTTTGGAGGAAGCTATAAATAAGGGCAGAGGGCGGCGGCGCAAGGCGGCGGGCGGCATATATGCCGCCCCTACTGCTCTATAAACTTTTTAGCAATGCAATACCCGCACACGGCCCGGCAGGGAGACTCCTCCCCTACTCCTCAATGCCCAATAGCTCTGTGGCCGTATCCGGGTCAAGCTGCTGGACGGATTCGAGCTTGCGGGTGATGGCGCGGCTGCGGGGGCCGATCAGCTCCTCCAGATCGGAGCCGGTCTGGTTCAGATGGCGCTGCATCTGCTGCAGACCCGCGCCGAACTTTTCAAACTCGGTCTTGACCGCACCCAAGATCGTCCAGACCTCGCCGCTGCGCTTCTGGATGGCCAGCGTGCGGAAGCCCATCTGCAGGGCGTTGAGCAGCGCTGCCATTGTGGACGGCCCGGCCACCGTGATCTGGTAATCCCGTTGCAAAAGCTCCGTTACACCGCTGGAAACCACCTCGGCGTACAGCCCCTCAAACGGCAGGAACAGGATGCCGAAGCTCGTCGTGTAGGGCACCTCAATGTATTTGTCGTGGATGTCCTTGGCCTCGGCGCGCAGGACGTTGTTCAGCGCCTTGCGCATGGCGGCCACAGCGGCAGCATCGCCGCGCTCCTGCGCCGCCTGCAAATGCGCGTAGGTATCGCCCGGGAATTTCGCGTCGATGGGCAGCCAGACCGTGCCGTTCTGCCCCGGCATCTTGATGGCGTACTCCACGCGGTTCGTGCTGCCGGGCACGGTGGCGACGTTGCAGGCGTACTGGCCGGGGGCCAGGATCTGCTCCAGAATCGCGCCGAGCTGCACCTCGCCCAGGATGCCGCGGGTCTTGACGCCGGACAGCACCTGCTTTAAGCTGCCCACGTCGGCGGCCAGATTCTGCATCTCGCCCAGACCCTTGTAGACCTGCTCAAGCTGGGCACTGACCGTCTTGAACGAGTCGTTGATGCGCTGCTGCAGTGTGTCCTGCAATTTTTCCTCGACTGTGCCGCGGATCTCATCCAGCTTTTTGTTATTGTCGGCGCGGATCGTGTTCAGACCCTGCACCAGCGCACCGCGCACACTGTCCATCCGGGTCGCATTGGAGTCCTCAAGATTTTTCAGCCGCGTTTCCATCATCGTCAGCTGGGCCAGCAGGGCATCGTTCGCGGCCTTCTGGCGGGCGGCCCCGGCTCGGTCAATGGATTCCAGCCGCGCCGTGCTGGCAGCGGCGTTCTGGCGCTGGTTCTCGGCCAGAACGGCAGAAAAATCCCGCAGCGTCGCCGTCGTTGTGCGGGCGCTCTCGCCCTGCATGGCGCGCAGCTGCTCGGCCAGCAGGTCGGTCTCGCTCTGCAAAACCGGCGTCACCGCGCGGACAAAGTCATCCGCCGTATCAATTTTCTGCTGCGGTTCGTCATTTTTGTGCATCACCTTTGCCAGCACCACGGCCAGCAGGATGTCCCCCGCCACGGCCAGCACCAGCAGCACATACAAAATCCAGCTCATAGGCACCTCACCGGATCAGCAGCAGCGCCGCGCCGATCACGGCCAGCACCGCCGCAAAAAATTCCGTCTCCCAGCTTTTGCGCTCCACACAGCGGGCGTTGGGGTTGTACCAGACCTGCAGCACCTTACCCTTGTCCTTGTCGTGCCTGAACCAGAAGGCGTCGTTCGTCTCCAGCTCCAGCCGCCGACCGTTGGCGTACAGCTCCACCAGATAGCGGTAGCCGCCCGCACCCTGGCTGCTGCTGGTGGATGACGCACGGCGGCATTCCAGCACGCGGGCGGGCAGCAGCACGGCCCCACGGACCGTGCGGTATTTTTCCACAATGGCGGCTGCGGCCAGTGCAAAAAGCACGGTGCCCAGCACGCGATACACAATCAGTAATGTTGTCGGCATGGCAGTCTCCCCAAGGCAACACCGCATAATTCCCGCCTTACGGCTTAAGCACCGCTCCGGCGGTTGCCGCACCTCGCTCGCCGTATCGGCACTTAGAATTATGCGGTATTGCCCTAACATTTGATGCTTCTATGATACAACATTTTGGTGTTAAATGCAAGCAGTTTTAACACACTTTCGCACTTTAGTGTATTGACTTGTTTGGGCAAATTTGCTAGAATATTAAAAGATGCCAAGACCGAGCAAATGCAAATTTTACAAAGAAAGAGGTCGGCGCACCGCTGTGCGCCTTTACGCTATGCAGCAGAATGAACGTAACACCGCCCTGTATGAGGCGATCCTGCGACTGAACAGCCTGGATGAGTGCATCCGCTTTTTTGACGACCTGTGCGCCGTGACCGAGCTGCGCACGATGGAGCAGCGCTACGCTGTGGCCGGGTGCCTTTTGCAGGGCAAGGTCTACAGCGAGATCCGCCGCGAGACCGGCGCATCCAGCGCCACGGTCAGCCGCGTGAACCGTATGCTGAACTACGGCACCGGCAGCGTGGCTGAGAGCGTGCGCGAGGACCTGGCCGCACAGAGCGTCACCGCCGACACAAAGGAATAAGGAGGGTCCCACCATGTCCGTTTCGATTCAGGATTTCGGCAAGTCCACCAGCGGCCAGACCGTTAAGCTGGCGACGCTGAAAAACGATTTTATCGAGGTGCAGCTGCTGAGCTATGCCGCCATTATCCATCGCATCATCGTAAAAGACCGTAAGGGCAATCCCGTGGACGTCGTGCTGGGCTATGACACCGCCGCCGACTATGAGCTGAACACCGACAGCATGGGCGCCGCTGTGGGCCGCTTTGCCAACCGCATTGCGGGCGCGCAGTTCCCGCTGTATGAGGAGATCGTCCATATCACGCCGAACCAGAACGGAAACTGTCTGCACAGCGGCCTGCACGGGTTCAATCACACGATGTTTGACGTGGCGCTGACCCCCGGCGAGACCGACAGCGTGACGATGACGGCCACGAGCCCCGCCGGGACAGACGGCTTCCCCGGCAATTTTGATCTGACCATCCAGTACAGCTTGGCCAAGAGCGGGCTGGTCATCCGCTACGGGGCGACCACCGACGCGCCCACCGTCTGCAATATGACGAACCACAGCTATTTTAACCTGAACGGCCACGCCAGCGGCAGTGCGCTGGGCCATCGCGTGACGGTGGACGCCGATTTTTACCTCGAGGCCGACGCCGCCAGCATCCCCACCGGGCGCAAGCTGCCGGTCAAGGGCACCCCGATGGACTTCACCGAAGAAAAGACGCTGGGGCTGGACATCGGCGCGGATTTCACCCCGCTGACCGATTGCTGCGGCTACGATCAGTGCTATGTCATCCGTGACAGCGGTCTGCGCCACGCCGCCTGGGCTGTCGGCCCCGAGACCGGCATCCGCATGGAGGTGCTGACGACCCTGCCGGGCGTCCACCTGTACACGGCCAACTTCCTGGCCCCGGTCACGGCGGGCAAGGACGGCGCACACTACGCTGCCCGGGATGCCGTCTGCTTTGAGACGGAGGACTTTCCCGACGCACCGAACCACCCGAACTTCCCCGACACGACGCTGCTGCCGGACAAGCCGTACAGCTCGACGACGATCTACCGGTTTGATTTGGCGGAGATGTGATCTTCCTTGCCTTCCCCTGCGGGGGAAGGTGGCCGAGGCCCCGCCCGAGGCCGGATGAGGGGCGGCCTTGCGGCAATTGCCCGGTAACGGGCTGCTGTCGGTAGCTTTGCCCTCATCAGTCCGCTATGCTGACAGCTTCAGTCTCCGCGCCAAGAGCCGCCTTCGGCGGTTGCGCTCCGACACGCGCCTGCGGGCGCAGCCCCGAGGGGGAAGCCTTTCCCTGCAAAAAACCGCCCTGCACGTTTTTTCGTGCTGGGCGGTTCTTTTTTACTTCTCTTTGCTCAGCAAGATCCGGTCATTGTCCAGCGCGTGGCCGACGTTCTCTGCGAAGCGATCCAGCAGGCCGTCCACGGTGGTGTGGGTGCGCTCCTCGCCGCTGATGTCCAGCACAATATGACCGTGGTCCATCATCAGCGTGCGGTTGCCCAGGGTCAGCGCGTCGTGCATGTTGTGGGTGATCATCAGGCAGGTCAGGTGGTTTTTGGCCACGATTTTTTTTGTCAGCTCCAGCACCTTGTCCGCCGTGCCGGGGTCCAGCGCCGCCGTGTGCTCGTCAAGCAGCAGCAGCTTCGGCGTGACGAGGGTCGCCATCAGCAGGGTCAGCGCCTGGCGCTGGCCGCCGGACAGCAGACCCACGGGCTGCTTCATGCGGTCCTCAAGCCCCAGACCCAGCGCGGAGAGCTTTTCGGCAAACAGCTCCCGGTCCTTTTTGTTGATGCGGGAGAACGCCGAGGTGTGCCCCGACGCACGCAGGAAGGCCAGCGCCAGATTTTCCTCAATCGTCATGTGCGGGGCCGTGCCGCGCAGCGGGTCCTGAAACATGCGGCCAATCGCCTTGGAGCGCTTGAAGTCCGGCAGGAAGGTGATGTCCCTGCCGTCCAGTGTGATCGTGCCGGTGTCGGCGATGAACTCGCCCGCAATGGCGTTGAACAGCGTGGACTTGCCCGCGCCGTTGGAGCCGACAATCGTCGCAAAGTCGCCGTCGTCCAGATGCAGGTTCACGTTTTCGAGGGCGACCTTCTCATTGACAGTGCCCGGATTGAACGTTTTGCTGATGTTTTTCAGATCAAGCATGGTGGGCACCTCCCTTCTGGGCGTTGGCGCGGCGGCGGTGGAAATCTGCCTTGGCCTTGAGGGCCGGGGCTGCAATGGCCAGCGCGACGATGACGGCGGAGATCAGCTTCAGGCACTCCGACGGGACGTTGGCACGCAGAGCCAGCGCAATAATGAAGCGGTAGATGACACTGCCCGCGACGGCGGCCACAGCCTTGACCCACATGCCGCCGCGGCCAAAGAGCGTCTCGCCGATGATGAGCGAGGCCAGGCCGATGACGACCATGCCGGTGCCGAGGTTGATGTCCGCCGAGCGCTGGTACTGGGCCAGCACCGCGCCGGACAGCGCGGTCATGGCGTTGGCGATGCAGAGGCCCACCGTGATGGTGAAGGCGGTGTTGATGGACGACGCACGGACCATGTCCGGGTTATCGCCGGTAGCGCGGATGGACAGGCCCAACCGGGTGCCGAGGAACGCGATGAGCAGTGCGCAGACCACCACGGTGACAAGCGCCGCCACGATGAGCTTATAGGGTGCGCTCTCACCAAAAACGCCCTGTGCAGCGGTAAAGACCGTTTTGGTTTTCAGCATGGGCACGTTGGAGGAGAAGCCCATGACCGCAAGGTTGACCGTGTACAGCCCCGTGTTGGTGATGATGCCCGCCAGAATCGACGGCACAGCGAGCTTTGTCTGCAAAAACGCGGTGATAAAGCCCGCCGCCGCACCGGCCAGCATGGCCAGCGGCAGCCCCAGGAACGGGTGGCCCGCCACGGCGGCGGTGGCCGACACGGCGCAGCCCAGCGTGAACGCACCGTCGGTGGTCATATCGGCGATGTTCAGCACGCGGAAGCTCAAAAACAGCGCCATAGCGACCAGCGCGTAGATAAAGCCCAGCTCCAGTGCATTCAGCACGGTGGCAACGGTAAACATAGGGTGACTTCCTCTCTGATTAAACTTGTCCCCCTCTGCGAGGGGGATGTCCGCAGGCGGTGGGGGAGAGAACCTTGCCACTGCCCGAAATATTTCGGGTGATGGCCAGGCTCTCTCCCCCACCGCCTGCGGGCGGAGCCCCCTCCCAGAGGGGGCCGGGATTTTTTTATTCCGCCGTAGTGACCTCGACGACCTGGCCGGCCAGATCGTTGAAGGCGCTGTAGTCGATGCCCAGGGCGGCGGCGGTCTCGGTGTTGACGGTGATGATGCCGCCGTCCATGACGTGGTACGCGGGGACAACGCCGGTCTCGAGGATGTCGAGCGCCATGTCGGCGGTGTAGGTGCCCAGCTCGGTGTAGTTGACGCCGCAGGTTGCAAACGCACCTGCCGTGACGAAGCTGTCCGCGCCGGTGTAGAACGGGATGCCGCCCTTGGTCAGCGTCTCGGAGACAGCGGCGGCAGCGGCCATGACCACGTTGTCCGTCGGGGTAAAGACGGCATCGACCTGGCCGACCATGCTGGATGCGGCGGTCATGATCTCGTCGTTGGTGTTGCCGGTCTTTTCGACGTAGGCAATGCCCTTGGCATCCAGATACGCCTTGGCCTCGGCAATCGGGGTCGTGGAGTTGGCCTCGGAGTTGGAGTAGAGCAGGCCGACGGTCTGGATGTCGGGCTGAACGGCGAACATCATATCCATGATGGACTGGGTGTTCAGCGCGTCGGACGTGCCGGTGACATAGTCAATGTCGGTCAGGTCTGCGGCGGCGGGGTCGGAGATGGCCGCGTAGATGACCGGGGTCTTGGTGGACTCGGCGGCGGTGGTCATGCACTGGGCGGCCAGCGTCGCGATGGGAATGATGGCGTCATAGCCGTCGGCGACGACCTGTGTGCCGATCTGGTTCAGCGTTGTGGCGTCGTTCTGGCCGTTGAAGTCCTTGTACTCGATCGTGATGCCCTTCTCGGCGGCCTTGGCGCCCAGCTCTTTCTCAATAGCCACGCGGATCTCGTCGAGGCTGGCGTGGTCGAGCTGCTGGACAATGGCGACCTTGTAGCTGTCAGCGGCGGCGGTGTCCGCGGCGCTCTCGGCAGCGGACGCGGTGGTCTCGGCGGAAGATGCGGCAGTGTTGGCGGTATCGGCGGTGAAGCCGCAGGCGGCCAGGCTGGTCATCATGGCGGCGGCGGACAGAACAGCAACAAACTTTTTCATGGTAAATTCTCCTTAGGCAACACCGCACAATTCCCGCCTGACGGCTTAAGCACCGCTCCGGCGGCTGCGGCGCGGCATCTGCGTTGCCAAAATGCTCGATAAGACATCCAGTATTATCTGCGCCTTTGGCTTAGCATCTGCCGCACCTCGCTCGCCGTATCGGCACTTAGAATTATGCGGTGTTGCCCTTAATTTGTAAATTGTAGTGAATGTCAGGTTTGTAGGGGCGGTCATTGCCCCTATAGTGCCCGGTGCGTTCCCGGGCCATCCAGTTTTACAAATTCAGGCTTGCCATCGCTCTTTCATCAGGTTCATGTTCCCTCTCCCCCATTGTCAAAAACAAAACTGCCCTTGCACAGAACTTCTCCTGTGCAAGGGCAGATAAAACAAATCTGTGGTGCCACCTTGCTTGCCGTGCTTACTATACAATCACGGCCACTCTGTAGGGAACCAACATTCCCCTGCTCTGTAACGGGAGCTGCCCGTCAACGGATACTGCGGGCCATGCCCGTTTCCCCGTGCCCTCCGCGAACCATTATGCAGACCCGCTCTGTATCCCCTTCCCAGCATCGGGGACTCTCTGTAACTGCGCTGTGTGCTTTACTTTCGCTTCATTGGTTTAAAGCATTTATACCACACACGGGCGTGATTGTCAACACCCAATTTCAAAATTTATTCAGATTCTGCGGATTCCGGCGACGCCATGTTGTTTTTATCCAGCACAAACAGTTTTTGCACCTGTTCGGCCACGGGGGTGTCGGTGTCCTTCAGCAGGCAGTTCTCCGTCAGGTAGGGGCTGTCCTCGCCGTCCAGCGCCAGCAGCATATCTTTTCCGCGCAGGGCGTCGCTGCCCAGGTACTCGGTCAGGCTGTCGGCGTCCCAGGCGGTCTCGGTATCGTCGGGCGTGAAGCTGCCGGCGTTGCTCCAGGTGCCGTAGACTGCGCCAATGGCGCAGACGCGCTGCGGGTCCTCGTCCTCGCCGTATTTCTGCTTATCCAGCTGCGCCTGCAGCTCGGACGCCATGCTGCCCTCGGTCATCAGGGCGCTGGCCTCGTCGGTAAAGATCAGGATGCCGTCCTTCTTATAGGTTTTCAGCAGCTGCTTCGCGTCGTAGGTCGGCAGCTCACTGTCGTCCGCGACGTTCAGCGTGCCCTGCATGGCGTAGTACAGGCGGGACACGGCGGCGTAACTGCTGCCGAAGAACCGCTCCATCTGGCGCGGATATTTGGCCATCGCCGTCTTGAACCAGTAGACGGCATTGCTGGTCGTGCCGCTGCGCATGACCTGCACAGCCTCGGCGATCTCTGTCTCGGGCGTGTTGTAGCTCGCATTGGCCAGCACGGTCAGCGCTTTGCCCACTGTCGCACTGCGGGCATCTGCCCCCAGACCCGCGGCGTGGAAAACACCGGGGTAGCGCGTGCGGACGTGCTCCCACAGGGTGCGGGCGCTGTCGCGCCGGTCGGCGGGCAGCACGGACAGGTAGCTGTCCAGGCTCCCGGTATTGCCGGTCTGCAGATAGTTGTCCAGCAGCACGCCCGCGGCGGCGCCGTCCTGCACGGCCACGACCCGCACGCCCGCGCTGTACAGCTTGTCGATCAGCGCACCGCGCAGCTCATTGCCGCGCAGGTTGTCGGTGTCGGCCACAAAGACGCGGTACTCGTCGCTGCCGAAGTCCGACGCATCGAGCGCATAAGTCATATCAATGCGGTGCAGATACTTATTATTGTACTCCTCCACGGGGTTGGTCACGTCGGCGCTCTCGCGGGTCGCAATGACCAGCTCGCCCGCGGCCTCGGCGGCGGCGGTCTCCGGCGTGGCGGCAATGACCTCCTCGGCGGTCTTATCATCGTACAAAAAGTCCTGCAAAGCCTTAATATTCACGACCCAGTCGGGGTCGTACATCAGGCGGTCATCCATGCCCGTGCGGATGCCGTAGGTGCCCTGCAGCGGCATGGACATCTGCTGCACATCGCAGCCCAAAAAGCCCGGCAGCTGCACGAGCAGCGCGGCGATCTCGGACTTGGTAAAGTTCGTCTGGATCAGCGGCAGAATGGTGTTGAGCAGGTTGTCCAGCTCCATGACGCTGGCGTTCTGCACCTGATCCAGCACGGCCTTAATGACGGTGCGCTGGCGTTCGACGCGCTTCCAGTCGTTGTCGATCTTGCGCAGACGGGCGTATTGCAGCGCCGTGTAGCCGTCAAAATGGTTGGGGCCCGGGTCAACGTGGTTGACGATCAGCATCGAGTTGGAGGGGACCTCCCAGTTCAGGGCCTTGGCCTCCATCTCGGTAATATCAAGGTCTACACCGCCGACGGCATCCACGATCTGGACGAAGGAGTTGAAGTTGACGCGGACGTAGTGGTCTACCTGCACGTTGAAGCAGTCCTCGATAGTTTTCATTGTCAGTTTTGCGCCGCCGTAGCGGAAAGTGTGGGTGATCCAGTCGTACTGGCCCTCATAGCCGTCCAGCAGGATCGGCACGCCGGTGCCGCGCTCGATGGAGACCAACCGGATGACGTGATCCTTGATGTCGAGCGAGACCAGGATCATGCTGTCGGAGCGCGCGTCGTCGCTGAACTCGGTGGTGTCCTCCGTGCCGTCGAGCTGGTTCAGGTGGGTGAAGGCATCGGCGTCGTTGACGGCCTCGGTGCGCTCGTCGGTGCCGATGAGCAGGATGTTCAGCACGTTGTCGTCAGAGAACGGGCTGCCCTCGGGCATTGTCATCTCGCTTTCGGTGTGGGTCAGGCCGGTTCCGTCCAGGTCCTGGTCCTCGTCCGCGCCGATCTCACCCATCTCGCTGACGCTGCCGTCATCATAGCGCAGCAGGTCGAGCTTGCCGTTGACGTAAAGGGCCGCCAGCACAGCCAGCACGGCCAGAATGCCGACAACAATGACCGCGATTTTGCCACCCTTGGGCAGGCGCCGCCACGGGTTCCTTTTTAGCGCTCCATCGGTTGTTTTTTCGGTTTTCGTTTTCAGTTCGTTCATCTTTTTACTTTCCCCTGTTGTTGCCTTACCTATAATCCTGTTGTGTAGGGGGCAATGGCCGCCCCTACCTATATTCAGCGTGTCGAAAAACCTCCCTCTGCGAGGGGGCCAAGGGGTGAGCACACCTTTTTCGACAGGCTGATATATTACGTGCGTTTTAAGCGTTTGGCGATTTGCCGCACATCACAACAATAATACAAAAACGCCAGCCCTGCAAAGACGGTCAGTCCCAGTGCGCGCCAGGTGAACCAGCCGTGCTGGATGCTGTGGGTGCGCAGCACGATGAACCACGCCGGGGTCATCAGCGCGCAGAGCCCCAGCGGCAGTGCGCGTGCGAGCTGCTGCCTGTCCCGGATGCTGGCCGCAAACAGCGCCAGAAGCAGAACGACAGCCAGCACCAGCGGCCAGAACAGGTGTTTGCCCGCCAGTGTCGTGTATACAAAATGTAAAACATTACGCCAAGTCAATTCCATGCCGTGCCAGCTGTCGGCGGCAGTGCGCACGCCCACCTGATGCAGCGCGTCGGCAATGACGTTCTGCCCGGTGACAAGCCCGGCCAGCACCCATTTGGATGCCCAGCAGAGCAGGTAGCCGACGCCCCACGTCAGGCTGCCGCCCACAACGATGCCGCACTGCCTTGTGCCGGCCCGCAGGCGCTGCTGCGGCTCAAGCAGCCAGCAGACAAGCGGCAGGCCAAGGGTCAGGACCGGCGTGACGAGCAGGTCGCAGAACGACGTCACAACGCCAAGAACCAGCAATGCCAGGCAGACATCATCGCTGCGGCGGGGCTTGGCCAGCACCCAGACGCAGCCCGCGTAGGCAACGGCAAAGCAGGTGAAAAACTGTACCTGATGCGGTGCCCAGAACACCGTGACCAGCAGCTGACTGACCGCGAACCACACCGCGGCCCGCAGCCCGCAGCGGCGGCGCAGCAGCACCGCCACCGCGGCAAACAGCGCCGCCAGCACCAGATACTGCACCACGCGCACGCCGGTGATGTCGGTGACCAGCAGCAGCGGGCGCAGCCAGATCAGGTAGCCGTGCCAGTACCGCGCGTAGGAGAACGGCACAAGCGCGGGCGCGTCGGTGCGCTGTGCGCCCGCGGCCCAGTCCCTTTCTATGTACCATTGCAGGTCGTCGGCCAGCGTCTCAAAGTTATCGACGTTGTAGGCCGTATTCGTCATCATGGCGGTCAGCGGCGGGGCCTCGTCAGCGGACGCGGCCTCGGTCAGCATGATCGTGTCGGTGTAGTTGTCCATCTGGAACAACTTGAAGTTCAGATATTCCGGGTACAGCCCCTCACCGGCGATTTTCACCGCTGAGTCGTAGACATGGTCCCGCACCGGCTCCCCGGGCAGGGCGTAGGCCGCCAGCAGCAGCACGAAAAGCGCCGCCAGCGTCACGGCGAACACCGCCAGCGCCCGCAGGGCAAAGGGTGGTTTTTGGTTTTTTGGTTTTGCCATGCGGCACCCCTTTCACACAAAAATACAGTTTAATTATAAAACAAAACTCCCGCCGTTGCAACGGTGGGAGTGTGAAAAAAGGTTGAACAAATACGGGGAGGGTGTGCGGCCGGCGTAAACGGGCAGAGTCCCTCACTCCGGCATCCCTACACCATATCCGTCTGCCTGGATACCGACAGCACGATGCCCATCTCCCCCAGCAGCATCAATAAGCTGGTGCCGCCCGACGAGAAAAACGGCAGGCTGATGCCGGTGTTCGGGATCGTGTTCGTCACAACGGCCATGTTCAGAATTGCCTGCAGCGTGACCTGCACGACGAACCCGACGACGAGCAGTGCGCCGAACTTATCCCGCGCACGCACCGCAATCGACATGCCGCGCAAGAGCAGCAGCAAAAACAGCGCCACGACCAGCGCCGCCCCGATAAAACCAAGCTCCTCACACAAAATCGAAAAAATAAAGTCGTTCTGCGGCTCCGGCACGTACAGATATTTCTGTCGGCTGTTGCCCAGCCCCAGCCCGGCCAGCCCGCCCGACGCGATGGCGTAGAGGCTCTGGATCGTCTGGTGACCTTCGCCCAGCGGGTCGGCAAAGGGGTCGCGCCACGACGCGAGCCGGTTCGTGGCGTAGGGCACCAGCTCCGGCAGCGCAATGACCGCCGCCGCAATGGCCGCCGCGCCCAGCCCCCCGGCCAGCCCGAACCAGTGCAGCCCCGTACCGCCAACAAACATCAGCACCGCGCCGATGGACAGGATCAGCAGCGTGCCGGACAGGTGCGGCTCCAGCAGCATGAGCACCGTGACGACCCCCAGAATCAACGCGAACGGCACAACGCCTGTGGAAAACGACTTCATCCTGTCGTGATTCAGTGAGATGATATGCGAGAACACCAGCACAATCGAGAATTTTGCGATTTCACTGGGCTGCAGCGTGCCCAGCCCCGGCAGCACGATCCACCGCTTGCAGCCGTTGTACTCCGGCATGAAAAGCACGATGGCAAGCAAAAGCAGCGAGATCCCCAGCATCGGCCAGGCCAGCCTGTGCCAGACGTGGTAGTCCACCAGGCTGGCCGCGTACATAGCCAGCACGCCCAGCGCCGCAAACAGCAGCTGCGGGCGGATGTAGGTGTAGGCGTCGCCGCGGCGGTAGAGCGCCACCGCGTACCCCGCGGAGAACAGCATGATGAGCCCGTAGCTCAACAACAGCAGCAAGATCAGCAGAAACGGTATGTCGAATGTCGGCAGCGATGCCGCCCGCGCCCGAATCCTTTGTAGAAGTGCAGCCATAACAAAGCCCCCTGCGCAGAGTGTACGCAGGGGGCGGCGGGTTTATGCTTTTGTCAGCGGTTCAAATCAAGGCTCAGCATCGTGTAGCCGTTGGCGCCGCTCTGGATGCTCTGGCCAATGGCCTCATAGCAGGCCTGCAGGACCTCCATGTTGGGCTGGGGTGCGTCCGGGTCGGTGATGGTCCCGGTGGCAAGAGCCTCGTAATAATTCTCAATAATCTGGGCACAGATGCGGCGGCGATCCCGCAGCGGTGTCAGCAGGTTGGCCATCCACTGCTGGTACATACCGTGGTAGTCGCTGCCGTGGTCAGCAAACAGAAAGTAATATTCCTGCTCGACCTCCATGGGCGACGCCTGGCAGCGGTAGAAATCCCCCAGTGCCTTGCGCTTTTTATCGGTGGAGTATTGCAGGATGTCCGACAGTCCATTGAGGAAAAGCTCTGGGTGCCGAATCCATTTGGAGTACGGCTCCACCTGCACTTTTAGTGCATCAAAGACGGCCAGAAAATCCTCAAGCGCGATCTTCATCTCGCCCTTTTCCCATTTCTGGATCGTGCGCTTATCCCGGCCCAGGCGGTCTGCCAGTTCCCGCTGTGAAACACCCGCTGCCTCCCTCGCAGCGGTCATTGCTTCTGCCACACGGCATCGATATGCGGACATAATATCTTCTCTCCCCTCAAAACGCGATTCACCGCCGGAAAAACAGCAAAGCGGCGGTGCAAAATGCGCCGCCAAAATTCCCGGCACTGGTTGTGTACTTTGCACACCGGGATATGCTATATTGTGAAGGGCGGCATCCATAAGTACACTAACACTACCATAATTTTACCCTAGTTACCATTTTTTGTCAATATATTTTGTTATGTAACATAGCAGGAGTGGGTGAAAATCGTGTATACCTATCGCGTTGTCTGTCAAAAGCTCTCCGCGCCCGAGCTCGGGCCCTACACTACCTACGGCATTCTGGCCGCGCGGGACCTCCGCGGTTGCCAGCAGGTCGTGCAGTTTATCTCCGACGTATCGTTGGACCGCGCCTTCGTCGAGGCCCTCGCACGCCGCTGCACCGCCGCCCAGCTCGACCCCTGCCACCTGCTGGACGTGGTCGAGGATGCCATCAGCGGGTAAAGCCTTCCGCCCCCAAAGGCTCCGACCAGGGGCGAGGTGCGCCCTTTTGCCGGGTGTCCTATAGCGCAAGGGACACCTCTCACATGCTGTTCCCGGCAAGCGCAGTCCTTGCCCGGGTGTGTTTGCCGTGCGCCTTTTTATGCGGCCACCGCAACTTGCTTGTCAGCTCCTGCTCATACTCCGGCGTGTCAAAAAATCACATTCGTGGTCTATTGAATATCTAGGGGCGGCCATTGGTCGCCCGTCAACTTGGCGCAGCAACGCCTTTTCCGGGTAAGTTTTTTCACAGGCAAACGGGCACGGGCGAGCAATGCCCGCCCCTACAAGAGTTTTTTGACAGTCTGCATACTCAGGGAAGATATAAGATTCCATCTTCAACTTGAACATTGGTGTGCCTCATAAGCTGACCCCCTGCCCTTTTGGGCTCCGGATAAGGATAAAACCGCAAGCACACACGACCAAATTCACGGACATTCCCGTTGAATTTGTGTTGTGTGTACGCTCTTTTGCGGCGATCTTTGCGCAACAGTTGCGCAAAAACATCAGCAAAACTCTAACAAGTGCTGGGCGGTGTGTATAATAGCTGCCGAAAGCGCTTGTCATTGTGACGAATTCGACAAGTCAAAATTTTGCAATCTGCCAAAAGTCACTTGCTTGAATGTAGCCGTATTGAAATTTTCATCCCAAAGTATTATACTGCTCTTTATAAAAAGGCACACACACAAGCATACCGTGTCTTACTTTTCCCGACGCAAGCGCAAATGTTTGCACATCGGATTATATTCTCAAAAAAGACTGTAAATACAGCTCAGCTTGTGGAAAAAGTCCGTTTCCGTGCCAGATGTGCGCAGCGCATAAAATCGCGCCGAATGGCGCGCGTTCCCCCGATATATCGTGAGAACACACATATACACATATATAGAAAAGGAGTCGAAGCAAATGACGAAAGCATTTTCTATCCTGCACCGTGCGGCGGCACTGCTTGTCACCCTGTGCCTGCTGGTCGGTATGGCTCTGCCGGTTTATGCAGCTGAGGATGGGGCTTTATTTTTTGACGCAGGTTCGGAAACGATTCCGACCATTCCTGCCGCAGACACGTCAAGCGAGGGTGTAGAACCTGCGCAAGAGCCTATTGTATCCGACTTGGAAACGATTCCGGATGAAGGAGATACCCCGCCCACTGCGAACGAGCCGGGAACAGAAGCGGGAGACACGGTAAATAATACAGCAGCGGTTCCGAACAATGACGGCAAAACCCAGGAAGCGGCAGAAAATCAGACTCCCGCCGCCGATACGGACACCGCCCCTGCCGACCCAGCCTTGACGAACAAAACCCCTGCGGACACTTCCGATACGGCTGCCGCGCCAAACCATGCCATCAACGCAGAGGAAACCACGGCGGCAAAAACCAACACAGAGCAAGATGTTCTTTTTGCTGACGGGGACAACCCCAACGAAGAAGATACTATACCTGCGGATGATTCGCCTGACAACGATGACGCGAACACACCTGATACGATAGCGGACACGAGTGTATCGACGGGCTTTATCCCGGCTACGACAACCATTTATTTTGAGGATGACGGCCGATACGATAGTAAATATAACGGAAATTGCACCATGCGTTTCCTCGGGTTCACGGGTAACGGTAAGGATACCTACATAAACAAAGTCATGGAGGATACCGAAACCACAGTAACCGGCGAAGATGGGACAACAACCCACAAAATCTTCAGAATCACGCTGAATTCTGCGGACTATCCGGCGGGCGGGTTTTATCGAATCGCCTTCCAGTATTATATAGACAATAACAATACCTGGAAAGAAGAAATCAACGCCTTTGGCAGGGACGATGGAGTCAATAATGACTACCTGACAGCGATTGACCTGCTTGCCGGCAAAAAGTTTGTCAGAAAAGGCACTGAAGCAAGTGATAAAGACGGCAATCATTTCAACCAGAATCAAAAATACAACCCCGCCCAATGGACGCGCGTGGAGTACTATTACAAGGGCACGCCGCTTTACTTCAAAAATGCAAGCGACACCGCGCTTACCAACGTAACCGCAACATTTTACAAGCTGGAAAACGGCGCCCCGGCACCAACCGACAGCCAAACGATTGGCACGGTGGATGCGGGCAAACTTGCCGCGCAGCAGATCCTGATCCCCGACAATGATTCGCGGTTTGTGCAGTTTACTTGGAACAATGGCCAAAGCGCCCTGTATGATTTCACCACAGACTTCACCACATCCCCCTACGCGGACGCCCAGAAACTGGACTTAACAGCGGCAAATTGCTATGTCTACAACGATACCACAAGCACCTGGGCAAGCGCGGGCGGTGATTTGCTTACCGCGGGCAAAAAGATTTACTTTGACGCCACGCTGTCCGCGTACAGTTATGAGGGCGAAGGTTTACAGCAGTCCGCCATGGGCGACGGCGAAACCATGTACTGTTTCCTGACGAGTTCAGACGGCGCGGTCACACAGCAGCCGATGACACAGGAAAAACCTGACTCCACAGCCGCTGAGCGCAAGCTGTGGTCTTGCGAGATTCCCGGCGATGGAAAAACTTACACCGCGGTGCAATTCTCCGCAACGGATAACCAAAACGCCCCCGCAAAAGACAACAAGACCAGAAAGTACAGCACGGCAGAAATCCCCCCAGCCCTGCAAGACCCCTGCTTCTTTGCCGACGACGGCGACCCGTCGGCCTACACGGGCGGCGAAGGTGTCAACCGTGACGGCTACTGGGGCGAGAAAGCCTCTGTCCGCGATGCCGAAAGCGGCAAAAATACCACCGTTGTGGACATTGATAACAGCGGCACTTTTACCCAACAAAAGGATACAAAGTATATCACCAGCACCCTGTACGATTACTACACCGACTACGAGCTGAATGGCCTGAACCGCGACACTTACTCGTGGGTGACCACATCTTCCCAGCGCGGGTACGTCACTTTTGAGCAGTTCAACCGCGCACTAAGCAGCGCTTACACTGCAAACGGCAATGTAAAATACCCGCTTTATACCGGGCATTTCCAAAAGTCAGGCTGGGGCGACCCCTTTGCAACCGTTGCCGCCGGTATGGGTCTATACGGCTGGGGCGCTGAGGGTAGTTCCAACTACAATATCTTTATGGCCGTGAATAACTCGGCCTTGGATGATAATGGTAATGGAAGCTCCGATTACAATCGCACCTTCCAGGGCCTTGTGGAAAGCAAGACCTCTGACGGTACGGCAAACGGTCTGCCGCTGTTAAGAACCAAGAATTCCAACACAAATGCGTCGGTTGACCCGCACTTTGACAAAGACTTCCTGCAAGGCAAAAACGCCTTTAACACCGTGCTGGGCAAGGTGTACGAGGATGTTTCCTTCCCGCTCAAGCAAAAAGCCGTTTTTGCGCAAAATCCGGACAGTCCGGACGATAACGACCCGGAGAGCAAAGCCGAATATTGGTACTATGACAGCAGCAAAAGCTCTCTGTATTTGAAGCAGAACCAAACCGACGGCAAGTATTATCTGGAATCCCCCAAAGGTGGTGACGGCAACCCCACCACGGACAGCAAATCACAAAACATTTCGTCACCAAACAATACCAATGGCACCCACGGCTTTTTCCCGTTTAACCAAACAGTCAGCACAGTCGGGGCATCCCAATACAACTACGGCTTTGGTGCCAAGCTGCAATTTGACTTTACGCTTACAGAGGACGGCAAGGTTGTTGTAGGAAAAGACACCAGCGGCAGGAACATTGAAGTTCCTATCAAGTTCTTCTTCTCCGGCGACGATGACGTGTGGGTCTACATTGACGGCGAGTTGATGCTGGATGTCGGCGGCGCGCACGGTAAAGCGTCCGGTCTGCTGGAATTTGGCGCAAACAACACCGTAACCCCTTACGTCAGCTCCAACAAGAACACCGACACAAGCGACACCATGGTCTACAAGGGTTATGGGTCCGGCGAAACAACCAAAACCGTCAACTACAACGGCCAACCGATCACGTTCACTAAGAAGAGCACCACCAAAACCCTTAAAAAACAATCCACCCACACCCTGACCATGTTCTATATGGAGCGCGGTATGTGGGAATCTAACATGGCGCTGGCGTTCAACTTCCCCGACCATAACGAATTACAGGTCGAAAAGCAGGTCGATGTTTCGGATGTGAACCCGCTGTTCCAAGAAAGTTTCAAAAACCAGAAAATTTTCACCTTCAACATCCAAAATCTGGCCACCCACTACGAAGCAAAAGCAACTGATGAACCGGCAATCCAGTCCGAGAAACTCCCGGACACTGCATACAGTTCAGCCACGGGACTATTAAGCTATGCGTCGTCCCTGCCGGAGGGTGTAGGCACAGGCAGCGCCGTGCTGTGGTCATCGGATAAAAGTGACCCATCCAGCCTATACCGCGACCAGCGCCGCGGCACACTGACATGGGACAGCGCCATAAATATAAGTCCGTACAGCTACCTGACCTTTGATGTCTATGTGCAGGGCAACCCGACCGATACCTGCGCCCTGAGCAACCTGTATGTGGAACTTTGGGACACAAGCGGCAAGCAAATGGGCTGCCTTGGCACCAAGGGGCTGCAAAGCAGCGATGTCTACGGCGCGGCGACCGCGCTGCACCCGGGAACGTGGTACACCGTACGGCTGATGTTGAACTCCCTGAAACAAGTCGAGGGTTTCGACAAAACGCAGCTAAAAAGCATAACGGTGGGCGATAACTATGCGCGCAGCATTTACCTGCGCAACTTTACATTCAGCAGTGCGCCGACCCTGCCGAAACAAACAGGCTTTACCACCGCGCAGTACGACGTCCCCGACTATGGCTCTGCCGAAAGCGGTAAGTTGGAAAACGCGGCCTATGCGGTGTTTTCCTCCAACCTTGGCAACGGCGACGTTGTGGATGAAAACGGACGGTTCCTGCTGCAGGACGGGGAGACCGTTACCTTTAATGACCAGTTCCGCCGCGGCAGCTACATAGCCCTGCAAGAGCAGATCGACACCGAACTGTACGATACAACTTGGACGGTATACGAAAACGACGTACCTGTTACAAATGTAAGCGGCAAGGCTGACGTTGTTACGACGGGCAGTGTTAGCACGTTGCAAAACATCAGCGGCACTGCCCCGAACGATGGCCGAACGGAAAAGGCGGTTGATGCAACCCTTGACGGACACAACACCAAGAACGAGTACACAGAGGCCAAAAAGCCGAGCACTGCACTGGTTTTTCGCTCTTACAGCAATTCGGCCGATGATAACGAGCTGACCAAGCTGAAAGTGGTTTTCAACAACAAGGTCAAGACAGGCAAGCTGATTATACGCAAGGTTCCCGCCGAGGACGAGACACTGGAAGGCAAGACGTTTACCTTTACCGTCCGATTCGGCGATGTCGGCGGCCAAAGCCTCGGCGACACAATCGCGCCGAAAGAGTACACCTGCACGGTGGAAAAACACGGTGACGAGTACTACGGCGAGATCGTGATCGACAAAATCCCTGTCGGCACACGCTTTGTTGTGTCGGAAAATCAACAGACGGGCACAAGCCTGAAATCGGTGTCTATCGAGGGCGGCAAAGACTGCGCTGTTGCCGCGGACGGCGTAAAGGTGTACGGCGCCATTGCGGAGGGCGAAGAGAACGCTGTAACGGCAACGTTTGTAAACACCGCCCGCGAACTGATTGACATAGCGGTCCAAAAAGAGTGGAAAACGCAGGACGGTACGACGGACATTCCGCAAGCCGACCTGCCCAACGCCATTTACCTGCAACTGCAGCGCACCGAAACGCCGGATGTGGCAGACAGCTGGCTGCCGGTTTCGGGGTATGAAAGCGTAGAGCTGAAAAAACCCGACGGTTACGAAGGCTGGACCAAACAGTTTACCGGGTTGGACAAGTACGATGCGAGCAAGACGGGGCAAGACCGCACACCTTACACCTACCGCGTGCTGGAAAGCGCGACGAAAACTGGGCAATTTTACGGCGGCGTGGCTGGCGATGTGATTGAGATTTCCGGCAAGAAGTACAAGGTTCTCAATACCACCCGCGTCACAGGCGATTCGACCAACAAAACGCTGACCCTGACCAACCAACTGCAAGATGCCAAATATAACTTGGTCATCACAAAGCAGGATGCACAGGTTAATAGCATAAAGCTGGGCGGCGTGGAGTTCAAGCTGGAAAGGCTGAACGATAGCGGCGCGGCTGAAACAACCTATAACGGCGTGACGGGCAGCGATAGCACGAACCAAGGCAAATGCAGCTTTACGTCCCTGTCCCCCGGCGAGTACCGCCTGACCGAGACCAAGACCGCCGAGGGCTACACCCTGCTGGCCGAGCCCATCGAATTTACGCTGACAGCGGACGGGCAATGCCGACGCGGCGACGAGACGTTTGGCAAGATAACCCCAGGTGCCGACGGCGTGTACAACATTGCCCTGACCATTTACAACCGCAAGGGCTTTACCCTGCCGCACACGGGCGCGGACGCACCCAGCCTGTGGCTGCTGATAGGTTTGCCCGCACTGGTGGCTGTGCTGCTGGTGCTGGTGTTCCGATACAATAAGAAAGGGGGCAGACGTTCCTGACCCCCACCCCTCTACACAAACCAACATAGAAAAAAGAGGTATGCATCAAAATGAAACTGAAACGTTTATTTACCGCAATCCTCAGCGTCGCCCTGACCCTGAGCCTTTGCGCCATGCCCGCCATGGCGGAAGGGGCGACGACGGCGGGGGCGATGCCTAAGACAAGCACAAGCACGATTGACAAAAACCAGAAAGGCTCTATCACCATCTATAAGCGGGCACTGGATAGTAGCGGAAATGCAGGTACTGCCGGTGATGGCGAAACAATGGTGAGTCCGCAGGGGGCAGCATTGAAGGATACAGGCTTTACCCTCTATCAGGTCATGGATACAAATACGTTGCTTGCCTACTATAATGATAACACTACTGCCGATCAGGTAGATGTTAAGGACTACTTTACTAACTATACTACCAATAAGACGGCAGCAGGGCTGAAAACTGCTTATGCTACTGCTTATAAGGCAGAAGTGCTTACAGATGAAAACGGCAAGGCTACCTTCACCGGACTGCCTGTCGGTATGTACCTTGTAATTGAAACCAAAACCCCGCAGGCTGTTACCATGCCCGTAGAGCCTTTCTTGGTTTCGATTCCTATGACCCGCATTGGCGACAAGACTACGGGCGCTGATAACCAAAACCAAAAAGAATGGCTGTATGATGTGACTGTCTACCCCAAAAACAGCATTGCCAAAGGCACGGTAAAACTTGTCAAGCAAGGCAAACAGGGAAGTACAACAACACCGCTGGCAGGCGTCAAATTCACCCTGAACAAGAAGAATGACACAGATGATGACTATACTGCGGTAAGAACTGACGTTGCCACGGATACGGATGGCAAAATCACTTTAGATAACCTTGCCAAAGGCCGCTACTACCTGCAAGAAACAGGTTATACCGACGGAAATGACAAGGGCTATATCCTGAACACCACTGGCAAATTCTACTTTGACATTGACGAGAATGGTAAGGCTGTGAAAGTTGACGATACCATTGCCGATAAGGTGGATGACGCAAGTTTTACCATCGACAGCACCCACGCCACTTTGACCGTTACGAACTACAAGCCCGATATTGCAAAGACCGTCACCAAGCGCGACGGCACCGCAAATACACATGAAGCCGATTACGGTGTTGGCGATGCCGTGCCGTATACCCTGACTATCAAAGTCCCTGAAAACATCACCAGCCTGAAAACCTTCAAGGTTACCGATACCACGGTTAAAGCACAGTTGATTCAGAATAAGGACAGTGTAAAAATCAGCGGCAAGAATAATGCTGGCGGCGATGTAACCCTTGCTGAGAGTGCTTACACCATTACTGTTGCACCAGATGCCAACAACTCCGTTATGACGGTTGCCTTTACGCCGAGTGCATTGGCTGGCGTTGCAGGCGGTGAAATTACCATTGCCTATACCGCTACCGTTCAGGATACCGCAGTTGTTGCCGGAAACGGCAACGTGAACACTGCCAAGATCGTCTATTCTCGCAAAACCAACCTGACGGAAGAAACCGGCGGCAACAAGCCCTACGAAATCACGGACAAGGGCGTTGTTTACACCTTTGGTCTGAACATCCACAAGACTGCCAAGGGCGGCACCAAGGACGGAGCGGGTCTTAAGGAGGTTACCTTTGACCTGTACAAGAAGGTGGATACGGAAACGCTGAATGGAAATAGTAAGTATCCCTTCTGCGGCCAAGAATACGCCGCTATCAGTGGTGACGATGCCGTAAAACTGGGCTTGACCACTAACTCTGCTGAAAATTGGATCAAGATCAAGACCCTTACAACGGGCGAAAACGGCTACGTCTCCGCAGCGGGTCTGCCCTCCGGCACCTACAAACTGGTCGAGACCAAGACCGTGAACGGCTACAACCTGCTGTCTAAGCCTGTGGATGCAAAACTGAACCTTACTTATGCTGCTGCATGGTCAACCACCAAGACATATGACGATAATGGCAACCAAATCAAGGCTGAAACAAATACCACAAACTATACGAGAGATACCGCGCCTGTGGCGGATCCCAGCGCAGCGATTGAAATCGTCAACCGTGCGGGCTTTACGCTGCCTGTCACCGGCGGTTTCAGTACGCTGCTGTTCAGCGGTATCGGTGTGCTGCTGGTTCTGGCGGGCGTCGGCGTTCTGTTCAGCCTGAAAAAGAAATCCAACCGTGCGTAATGCACACCATCCAAACACCCACAGCAAAATAAACGGGTAATCCATAGGGGAAGGGCCGGAAACGGTTCTTCCCCTATGGGCGGTTGTGGCAGTGCGTCAACCCTTTATAGAAAGGCTCTTTGCAATGGAAACCACCGTCAAATTAAAACTTGGCTTTGCTGCGCTCATGATCGTCTCCGGCATCGGCGTGGCCATGTACCCCGTTGTCAGCAACGCGGTGGCACAGCGCCACGCAAGCTCGGTCATTGAAAGCTACAACGACAACGTGCAGTCGATGGACGCCGAGAAAATCGACGCCGCCAAGGAGGCTACGCGCCGCTACAACCAACAGCTGAACAATGCCATTGACCGCGACGCGGCGGGCGAAGCGGACGACATCGGCACAAGCTATGTGGACATGCTGGACGTGGGCGAGAGCCTTGGCTACATTACCATACCCAAAATTGACGTAAACCTGCCCATTTATGAGGGCACAAGCGACGATGTGCTGGTAAAGGGCGTCGGACATCTGGAAGGCTCCAGCTATCCGCTGGGCGGCGCGGGCACCCACAGTGTGCTGACGGGGCATCGCGGTATGGCCGAGGCGGTACTGTTTACCGACCTGGACAAGCTGGGCGAGGGCGACCGTTTTTACCTCCACATCATGGACGAGGTGCTGGCGTATCAGGTGGATCAGGTCAAGGTCGTGGAGCCGGAAAACACCGAGGATTTGGAAATTATCCCCGGCGGGGACTACTGCACGCTGGTCACCTGCACACCCTATGCCATCAACACCCACCGTATGCTTGTGCGCGGCACCCGTGTGCCGTATACCGGAGAGGACGAGCAGCCCGACACGCCGCAGACCGTGCAGTACCAACAGCTGAATACCGGCAACGTGGTAAAGCGCATTGTGGACGCCTGGCCGTGGATCAGCGTGACGGGCAGTGTGGTTATCGGCGGCGAGGCGCTGCTGTTGCTGCTGCTGTTGCACCGCTGCAAAAAGCGTGAGGAGGAAGACTGATGAAACGCCTGTTTCTGCAAATTTTTGCATGGCTGGCAATTTTGCTGGGCGTTGGGCTGATGCTGCAGCCCACGGTCAGCCGATATCTGACGGAGCAGAAAAGCACAAAAACCGTGCAAAAATTTGTGCAGGCCGCCGAGGCTGCCGCCCCCTCCGCGCCCGAAACCTCCGCCGCCGAACCCGCGCGCGCCTACCCCGAACTGTACGACGCGTTTCTGGCCTACAACCAACAGCTTTTTGCCCAAGGCCAAAGCGGCCTGAAAGACCCCTTTGCCTACGAGACCCCCGCCTTTGACCTGACGGGCTGCGGCTTGCCCGACGACGTTATCGCCGCGCTGTGGATAGCGCGTCTGGACTTGGAACTGCCTGTTTATCTGGGGGCCAACGCGGCCAACATGGCCCGCGGCGGCGCACTGCTGGGGCAGACCTCCATGCCGCTGGGCGGCGAAAACACCAACACCGTCATTGCCGCCCACCGCGGCTATTACGGCGCGGAAATGCTGCGCAACGTGCAGCAGATACAAATCGGCGACAAAATTACCCTGACAACGCCGTGGGACACGCTGGTTTACCGCGTGTGCGAGCTGAAAATTATACAGCCGGACGACATAAACGCCGTGCTGATACAGCCCGGCCGCGACCTGCTTACCCTGACGACCTGCCACCCCTACACCCAAAACACCCAGCGCTACCTGGTGATAGCCGAGCGCGACCCCGACGCAGAGGCCGCCACCCATGCGGCAGACCTGGCCGAGTGTGACGAAACCTGGGACGCCGCACCGCGCCAAGTGACGGTGGAGGCCGACGGTACCTCCGCGCTGGAGGAAGTCACCCCCGAAAGTATCACTCCCCTGCCCCACGAGGGCGGCGGCGAAAACGCGGGCGGCGCGTACTCCAACTGGATGATTTGGCTGGAAAACAACGCCCTGTGGGCGGGATGCCTGCTGATTGCCGCCGTGATCGGCTGTATGCTGATTTGGCGCAGGCATAGAAAGGATTGACCCATGCAGAATATCAACGAAAAGGCGCTGGCCGTTACAGCCGAGGTAAGCAAGGCGGTACTGGGCAAGCCGGAAGTCGTGCTGAAAATCATGATGGCAATACTGGCCCGCGGCCATGTGCTGATTGAGGATATCCCCGGCGTGGGCAAAACTACGCTGGCACAGGCGTTTGCCCGCGCTATGGACCTGACCCAAAACCGCGTGCAGTTTACCCCCGACGTTCTGCCGTCCGACATTGTGGGGTTCTCGCTGTACCAAAAGGAAACCGGCAAATTTGTGTACCACCCCGGCGCGGTGATGTGCAACCTGTTTTTGGCCGATGAAATCAACCGTACCAGCGCCCGCACCCAGTCCGCCTTGCTGGAAGTCATGGAGGAAAGCGCCGTCACGGTGGACGGCGTGACGCGCGTTCTGCCGCAGCCGTTTACCGTTTTTGCAACGGAAAACCCCGTCGGCTCGGTGGGTACGCAGATGCTGCCGGAATCCCAGCTGGACCGCTTTATGGTCTGCGTGGTCATGGGCTACCCCGATGCGGAGGCGGAAATGGAGATTTTGTCCCGCCAGCCGCGCCGCGCCCTGCTGGACCGTGTGCAGCCGGTGATGGACAAAAACGACCTGCTGGCTATGCAGCAGCAGGTAGACGAAGTATATATGAGCGATGAAATCAGACGGTATATCGTGGAACTCTCCCGCGCAACGCGGCAGGACAGCCGCCTGACGCTGGGGCTTTCGCCTCGTGCGTCGCTGGCAGTGGCCGGTATGGCGCGCGCGGCGGCTTTTCTGGGCGGGCGCAATTATGTGGCCCCGCAGGATATTACCGCGATTTTTGCCGATGCGGCCCGCCACCGTCTGTGCCTGACCGAACAGGCCCGCACCGGCGGCGATACAGTGCAGAATATCCTTGACGATGTTCTGCACACCGTGCCGCGCCCCCGCCCGGAGAAACCGTTCCATGGCAGGTAAGGTGGGCTGCGCGCTGCTGCTGGCCGTGCTGTTTGCCGCGGCAGCGGTCAGCCGCACGTCGTTTGCGGTCTTTTTGGCGGCACTGGCAGTGCTGCTGGTCGGCTTTTTGGCGTGGTATGTCCGCACACTGCGCAGGGATGTGACGGTAACGCTGCAGCTGCCTGCCCGCCCCGTGCACCCCGACGAGGATTTTTCCGTACTGGTGAAACTGCACAACAACGGGCGGCGGCCCATGCCGGAGCTGCGTGTCGTTTTGCAGGCCGTGGACGCCGAAAGCGGAACGGCCATTGAACTGCCCTGCGGCGCGATGCTGGCCCCGCATCAGTGTGCCGATTTGCGCGTGACCCTGCGCGCAGCAAAAAGCGGTCTGTGGCGGTTCCGTGTGCGGGAAGCCACCGTGCGCGACCCGTTGGGGCTGTTTGCCGCGCACTGCGCCGTGCCGCCCCAAAGCAGAGAACTGTGCGTGCTGCCCCCCGCCGAGGGCGAGGACGACGGTGCAGGCACAAAACCGCAGAACTGCGCCGAAAAAGTGACTGCGGCGGGCTACGATTTGACCGACGGCGTTTATGATCTGCGCCCCTACCGTGCAGGCGATTCACCGAAGCTGATCCACTGGAAACTGACCGCCCGCGTGGGCGAGTTGACCGTGCGCGAGCCGTTGGGCGCAACCTACCGCGCTGACCCTGCGGGCGGCGTTTTGGCAGAGGGGGCCGACGCGCCGCAGCAGTTGCTGCACTTTGGGCAGACCGCCGTAAAGCGGCTGCGCAGATTGACCCGCCGCAAGGACACCGACCCCGCTACGGGGCTGGTATTTGTGGACCGTGTACTGCTGCCCCGCACCAAGGTCGCTGCCCACCCCATGGCGGAAGCGGCGGCGGATCTGCTGATTTCGGAGCTGCTGGCCTTGGGCTTACTGACGGCGCTGAACGGTGCGTTTGCACTGGCATTGCCGATTTGGGTGTGGCTTGGCGTGGCGGCACTGTGTGCGGCGTGGCCGGCACTGCACCGCGTCCCGCTTTCCAAGGCGGGCCGTTACGGCGCGGCGCTGGCGCTGGCCGTGGGGTATCTGGTGCTGCTGTTTGCCGTGCAGCAGCCGTTTTTGGCCGGTGCGGCACAGTGCGCGGATGCCGTCAGGCTGTGCTTGAATACACGCTTCAACGCAAATTTTGTAGTGTCCGCCTCGCCGGTTTCGGCGCAGATGGGCCTGTTTGCGCTGCTGACGGCAGTGCCGTTTACAATGTTTTTGGCCACGCTGACAGCCCGCCACACCGACGCGCTGTTGCTGGGGGCGGTGCTTCTGCCGATCGTGGCGTTCACGCTGTTGGCGGGGACGGGCCGTGCCGTTTTGGGCTGGCTGCTGCTTTTGCCGGGCTGGTTGGGAAGCTGTGCGGCGGCGCGGTCGCTGGTGCGCAAACGGCTGTGGCGCGACAAGGATTCCGCTGTCTATGCCGCCAACCTGCAGACCCACCGCACAAACCAAAGGCTGGCCGGTGTCGGCATGGCTGCCATTTGCGCGGTGCTGTTTTTGCCTGCCCTGGCACTGCGCCCCGTGCTGATGCTGCCCTTGAACGCGCTGCAGCCTGTGACCGACAAAGTCTGCGCGGCCGGGCTGAGCGCGGCGATCGAGTGGCTGCCGAAAATCAGCGGCGGGGCACTGAATTTCCATGTCAGCGCTGCTGCGGGCGGCGTGGAGGACGGCAGCCTGACACGGGGCGACGGCCTGGCGCTGACGGGGCTGGAGGATATAATGGTCATGACCGACGCCAAGCCGGAGGAGACCGTCTACCTGCGCGGGTTTATCGGCGTGGACTATGACGGCACAAGCTGGCAGGCAGGGAATGCCGCTGCCTTCGACAGTGCCGCAGCAAACTGGAAAACCGACGGCGACGGGCGGCTTGCCATTGCGAACCTGCCGTTTTTGCGCGCGGCATACAGCGGCGCACAGCCGCAGCAAATGACCGTACAGCGTCTGCATGCAAACGATGCCTACACGTTTGCGCCGTACAACGCATATTTTAACGACTACTACACGCCGGACGGCGACGGAGCCATAGCGGGGCAGACCGTGCAGGACGATATGTTCTACTATTTTCCGCGCAAACAGGCAAAGGAGCTGCTGGCGGCCCGTGACGATGATGACGCGGGGGTGCTGGACCGTCTGGAAAGCGCCTACGCCGCGTATGTTCGTGCGCGCTGCCTGGATGTGCCCGACGGTGCCGGGTACGATGCCATAGACAAGGAACTGGCTGCGCTGGTGAAGGAGCGCAAACTCAGGGATGATGACATCGATGGCCGACGCGCACTGGTGCGCAGCTGGCTGAACGAGCACTGCCGTTACAGCGCGGACACCGAGACACCCGACGACACCGACCCGCTGCTGTATTTCCTGAGCGAGAGCCACGCGGGCAGCAGCACACAGTTTGCCTCGGCAGCGGTGCTGCTGTGCCGCATGGTGGGGCTGCCCGCCCGATATGTGGTAGGCTACGCCGCACCGCAAAGTCTGTTTACCGCTGCGGGCGACGGCAGCTGCCGTGCCGTTTTGCAGGACGATAACGCCCACGCCTGGGCAGAGATTTACCTTTCCGGGCAGGGCTGGACGCCGCTGGAGGTCACCCCCGGTATGACAGCCGAACTGACCGAGGGCGAGCTTGCCGCCGATGCCGCACAGGCAGGGCAAAATGCCGCAGACAGTGATACACCCCTGCTCGCGCGGCAGGAGGCCGACTCCCCTGCCGAAACGCCGCAAAGCGTCCCGCTTTTGTGGGTGCTGCCTACGGTTTTGCTGCTGCTCGTCTTGGCCTTGGCACTTCTGCGCCGTGCAAGGCGCACACCTTTGCAGACCGTACAGGCAGAATTTTGTGCGCTCCATCGCAAGATGCGGCGCTGCGGGCTGGCGGCGGAGGTGTCCTCTGACGAAGCGGCATTTGCAGAATTTCTGCAAACGCATTGCCCGCAGACGGACCGCGAAACCGTGCAGCACCTGCTGGATGCCGTACAGGCGGCACAGTTTGCGCCCGATCCATGCACCGCCGAAACCGCGCAGGAGATACAGACCCTGTGCCGTAAATTACGCAAAAAACTGTGCAGCCGAACGGTGTGAGGGCTGTGCAAGGGGAAGCTTTACGCAAGAAATAATTGACGATTCGGCAAAAAACGATTATGATAAAAGTAAATACATATCGGAGATGAGAAACCATGCCACCTTTGCCGAAGAACGACAAGCCAATCGATATCACGCAAATCGCGCAGGCGCTTGACGTATCCAAGACAACCGTGTCCCGTGCCATATCCGGCAACGGGCGCATCAGCGCAGCAACCCGCCAACGCGTGCTGGACTATGTAAAAGAGCATAACTATACCCCCAGTATGATGGCGCGCGGGCTGGTGAAGCGCTGCTCCTACAATATTTCGCTGGTGATTTCCACGCAATTTTCCGACTTTGAGCTGCCCTTTTTGCGCAAGGTGATGCGCTCTGTCTATCAGGTTGCCGGGGATTCCGACTACGATGTCCTGCTGACGCTGGTGGACGAAAACGAAACCCGTCCTGTGGAGCGACTGCTGGATAACCGCAAAATCGATGGTCTGATCTTGACCCGCACACTGGAGCGTGACCCCTTGATCCCGCTGCTGAAGGCGCGCAAGGTGCCGTTTGTCGCCATCGGTCAGCCGGAGGACGATCAGGTACTTTCCGTTGACCATGACCAGGTGGGCGGCTGCCGTGAGATGACCAGTCTGCTGCTGATGAAGGGCATGAAGCATATCGCGCTGCTGGGCGGCAGTATGCTGTACACCGTCAACCAATCCCGATTGGAGGGTTTCCGCCAGGCTTATGTCAAGATGGGGCAAAAAATTGACGAAAGCCTGCTGTTTTTGGAGCTGGAAAGCGACGATTTGCGCATGGAGGCTGTGCAGCAGGCTGTAGAGCGCGGGGCGGATTGCATCCTGTGCATGGACGAACGGCTGGCACAGCTGACGCTGAATATGCTCAAACAGCTGAACCTGCGCGTGCCGCAGGATATCCGGCTGGCGTCGCTGTATGATAATGAGAATCTGGTCAATACCGTGCCGCCCATCTCCGCCGTGCAGTTTAATGCGGATATCCTTGGCTTAAAAGCAACGCAGCAGCTGCTGTGCGCCTTGCAGGGGCAGCCTGTTGAAACCCGCATGGAGTTGGGTTACCAGGTAAGCCTGCGGGAATCGACGCAGACGTGAAATCCGAGCGCACACCGAAGGGTGTGCGCTTTTTTTGTCTGACCCATCAAACCGTGTACATTTTCAGGAAAATGTATAAAATGGGGCAAAATAAAACAAAAAGTCCCGAATTGCAATACAAGCAATTCGGGACTTGATAGGATTTATAGAAGAACCTTAACTGTCAGGTCTTTCCAATTCCCCGGCCAAAGTACGTAACCACGCGAATTTCGATAGGCGCGAGCCTGTTCGTAATTCAACTTAATGGTTATACTCGCTGGCAAATCAGCCGCGAGGCGCCTTGATGGCAGCCTGCTTATTGGGTCGTCATCATAGGTATGTACCCAAAAGCGCGTACTGTTTGCATCCTCAAGTATCCTATTGACGGCCCCATCCCCTTTCTTCGCTTTTGTTTTTCCCGGCATGATTTTTTCCGCCGAAATCGAATGGTAATTGTACGTTCCGCGCACATTGCATTGAACAGTGCATGACTCTTGAAATAGATTTAGTTCCCAGATGAATTTCTGTCCATCGATGGAGAAGATTCTCGGCACAAATCTGTCCAGAAATTCCCGGCTGATTTCATCGTTTGGGAACGACTCTTGCCAGCTGAGTGCTTCCTCTACCTTTTCACTATTGGCAGCTCCGTTTTTTTGTTCCTGCTGGTATTCTTCTAAACTATCCTGCCGGTGATCCTGCCAAACGTTTTTGTAGATTTCTCGCGCCATCAATTCGAGCTTCCATGCTTGCACATTGGGGGCGCTGCATTTGGGGGCTACATTCCTCAGCGACCGCTGATAACAGATATATCGAACAATGCCTTTCTCTGCGCGGAACGCCCGCATTCTGGCTCCGCAGCCACAAAACAGGCGGCAAGCCCATTTGTCGGCGTGTTCGTTCTTTCCATACAAGTAAGCCTGCGTTATATTGCCGTCTTTGTACGACTGCCATGCATGTCTGCGGCGCTGACATTTATCCCATAGTTCCTCTGAAATGATTGGCTCAAAACTGCCTTTCACCAGAATGTAATCCTGTTCGCTGTTCTTGATGCTTTTATGGCTGAGGAAATCATCAATATGCGATTTGTTGTATGTCAAATACCCTTTATAAATCGTATTCTTGGTGATTGAGAGAACCTGACGCGCGCTCCATTGTGGCATTCCGGATTTATTCGGTGCGCCTTCTTGCGTTAGTGTCTGGGCTATCTCGGTGCCATTTATGCCATCAGCATACCAAGCAAAAATTTTTCTGACAGTCTCTGCCTGACTTTCCTGCACCACAAGCGTATGAGCCTTTTTATCACGCTTATATCCAAACGGTGTCGGTCCCGCAACATAGGTGCCTTTTTTCTGTGACGTCTGAATGCCCGCCTTGGTGCGTTCACTCATTTTACGGCTTTCATCTTGCGCAAGGCTTGCCATAATGGTCAGGCGAACTTCTCCATCGCCACGCATCGTCCAGATGTCATCATTGACAAAGTACACTTCAACGCCGTACTGTTTCAGCTCACGGGTCGTAACCAAAGTATCCACCGTGTTTCGGGCAAAACGGGAAACCTCGCGGGTCACGATTAGGTCAAACTTCTTTTTCCGGGCATCTCGCAGCATCTTCATAAAAGAAGGTCGGGTTTTCATGCCAGTACCTGAGATTCCTTCATCGGCGTATTGCCCAACCACCGTCCAATTCGGATGATGTTCTGCAAGCTCCAGATACCAGTTCATTTGATTTTTCAGTGCTGATATTTGCGCCTCAAGTTCCGTGGACACGCGCCCATAGAACACAACTCTGCGCGGGCAGTTTTGCTGGTCTGCTTTATCATATTGCATCGGTTTTCCCTCCTTCCCCATCAGTATAATACTGCATTCAGTATTTTCAAAATGTACAAGTCAATGACTCAATCATGGTATAGAAAAGCCGTGGAAGAAGGTTCCTTCCACGGCATGATCTTTATACTACTTTTTCAATAAGGCACTGATGTTTCTTCGTTTTCTTGTCATAGTTGATAGCTACCAAGAGAAGATTTCCTGTATAGCCACGCAGCGAATCCGGATATTTCTTTTCCTTAATCTGCTGCATCGCAGTCTCCGCCGTTTGGTTCCACTTCAACTCCACAACAAGCGCCGGATAGTCATTTCGGTACTCCGGTTTTGGTACGAAAACGAAGTCTGCGAAGCCCCTGCCTGTGGGCAGCTCTCGAACCGGCTTAAAGTAATATTGCATAGCGCTCAGGTATGCAATCGCCAAGACGCTGCTCAAGGAGTTTTCATTGTTGTACTGGATGGCAGAAACATAGTCATCATGGATTTTCTCAACCTGAGTGGCTACTGCATCGCCATCCATATCCAATGTCGCATCCAGCAACTTCTCAGACTCCTGCTGGAACAGCAACATCTCATTCCAATGCTTGCTTTCCACCGCAAGTGTCAATTCCTGCCGGATTTCCTCATTCGGAACGAACGCTGTTTTTCGGTTCTGGTCATATCCCAAGTAGCCAAGATGGATCATATATGTCAAAACATCATCTTTGCTTTGGATATTAACGGTATCGTTCTTGAAGGTAGCCGTGTTTACTTTAACTTCCCCACCGGAAAGCATTTCAATGATTGCCGTTTTCAGCCCATCATAGTTCATGTTGATAAGGGGAACGATTGCTTCATAGGAAGCCGTTTCCGACCAGTAGCTCTTAAACTCTCCCTTCAGCATAACGCTGACAACAGCTCTGGGATTATAAACTTGGTAATCCCGCAGCAAGTAACCATCGTACCACTTTTTTACCTTGTCAAAGTCTTTGTGGTACTCCTCGCAAAGATTCTTAACTTCTTCTTCCGTAAAGCCAATGAAAGGTGCCAACGTGCCGGCACTGACCATGGTAAACTCATCGAAGTTATTCAAGGCCGACTGCGTTTTTTCCTTTTTGATTGGCAGAATGCCGGTGAGGTATGCAAGCTGAATGTATTTTGTCGGCTCTGTACCTTTGAATAAGCCTCTCAGGAAATAGATATATTCTTCTTGAACAGCCTTATTGGTTGCTTCATCTCGGATCAGAATATCCCATTCATCAATAATCACAATAAATTTCTGACCGGTCGAGTTTCTGATGCGCGACAAAGCGTCCGCCAATGTCAACACTTCGTTAGGAAGAACTTCAGGGTAGTACTCTTTTAGTTCCTCCAAAACCGATTGCGTAATGTAGGATATAATACTTTTGATGTCTGCACAACTGGACAAAAACCATTGTACATCTATATGGATCACATCATACTTGTTGAGATGCTTTTTGAAGTCGCTACTCTTGCCGATTGTAAGCCCATCGAACATCTTTTCTGAATCGCAGCCTTTGCTGTAATAGGCTGCCAGCATATTAGCCGTATAGGACTTACCAAATCTCCGGGGGCGGCTATTGCAGATATATGCTTCTGGTGTATCAAGAACGCTGTTGGTATATTCCAGCAGACCCGTTTTATCCATATAAATTTTTGAATTCAGTGCAACTTGAAACGCACTATTATCCGGATTCACGAATCTTCCCATTTCGCCAAAGCCTCCTTCAGAAGTCATTTATTTCTAACCATTCAAATGACATTAGTATAGTCATATAGTACCATTTATCGATACAAATAGCAAGTTGGAAATTTCCCTACCCTATATATAATAGTACAAAAGCGCCGCAGCAGGGATTTCTTTCATAGCATGATCTATCATCGCAGACACCTCATCTGCTATGACGATGATTAAATTTTGCCACAAGGAATCCTGCTTTCTGCATATAATCTTCAAAAATATATGCGGATAAAACTCGAAAGGCGCAATAAGCCACAAATTGCGATAATTTTCCTTCGATGAACCTGTCAGATGTCATCTGTTTGAACCATTCGGAATTCCCGAATAGTTGCCATCACGGTCTATTCCTCATCCGAATTATAATATTACCATTTACTGATTCAAATAGCAAATCTAGCGTCATTCCATAACGACACAATAATGCCGTGGAAGTATTTCCTCCACGGCACGATCTGTCGTTATAGCTGTGCGTTTCTCTCCCTCTGCAAATTCCAGACAGGCAACCCTTCCCGGCGCTTTGCCTCGCATCGCTTTGCAGCCATGCGATATGTTTTCTCGCATCTTGGCACGCTCGTGGAATCCAGTCATGGCGCTACTTCCCCAATGCGGTACAGCAGAGGACGCTATTCACTTTTTCGGAGGTTTGGAACCTCCTAATACATAAGAGAACAGCGAATCGGATTTTTTCCACAACTTTTTCAATTTTCTTTTTTTATCAGAAATATATCCACACGCATATCTTTTCACAAACCGGGGTGGATCTTAATCCCACGCGCTTTCTGATACTCATACCAACCATGTCGAAAAGAATTGTGCGCTCTGCACAAATTTTAGTTCGTTGGCTTGTAAGTGCGAATTATGGGACAAGCCATGATTTATAATGGAATTATGGAAGCGCTTATTGCATTCTATATCGATACGGCGATGATTAATGGCAAAAATTGAAACAACAAAAAAGGAAGCATATATCCGCTTTGTTCCCCAAGCGGGGCACATCAGATATATGCTTCCTGTATTATATGATTATCTTGTGTGAAGGGGCATTACCGCAAAAAGGTAACATCAAAACTGGTAAAAGGACTATACAGCGCGTTTACACTGTAGTGCAGGGTTAGATACTTTTTATCAACCGTAAACAGCAGCGTATATCCTGCAGAACGATCTAGCGCCCGCATACGGATTTCCAGCGTTGAATCACTGAGCCATCCGTAGCTCGCAAAGAGAACATCCTGACCCGAAAGCCGCGGCATTTCTTTCATGCTGTCTGCCGCGATAAAGGTTGAAAAACCATCCCAGTTATCTTGTTGACGAAGCCATTCCCCGTAGCCAGCGCTAAATGAGAATTGTTCAGTACCGCGATAGAATACCATGCGTAGGCGGGAGGTGTCCTCCTGCTGTATCGACAACTTTGTGATTCCGGCAGGATTCGCCATAGCAGACATCGTTCCCTGTAAAGCGATGGTATCACAGCTGGATGCTTTGCCACCGGCCATCGGAATAGAAAATTCGGTAAAAGGCTCTACGGTTTTCGGATAATCCATTGCTTCAAATAAGCAGTTCAACACTGCTTGACTGCCGGTTGTTGCATTGGACATTGCTATGACAAGCTGGTTCTTGGGCTGGACAAAGCACAGCTGACCGTGCAAGCCAGAGCAACGGAAGGCATCATGTGTACACATCCAAAATTGATAGCCATATCCCTGTCGGTTCTCACTACGGGCCACTGGATATTCCGAGGCATTTTCTACTTGCTTTGCTGTTGCGGCAACTACCCAGCTTTCGGGAATAACTTGCTCCCCGTTATATACACCGTGATGTAATAGACACAAGCCATACTTTGCTAAATCCTGCGTTGCCAAGTGCAATCCGAACCCACCGGTGTTGTGCCCTAATAGATCCTCTTCCCAATAGTAGTTTGTTATACCGAGGGGTTCAAACAGCCGCTTAGCAAGAAAATCTACTACCTTTTGTCCAGTTATGTCCTGTACCATAACTGATAAAAAATGCGAGCACATACTGTTATAGAAGAATTTTGTTCCCGGCTGATATGTCATCCGTTTCGCGACTGTATTTTCAGCCCAATCATCGGAGCCGTGCATAACAGCCTCGTTGTCTTGCCCCAGATTCATGGTCAAGAGATGTCGAACTGTGACATCTTTGAAGCGAGAGTCAACGACCTTGTCGGCGTATTCCGGGCAATAGGTAAGCCACGGTGTATTAAGGTCAACACGACCGTCCACCACGAGATATCCGACAGCTGCAGAGAGGAAAGACTTGGACACAGAATACAAAGGGTGCAACGCTGTTACTTCATAAGGGAAAAACGCACGGTTTAGTAGGCATTTGTCCTGCTGATAAATTGTAATAGCGTGTGTTTCAATGCCGTTCTGCCGCAGCAGATGCAGAAATTGATCAATCCGTTCCTGAGTGAGAATTTCCATAGTTAGAGCCTTCCTTAAAGCAGTTCGTCCATAGCAGCTTTAACTTTCTGTACGCTTGTACCGACAACAACCTGCAGGTTTGTATCCGTCAGGAACACAACACCCTTAACGCCCATCTGGCGAATCTTATCTGTTTCAACCTTTTGGGCATCTTTTACTTCAATACGCAAGCGCGTTGCGCAGCATTCCAACGAAGCGATATTCTCTTTGCCGCCGAGATTCTGCAACATTTTCTTCGCAACAAACTCGTTGTTGGTGTTATTCATGGTGAAGTTCTTTTCATCGTCAGTGATTTCAGCAGTTGTAGTATCTTCTTCAGCACGACCCGGGGTCAGGACGTTGTCGTGCATGATAACCCACTTAAAGCTGAAATAGTACAAGAAGAAAAACAGAATGCCAACAGGCAGAATCAAAATTGCGTTGCTGCCCAGATTGAAGTTCAGAATATAGTCGATAATATCAACGTTGTAGGAGATGCCGAGGCGGACGTTCATAAAGTAGAAAATCGCACCGCCAAGGCCGCTGAACAGGCAATGCAGCAGATAAAGTTTCGGAGAAACGAATTCAAACAGGAACTCAACGGGCTCGGTAATACCAGCAATAAAGCAGGTGCCGGCACCGGAAATCATAAGCGATTTTACCTCGGATTTCTTGTCTTTCTTCGCGCACTTATACATAGCAAGGCAGGCGCCGGGCAGACCAAACAGGAATACAGGATACAAACCGGTCATGAAGACACCCGCAGTGGGGTCGCCAGCCAAGAAGCGAGGAATATCACCCATAACTACATCGCCGGCTGCATTGGTGAAAGAACCCATCTGGAACCACAGATAGCTGTTGATGACATGGTGCAGACCGACGGGGATCAATGCACGGTTCAGGAAACCAAACAGGAAAATACCAATCACGCCAGAGCCAGCCATCCACATTGCCAAGCTGTCAAGGCCGTTCTGAATCGGTGGCCATATAATGTTAAACAGTAATGCCAGTGGAATTGCAAAAATCGGCGCCAGAACAATAATGAAACGGTCGCCGGTAAAGAGACTGAACATTTCCGGGGTTTTCCATTCACGGCTGTAATTAAACAGAATTGCTGCCAATGTACCTACGACAATACCGGCAAAAACACCCATGCCAATATCTTCATTTAGGCTGCTCAGGCATGCTTTAAAGGCAAACAAGCCAACAGCCGCACCAATCATAGGAAATGTCTTGTCTTTTGCCTTTGCAAAAGCTAAGCAGGCACCAAAGGCAAAAAGCATATCGAGGTTATTCGTGATTGCATTTGATGCAGTTTCCATAAGCGGAATATTTAGCATATCCGCTGCGCCCAAGCGTCCCAAAATGCCAATAGCCGGCATTGCCACAATCGGAACCAGCATTGCGCGTCCTAATTTTGATAGGTTTGTGATAAAGGCTTTCCATAGCTTTTTCATACTACTTCCTCCCATCGGTACTTCCCGATGCACAACTTTTGCTGTGGGTCAGCAAAATTACCCGCAGTAGAAATATGGGATTTTTCCTGTTCGACTGCCTCCTTCCGCAGAAACTCCCGCGCCATAAAGCAAAAATCCACGGAAAAAGACAATAAGCTTTTCCCGTGGATCATGCCCACATAGCTGGTAACACTCCGCGTTTTATACAATTCTATTTAATCGCAGCAGGAAGTTCAAAATATCTTCTTGCTGCATTGTGTACTGAAATTTGTCTGCAAAATAGTTGGCCACCGCTGTTATGCAGGCTCTTGAGCCTACTATTTTACTGTATAGAATATCCAGCATTTCATCCGGAATTTCCAATACAGAATGATGCGTTTTCCCTAGGCTGACTAACCAGCATCGTAACTTGATGTATGCTGTGAATTCCAGAGTTTCCGCATCGTCACGAACATTGCAATTATGGCGAACCAATTCCAGAATATCCTCAGCTGCTTTTTGAGCTGCCGTTAAATGTCCTGGACAGCCATTACTTGCGGCATCTACTATACAAAGTGCTAAAATTACAGCTTCAGATTCCGGTATAAGGATTCCGTATTTCCGATATAATAATGAGAATGATTTCTTACTGAGCTGATATTCGTCCGGATATACCAGCATAACTGCTTCCTGCAACATTGAGGAAACAGGAGCGTGTTCACGTGTGCGCTCCATAGCACATGTCAAGTGATTACTGATTATAATCAGTGCTACAGGTGTCAAATGGAGCTTCCCGCGCCGCTCGGCCTCTTGTAATATAGACCGTGAAACAGCCAATGCCACAGGAGAGCACTGCCCCAGCAGATAAAGCCATTTTTCCTGTAGCTTATCCAAGCCATAATAGATATGTTCTATCTGCTGCTCTAAAACCGGCGCGCCTGGGCTTTTACGGAATCCAATTCCTGAGCCGGTTAGCACACACTCTCTGCCATCTTCAGCCCGCGCCATGACAATATTGTTGTTGAGGCCCTTTGTAACTGTATACATAACAGATGCCTTTCAACTGCTCTTTTCTTTGTTGTACCACCACAAGAAATGATTGTCAAGATGTTTCGGGCGTTTCGTTGACATTTTGTGCAGATTTCCTTTTGTTGTAGGAATTTTGCTCCTATCCGTCGAATTCAATCGTCACATTTCCGTCAGCGCTAATTTTCAACTTCATTGTTTTATGTATCGTTCGTAAAACTGTTTGTACTCGGCCTTAGACAAATCAATGCGCGTTTGCAGCAGGGCAACATTCATCATTTCTGTAGTATTGAACGGTTCAAAATGCTTGCCGACAAAGCGTTGACACTCGCTGAGGAGTACATCCGCTTTCATCTTGTGTGACTGCCCACCTTGGCAGAACTGGTCGAGATAGCAGAATGGAATATCGCTGTCTATCATCTTTTGGATGACTTCGCCACTGACCTTATTTTGCTCGACCATTATACTATGACGAGCTGAATGCCATAAATTGTAAGCCAAACTACAAGGAAAAGCCATCGAACACATCAACAGCTCTAAAGCTTGGCGCGCCGGTGGAATCACAAATATTCTTTTTGAATTTCTCGATTTTCTTTTTTTACCAGAAATATATCCACGCGCATATCTTCCCACAAACCGGGGTGGATCTTAATCCCACGCGCTTTCTGATACTCATAGGCTGTCACAAAGTCAACCGCAAAACTCAAAAGTGGTATCTTTTCATCCAGCACGCTTACCTGATTTTCTTGACAGCTTTCCAGCCATTCCACCAACTTACGCTTTCTTTTGGTTCGGCCCATGTTCAAAAAGAAATCCTGTGGACGACATATTGTCGCGCAATCGGGTCCAGCACTTTCTTTATCCTGCTTGCCGATTTGCTCTTGCTCAATATCATAGGGAACGCCACTTTTATAGGTAATCATCGCTATCGGCTGCCTTTCCGATTGGATAGGCATGATCTGCTGCACATTCATCAACTGCAACATCCAAATGTATCGGTTATTGCTTTTTACAATTCGGTTGGCATACCTGTCCAGAAAGCCCGGCTCTATTTTACCATCCGGAAAAGAGGCATCATCGCTGAGTGCAGCCTCGATGCTGTGCATATCTAACCTTGCTTTAGGACGCTGTTCCTGTATGGAACTTTGCAGTAAGCCTTCGACATTTATAATCTCATTGTTGATTTCCGTACTTTTGCTTAAGAAATCATCCATAGTTATGCTTCGGCTTGCCCGCTGGCTGACAAGATCGTCCAATTCCTCATTCAGCGCAGAGAGCTTGTTCTCCAGCTGGTTTCCATCATTCGGTGTGCCGGTAGTATTCAGATTTGCATCCAACATCCGCAAAAGACCCAGTATATCCTCGGCATTTTCTTTCCAAACTGTACGTAACACTTCCCTTGCCATCAATTCCAGCTTCCATTCAGATGCGTATGGTGCCGGACAAGGAATACCGTTCAGTGCTCTGGCGGCATCTTTCTTTTTGAACATTTTCGACCGTGCACAGATAAGCCGCATATTTTTCCCACCGTTGGCCGTTTTATCGTAGCCTTCGATTTGGAATCGCATCCCACAATCGCAAAACAGAATTTTCGTCCATTTATTCTGCGGGAAGGACACGCCAAACTTATGGGCACGACCATCTTTTCCTTTTACAAAAGCAGCACGCTTGCTGCGGATCTGATTGCAGGTTTCCCATAGCTCCTCTGAGACGATTGGCTCAAAGTCTCCCTTTACAAGAACAAAGTCCTCCTCGCTGTGATTGATGCGGTTATGGCTGAGGAAGTCATCAATATGGGATTTATTATAGGTCATATAGCCCTTGTAAGTGGGCTTGCGGAGTACTCGTGACACTTTGCTGGCCGTCCAGCTCAGGCCACCGCCGCCATCCTTACGGTTTTCTTCTATAAGCATTTTGGCAACAGTCGTTTCTCCGTGCCCCTCTGCGTACAGATTAAAGATTCTGCGTACCGTTTCCGCCTGTTCCTTATTGATTACATAAGTTCCATCCACACGATCATAGCCGATAATATTACCGCTGCCATAGAGTACACCTTTCTCACGGCTCATCTTCTGTCCAGCTTTTACGCGCTCACTGGTCTTGCGGCTTTCATCTTGGGCAATGCTCGCCATAATGGTCAAGCGAACTTCTCCATCGCCGTCCATTGTCCAGATGCCATCATTTACAAAATAGACTTCCACGCCGTATTGCTTCAGTTCGCGTGTGGCATTCAGTGCATCCACCGTGTTGCGTGCAAACCGCGACAATTCACGAGTGACAATCAAGTCAAAGCGGTGTTCCTTTGCGTGCTCTATCATCCGCATAAATGATGGACGTTTCTTCATTTGGGTACCGGTTATGCCTTCGTCTATGTACTGCGCTACAACGGTCCAGTTGGGATTGCGTAATGCAAGGTCTGTATACCATTCCATCTGATTTCCCAGCGCAGATAGCTGTTCCTCATGTTCTGTTGAAACGCGGCCATAAAACACCACCCTGCGCGGTCGATTCTTATAATTTCCAATATAGTCTGTCATTTCGAACGCCTCCTTGTTCTTTCATTGTACAAGGGGCAAATTCATAAGGGAAATGTACAAAAACACTGGTACACTTGCCATCCTTGTATGAGCGTTGCTGCTCTATACTATAAGAGTACGTTCTCTTGATTTTTTTCCACAATCACTATTTTTAGTTCATTGTACTTGACATACATCAAGTAGCCATGCCACGCGGATAGCATTTTTCAGAACATATCAACAAAAATGACCCTGCACGATTCTGTGCAGGATCAAAATATATATTCGTTTTATTTTCGTTCATAACTGGTTGATGGGCCGGCTCTGACTTTTTCAAATAACTATTTCGAAAAATCAGCCGGGCTATCAAACTGGAATTTGTAATTACATTCCATACATATTGGCATTCTTTATAATCACTCTATCTCCTTTTTCTAATTGTTCCTTAGAAACTCCTCTTAATCCAAGTCCAACATGTTCTGTTTTATATCCACAACCATTTGATTTTCGTTCTTTTGTATGTATATCGATGGTAGTAATTATAGTCTCTAATACACCTCCATTTGTTTTATAAACACACGCATTTTCTCCTTCTCTACACATTCCTGTTGATATGTTTCCTGTGGCAACTGTTCCAACCCCCATAATTGTAAATACATCATCAATAATCAATTCAAAGTCTTCTTTTAAACATAATGGAACATCTAATCTGTTCATATACTCTTTTTCTCGCTCTTTTTTGCTTTTACCAAATAATCCCATAGTGTTTCTCCTTTATAACTTACGATTTATCTCACTGCCCATTTGCCCGGTAAACCACATCAAAATACTCGCAGACGCACTTCATGCTTTCGTCAAAATCGATGCCGATTTCCTCACACGCTGCGGCAAACGTCTTGCGGTGGGCTTTCTTCCACGCGGCAAGGGTGCCGTCCCCCTCGGCGGCGGCACAGTCTGCCGTCACATCTTCAAACGGGACAACGTCCACCTTTGTGGTGCGGGTAATGCAGCGCGGCTGCATATCGCTGTCCAGCACGACCGTGTAATCACCCGTGCGCGGCAGTAGCTGCATCTGGGCTTCAAACAGGTTAAACAGCCCCGTGTTGGCGTGCTTTTTGCCGCAAAGAATGTTGTTCAGAATTTCATCGGTGCCGTTGCTGTCATAAAAACAGACATTGTAGGCAGGAATCCTCAGCCCCGAATCCTTTACAAATTTCTCGATTTGATCCATAGTTTTCCTCAAAGCAAATCATCAAAGCCCAACTGCCCGTCACAGCTCGTGCGCTGCAGCAGCGGTGGGCGGCTGCAAAGCAGTTCCAGCGCCGCACCGGCGTCCACCAACCACGGGCGCACCTGCTCGTGGGAGAGCAGCAACGGCATACGGTCGTGGATGGGTGCTACCGAATCATTGGGCGCGGTGGTCAGAATGATAAAGCAGTTCACACCATTTATATTATCATAAATGCCCGCCAAGTAAATCGGCTGTCCCGGCATTTGAAAAAAATATTTGTGCTTGGCGCTGTCCCACTCATAAAAGCCGGTGGCGGGAATCACGCAGCGCTGGAAGGCAACACTGCGGCGAAACATCGGTTTTTCCGTCACCGTTTCGGCGCGGGCATTGATGATTTGCTGTCTGCCGCGAAAACCGGGCAGCCCCCATTGCTGGAACTCGCCCACGATCTTCTCCCCGCGTGAAACCAGCACTGGTGCCACCTGCGAGGGGCAAATATCTCCTGCCATTGGGAAATTGAGTTCATTTCCCTCGCTGCGGCGCTGTGCATCGCGCACGATCTGGCGAATCTCTTTATACTCATCGGCAGAAAACTGATACCGTCCACACATACGCGACGCTCCTTCCTTATCCTACTACAATACCGGCGATTCTGAACTCGTCCTCCTCCCGCACAGGGATGGGGGCGTATTTTTTATTCAGCGAGATTAGCGCAATGCCGTTTTCGTCCTTGCGCAGCTTTTTGCAATAGCCTTGGTCGTTTAAGGTGCAAAGCACAATATCGCCGTTGTTGGCATCTTGTGCAGCCTTGACCCAAACGGTTTGCCCGTTCACAAAGCGCGGCTCCATACTGTCACCAGCGATGCGGACACCGAACTCCGCCTTGGCGGGTACGGATTCGTCCACTTCGGTCATCTCTTGGGCGTCATCATCCAGCCACTGACCGGTACCGGCAGAGGCAGGCTGTAAATAGACCGGCAGCAATCGCAGTGTCGGTTCCGGTTTTTCGGTAAACTCTGCCGTGTGCAGCAGCATGGAACGGTATTCCCCCAAACGCTGCTGCCCCGCCTGATTCAGCTTGGGTTCGGAATCCAGATACAAAACTGCCACATCCTCAAACCCCAAAGCCTTTGCCAGCGCCACACCCACGGTAACGCGGGGTTCGCGCTCGCCGGCCTCCCACGACATCAAGGCACGTGTGGTCACGGCCTTCTCGGATTCCGGCAGGAACTGCTGCATTTTCTGTACGACCATCTTGCGGGTCATCTTTTGCGCCTCACGCGCGGCACGAATACGCATATTCCAGTTGCTCACGGTATATCACCTCAGCTATATTGTACCGCTTCTGGTATGTAAAGTCAAGTGTACCATTACACGGATTTTCGTTTATAGCCCTGTAAAATGCACTTGAAAGTGAAACATTGTGGTGTTACAATATGCGTATAGGAGGTGGGAACAATATGGGACAGCGGCATATACTGCATTGCGATTGCAACTGCTTTTACGCAAGCGTTGAAATGCAGGAACACCCGGAACTGCGCGGGAAAAGCATTGCCGTATGCGGCGACCCGGAGGCACGGCACGGCATTGTACTTACCGCCAGTTATCCCGCCAAGCGGATGGGCGTGAAAACAGGGATGCCAATATGGGAAGCCAAGCAGCACTGCCGTGACTTAATTATTGTACCCGCCAGCTATGGAAAATACCAGAAGTACAGCGGCTATGTGCGAGAAATTTTTAATGATTATACAGATCAAGTTGAATCCTTTGGGCTTGACGAAGCATGGCTGGATATAACCGGCAGCGTAGGG
>ENA-UPTB01000369-UPTB01000369.1-human-gut-metagenome-genome-assembly--contig:-NODE-369-length-49203-cov-20.689798_pt1 | contig 49203 bp, 75 predicted proteins | sample MGYA00250046_ERZ773369 | MGnify/ENA primary metagenome ERZ773369 (study PRJEB29103, sample SAMN06111938) | human gut metagenome | biome: human gut; feature: ankylosing spondylitis patient; material... | reverse complement strand
ATTTATTTACTGCAGTGATGCCGGACTTGGTTCCGAAGCCATCAAAAAGATAAACCATGCCGGTGAACGTGCTTTTATTGTCACCCAGTCCATTAAAAAGCTGAATAAAGATGATAAAAAATGGGCTCTGGACAAGACCGGCTTCAAACGCGTATCAGATGATATGCCTGTTGAACTTTCAGAAATCCCGGAAGACGATAACGGATTGTATTATAAGGATGAGCCTTATACACCCCACACGCTGCACCAGCGTCTGATTGTAACCTATTCGCCTAAATTTGCAAGATATCAAAAAACAATACGTGATCTTCAGGTTGAACGTGCCAAAAAAATGCTGCAGTCAGGAAACATAAAAAAAGAACGGAGAAATCCAAACGATCCGGCACGTTTCGTAGGAAAGACAGCCGTAACGGAAGACGGTGAAGCCGCAGACATCCGCCATTATCTGGACACAGACAAAATCGAAGATGAAGCACTTTATGATGGAATGTATGCAGTTACTACTGATCTGTTGGATGATGATGTAAAAGACATCCTAAAAGTCAGTGAAGGGCGTTGGGAAATTGAAGAATGAATCCGCATCATTAAAACGGAGTGTGAAGCAAGACCTGTATAGGTCGATACTGACACACGCAAAAGAGCACATCAGCTGCGAGATGATCCTGGATAAGTTGAAGTCCATGAATTTCGCAAATATACAGGATCAGGGATTTATCCCACTTTATACACGCGATAGACTGACAGATTCCTTACATAAGATCTGTGGTTTTGATACAGATTTCAAATTTATCACCAAAAGCCAGATGAAAACCATCCAGAAAAAAAGTAAAAGAAGGGAATAAAATACTATAGTTTAAAACAACAGTCAAAATCGCTACAACGCCTATATTTTCTGGCATTGCAGCGATTTTATTTTTTGAGACTGTCAAAAACAGGATTATACTATTAAATGTAATCGAATTCAAGTAGTGCAATACACCAAAAAAAGAGTCTCTTTCGAAATTTTCCTAAAAAAACTTCACAAAAGAGACTCTCTTTTTATTATCTATTTCTGATTTGCCGGTTCCATCTTGACGGACCGTCCTTTGTTCTTCACATTCTTCATGGCTTCTAATACTTCTTTGCCATACTCTCTCGGCACTTCCACGAAGGTGTATTTGTCGTACATATCAATCGCACCGACGAGTTTTCCAGGCATTCCTGACTCACCTGCGATGGCACCTAAGATATCGCCCGGTTTCACGCGGTCTTTTTTACCGATGTTGATAAACAGACGCACCATGCCCTCTTCAGCTCCGGTATTGTCAAAATCAAAAGAGTCCTCTCTGTCATTGTCAAGATTGATCTGTCCCAACGCCTGTTTTAAGAATGCTGCTGCAATGTCCATTGCAGTATAATCAGATTCGTTGATCTGCTTTTCGATAATATCGATCGTATCTTTTAAATTTTCCTCGTCGATAATTCTTCCGATTTCTTCCATGACCTTCTCAGCCTTGATCTGTGCCACATCATCCGTGGACGGGATCGGCATTGCAACGATCTTGGTCTTGCAGTAACGCATGATATCTTTTAATTTGTATACTTCTTTGCCTTTGACGAAAGTAAACGCACGACCGGTTCTTCCGGCACGTCCGGTTCTTCCGATACGATGAACATAATATTCGTCATCCTGTGGAATATCATAATTGAATACCGCTTCCACATCATCCACATCGATACCTCTCGCTGCAACATCGGTCGCGATCAGGATCTCTGTTTTTCCGGTACGGAAACCGCGCATCACACGGTCACGCTGTGTCTGCTTCATATCTCCGTGCAGTCCCTCTGCAAAATAACCGCGTCCCTGCAGTTCCTCAGTCAGTTCGTCCACCATGCGTTTTGTGTTACAGAACACCAGAGAGAGTTTCGGATTATAATAATCAAGAAGTCTGGTCAAAACTTCGATCTTGTCTTTTCTCTTTACATCATAGTAATACTGCTCAATATTCGGAACGGTCAGCTCTTTTTTTACCACTTTGATCGTCACGGCATCGTGCTGGTATTTCTTCGTGATATCTAAGATCGGCTTTGGCATGGTCGCAGAAAATAACACCGTCTGACGTCCTTCCTCCGGGATATACTCTAAGATCGTCTCAATATCCTCACGGAATCCCATGTTTAACATCTCGTCTGCCTCATCAAGTACGATCGTGTTCACTGCCTCACAGCGGATCGTCTTTCTGCGCAGATGATCCATAACACGTCCCGGTGTACCGATAATAATCTGTGCCCCACCCTTCAATGCCTTGATCTGACGGCTGATCTCCTGTCCGCCGTACACCGGAAGGATCTTTACACCGTGCATATATTTTGCAAGTTTACGGATCTCATCCGCCACCTGGATGGCAAGCTCTCTTGTCGGTGATAAGATGATAACCTGTGTTTTTTTATTATTCGGATCTACTTTATGCAGTACCGGGATTCCAAATGATGCCGTCTTTCCGGTTCCTGTCTGTGCCTGTCCAATGACATCCACACCGGACATCACAACCGGAATTGCCTGACTCTGGATCGGTGTTGCCTCTTCAAATCCCATTTCTGCTATCGCACGCAATACCTGCGGATATAAATCTAACTGATCGAATCTAACTGTTTCCATATATTTCCTTTCTATAGAAACGTGTGGATTTAATATGAAAAACACTACATCGGCCAAAGCGTCAATCACACGCCAGAACGGCCGAGCGATAAAACTATCATAGGCCACGCACAACAAGCCTATCCATATCCATTTTTTACTTACTTTATTCAAATTATTCACCTGCCTTTGATATGATTATACAACTTTAGTACCAAATAATCAAGAGGGGGTATAAAATAAATTTTAAAATATAACCCCGACCGACAAGCAGCCGAGGTCATACCGGAGGAAGAATGAAAAAATGAAGGGAGAGAGGCAGACAAGTTAGCTACCGTTATTAATATAACACATAAAAAGAAAAGCGCCATTCTCCGAGTACGAACCAGAGATGGCGCTTTCCCCGTCTGGAACACCGCTTTATACTACCCTTGTTCTGGGTCCCTGTATCAAAGCGCAGACTAATTGAAGAACGATATATTTATTAGGAGTTGCACAAGTAAAGTTTAAACCCAAACCGTGGCAGTGTCAATATAAATTTTTTTCGTGTAAGAAAATCCGCGAAAAACGGAGTAAAACAGAGATTAGCGGAGATTTCGGGAGCTGGGGGGGGAAGAGATGCGCTAAAATTTAAGATTGACGCTTCCGGCGGCAGCGACTATAATCAAAGAAGGCAAAAAAAATAGAAGCCGTTTTAAAATGCTCGCTAGACATTTAAAACTTCAAACCGTTTAAAACTTCAAACTGTGACTTCAAACTGTGACTTCAAACTGTGACTTCAAACTGTGACTTCATAAGGCCAGTGTATACCGGTTTATGACTTCTACAACTTTAAAAAATCTGAATCATGGAGCCTACTTTAGTTTTTCCCAAAACAGGGCCGGTTTTAGCTTCTGTAACTATTCTATCAATATCGACATACATTGTCAACAATTATATAAAAGCAAATGGCGACTTTATCTAAAACTAAATAACAGAAACCGCTTTAACAGCGACTAGGCGTACACAGACCTAGTATAAAAAACTGTTGGTCCTGCAATGTGCCAAGTATATAAAATCATTGCCCCGCATGTATGAGCGCAGATATAAGTACATGTGCTGTATAGGTTATGATAAAGGGCCTATACAGGCGAGACGGCAAAGGCCTATCGTGGTACCGTGTGCAGCGGTTAGGGAGCCATACCCTATAAAATGCACGGCTGGCGGCTACGGGTGCGAAAGCACGGGGGAAAAGCACGGAGCTAGGACGTAGAGAAGTGTTGAAGTGCGGTATTTGCCAAGAACTATACAGCGACGGCGGGGACTACCTGTCTTTACTTTATAGAAAATCCCTTATTTACGCGATTAAGACATACTATATACTTGTCTTTTTCGTGGTAAGGGGTTTCTATGCCTACCAGCTCAAACAGGGACATCAAAAACCATCAAAGCCTGTGGACAAATGCACTATAGTGTATTAATATATACTTATGTAGATACACGCAAGGAGAGTGCAAAAGATGAATCAAGAGAGAAAATATGAAGATACTTTCAAAGTCCTGCCCAAATGGACAGCAGGCAGAAAGTTACTACTAAAGAAGCTGGAAGCAGCTACACCGCTTAATCGGTTTATAATTAAGAAGATTTACAGCGAATACAGCAAAAAAGGTATCTGGCCTGCTGAACTTGCACGACGTTCCGGTGTAAGATATGGCACGCTGTCCAAGTTTGAAGTAGGCAGAACGGAAACTTTATCAATGAAAAATATCGCTAAAGTTGCTAACGGCTTGGGCATGACTGTTTCAGAGTTTTTCGAGGGACTGGAAGACGAGCCTGGCTATAGCGAATATATCGACAGGGAGAAAAATTCAAAATAAAAGTGTTGACAATGTATACAGGGGGGTATATAATATAGACATAGAAAGGGGGAACAATAGACGAGACCCAACAGAAGAATAATAATACAGAAGGCACGAAAAATATTAAGCTGTGATATAGCGGATGCTATATTTATCCTGTATGGAATATGGCTTGTATATTTATTAGTAAGGTGGATTGAATGAAGAAAAAAGAGATGTTTTTGTTAGTTTGTCTGGCAATTATTATGCTGGCAGCAGCCGCAGCTGTTATCTCTTTTGGGTGGAGCTACGGCGGGGCATTGGCAGAAGCCATTGTTGAGCGCGATATATGGCGTTCAGGTATGATTGTGAGGTGATGTAAAGTTGCCAATGATAAAACAGTATGACTACGTAAACGCTTACTGCGTGAGCGTGGCCAACCGTGAAGACCTAGAAAGTGTAGTAACATTCGCTTACAACTACAGCGAGGCCAGAGCACTGGCGAAAAAGTTTTTTAAAGAGCGTGACAAAACTGTTGGATATTCCCTTCTGCGAGCGCAGAAAATAATTAGTGACGTGCCGAAAAATCTTAATGGCAAGTTATACGCTAGTAAGGATGATGAAGGATATTCGCTTTTAGAAAAAAACGGTTACGCTTTTGAGTGATTAGTTAGGGGGTCAGGGAATGAAGGTATTGGATAATTTAAGAGAGACATTGGGCTATGGTGGCGTTAAACTTCCACCGCTCCAAGAAGTGAAGCCGCAACATCGGCTTGGCAAGTTTGGAGACTATGAAAACGCTTTAGACGACCTTTGCATAAATGCTTTGGCAAAGCTTACGCCGGAGCAGCGAGAAATCATCTTCCGGCGTTGCAGCCGTAATATTAGAAGCTGGGAAAAGATGAAACACTTACATGCTTTTTTCGGAGTTGGCGGCTTTCACCGCTTCTATATTAAAGACTATGTAGGCGGCGCTGCAATGCTGCTTACCGGTGGCGGCTTATTAATCTGGTGGATAATTGACAGGTTTAAGATGAAAAAGAAACTTCAAGAATACAATTCAGACATTGTTATTCAAGCGTTGGACGACAAAGGTTATATCTAAAAATTGAAAGAGGTGTAGGATTGTGATTATCACAAGAGAAAATCTACAGGAAGAAGCTTCAAACTTAAACGACGAAATTTTAAATTTAGAGAAAAAATATGGGGTCAACATTATTGCACTGGCACAAGTTGAAAGTTTGGACACAGAAGAAGAAAGTGGCTATTTAGTCATGGCTAACCGTGTAAGTCTCGACAGGTGTGTTAATAGCGTTGTTCATTTAGTGCAGACGGCACAGGAAGGCTTTGGCATTAAACCAGACGAAACGACGCAGGCAGCAAGAAAAATTTATATAACTAATTAGGGAAGTGTATAGCAGGCCACTTGTGTGGCCTGCCTTGCTGCAAGAAAGGGGAATAAAAATGACTACTACCAACAGGACCAGCAGAACCAGAAGAAAGAGAAACACCGGAACATTAAATGTCAAGATAAACGCCTGCCAAGAGTGCGGGAACAAAAAGCCCCGGCTTAAAGTTGACAAGAAATTTTTCATCCAGTGTGAAAGCTGTGGCAAGGTTTTATATGGCAGCGTACAAGATGGCATATTGGAGCTTGTTAAAAAGTGGAATGCGAGAAATAGCGGGAAATGATTAATGTCAGGAAGGTTAAGGCGGCAGGCTTATGTGATTGCTGTGATAAGAAAAAGGCAACATATGAAGTGTATTGCCGCATATCTTTAGGAAGTTTTTTTATCCCAAGCACTTACAAAAGCAATCAGATATACCTATGTGAATCATGTCTGAAAAAGCTTTCCGGAAAAATTGCTAAACAGTTACAGAATGAAGGTGATTGAGTGTTTAAGGAAGAAAGAGTTGTTACAGATGATACAGTATTTTTTTTCTATTTACGACGAGGACGACCCGGAGAAAAAGCCCATATTAAAGCTGGGTAGTAAGAAAACAGCTAAGGTTATAACAGCGTTACTTAACGCCGACAAAGAGCAGAGATGTAGATTTTCGCTGGCGTGTATGGACGCTGCCAAGAGACTTGGTTGTTGTCCAGCCTGTGAAAGCTCTAACGTTGAATCAGTTATGCTTCTGTGTTATCCACCTATTATTGATTTAAGGTGTAAAAAATGCGGGTGGCGGTCAAGGTAATTTGCAAATTGCATTTTTTGCAAATTGCAATTTCTGTCGCTAGTCCTCTGCGAATTGTTTTTGCACAGCTCCCTACGATATAATAAATAAAAAGAATCGTAGGGGGCTTTAACATGGCTGAAACTTGGAACAACATCAGATATGTTTTAGACAGATTTTTTAAGGTCGATATATGGACATATGCCGTAGTGCTATGGACTTTGGGCAACGAGATTTTCGGGCCGAATTTTTGGGGCGTCGTTATATTAGCGCAGCTGATGATAGTATTCGACACCGTGCTCAAATGGGTATATTTGAGTAAAAAATATATCCACGACACGTATCAGCCGAACGACTCGCTAGAAAACATCAGTCTGCGAAAAGCGATTTGTTATTTTTTCAAAAGCGAAACATGGCAGCAAGGCTACCTAGAAAGCCGGGGCTTTAGCCGCATACTTGAAAAAATGCTGATTTACAATGCAACAATCATCACAGCCTTTTATGCCGCCAAAGTCATACCGCCCATACACGCATTAGGTATAAATCTAGTCGCTTCCGACATTCTGCCGGGAAGCGTGTCAATAGTTATTTTTATGGTCGAAATGACCAGTATCAACGAGAATCTAGTTGAGCTGGGCTATAGCAGCATAGCTAACGCAGTCAAGCGTGTGCTTGACTATATGTTGGATAGAGTGTTTCCGAAAAGGGGGAATTGAATATGCAGATAAGCCGCGAAGATTGCAAGCTGGTAACGCTGACAGACATTGCAGCAGAAGCTAGAGCGTGTTCAGCGCATACCATAACTGGACACTGGACAGCTGGCAGATACAAACAGTATTTCAATGATTATCACCTACTGATAAATGATGACGGCGAAATATTAATGCCGAATGGCGTTACATTAGATAGCGTACTTGCGCATACCTACGGCCGCAACACCGGAAACATAGGGGTATCAATGTGCTGCTGTCTGGACGCTATCATTTACCGGGACGGCAGCGTCAATTTTGGCAGTGTGCCGCCAACGTTCGCACAGATTGACGCCATGGCAAAAATCGTTGCCGTTATTACCAAATGCGCGCCAAAAATGGCCCCATTCGGCGTGACTGCGAACACCTTCCGGACGCATAGCGAATGGGCCGAAATGGACGGATACGGCCTGTATAGCGGCGACGCTGATATGCGCTGGGACCTGATAAAGCTGGAAGACCTTGGGGCGGACGAATACACGAAGCCCGGCGGCGACGTTATCCGCGGCAAAGCTATCTGGCATACCTTCAATAACTCCGACGTCTATAACCTCTTGCAACCGTGATGAAGAAGAAGGGTGTGTATAACTTGTGGATAGTGTGGATAAAAAAGGCTTTAAGGACTATCTGTATTCTGCTTTGCCTTATCTGCTCACTGCCGCAGTCGGCTTCTGCGTCGGCGCCTACGTCACCGGATGGCGGACGGGTGATAACGATAACGCAGGAAGAATTGACGAGCTTACAGCAGATATTCAGCGAATTGAGCAGCAGCAATCAGCTATCGCAGAAACGTTACAGCGAGCTGTTGGCGCTATCGAACGAGCTGAACAGCATAGTGCAAGCATTGCAGAAGGAATCAGCGAGCTTAAAGACCGAGCTGGAAACATCCAAGCAGGAGCAGCAGAAGGCGTTGGAGCAGCAGAAAGAGACGGCAAGCTTATTGAACAAGGCCAACGAATCATTGCAGAAGTACAACGCCGAAATGAAGAAGCAGCAGCGGCGGCTAAAAGCTGAAAGAAATATTGCTATTGGCGTGGCCACGGCGGCCGTTATCATGGCGGCCTGTAAATAAAATCAAAAGGGAGAATGAAAAAACATGAAAGCATTATCTGTAGAGAACTACCAGACTACCCAAAAAGAAAGCCTGAAAGCTCAAAGCTTGGCTGAATGGTCCGTAAATGCCTGCATGAATTCGGCGGTAACTATCCTTACCAAACCCGACCGGATAACGGCAGAGGAATTAATCAAAGCGCGTGATATGCTGGACAAAGCTATCTTGGCAGCCGTAGAACGTGACGCACTGGCCAAAGTCAATTATAAAATCGCTACCATGATTGTAGATATGCCGGATGAACAGGCTCCGGAACAAGCAGCCGAAATGCCTGTTATCCCGGAATGCGTAGAAGAAGCAGGAGAAGAACCCGTAAAAGAGTGCGAATAATCTAAAGCCCCGGACTTCCGGGGCTTTTTTATATAAAGGCGAAATAAAACTGTTGACAATATACAGAGGGGGGTGTATAATAAAAACATAGAAAGGGTGTGAGCTATGACGCGAAAAACAACAGTATATTTCTACGAAGGAGGCAAAAAGCGAGTTATGACTAACGTATATAAGAAAGAGTTTTACGTTGGCGGTGAAAAAATCAAAGTTGGCATTTTAAGCACCAATCCAGATGAAACATGGCTCATTAATGAGCTGGATAACATTTTGTGTGAAAAATGCCAGAATATCGACGGTCAACTGATATTGAATAATGAGTTCTTTTCTTTGGCGGTCCGCAAAGTTAAGGAGATTTTAAACTACCAGAACGAAAAAGCGGATAACGAGGAAAACCCTGTTTATTACAAGTTTTACAGAGACGGGTACAATGGTGCGATATGGATGGTGTGACAACAGTTATAGTATCTGTGATATTCTCCGCACTGGCGGCACTCGTCACGTGCGTATTGCTGGCAAGATTTGATGTCAACGGTCGCATGGCCACCGCAAAAAACGGCGGCCAGCAATCTAAAGCCGTCGGGCAGAAGCGGGAACGCTATATATTATACATTCCCCGCAAAGGATACTTTTGTTTCATCGAAGAAGATAACCGCCCGACGTTCGCCTTGTCGCGCCGCGACGGCATGATAGAACATTTTGAAAGCATGAAAGAAGCAATGCTGATTGTCAACAGGCTTAAAGCGAAACGATATCAGATTTTGGACGTCAAGGGCAACGTGGTAAAGAGAGGTGGATAACATGGCGGCAGAACCTTTTGTTTTATGGGGCGTATCTATAACCGTAAGTATAGCCGCCGCTGTGCTTTACTATAAATTCAGGGGGTACTGAACATGCTTACGCTGCTTACAGAAAGGCATATCTGCATTTATAAACGTGACATAGATAGCGCTTTGGGAAAGCACAAAAAATATATGGTAGGCGAGCTGGAGCTGATGAACGGCGCCATAAATGAGTTTGTAAACGCACGTTTTTTTATACAGACATTTCTTGACCTTGGCGAAATTATGGCGGTAGTTTACTATAGGCCTATCGAGCGTTTTAGCCCGTGGACGCCGTGGGACGTCACTGTGTGGGATAAGAATATGAAAATTGTTGCCGGGGTAAGCTGCCTTCCTGCCGCCGCAGAAGTAGAGCGGTTTTTAACAGACGCGATTAAAAAATATGGAAGAAGGGGAACGTATGGAGATAAGCGAAAAAGACATTGAGTATTTAAGCTACATGGAGCGGACGGACTTGTTTTATCGCGCCATGCCAAAAGATATAACGGACGAGACAACTCTTATCTATGGCCAGCTGGTACAGTTTGGCAAAAAACTGTATATTGTAAACTACGAAAACTGGAAAAAGCGGGGAGCGATACCCTTCGGCAGTCCGGCCGGGGCAATGGGTATATACTTCGGCGAGTACGCCATTGAAGTAGACCCGCTGACAGTCCAAAGATTTATAGGCGTCTATGCAAAGAACCTAAATTCTGCGCGCATTCCGCTGTTTGTCGGAGACTACATAACCCAAAACATCGAAGGGGAAACATGCTTGTTTCGCATTGAATTAGATTTATTTGAAGGCGTTTTCAAAGCGGCGGCAAAAGTGCGTCTGCCGCTCCCGCGCAAAGAAATCGAAGATGTACTAATCATCGGAAACTACTGGGACGACCACGATAAATGGGAGCGTAGATTGTGGACAGGGGCAAAATGATATATACTGAATTAAACGGCATTCGTGACGGCAAAACATGTGGCGTATTCTACAGATATCTACATCGGCGAATGTGGAACTGGCTCGCCGACACGCACGGGCGGAAGTATAAAAAGGACTGGCCAGAATGGGCGATTAATGGCGGCATAGTGCCAATGGCTGAAAGTTACTGCTTTGCCTGTGCCGCCACGGATTCATGCAGTAATTGCCCGATTGATTGGAATTATAGGGATGTAGAAGCCATGCTTCCGGATATGCCATATTGCTATAAAAAACCTAAATTTAGTTTCAACACTTGTGGCTCATGGATTGCGGCTTATACATATACTGCCGGGACATATGACCTTAACCCCGGCTACAGCGAACGTATCGCCAGAGCTATAGCCGAAGCACCGATAAAAAACAGCTATCGCGGGCGCATACTCGAATACGATAGCGACTATATGGCCTTGAAAGGAACGTTATAAATTGCGGAATTGTTTAGACTGTTTTAGATTACATAGACACGAAGGAGTAGTTTTCTGCCCGTTTTTGGGCCTGTCAGAGTGCATTTTTGGTGCTCACTACATCCCGGCGGACTGCATAAAGCCAAAGCAGGCAGCGGCGGCAGCCCCCCCGCCAACAATACAGACGTGCCCGGTTGTTGAGCAGGACAATGAAAGAAATTACAACGAATTCAGGGAGCTTGAAAAAAATCCAGAATACAAGCCATTTAAAATGCGTACTATATACCCTTGGCGGGAGCTGCACGACGAAATATTTAATCTTATTCGGGCAGGCATGATTTATAAAGATGTTGCCGCCAAAGTGGGAGTACCGCCAGAGAACCTGAATGGCTACGTTTCCCGGTATAAAGTAAGAAGCTAATAGAAAAAGCACTGTGAGGATTTCTCACAGTGCTTTATTTGTTTCACGTGAAACATTGCCCGTCAGTCGAGCACGTTTTTATGTCGCTTGAACTTGTTGTACACGTCCCATATGATACTATCTTCGTCATTTTCGACGACTGAAAGAACGAGAACAGAAAACGGATTATCGTTTGTATAGCGCTTATGAATAGTAGTAGTGATGATTTGGCTATCGTTAACGAACGCTACGCCTTCTGCGCTATCTGTGATAGCCTTGTACAGGTTATCGTTGTCAGGTTTAACTATGGGGTAAGCTGCGCGCTGGTCGACCAGCTCCCGAAACTTTTTTGTTCTGGACGCAGGCACGGACAGGAAGCAATATAAATCAGCCCGAAGCGGCGTTTTCTCTTTGAAGAAACCTGCCTTGCTGCATTCTTCTTGTATGCGCAGGGTGCAATATTGGCGGTAGGCCTGCATTTTGTTACTGTAGCGGCCAATACGTCGGCCGCCGTTAGTCCAAAACTGCGCCGCCCTTTCCTGCGGCATGGCGTTGCCGCCGAGAACGATATAAACACAATCGGAATTTTTTAGTTGTTTCATTTGTGGGAACCTTCTTTTTTTAGTATTCTTCTTCCAGTTCTTTCAGCGCCTGCGGATTAAGCTGGATTTCTTTTTCTAGTAAGTGGTCAACGGTTACGTTAAAAACGCGGGCCAGCAGCATAATATAATAGACGTTGGTTTTTAAAAGTGACCTTTCCCCGCGTTCGTAGCGGTCAAGTGTCGTGGGACTGATACCGGTCAAGTCATTTAGTTCCGTGCGGCTATAGCCGTATAACTCCCGGTAAAAGGCTATAACGCTGCGGCACTTGGTCAGGCGTTTCGGCTCAATGGTGATATCATATTCCCGCAGCATTTCGGGGATATCGTCGACATTGTTGTCCGTGACAGTCAGTGTGCAGTTTTGGCGGTTGGTAATAGTCACCAGAACGTTATAGCTGTTGTTTGATACGTTCAGGCGGTTAGAATGGGGGATAAATGTAAGCTGCTCGTTGATACGGTTCATCAGGCGCGGTATGGGCATATAAAGAGTATCAACTAATGAGTGCGTAAATTCACTTGCTTCGGCAAAGTCCTTGCAGGTGTAGAGCTTGTATACCATACTTCCGTCAGGACGATTAGTAACGACGACGCTACATCTTGACCCAACATTCAGCAGGTAAGCCCTACAGGGCGGAAAATCCGCCTTTCTGACGCCTTTTATAACGTCGGCGCAGGTGTTATAGCCTATGCAAGCTGAAAAGTCTGACATGGCGGCTAATTGGTCCGCTATAGTCTGGCTATCGGATAGACCGAGCAGGTCGCGCAATTCTCCCGGCTCATATGTTTTACAGTTCATTTTTATCCCCCCCGGTGCTATCTTCTTCAAGGCCCTTGAACGGATTGAACGAAAAAGCTATCTGGCAGCGGTTTACCTGCGTATAATCGTCGAGAAACTTCATTTTCCAGCCGAGGTACAGGCGGACCCGGAACCAAGGGCAGTATTGCTTGCAGTAGTAGAAGGACCACGGGGCGAGAAAGCCGGGAACATAGCTAAACCATTGTTCGTTGTTAAGTTCCTTGATTTTCCGCAATACTTTGACCTTTGAAAAGTCTACCGCCCGGCCGGTGACATAGTAGCCAAAACCGTAGGCGTTGTTGCGCATAAGCCACAGCAGGCGGCAGAAATAACGCTGCACGCGTTCTTTTGTGGTGAAGTCGTTATACCAGAGCTGTACGAAGCCGGGACGCATATAGCCGTCGCCTTTCATTTCGTAATGATAAATATAGTGATTGTCGAAGTCATAGCGCAGGAACTTCGGGACGACTTCGAGCACCTGCCAGCGGATATCAAGGGGATTATCGTAGGTTTGCCACAGCTTGAATACTTTAGGCAGCTGCCCTTTTTCATCAGCAAAAATGACGACAAACCAGTTAGTTAAATAACATAGCACGGTAAAAATCAGGTCAAGGCACACATACAAAAGCCAACTCATTACAAACACCGCCTTCTAAAAGTTATATAACAATATTATACCATGTATATAGTTAGAATATTCATAATATCTACTCTTGTGTTATAATGTAACAAATAGACAGATGTTTCACGTGAAACAATAAAGTGGGGTGAAGATGTTGAGAAAGAAAAAGGAAGCGCAGCAGATAACGCCGGAAGCAATAGCGGCCGAGCTGGAAAAAGTAAACCTTGACGCTTCGACTCCGGAAGAAGAAAACAACTTCTGGGAAAAATATGAGGAGCAGCAAGAAAAGATAGAAAAGCAGCATAGGGGGCGCGTTCGTGTCTCCCAAGAGGATACCAAAAAAGGCGGCTCGCCTAAAGAGGATATAGAGACGGCGACCAAAATCAGACCGGGGTATGTGCGCGTAGCGTCCGACCAAGAAAAGAAATTCTGCCGTGAGTACATGAAGACCTTCAATGCGAAAAAAAGCGCGCTGGCGGCAGGCTATGGCGACACATACGCGGCTAAACGGGCGTATATGATACTGCGGCGGCCGTGGGTACAGACGTATCTTAATGAGCTGCGGGAAAAAATCGAAACGGAAGAAATCGCCGACGCAAACGAGACCTTGTTAAATCTTACCAGACAAATGCGCGGCGAGCTTGTCGAGACTATCGAGACACTAAACTATGCCGCCAGAGGTCAAGGGCCAGATAAAGAATACGTTTTAATAGGTAAGACCGTGCAGCGCCTTAGCCTGCACAGAGCAGGCACAGAAGGAATGGCCAGATATCATAAGCTGTTTAATGAAAAGGCTGTGAACGTCAATATCACGCCGCAGATAGTCGTTGATATTCCGGGGGCGCTTCCGGCGACAGAGAGCGTACCTATCCAGCCGACCATGAGCGAGGAAGAAATGGAGCGCAGGGCTGCGGAACTGGCAAAGCAAATGGGAGTGACGGGAGAAGATGAATTACCAGAACCAGACACCGGAGACAAGGCTTAAACAGATAAAGCTGACTGACTGTATAGGCCCTGCGTTTTATGGCCTGTACCACGCAGTAATGCAGCACTCATATACATATTACTGGCTATGCGGCGGCCGTGGCAGTTTCAAGTCGTCGTTTACCGCCATAGTGGCCATACTGCTGCTCATAAATAACCCTGCGGCGCATGTAGCTGTTATCCGGAAAAGAGATAACACGCTCCGAAAAACTGTTTATGAGCAAATGCTGTGGGCTATAGAAAAGCTGGGACTTACTGAATTTTTCATCGCGAGACTATCGCCGCTTGAAATCATTTATAAGCCCACTGGCCAGAAGATTAATTTTTTCGGGCTTAGTGACAGCAACACCTTGAAGTCGATTAAGGTATCCAATGGTTACTATTCCGTGCTATGGTTTGAAGAACTGGCAGAATATGACGGCATGGAAGAAGTAGACAACGCCCGTTTATCGTTCATGCGTGGCGGAGATAAATTCTGGGTGTTCTATACCTACAATCCGCCGCAGTCGTTAAGTAGCTGGGTAAACGTCGAGACGCAGAAAAAGACCCCTGAAAAGATAGTACACAAGAGTAACTACCTGTATGGCCCGGCCGAATGGGTAGGCCCCATGATTGTAACAGAAGCCGAAACGCTGCGTAAGTTTTCACCCCGCAGGTGGCGGCATGTGTTTTTAGGAGACGTCACCGGGACCGGCGGCGAGGTATTTAACAACCTCGTCCTGCGCGAGATAACGGACGAAGAAATAAAGAGCTTTGGCAATATCAAACGCGGCCTTGATTTTGGCTTTGCTAATGACCCGCTGGCGTATATGACAGGCAACCTAGACGTTGCGCGGCGAACGTTATACATATACAACGAATACTATCAGGTGCAGTGTCCGCTGTGGACGCTTGCAGACCATATAAGAGAAGAAAACCCGGGAAATGAGCTTATAATATCAGATGTAGAGCCCCGAAGCGTGCACACGCTTAGAAGCTATGGTATAAATGTGAGAGCGGCCAAAAAGGGACCCGGAAGCCGTGAGGCCGGATACGACTATTTGAGTAAGGAGTTACTGCGGATAGTCATAGACCCTAACCGCTGCCCGAATGCTGCCCGTGAGTTTGCTAACTATGAGCTGAAAAAAGACAAAAACGGGAACTTTATAGCAACGTATCCCGACGGCAATGACCATACTATAGACGCTGTAAACTATTTATGCCAAAACAAGGGCGCTTTGCGAATTTCATAATCAGGGGGTAAACAAAGTGAAAAAGAAGCAGTTTAAACCGCTTAATATCCGCAGTACGGAGCTTTTAACGAGAAGCAGAGTAATTAGTCCTACGTCTGTAAATGAGACGCACAGAAAGGCACTGAACGTTATTAATAGCGGTAATAACAATAACATCTTTATTGAACCGCGACTGGAAGACGTACAGACCATGTTCGGTATCCCGGAGACTATGGGGAATCCGGACGCAACCGCACAGGCCGCCAACGATGAAGCTATTAGCGCCTGCCACAGCTTGATACTCCATACCATGCGGGTGTTGGGTGATAACGTTTATCCGCAGTTTCTTGGCTATGGCTATTTAACAGCGCTGACGCAAAACCCGCTTATTCGGACAGGCGTAGAAATGATAGCCTCTGAAATGACTGAAAAAGGCTGGAAGCTTACCACGGAAAAAGAAGAAAGCCGGGAGAAGATTAAATTTCTCGAATCGGAATTAAACCGCCTGAACGTCAAAGATATGTTTTATAAAGCTATCTGTAACAATGGCTATATGGGCGGGTGCCTTGTGGGAATGGACTACGAAGGAGAGCGCCCCGAAGACTTAGTGAACGCGATACCGCTTACCGCCGATGGCCTTCTTGGCAAGAAAATCAAAGGCCTGCGCCTGCTGGAAGCCTTCAATATCTCGCCGGGGGAATATGATTCTACTAACCCAATGAGCCAGAATTATTACAATCCGCAGACATGGTTTGTCATGGGCGTACCTATTCACCGCAGCAGGGTATTATACTTTTCGCAAAACGAGCTGCCTACGCTGCTGAAACCTGCTTATAACTTTTTCGGTATTCCGATTGCACAAACCGTGTTAGACGTAGTTTCTCACTTTACCGAGTGCCGGGAAGCAGAAGCACGCCTGCTTACTAAATTCAGTTTGACCATATTCAAAACTAACCTCAACGCACAAATTCTTTCCGGTGCTGATTGGGCGTCTATAGACCGCCGTTTAAATCATTTTGCCAAAAATCGGAATAATGACGGCGTACTCCTTATCGACAAGGAAGAAGAAGAAGTAGATGTAAAAATTACAGCTTTATCGGGTGTGCGTGAAATCGTATCGCAGGCGATGGAGTTTGTGGCGGCTATGTTTCAGGAGCCAGCCACTAAACTGTGGGGCATTGCGCCGCAGGGCATGAACGCTACAGGAGAAAGCGACCTTGAAAACCATTACAAGCACATCAGCAGCCAGCAGGAAAGGCAGCTTAGAAAGCCGCTTGAACGGTTGGTAAAGATACTGCAACTCATTGAATACGGCGAAATTGATGAAAGTATCAGCGTCGAATTTAACCCACTCTCTGAAAAGAGTGAGGAAGTAATGGCCACACTTCGACGCACTCAAGCCGAAACTGATAACCTCTATATAGCTATGGGAGCATTGGCACCAGAGGAAGTACGCGAGGAGCTTAAAACGCGTGATAATAGCCCTTACAACCATTTTATGGCTAACTTTGATGTAGAAGATACAGAAGAACCAAGCGCAGACTATAGCGAGATGATAGAGCTGTTAAAAAACGTCACGCCGCCAGAGAATAGCAGTCAGGGGTGAGTAAATGGCCAGACGCAGAAGGACAAGACGAGGGCAGACCTTCCTGCCGCCACACGTCTTTAATGCAGGCATACAGCAAAGCTATGCCCGCGAGATACGCCGCATTATCCGCCCCATGATGAAAACAGCTATCCCCTATGTCTTGAAGAATTACAAGAAGTTTCTCAAGGGCGACCAGCTGGCGTATGATATCACCATTGAGGGGCAAGAGGTAAACCTTGACGAGCTTCTGGCGGTACTGCGGCGGAAATTCCACCAGTACATTATGGACTTCAATCGGGAGCGGGCGGAACGGGCGGCCGTGCGCTTTATCAACAAGATTGATAAAACCAACAGGGCGGCTTTAATGGCGGAACTAAAAAGGGTAGGCGTGGCGATTAAATTCACGGTAACACCAGCTTATGAACGCATACTAGAAGAAGCTGCCGAACGGAATGTAAACCTTATCAGGACCATTGCCCCGTCATTTTTTGATAAAATCATCAAAAGTGTATATGAAAGCGCCAAACGTGGCCGGGATATGGCAAGCCTTTATCAAACGCTACTAGACATTGAAGGTGTTACAGAGCGTAAGGCGCAGCTGATTGCAATGGACCAGACGAACAAGGCCACGCAGGAGCTGGAACTTGCCCAATCCCGGGAGCTGGGTATAAAAACTGGCACATGGGTACATATTCCGGGCGAGAAAACGAGCCGTAAATCACATGAGGAGATGGACGGCAAAGAATTCGACTTGGACGAGGGATTGTTTGACTATGAGGTAGGCAAAAAAGTGAAACCGGGCGAGCTTCCCTACTGCCGCTGCACTTACAGACCAAACATCAGCGAACTGCTCGAAACCTAGTAAATACGTACTACAGGACTTTGAATATACACTTTTCTGCTATAATAAGGGAGAAAAGTATTGAATTTACACGTACTGTAGCAGACAGCAAATGTAGATTTGGGGTAGACCCACCCCCCGGGGATAGGATTTACACCGTTTAAACTGTGTGCATAATTTGCGGATAAAATGCCGTGAAAAGCCGTACAAATACCTCAAAATTATTCATGCAAGTTAAGAGGTGATAAAGTGGAAAAAGATAACAATTTGACCTTCGACGCTGCCCCGTCAGCCCGAAGGATAGATGATAACGGATATCTGCACGTATCAGCCTGCCCGATATCCAAAGCCTGTATCAATCCTTATTATGGCCGGGAGATACCCGGAGCCGCCGAATTGGGACTTAACCCCACGGGGATATACTACGGATACCGTGACCCGGACGAGCTGGCCAAAGCGGCCGAGACTTTCAACGGCCTGCCGCTGCTGCTTGAACATCACTTCGACAGCGCAGACGAGCCGCAGAAAGAGCACCGAGTAGGAGCTACCGGGACCGATACCACGTTTGACGCTCCGTATCTGCGCAATACTATATCAGTGCAGGACGCCGACGCGATTGGAAAAATCGAGCGTGGAGAGTTTAAAGAGCTTTCATGCAGCTACCGTTATACGCCTGACTTCACACCGGGCGAGGTTGACGGCGTCGCATATGACTTTATAATGAGAGATATAAAGGGTAACCACGTTGCCCTTGTGCCACGTGGCCGAGCTGGTTCCGACGTGGCTGTTGCCGATAGTATGCCCGCTGGGCTAGCTATAAACAATACCCCGAAAGGAGAGTTAAAAGAAATGGCAAAATTTAGAATTACCGAGCCAGTGCAGCGCTTTAAACAACGCCGCGCAAAAGCTTTGCACTCCGTGCTTGCCGCAGATGCCGACTTAGGAATTGAAAAGAGTGAGACCGAATTGGGCAACTTACTCAAAGCAATCCAAGTTGTAGAAGCACAAGTAGAAGGCGGATATTCTCCCCGCGATGTTGGTGTTGATATCGACGAAAACGCAACCGTTGACGAAATCACCGATAAGCTTTTCCCCGGCTTGGAAGCTGCCGCTAAAGACAAAATCCGTGCTTTCCTGCTTAGCTTGAAAGGCACCAAAGCAGAGGACGAAGCCGCCGAAGCTGTAACCAAACCAGCCGCCAAAGACGATGAAGGCAAAATGACCTTTGCAGAAGGCGTCAAATATGGTGAAGAACTGGAAAAGAAACCCGGCGAACGCGAAAAGCTGGATAAAGAACATGAAAGCGAAGGCATGAAAAAAGCCTTAGGAGAAGACGACGAACTTTCTGAAAAAATGAAAGACCCTGCTTTCAAAGCAGCGTTTGAAATGGGCGTTAAATACGGCGAGAAACGCGAAAAAGCTGACCCGAAACGTATCGACCGCGACCACGAACGCGAGGGCGAAGAAAAATACTTGGCCGAAGACGCACTGCCTAGCATTTTGGCGGCAGAACGTAAAAAAATTGAAGCAAGTTTCCGCGAACGCAATGCTGCCGCTGAAACCTGTCAAGCATTCTTAGGCCGCAAAGTCGACCCGCTGGCTTATGACAGCGCAGATGATATCTACGCCGCTGCACTCAAAGCAGAAGGCTTCAATGTTTCCGAGTATTCGCCTACCGCCTATAAAGGAATGGTTGACGCACTGCGCAGAAGCAAACAAACTGAAAAATGGGGCGCTGGCCGCGTTGCTATGGATTCCGCAGTCTCCGTACCGGACTATTTGCAAGGCTTAAATAAAATCAGCGTTCGATAAGAAAGGAGCGTAAAAAAATGGCGTTTCAGAAAACTGTAAACACTTACCCCGGAATTGGTATTCCGGGCGCATATGCAGCAATTAACCCTATCGTATCTACCGCCAAAGGCTATGTTGCTAGCGCTGCATGCAACATCGGCGGCTTCGTATGGGCTGACGCAGGTAAAGAAGGCTGCGTTAAACCTACCGGCACTGACCGCCCTCTGGGCTTTGCAGTGCGCGAAATCACTAATCCGCTGGGAATTGACGTAGAAGCTTCTAATGTTGTTCCTGTTGGTTATCCTGTATCTGTAGAGGTAAAAGGCGATTTCTTTGCTGTCACCACTACTGCCGCAACTGTCGGCCAGAAAGTTTTTGCCGTACTGGCAGACGGTACTATCAAAACCGGAGCTGCACAAGCAACCGTTGAAGGTGCCGTAGAAACTGACTTTGAAGTAATTCAAGCCGGTTCTGCTAACGACGTAATCATCATCTCAAACTGGCGTGGGGCTGTTGTTCCTGCTACCGCCGAGGCCTAATGGCCTGTAAGTACAAAAAAGAAAGGGGAACAGTAAAATGCCAATGAACATTGACCAACAAGTAGCACTTATGCGCGAAAAAGGTTTCGTTTTTGACGACCACTATAAAATTCGTGGCATTATGGCTAACGACGCCGATATTGAGCGTTTGGCATACGATGCCGCAATGGTAACCGAACCGAACAGCGGTGTACCTGTAGAATTTACTTCTTATCTTGACCCGCGTGTTATTGAGATTCTGACCGGACCTCGCAACTCCCGCGAGATTTTCGCAGAGGTTAAAAAAGGCGACTGGACTACATCTTATGCACGTTTTGAGGTAGACGAAATCACCGGAGCTGTAGAAGCTTACACCGACTACGGCAACGCCGGAATGGCTGACGTCAACCCGACCTATCCGGTCCGTCAACAATATGTATTCCAAACTAACATTCGCTACGGTGACCGTGAACTAGACTATGCAGCTAAAGCACGTTTGCAATTAGCAGCACGCAAACAACGCGCCGCAGCTACCACTATCGACATTGCCCAAAACAAATACAATTTGCTGGGCGTAGAGAACATGGAAATCTACGGCCTGCTGAACGAGCCTAACCGTCCGGCTGCTATCACTCCGGGAACTGGTGAAGGCGGCAACACTTGGAAGCTCAAAACTACTAAAGAAATTTACGCCGACTATCTGTTGTTGTTCCAGAACTTGGCTAAAAATTCTTTGGGCCATATCCGCAACGACAGCGATTTGATTCTGGTAACCTCTCCTTCTGCTGCTGTTGAGCTGGGTAAAGCAACTGACTTCAATGTATCCGTTATGGACATGATTAAACGCTATACCCCGAACATCAAATTTGCTCAACTGCCGGAACTGGAAAACTCCTCTAGCAGCACTGTACTTCTCATTTGCCGTAGCATTAACGGCGAGCCTACAGGTGAATTCGGTTTCTCCGAAAAAATGCGCGCAATGCGCTTAGTGCCTGAAACTTCTAGCTTCAAACAGAAATTTGTCGGCACTTCCTACGGCTGCATTTTATACAGACCGTTTGCCGTTGCTACAATGACTGGTGTATAATCTAGGGTAAAGGGAGATAAGAAAAATGGCGAGACTGACGAAGAAAAAAACCGAAGCTGCGCAAGCAGCAGAAGTAGCTACCGAAACACAAGAAACCTTAGCAGCAGAAGCGGCGGCAGAGGTCGCCGCCGAAGCTGTGAAAGCCACGGAAGAAGCAGCAGAGCCTACACCGTATGAAGCGGCGCTTAAAGAAGCCGAAAAGCAGGCGGAAGAAGCAGCCAAGGCAGCGGAAAAAAAGAAGGTCAAAGCGCAGTCTATCAATAGCGCTAACCGCGCTGTTATTGATACCTCTGATACCGTGACCTTATGTCTTAACTATCCGCAGGACTTAGAACTTGCTATCCCGACTTCTAAAGGCACTATTGAACGCATTATCCTTCGCGGGAACAATACCTACTTACGGGGCAAAGAAAAGGGCATTAACCCTGTCGGCGCCTACGGCGTAACTCCTAACGTCCCCCGTGCAGCTTGGGAATGGTTCTGCCAAAACTATCCGGAATTTTGGCTAATCAAAGAACATTTGCTGTTCTGCGCTACTAAAGACGACAAGTATAGCGTCGAAGCAGAAACAGACGAGCGTAAGGCGCTTAGAAATGGCTTTGAGCCTGCCGCCAAAATGGCAGGGCCAGAGGGCAGAGAAGGTTCAGTTACCCCGGTAGAATAGGGGGGACTAACTATGTCTAGAGAAGACAACATTGTTGAGTTCGACCTCGAAGACTTTAAAGCAAAGTATCCGTTTATCACTTTGCCGGACGCGCAAATTGAAAACAATTTCAACACCGCCACTTATTTAATCAACAATGGTCCCGTTTCAGCAGTCCAAGACTACGTCGAGCGGGCAAAGCTCCTTGAACTGATGACCTGTCATTTATCCGAATTGCAAATGCGCGGCCCGCTGGCAGTAGGCAACGTGGCAAGTGCGACGGAAGGCAAAGTTTCCGTTTCGTATGCCGTGCTGGCGAAACCAAACTGGTACACGCAGACGCAATGCGGCTTCCTTCTTTGGCAGCTTATGCAAAAATATATCAGCGGGGGCCGTTGGTACAATGGGCTTTCATGTTGAGTTAAAAGCTGGCGGCGGTAGCGGGGAACTGCTGGGCAACTTTAAAAGAGTTGTCGGCCAATTGGCAAAGCAAAACCCGCAGCTGGAAATAGGCTTTCCAGAGGGGTCAACGTACCCGGACGGGAAAAGTGTAGCGTACATCGCTTACATTCAAAATGTGGGTCTTGGCGGCGTTCCAGAACGGCCTTTTATGCAAAAGACCGTCGAGGAAAAAAGTAAGGACTGGCTGGGCTTCCTTGAAAGAATTTTCAAGGGGCACATTATCGAGCAGGACATATTTGTTCGAGCCTTGCGGGCACTTGGACCGTCAGCGCGTACCGATTTGCAGATGACTATTCGCAACTGGCCGCCGGGAGAGCCCCGGCTTAACAAGCCTGCTACGATAGCGGCCAAACGCCGGAAGATGAAAAACGGGAAGTCTTTAGGGGTAAGCAACCCGGAGCGGGCGCTTATTGACACATCGACAATGATTAATGCTGTTAGCTGGCAGATTGCCAACGAAAAATAAAGAGGAGAATAACAGATGTTAGGGATGAATTTACATGCTATAGTGAGAGGTTCAATAACGTCGGTACACCCGGACGAGACAGTTACTCTTTATCAGTCTGACGGGCAGGCTGTGGCGTATGGGAGAGTGACGCCGTACTATAAAGAGCCAATCACGATTGCAGCGCAGATTCAGCCGAACGCTGAAAACTCCCTTGACCATAGCGAAAACGTGCCCGATATGCCGCATACAGAGCAGATGTTTGTTGACAGTAGTCAGCCGTTGCCCGTAGACGGTATATCGCGGGTGCCGCTATGTAGGACAGGTGATATCATCCAGCGCGAAGATGGGACCTACTGGCACATCTCCAAAGTGCTTGAAGACTGGTCAGCACATGCAGGGTGGGCGAATTTTGAAATCACCCAACTTGTGACGCCGCCGGTACTACAAACACGGCCAGCGCCGGAGCCAGAGCCTGACCCGGAAGAACCCGACGAAGGCGAGGGAAACTAAATGCCTGTATCTGATGTAGAAAAAAAAATAAACGTCGCAGTTACCGAGTTTCTGTTGAAGTACATGCGGCCGACGCTTGACCCGCAGCGCGTGTTTGAGGGCAACCAGAACAACATGGCGCTACCCGGCGATGAACGGGAGCACACATTGTTTTACTTGAGCCAGACGCGCCGTATAGGGACAAACACAGGTGAAAGCCAAGTTACCCCGGAAGGTAACGTTATCACGGCCACATTACGGGAATACGTTGTAACTGTTGATTTTTGCGACACCGATATCGACCGTTCACGGAGCAGGGCCGAAGGACTAGAAACCTTGAGCCGTAGCGCCTATGCGGCCGATTTTTTTCATAATAACTATGACATTGGCCTTTTGTACGCTGAAAACATGGTGTATCTGCCTTACGTAGACGACACTAATCAGTTTATCAACCGCTTTCAAGTCAAGCTGCACTTGTCTATGTGGTCAACATATTCTATCGAAGTCGAATACTTCGAGCGGGCAAGTGTGACCAGACTGGAAAATGTTGACGTACATCACCCGCCAACAAACTAATTAAAGGGGGGTATCTAATAAATGGCTATTCCTGCAAGTAGACTTGTAAACATCACGCCGCGCGTTATTTCTTCTGGTTCCACAGAGTTAGAACTTGCTGGCGTTCTGCTTACTAAAAACGCTATCATGCCATATCCGCTGCTTATGGGCTTTACTGGCCAACAAGCAGTTGGTGAATACTTCGGCTATGACAGCGACGAGTATCGCCTTGCGGTTATTTACTTCTTGGGCTTTACGAACAGCAGCAAGAAACCTAATACGCTTTATTTCTTCCGCCGTGCGGATAAAGCTATCGCAGGCGCCTTAATAGGCAGCCAAGCGCTGGGAGTAACCGACCTGCAAAAAATCACAGAGGGCGGCTTTACTATCTCTGTAGACGGTTCGCCGGTTACTGTTACCAACCTGAATTTATCCACCGCCAAAACTCAAAGCGATATCGCAGGTTTGATTCAGGCAAAGGTAACCGGCACAAAGGTTACTTTCAACACCAACCAGAAAAACTATCGCATTGTCTCCAATACTACGGGCAATGATTCCAGCGTGACCTATGCGACCAACGGGACCGATGTAGAAGCTTTGGGAACAGACGTAGCCACTGCTTTAGGCCTTACTGCCGCTGCTGGTGCTGTGGTAAGTCAAGGTACTGCGGCAATGACACCTACCCAAACTATGAATGCTGCGATTAAACAGTCTGAAAACTGGGTAAGCTTCACCACTGTATACCAACCGGAAACAGCAGAAGCTGTAGAACTGGCAGCGTGGAGCAACAGCAACTTGAATAAATTCTTGTACTGCGCCTACAGCATGGACGCTAGCCAAGTAGCCGGCGGTGATTCTTCCTTGCCCGGACAGCTGGCGTACAACGACTACGAGGGCACTATTAATACATACGATAACGGCGAGGTATCTGTGTTTATCATGGGCTGCGCGGCTTCTATCGACTGGAACCGTGAACAGGGTGCTATCTCTTGGGCGTTCAAGACACAGAGCGGACTTGCTCCGACCTGCACCGATGACCAGACACAGGCAAGCCTGCTGGACAACAAAGTCAACTTCTACGGCCGCTATGCGTCCAGAAGCGAGCAGTTTAACATTTTCTACAATGGCGCTATGAGCGGCGGCAGCTACGGCTTCGTTGATGTTTACATCAATATGATTTGGCTGCAAAACGTCATGCAGACTGCCTGCCTGAACGGTATGCAGCAAACTCAACGCCTGCCGTATGTAGACCGTGGCTATACCATGATTAAAGCATGGCTGACAGACCCGATTAACAGAGCGCTCACAAATGGCGTAATCGACCCCGGTGTAAAACTGTCCGAAGCGCAAAAAGCGCAGCTGTATCAAGAAGCTGGCGAGGACATCAGCACCGAGCTGTATACTAATGGTTTTGTCATTAGGGTAACTGACCCGGCGCCGGAAGTAAGGGCAACCAGAGGAACGCCAAACATTTCTGTATGGTACACCTACGGCGGCAGCGTCAATAAAATTGAATTCCCGCTTACAGCGGTAGTATAAAGGGGGAAACTAGACTATGAGCAGCAACATCACATCTGCTAACGCTACGGCGGTTATGATTATTAATGACCTTTTCCCCGTCGGCTTTGCTGTTGAGGGATTCGCCACCGACCAAGCAATCAACCAAGACGAGGAAACTCTGGCCGTTACCAGAATGGGCGTCGATGGCAAGTTGAGCGCTGGTTACACTCCGTCTAAAAAGACGGTGCATATCACTATTGAACCGTCTAGCCCGTCACTGCCGTATTTTCAAGCGCTGATTGCAGCGTCTGAAAATCAAATGACACCCTTCGAGGTCAGTTTGATTATCAACATCAAGTCTATGCCCAAGACATACACTTATGTCAACGGCTATCTGACCACGGCAAAGAGACTGCCGGACTTAAAACAGGTATTAGACCCTGTGACTTTCGCGTTCGACTTTGAAAAATGTATCTAATGGAGCTATAAGGGAGAAGAAAAATGAGAAAAACAATTACTGTTATGGTGAGAGATGAAAGACAAGGGCGCGACCTTCAATTTGAGATTACGCAATTTTCCGCCAAGAAGCAAGAGCGCTGGCTTATGCGGGCATTATCCCTCTTGCTTCACGGCGGCTTTGCTACTTCTATCAACGTCCCCGACGGGAAACCTATCACCGAATTAAAACTAGAAGACTTAGACTTTGGCAGTATAATTACATCACTTGGAAAGCTTGACGTAGACGACGCGGAAAAAGTGCTTGACGATTTGCTCGCCTGCTGCTCCTATGTGCCGACAAGCGGCGTCAAAACACCCTGCACACCCGAACTGGTAGACGGATTTATTGAAGACTTCCGGGTACTGTGGAAGCTGCGCGTTGAAGCGTTTAAATTAAATTTTGATTTTTTTCTAGCCGCCGGCCAGTCTCCGACGAATACGACGGACAAGCCGGCAGATATAGTTTTCTCAAAAAATACGTAAACGTATCTAACATGACCGCGCTGGTGATATCACAGCGCTTTGCGACCCTCAAAGAGCTTGAAACCTACTACAGCTATGAGGACCTGCTGGACATGTGCGAGATAATCTATATCAACAACATTAACGAGAACCTGATGTACAAGGACATGGAGAAAAAAGCCAAGTCCAAGAATTGAAGTAAAGGCGGTATACTATGGCTAATATAATTGATTCGCTGCTGATAGCCGTCAAAATGGATAATACTGACCTAGATAAAGGACTAAAGCAGGTCGAGGGCAAAGTTAGCAGCTTTGCTAACCGGATAAAGGCAGGCACGCTGGCAAAGCTTGGCGCGTTTACTTCCGTTGGCTTTGTGATGTCGCAAGTTAAAAACCTGACGGCCGTTGCTGACGAATTGGGCAAAATAGCTGACCGCATAGGCGCAGACGTGCCGAAGCTGCAATCATGGGCCACGGCGTCTAAACTTGCTGGCGGCAGCGTTGAGGCGTTCTATGGCACGGCCGAACGATTAGGCAGTGAGCTACAAAGAATTGCCGTGACTGGAAAGAGCCGTCTGCTGCCTTTTTTTGAAAGCATGGGCGTTGCTACCCTTGACGCCACCGGGAAAGCCCGTGATGTGTTCGACGTATTGACCGACGTCGCCGGAGCTGTCGAGGGCATGGACAGGCAAACCTCTGCCGGTATATTAAAACGCTTGCAGCTGGATGAGGGCACTATAGGCCTGTTACAAATGGGAAAGAAGGGAATGCAGGACCTCATTAGGTACGAACGAGAACTTGGCGTATTCCAAAAAGAAGACACCGTTATCGCCGCCAACTATAATGACGCTATGGACAGACTTATCAGAACTCTGAACATGTCTTTCCTGCCAGTAATGCGGCTGTTTGCGCCAGTTCTGACAGAAGCGGCCAAAGCAATGACTTCTGCCTTTGCCTTTATCCAGAAACACAGTCTTGCTTTTGAAATCGCGCTGGCCGGTATAGCGCTGGTCATTGGCGCCTTAGTCCTGCCGTCTCTGTGGAGCTTGTTTGTAGCGATTATGACTAATCCTATAACGTGGATTATAGCCGCCATTGTCGGGCTTATCCTGATACTAGAGGATTTATACGTCTACGCCAAGGGCGGCAAGAGCCAGTTTGAGGACCTATGGAAGACGCTAGGCACGGGCGAGGAAGTAATGGCGGCCATTCAAGGCGCATGGGACTTCTTGAAGGCTGCTGCTCAAATAGCTTGGGAAATTCTGAAATATATCCTTAAAGATTTAGGTATAAGAGTTTTAGAGTTACTGCGTTTTATAGCCATGCTGGGCGTGGGAGCGATGAATGTGTTTAAAGCCATAGGCGGTTTTATCAACGACTACTTTATTACGCCGCTTGAAAACGCCTGGAACACTCTGAAAAAGATTATTGATAACTTGCCCTCTCTGGACGGCGTTAAAGACTTTCTTGGCGGCCGATATGAGCAGTTCTTTACACCTATCACGCCGCAGCTGGCAGGTGCCGGAGCTGGCGGCAGTAAGACGCTTGAAATCGGCAAGATTGATATTCACACCCAAGCAACCAACGCAGACGGCATAGCCGCCGACATTGGTAAAGGCATTAATAAAAACAGCGGTCTGTACTGGGGTACTGCCACCGGGACAAGGGGGAACGACTAATGACAGTTAAGATACTTGACTTTCTAAAAAACGAATGGTCAAACTGGCTGCTTGCGGATACCCGCGGTACTACCTTAACTGACTTTTCATCCTTTCTTGGCTGGCGGCTTAAAGGCGACAGCAATGTTACCTATGACCCCGTAGAAAAAGGCTATTTTGTCGCTTACAACAAAACAATAATGCCCTTTGAAGGCACGGTTACGCTGGCCAAGTCCAGCAAAAGCCCTGCCGACTTGCAGAAGGTGCTTGACACGCTGGAAGCGTTGCGGACCAGCACAGAGACGTTTTCAATCGTCACGCCGCTGCGCGAATACAAAAACCTGAACTTGTTGAGTTATGAGTATAAATTTGAAGAAAACGGCGCTACAAGCCAGCTTATCGTAGACCTTGCTTTAATTGAAGTCCGCGAGGTTGAAAGCAGCTACTCTGATGTTGTGGTAAGCTCCGGGGGCGGTGCGATTACTACCAGCGATGCCGAAAATCCTAGTGACACGTCAACGCAGAACACGGGCAGCAAGAACACCGAAGACGGTAACGACGAGCTGACAAGTACGCTTTATGACATTGGGGCTATTGTAAAATCATGGTAAGGCGGTGGAGATATGGCGCTTAATGCTAATCCCGATAACAGCAGATACAAGGTTATTCCGCTTTCTGCTATACCCGACCAGAAATTCAGCGTTACTCTTGGCGGTCAGATATGTCAGATAAGGCTGTACTGGCGTTATGGGTGGCTGTTTGCCGATATTGATGTTGGTACTGATATAGTCTGCCGTGGCGCTATATGTATGAGTAGCCAGTGGATTATACAACAGCCAAAAGTAAATTTCAGCGGCAATCTGATGTTTGTCGACACAGACGGCCATAACAGCCAAATTGAGCTGGAAAAGATAGGTACACGCTACAAGCTGGTTTACATTCCAGAAAGTGAGATTGCATAAATGGGCAGCTTTACGCAAAAATCAATTAGGACAACAATCACGCTTCGACAGGGGACGTTTGCGGGCGGTAACAACACTATCACCATTGAGGGACTGGCCACCGGGGCGACGATTGTTAAACCGGGCGGCGACGACAAAACGACGCTTGATTTATGGATAGCAGGGCTGCCGCCGGACATTATGGCCAGTGCCACTACTTTAGGCTTTATGCCACAGCAGTCACAGAAGAATTTAATTCTTGTCGAAGTCGGCCCCAATGGCGGGAATATGGTTAAATGCTTTGAGGGCGAGTTTACACTTGCATGGGCGGACTACACAGGCACACCTGATGTTAAGTTTCGCGTCAGCGCGGCCAGCGGGATTTATGCCGCCCTGCTGCCTTCTAAACCGACAGGAATAAAGGGCCGGGCGGACGTTACATCACTGTTCCAGCAGTTCGCCACAGAAGCAGAGTACGTTTATCAAAATCAGGGCGTATCTGGCCAGATATCGAATACCACGATAAACGGCAGCCCGATTCAGAAGATATACAAGCTGGCCAGAATGATTGACTGCGAGGTATTCATTGAAAACGGCACAGTTACGACTATTCCAAGCGGGGCGAACAAGACGGGCAACGCCGTTGTCATCTCTGCCGAAACTGGCGGCCGCGGCTACCCGTCTTTTACGCAGGACGGCTTAGAGTGGTCGTCTATCTTTGATAACAACATCGACATCGGCGGCCTGATAGACGTGCGCAGCGAGGTGCCCAAAGCGTCGGGAATTTGGAAGGTAACGAAGGTTACGCACAACCTCGAAGCTTATACCAGCGCTGCAGCGGCATGGAACAGCACTTTTTCAGCCGTATTCGTTCAGAACAATCAGTATAGCTAGAGAGGTGAGGAGACATGCCAACTACGCCAGTTAAGCAGCAGCGTAACCCGACCGCTGTACAATCGACCCGGACGCCGTATTCCGGGAATTCGGAATATAACCAGCTGGATTACTTTATTCGGTCGTTTATGGGCGGCAACCTTTACACGGCACTCCCGGTTATTGTAAAGGCCGTTGAGGCGGGCGGAATTGCCCCCACAGGGCGAGTTGACGTCTTGCCCTTAACTTGTTCTATGGACGCGGAAAACAACGTCATACAGCCAGCGCAGATGTACAGCCTGCCGTATCTGCGCATTCAGGGCGGCGCGGCGGCAGTGATTTGCGACCCGGTTGTTGGAGATATCGGCCTCGCAGTATTCGCCAAGCAGGATGTTTCTAACGTCGATGTAGGTATCACCGAGCCGGTGCAGCCGGGTACATTCCGGATGTTTGATATCTCTGATGGCTTTTACGTTGGCGGCTTCCTGAACAAAACGCCAAGCTGTTATATTCAAGTCCTTCCGGACGGCAATATCAACATTACAGGACCGTCACAAGTCACTGTGAGCACGGCTAACACCCTGATAGATAGTAATACTACCATTACGGGCAACTTGACCGTACAGGGCAATATCAAGGCACAGCAGCGTCTTGATGTAACAACGGGCGCTTCTATTGGCGGCATTGAATTTGGTACGCACAGGCACACTGGCGTAGATACAGGTTCGGGAACCTCTGGCGGCCCTGTTTAAGCTGTGTGCATAATTTGCTGGTAAAAGTCCAGGAAATTATGCATAAATACCTCAAAATTATCTATGTAGATGAAATGGTAAAAATGGCCTATTTTGACATCTCGAAAATTGAAAATGTCAAAATAGGCCATTTTTGGTATAATAGGTGCATGAGGGACATATTTTTTATAACAGCTGCGGCTATAACGTCGAGATTGAAAAGCTGCCTATAACGGCCAACATAGCCTAGAGAGGGGAGAAACCATGTTTAATCGTCGATTGCTTGTCAGCACATCCCGGGGGGGTAGCGACCCTGTTCCGGAGCTACCCGACCAAGATACATTGCTTTTATCCGGCTTCGGCCCGGGAACGGTAACTATTAAGATTCCAGAGGGATGTAACGTTGTAAAAGTTTTTTACGATGTTTCCCACGAACATGAAGGATTTGTACAAATTGACGTCCGTTCGGTTAAAACTGGCGTTTGGTGGCTGGAAGCATACGGATACGAAGGGATTGGCGGCGATATTTATATCGGCGTAACAAGTGGGGCAGAATACACCCTGTCAGTTATGACGAACAGCGAAACAGGCACGGAAAGCGGTTATATCAGTATTTACTACTCAAAGTCCATAAATACTAAAACTCCAAACAAAACGGACTACATTAAATAAAAGGGGTGCATAATGTGTTCACTAGACGTCTATTAATAGATTCGGGGGGGACAGCGCCCCGCCGCTGCCTGATGTAGATACTAACTTATGGAGTACCACGGAAGCTGACGAGGGCGGATTTTATGACACGTTTGATGTTGTTATTCCCGCTGGCGTGAATGTAGTTTATGTGGGTGGCGGAATAAACGGCAGCATAGTCGGCGAGCCTTGCTATTGCAGCATGTATTCAAACTTTAGCGGTAAAACATGGTTTAGCGCTTCGGGAGAAGACAGCGCAGGCGCTACGAATTATATCGGTGTCACGCCGCTGAAAACTTATCGTATCACGGTCGATTATGGCAGTGAAATAGACGGAACAGGCGGCAGTGCGTTTATAAGATATTCGCAGCGTATAAATGCCGTAAAGCCGAACCTTACTGACTACTAATGAAAGGAGCAGCGAAACCATGTTTAACAGACGTCTATTAGTAGATTCGGGGGGGACACGTCTGGCAACGGGACTTATAGTCTATTAGTCGGAAGCTTTGGAGATGCTAACGGAACTTTATGGCGCGGTTATTTTACGACTAATAGCACGAAGGGCGCTATTACCCCTAGCAATTATGCTGGCTATCCTATAAAGTCTTGCTATATCCAACTAATGACGGACGAGCAGGTAGGAGTTATATTAATAAATAATGTATTTATAGTGGAGCTGGAAGGCGATTCAAGGAACGATATAACGTCTTTGGTTTTAAAAATTAATGGTATTGATTATACCTTGGGTATAAATGGTTATAGTTATGGCAACACTCAATACTACATTTTGTTGAGCGATAACGGAGCACTGTTTTATTACTTGGACGCTAATATAAACAAGAGTGTAGATATAGAAATAACGTCGCCATAACACTGACGAAAGGAGTAACGAAACCATGTTTAACAGACGTCTCTTGTTCAACGGAGCCGGGGGGGGAAGTGGCCCGGCAAGTTTGGTGATAACCGTTATCGACTATGATACAAAGCAGCCTGTAGCAAACGCTATGGTAAGCTTGTACGACGAATTCAACGCCTTTATAGCGAACCTCGGTTTTACAGACAATTCGGGGGTAATAATGTTTGCAGATTTTACGCTGTCGCCCGGCGGCTACTGGTTTCAAGCCGGCGCTACAGGCTATATGATAAACAGAGTTTCGTATACGGTTTTGAGTGAAGCGCCTATTAATGACGAGATAGAAATCGCGATTCAGAAACCGTTGATACCCCTCGACGAATAAAACCAAATACAGGGCAACACCCTGTATTTTTTTTGAAATATTTCAAGAAAACTGTTGACAATATACAGAGGGGGGTATATAATATAGTCAAGAGGTAAGGGAAACACCTCAAAGAAAGGGAGTGAATACATGGTAACAGGCAGCGAGAAACAAATGAAATGGTACGAAGAAATTTTAAAGGAAGCCTATGACTATCTGGACGCAAGATATAACCATAAAATAGCAGACGAGGTAGAAAAACAGGCAGTAAGTTTAGTAAGGGCCGAGATGGAAAAGGCACTGAAAAATATAACCGAAGCCAGCCAGCTGATTGACAACCGCAGATTGTTTTCACCCGAACAGCTTAACCGCAATATTTGCATGGTAAGAGAGTATTTAAGAAATCAGAAGTAATTAAAGGGAGTAAATATAAAGGAGTTGGAAAAATGAGAACAACCTATAAAGAATACGGCTGTACTGCCAGTATCACGGACAAACAGGACGGAACAGCGCGCCTTATAGTGCGCAACCAATACGGCCAAAAAGTGAAAGACAGTATCCATAAAAACCGTGCCTGCGCTTTGGCAGCATGGCGTAGAATGTGCGATTAAGGAAGGTGCAGAAATGAAGAAAAAATTATTAGACTACATCCCGAAAAAATATAAAAATGCCGTGCGGGAATTCTATAAAGATTCGTGTGGCTATTGGTTGATTCTTAATGATGGCTATATCCTAGAAGATTACTATGGGGCGCATGTTATCCATGAGGATACTATAAACGGCACTTTAGCCGTCCTGCGTCAATGTGTTACAAAGGAGTGCTGCGATGCTAAAATTTAAAAAGGGCGGTTATGCCCGTCACGATAGCGGCACGGTTTACAAAGTGAAAGACATTTTCCCTAACAAATATAACCCGCAGGTATTGTTGGTAAGCCTTGTAACCAGGAAGCGAACTTATACGCGGGTAATTCAAACCGACAAACTGGGCAACGAGTTTGCCCAATATGGGACAGGCTACGACATGGACAGGAGTTTTTCTTCTATCATTGTTCCGATGAATTAATGTACAGCAGGGCAGAAGCCCTGCTCCTGTTATTACTCAAACTGGTTGTTTCCGTTTTGGAAATGGCCAGAGATAAAAGGAAAGAGGAAAGAATGTTGAAACTTATGACCCGGAAGGAGATTAAGCATGGACAAATTGCAGGAATTAGCAGCACTGGTTTTTATAACACCGCTGTACGTCATAGCCACGGTAGCCATAGGGGCGCTGTATGTCATGGCGGCCGTCAAGGCCTTCCAGTTTATTAAGAAGAAGCTGGGAAAGTCAGAAGACGAAGACGCACGGGAATATAACCAGCGTCGGCAGAATTTATACATCTACATCCCGAAACGGGGATATATTAGAGACCTTAACCATGATTGCACTGAACTACTATATACAGACAAAGAACACGAAGCTAAAGTTTTTATGTACATTGACGGTATTCGTGGAGTTTTAAGTTACATGAAGCTTGTTAAAAACGCAGGTGTAACGCTGCCAGATTATTACATCGTTACTAATGGAGTTAAAGAACAAGTTGCGAAAATTCATTTTTGAGTTTTAAGCCGCCAAACTTTTTGACAAAGGCAAACTATAGCAAACCTGTAATAAAACCCGTCAGCGGTCAACGCAGAAGCTATGAGGAGGTAAAAATGATACCGGTTTCGTTTTTATTGGTGCTGGTCAGTTAGATATTTTTAACAACGGTTATAGTCCGTTATGACCATATGGAAAAATACGAAGCACAGTTACTAATCTTTGCGGCGCAATGCTGCTTTATCTGGTATCAGATAGCAGTGTTTGAATCAGCCAGCCGGAAAAAGTAACCCCGCTGCGTGTGGTATAATTAACTAAACCAACACGCAAAGGAGCTGATACTATGAAAGAGTTTTTTAACCTTCTGAAAGCTAACGGTATGATTATGAATTTAGTGTTCTTCATGGCCGTGGCTTTTATGCTGGGTGCCGCTGCTGGCGTTGCAACTGCAAAATGACAAAACAAAAAGACTGCCAACGTTCGGCAGTCTTTTTGTTTTAGGGTCAGGATGGAATAAATATATTGAAAAAGGTGTAGGTAGAAGAGAGCTTATGCTCATATATATTATACCTCTTCATCAGAAAAATGGCAACAAAAAAGCAGCCTTCCGGCCGCCTCTTTGTTTTCTAAATCGCGTCACTGATTTAAGAAAGGTGATGTATTTTGATTGCAGTCTCATTATACCAAATGTGTGATATAATGTAAACAATAAAAACAGAAAAGCGCCTGACTAATCAGGCGCCTTCCAGCTGTGGCAAGCCACAAAACAAACACAGTTCTTTTCGCCCCGTGTCGTCGAGATAAGAAGTTTTGTTGTACCGTGATTATTATAGCAGACTTAAAACCAGAAATCAATGAACCCGTGAAAAATTTTCACGACTTGGGAGCGGTGCCGCCAGTGCGGGCGCCGCCAATATCGAAGAAAGAGAGGTTTTGACAATGGCACAACTAGGACTTTATGGCGGGACAGTCACCGCCGGAGCCACAGACGGCGCCCTGCTATCAACGACGAACCCGCTAAAGTACGCAGAGGAAAAGGGCGCACTTGGCGACCCGGTAGCGTATGCCCTGCGTTGCCCAAACGGAGAGCACGCCTACGAAATAGCTATCAGCGTGGCCGGTACGAATCCGGACTGGGTGAAGCTGTCGCCTGATAACATAGTATGGCGCGACGCTATCAACATTCCGCAGGTAGGAGACATCAACACACTTTTCTATGTAAAAATCAACATACCAGACGGCGCGGAATACAACCAGACTGTGCTTAACACGCTGCTTATTAAATACCTCGAAACAACTACAACGATTTAGGGAGAGTGCAGAAATGGAGAAACTATATCATCTGGCTAAGAGGTTCAAGGCGTATCAGTTTGACGGGGATTTGAAAAACTCCGATGGGTACTACTGCCCCGAATGGGTGCAGCAGGCGTTTGAACGTGACGAGCTGTTTTTCATCGGTCCAGAGCTTTACCTTGACCACTTCGAGAACTGCGGCCTAGAGCTGGAAAGAACGCATATCAGAGTTGGCGACTATATCACGCTGGATACGGAAAACATGAGAATTGACACATTCAGTCCGGCGCAGTTTAATCGTTTTTTTGAGGCGGTGAATATCAATGATTAAACCGGAGCTGCTGGAGTATATCGACGAGCTTAAAGCGTATATCACAGCTGACGGCGGCATTGATGTATTCGAGCTGAAAGAAACGTTTTATCACGATAACCCGGAAAAGGCGGGGAAAAAGTTAAAGCTCGACCATTACTATATTAAAACCAAAAACGGCCGAGAATACTATATCACCAATCCGCCGGAAGACTTTATCAATTTTTGCAAAAACAGCTAGGCGGTGATGGTATGAACGATGAAAAGACGCTTGAGTTTACATTCGAGCAGCTGGCCCCGGCCGTGTTGGGTCCCTTCCGCTTCGAGGGCATTCAAAGCTCAATCGACAACGAAAACACGTACACGCTTGAAATTGAAGTATTGGAACCGCCAAGACCGGAGCCAGTCCCGCCAGTAGTAACAGAACCTATCATTGTCAGCGGTAAGTATGAGGAAGTGCTCAACCCTTACGCGAACACCGACCCTATCGCTTATACGCTGTATCTTAATAACGCATGGGATGTAGCTGTCGACGCCGCCGGGAATATCGCCACTACATCGGGCGACTATGCAGTCGCACAGAACGCAGCCAACGCCTGCCGCCTGTTCTACGAAGACGCGCCGCTAGATATGACGCGCGGCATTCCGTACTTTGACATCACGCTTGGCAAAAAGTCTTCTGTATCAGCGTCGGTACTTAGAAGCCGGATAAAAGATATTGTCAGCGAAATATACGGCGTGACGGATGTAGAAGTTGCCATAGACTATGACAACGAGGGTCGCATAGATGGCGGTGAAGTGCAGATAACGACGCTTAACAGTAAGAATGTCACTATACAGATTTAACAGAAAGGAGCTGCGATAAATGGCAATAACATTTAACCCGGACACTGGCATTGTAGTAGAAGACACGGCAACTATTCGGGCGCGGCTGGTTGAGCAATGGCAGAAAGCCTTTGCCGTTGACCCGACAAAACCTCTGCTTAACACCGAAACCGAAACCCCGGCCGGGCAGCTTATCGACGGTCAGGCAATCCTGATAAATCAGAAAGACAGCGCGCTGCTCACGCTGGCCAACCAGCTAAACCCAAAAACGGCGGCAGGCGTTTTTCAGGACGCACTGGCAAACATTTACTTTCTGACACGGCACGTCGCCCAACCGACTTACGTCACAGGGAACATCAAGGGTGCGTATGGTACTATAATACCCTATGGCGCGCTGGTGCAGGACGTGAACGGGTACACGTTTCTAAACACCACAGTCACTACGATTGATGAAAACGGCACAGCTACGGCGGTTTTCCGCTGCACACAGTATGGACCTATCGAAGTAGGCCCGAACACGCTTACAAAAATCATCACTGCGGTACCGGGCTGGGACAGTGTAACAAACGACGCTTCTGGCGTTACCGGCAGAAACAACGAGACGCAGGCCGAATTTGAGCAGCGGCGGGCTGAAAGCGTATCGAAAAACGCGCATGGCACAGCGGCGGCAGTACAAGGAGCGGTTAGCGACCTTGACGGCGTTGTTGCCTGTGAGGTAGTCGAAAACCGGGGCGATAACTTCATCACCAAAATGGGAGTATCTTTATCGCCGCATAGCCTGTATATTAGCGTATATGGCGGCGAGCCGGAAGACATCGGCAACGCTATACATCAAAAGATAGACGGCGGCTGCGGAACGAACGGCAACACTAAAGTCGATGTTATCGACCCAACGACGCAGGCCGAGAATACGTACTACTACCAGATACCCGAAACTATCAACATGGGTATATACGTTACTATCAGGAAAACGTTATCCCTGCCTACAGATTATGAAAGCTTGATAAAAAAGGCCGTGCTGGCCAACTTCAACGGCGAGACTATCGACTATAGCCGCGTCAAGATGGCACAAGTTTTGTACGCCAGCCGCTTTTATAAAAGCGTAATCCAGACGGGTGTAAATGATTTTGTGGGAGTGGAGCTTCAATATCCTGTCGGCGGCAGCCGTGAAGATAGTATTGAAATCCCTGCGGATGAAATCCCGGTTTTGTCCGAGGATAACATAACCGTCGTTGCGCTGCTGGACGCTTAGGGGGTCAGAACATGGATTTTCGAGGCAATGAAGACGTAAGGGCCTGCGATAACATACGCGAGGAAAAGCAGCCGTATCTGCTTTCGCAGTATTCTGCAAGTCCTACCATTTACCAGATACTAGCCGACTTCCGGGAAAACATTGACCCCACGCCGGATATCTGGACCTTTTACGACAACGTATTTAACATTGCGACGGCGCAGGGCGTAGGGCTGGACATATGGGGCGCTATCATAGGCATGGACCGTACTATATATGACCAGTCAACCAGCACAAAGATAACACTTGATGATGAAGGATATAGGAAGCTGCTTTATTATAAAGCACTGGCGAACATCACAGACGCCAGCTTGTATACACTGAATTACATGATAAATCAGCTGTTTCCTGACTACAGTGTTACGGTTTTAAATGTCCTCGTCGAAAAGCAAACCGAAGATGGGATGTATTACAATTCGTACCCAATGCACGTCAGATTTCTTTTCAAGTCGTATCTGTCAGATGAAGACCTAGCTATATTCAAAGTTGGTGGCCCGCTGTGCGTAGGTGCTGGCGTCGGCTGGGATTTGGTAATGATAGATACATCGAACGTATTCGGCTTTGACGGCAGCGGATTACAGCCATTCAACTGTGGCGTATTTATGCCTGACGGCGGAATATTCGTTCCGGACGATGAAGAAACCATATCAGATTGAATGTTTCACGTGAAACATTAGATTGCGTCACTAGATTTTAAAAAGGGGCACAGACGGCGCGACGTGGCAAACCCTGCTCGAATTCATCGGGTCGCTGACGATGGACGAAGTGCAGGACGCTATAGACACGTCAATAGGAGAGATACCCAAACCGAAGCCGGTCAGCATGGGAGCTTATTCAACTGTAGGCAGCAGCGGCGTGGCCGCTACAGATGGCTTTATAACTTCAAAAAGTTATGATAACACATCTATAACGGCGTACGTCAACGGCCTACAAGTCATGCATACGGCAGGCCGTAGTAAATACGGCCAAGGTGCTTGTTCTATTTCTTTTCCAGTCCCTAAAGGGGCGTCATGGAGCGTTAGCGGTGCTAGTTTTGTAAGATGGTTGCCACTTTCTGAATAAAAAGGGGCGATACTATGAGCGTCAACGAACCGCTGTATAACTTTGCGCGGGCATTCGCAGACCGCGGTTCAAACACTGTAACTGTCAAGGCTAACGGAAATGTAATAGGTACTCTTAGTATGTCATGGAGCACTACAAAGGCAGGTTCAAAGGGCCACTATTGGGGAAACACAAAATCTAGTGCAGCAGCTAATACGTGGGCTTATAGTATCGAACAAGGTGCCACGATAGAGCTTACCAGCAGCGGCGGGACAAAGTTTAGCAGCTGCGCCCTACAGGTAACGCTTGGAAACTAAATCAATCAGAAAGGATGTTAGATACATGGAACATTACTCTAATGTTGTCAAGGCTATGATAGCGCGCAGCAATGCACGGGCGGCAGACATTGCCGACAAAATACAGGCCCGCGCTTATTATCAGTTTCAATACGTTCCGCCAGCAGGACCACTGCCCGGCTGGTCAATGGAGCAGCAGACAGAGGACGCTATAAATGAGATAGGCAACATCGCCTATTCGTCAGATGAAATAGCGCGTGAAGCGCGAGAGATTGCGCAGCAGGCTTACAACGCAGCGCAGGCAGCTATAGAAATGGCCACTAATGCCATAACAGCTGCGCAGAACGCACAGCAAACAGCGGATACTGCGCTTAATACTGCGAATACGGCAGTAAGCAAAGCGGACAACGCACAGGCCAGCGCAGACGCTGCACAGAAGGCGGCCGACGCAGCGCAGAAATCAGCGAACGACGCTCAAACGTCTGCTGACAATGCGCAGTCTACAGCTAATACTGCCATTGAAAACGCTTCACAGGCACTATCAGCGGCTAACGAGGCTAAAGCTTCTGCCGACCAGTCTAACCAGCGATTAGACGTCTTGGAGCCTATAGTTGATACACTGCGCTGGTATGAAAACGTTACAGATAACATCGACTTCAATACACATGTAGAGCTGGAAAGGGCATTCCTTCAAGGCACGGCCAACACGAACGGCCCTATTCCCGGTCCCGGCTGGCTGGATGTTGACGACGACTATAATGAAACCTATATCCGGCAGAAGTTTATCGCACAGGTTGACGGCGCATGTTATGTTCGCTTCGGCACCATTGTACCCGACAGTAGCCCTATCGAGGTGAGCAGCTGGACAGGTTGGGTAAAGTATGCGCTGGCCAGCGAATTGACTTCCGCAGTCGAAACAATCAATACCAGTATCACATCAATCAACGGAGAAATTACCACTATTAAGGGTGACATAACCAGCATTGAAAGCGATATCACAGAACTGCAAGGAAGCCTTGGCAGCGCCGAGGGCGATATTGCGGCCGTAACTAATGCGCTGGACGCGCACAAGGCCGACTTCAATAACCCGCACAAAGTAACCGCGAAACAACTCGGATTAACAGCGGTATATCAATATAAAGGCAGTGTTGCGACTTACGCAGATTTACCGACTACAGGGCAGAAAGTAGGCGACGTGTGGAACGTTGAAACGGCAGACCCCGACCACGGTATTAAAGCTGGGGACAATGTAGCATGGGACGGCGCACAATGGGATATTCTCGGCGGTAACCATGACTTAAGCGGGTACGCTCAATTAAATTCAGCCAATACCTTTACAGCTTTAAATACTTTCGCAGCAAACATTATAGTATCAAACGGCACAGAGGCAGGCAGCAGTGGTAATATAAAATTTGGTATTCCTCCAACAAATGAAACAGTACAAGCAAGAATTAGCACGGATAGATTAGGTGGATTATTTTATAATACTAGTACCAATCAGCCGCACATATTCAGAATCGGTAATAACATTGATAGTTTCGCAATAAGAGATGACGGAACAACAATGTGGTTTTCTAATAATAATAATATCTTTGCAACTGTTATTGACGCTTCAGGCGTTGCTAAATGGCTGGGCAATGCAAACACAGCGACGAAGCTTGCCACAGCCCGCACTATTAACGGTGTACCGTTCGACGGGACGCAGAACATCACGATAGAAGCTGGACAAGGTACATTCTTGCCCCTGACAGGTGGAACGGTTACAGGACCGATTTACTTACCGTCTGCTACTCCTACTACCGACACGCAGGCGGTAACCAAAAAGTATGTTGATGATAGCGTGGCCGGGGCTGGTGGCGGTGATGTTACCGCCAGAGGGGATAACTACTTTACAGGAAAGAACACATTTAACAAACCTATAACAGTGAGGGACGGCGAACTTGCTGGCATTGGTGGAACTATCACATTAGGCACGAAGCCTAATAGCGCAACAACGCAAGCAAAGATAAATTCTGCTGCCACCGGAGCAATGTATTATACAGCTACAGAAGGACTGGCACACTTTTTCAATGTTGGCACAGCAGAAGTTGCCACAATAGGCGGCACTGCAACGACGGCTACACTTGACTTTTTAGCTAATAGTATTCTAAAGTATAGCACTTCAAGTGGTTTAAGAGTAGGTGGCGGCGGTACAAGCCAAATCATAGGTTTTTACCCCGAGGCAGCCGATAACACGGCAGGTATGCGGCTTTCAAATCAAGCAGAAGCCATTAGCACTGACTACAGTATATTTTCTTTACAGAATAATTCTGCTATTAGCTATACGAAAAATGCAGCCTTGCAAGTTGGAAACTTTAAGATATTAGAAGTTGACAGAAATAACAATAATGTAACTATAAAGGCAGACAGTAATGGGCAGATACTATTCACGCCGAACAACCTAGCCAGCAACACAAGCAGCATTGATAGCAATGGTAACTTTTATATATCACAGGGCTTAACGGTTGGCTCAACGTTAAATACTGGCACGTCTAACGGCGTTATTCGAGCTGGGAACAATGAAAGCTGCCTTTACTTTACAGGTACTGCGGAAAATACTTACTACGCAACGCCGAATACTGGTAATACTATCAGTTATCAATCAGCGGCTAACATCTATTTGATTAACGCCGCAATAAATAACGCAACAAGTCTTACGATGGATTTTTCGGGGATGAACTTCAAGGCCACTGTAGGCAGCACGCCATACATGTGTAAAACTTTGACTTTCTGGATTCCAACTGGCGCAACTGCACCTACTGTTACATGGAAGTTCCCGAGCGGTGCAACGGTTTACTACCCGAAGGGCGTAGCTCCGGCATTGACGGGGAATGCCAACAACATCATTAACGTGGTCGCTATCGTTGATGATACGGATAGCTTTTTTATCCAAGTCTGTGACGTGGTAGCGTTGCCATATAGCGGCTAAAAGGAGAGTGAGAATATGAAGTACACAAGAACAGTATACGTTTATAAGGGAGAGCAGTATAAAACTATCACCGAGATACGCCGTTTGCCGGACTTGATGAATACCTCTATCCCGAATAACCCGACGGATGAACAACTTGCAGCGCTGGGCGTAACGCGCGAGGAAGTAATGGTGTCACTGGCAGAAGCGAAAAGTATCAAGCTTAACGAGCTGTACGGGATTTATGAGCTCCTGCGTGATAAGCCAACGAAGTACAAGCAGGGCGACAGGACATTTTACTTCGACCGCACGGCCGCGGATATTAACAAATTCAATTCGGCCTATAGCGTAGCTCAAATAAAAGGAGAGCAGGGCTTTGGGGTCAAGGACGAAGAAGGTAACAGTGTATGGGTGATGTTGTCGAAGTCCGACTTTGAAAGCGTACTGCTTATTAGCAGCAACGAGCAGACGGAAGCATATAACACCTTCTATGCGCTGCGTAACAAGGTGGAAACGGCCGAAACGGTCAAAGACGTTATAGCGATTGTTTGGCCAAACATCTGGCCAGAAAGCAAATAAAGAAAAGGCCCCGAATTTCGGGGCTTTTTTTTATGTAAAGGCGAAATAAAAGTGTTGACAATATACAGAGGGGGGGTATATAATATAGGCATAGAACATAGAAAGGAGTGATTACGTGCAAGTAAAAAGCGATATAATTCAGGACGTTATAAACCGAGCTAAAACAGCAGTTAGAAACTTCGGGGAGAACGCACAAGTTGAGCTTCCGGCCGAACTGGTCAAAAACATCTGCCAGAACTTGAACGCCGAACGGTATCGACTGGCCAAGCTCAACAAGAAGTATTCAGCTTTAAAACAGCAAGTAAAAAGCGAGGTGAAAAAATGATAGGCAAGTATATCAATCAATTTATGGCCGACAACGAGTTGTTAGTCAACGAAGAATTTTTCATAAAAAACATGGATGGAAATAGGGTACTAATCGGCTGTGCTGACCGTTACAAGATAGAAGACATTGACGGCGGAATATTAACAGCCGTCGTAATGAACGAAAAAGATAAACCGCCTGCTATGCTTTTAGAATCTGCGCTTATCGACCTGTTAAGGGAAAACTACTTCATTGAAAAAAAGCCTTTTTATCCAGCTGTCGGAGAACGTTATTACTTCGTCAGCCCAACCGGTCGGATAGAAGAAAAAATTTTTAGTGGAACGGCGGAAGGCTTTTTGTTGTGCAAATACATCGGCGTTTACAAAACCGAACAAGCAGCGATTAAAAATGTTTCGCGTTGTCTGAAATTTTGGGAAGAAGTAAGAAGAAAATGAAGATTGAAGATATAAAACTTGAAACGTGTCCTTTCTGCGACGGTGAAGGGGAGATAATTCACAGCAAGCCGGATGAAGGTTACATCTATTCAGAAAGCGTGTACGCTTTTGTAAAGTGCAAAAAATGCAACGCATGTGGACCTATTACAGATGTTGATTATAACCATGCTACAAGCGGAATTCCGGGGCGACTGAAAGCAATCGCCAAAGCTATTGAGCTGGCCGTAAAGGGCTGGAATCGTAGAGATGGGAGTAAGGCGAATGGGTAAAGTATATACGTGTTTAACTCACCGGTGGATTGAACAGTTGATTAGAACCATTAACGAAACATATGACCTTAACAGATGGCGTATCGTAAATGTTTTTCACGATGGCCGTGACTATGTTGCCGTTCTCGAACGGGATAAATAAGGGGGAGATATAACGATGTCACCAGATGAAAGAATCAAGGAGCTAAAGAAGCAGGGCTATATCTCCGGCGTGATGGCCGGGAAAAGGATTTGGGAGCGTATGCAAGTTATTCCGGACTTATGCGCCTATAACTGGCACAAGCTTTATCAACACTTGATGGACAACGCTAAAAACTATGTGTTAGCCGAGCCAGTAGACGTATATGGTACTTTACGCTGGTACTACAATGAAAACGACCTGTTAAACTGGATTGCTACCAACCTTAATAACGGTTACTGGTTGAAACGTCATTTCTTAAAGAAAGAGACCGAGAAATGCTAAAAACGGGCGATATCATATATAAAGTTACATTAGAAGGGTATGACATCCCTTGTGTAGTGGTCAAAAAATATAAAGTTGGACAACACCTATCAAAAATAGATGGGACAGAGAGCGGCGGATATTTACTAAAACGTGCAGTTCGTGCGGACCAATATTTATATTTAGGCGACTATATAGAAGATTGTGAACAAACGTTTGTAAATTTGGGGTTGCTACCTTACAGCGACGAATATATTTATGTATTTGACAAAAAAGACATTCCAGAGGCGCGCAAACAGATTTTAAAAAAAAAGATAGCAAGGCTACAGTCAGAACTTAACTATTTTAAAAGACGTTTAAACGAGGAGAACAACAATGACGAAAAAGTTTGAAGTCGGCAGCTACGCCATAAATAACAAGGGAATAGGCATAGCTGGCCCGCAAAGCACAATTTATAAAGTAGTGAGCATAGAGAACGTAACTTCCGGAGTTGCATATGTTATTTTGCAGAAAAAACTGTCTAATGGTAAAAAAATTAATTTGTGGCGTGAAATACGTTTTAACAACCTGAAAGACGAAGAATTCTGCTGCTATGGACGCAGAGGAAAGAAAAAGCGTCTTGGATATGGATATATAGCCCCCTATGACAAGGAGAGTGTATAAGATGAAAAAAGTTACAGCAGAAATTATTGAAAAATGCAGGCTTTTTGTTGCCGTAAAGGTCAGAGACGACGCTACGAATGAAGATATTGAGAAAGCAATAAATGTAGCTTATTTAGATGATGATTGTGAAGTCCTTGAACAACGTCTTCATGAAATTACTAATATAAAGGTGGAAGAAAAATGATTGACTATGAAAAACTGTTAGACGCTTTGCAAACTATTCAGAATGAATGTGCTAAATACAAATGCTGTACAGATTGCCCATTCTTCGTTCAGAGTGAAGATATCAACTGCGGCATTCTCTCTAGGAATCCTGTCAACTGGAAGTTGAATAAAGTCCACGTTATAAGGTTGATTAATCAATGAAGACTATCTGAAAGGATGATGAAAAATGGAAATCAAAATCAAGTTATTACCGGGCGGGAAAATGCCGACCAAAGGAACAGCAGGAGCGGCAGCGTTTGACTGCTATGCAAGAGAAGATATTGATGTAGAGGATTTCCCCAGACTAATTGGGCTAGGCTTTGCGTTGGAGCTGCCCCCCGGTTATCACGCTAAAATATTTCCCCGTAGCAGCACGGGCTTAAAAACTAACCTTAGGCAGCCGAATAGTTGCGGGATTATTGATAGCGATTATAGAGGAGAAGTAAAAGCTATGTATGAAAGTAAATTAAATGCTTCGTATGAGGGTGGCTGTGGGTGCACAGTTCAACACATCAAAGCAGGCGACCGTATAGCACAAATGCTCATTGAGCGTAACGTAGATGTTGAATTCGTGGTAGTGGACGAGCTTTCAGAGACCGACAGGGGCGCTGGCGGCTTCGGCAGTACCGGGTTAAGGTAAGTATGACTAATTTGGACAAAATACGTACAATGCCCCCGGAAGAATTGGGGGCATTTTTATCAAACCTAGTAGCCATAGAGGATTGTTTTGAATGTCCTATACGCGACGTTTGTAACGAGCGTATGGTAAACCCCAACAACGAGGCATTTCATACATGTGAACTGTCGTTTTATCACTGGCTGCAACGGGAGTATAAGCCGGGATACTTTGAAAACCAATAGGAGAGTAGCGCCATGATTACCGCAGAAAGCAAAGCAAAGTTATTTGAAAAAACCTACGACGCCTATTTGCTAGCGCAATCCGTGACGCGCGTCTATGGCATTGAAAGCCCCCCCGGTAAAAGCGCAATGAAAAAGCTGCGCGCAGAGATGAAAGCCTGTAGCGATAGGGACCTGCTGGATGAATACTTAGACTATCAGAACCGGGAGAATAAGCGGATAGAATCTATCTGGGGAGAGTGGTAAGCTTGCGTAACTATGATTATAAAGAACAGATACAACGCCGGAAAGAGCTTCAAAAAATGGACTTTATATCTGGCGTACAGGCTGGGCGATTGATTAGGCACTTTCTTAATACGTTCGAGCCTGACATAACCGTGAATCGCTTTAGAAAGCGCTGTAAGGAGCTACAAAAAGACCTTCGAGAAGATGTGCCGCACAAGGTACTATATAGCAGCAGGGGTACACGGTATTACTGGTTACAGGAAAACGTGCTATCCTTTCTGCGTAACCGAATTAATGTAAAATCGATTGATAAGTGAAAATGACATAAATAAAACGCCTCGAATTCGAGGCGTTTTATTATTTCTTTATTTCTTCCGACCCAATGGCCGACCTATACCCGGTTGGCGGCAGTCATTACAGTATGTATACATTCGCTTCCCGTCCGGTCCTTGGCGGTGATTAGAAACAGACCAGCCAGAATCACGGGCAAAGGTTATCAGTTTTCCCATAGTCGTGAATTTTGTTTTCAATAATTTACCACAATTCTCGCAAACGCAACCAGCTATAAACACTTAAATCACTCCTTATTTGTTGGATAATTCTTTATTACGGCAAGACATGCAAAGTGCCTTACCTGTCTTTTCTACTGATATCCTGCGCACAGTTTGCGATATCTCGACGCCACAATTTAAGCACATATACGGACTAGGCGCGCTTCTGACATTTACAGCGCCAGAATTGCCATTAGAAGGCTGCGTAACCTGCCGCGCTTGTGATTGCCCTTGCTGGGACGGTTGAGCGCTCCTAGAAGCGCCCTGTGCGTTCTGTGTAGGTTTTTGAGTATATTGTACGGGTGCCTGCGCGGCTTCCGGGTGCTGCTGGAGATAAGACGCTTTTAAACTGGCCGGATAGAAGAAACGGCCGTAGCCGTTGGCGTCCAAAATAACCAGTTCTGTAATCTCTCTATCATCGTTATAGGCGATATGCCCAACGTGGAAGCTTACCCCAAAAGCGATTTTGATTTTTTTACCGTCTATAGACGCTTCGTTCTTGGCCAAGTTAAATGTGATATTCGGCGCTGTATAAAGTTCGCGACCAGAACCCCAATTTACAGCGGCCCTTTTAAAGCAGTCAGATGCACGGCCTTTTTCTGCCTGATAGTTGGACGCTACACCTACGTCTTCTCATAAGATGAGTGAATTGGAAGAAATTTGCGATAGAGTAACTGTTATGCGAGATGGAGAATATGTAGGTACTGAAGTTGTAAAAAACACTACAAAAGATGCATTAATTGCAATGATGGTTGGAAGAGAATTGACTAATTACTATACAAGAGATTTTGAAGAACATGAAGAAGTTATTATGCGATGCGAAGGAATCTCAGATGGTGAGCTGGCAGAAAACGTAAGTTTTGAACTTAGAAAAGGTGAAATATTAGGCTTTGCCGGATTGGTTGGAGCTGGAAGAAGTGAAGTAATGAAAAGTATATTTGGGCTTATGCCAAAAAGTACAGGAGATATATATCTGGAGGGTAAAAAAGTTACTATTAATTCACCAATTGATGCTATGAAAAATGGCATTGCACTTGTTCCGGAAAATCGTAAACTCGAAGGTTTATATTTGGTACAAAGTGTCAGGTTTAATTCAACGATAGAAGTTTTAAACGAGTTCATTAAAGGTATTTTTGTAGACAATTCTAAAGAAAGAGAAATTACACAAGAATATATTGATAAAATGGCAACCAAAACACCTTCACAGGAACAAGCTATAGGTAATCTGTCAGGAGGAAATCAACAAAAGGTATTAATTGGTCGTTGGCTTGCAACACATCCGAAAATTTTAATTCTTGATGAGCCTACAAGAGGTGTAGATGTAGGTGCAAAATCAGAAATATATGCAATTATGAATAAATTGGCAAAACAGGGAATGTCAATTATTATGATATCTTCTGAGTTACCAGAAATTTTAGGAATGAGTGATCGAATCTATATAATGGCACATGGAAAGATGAGAGGCTGTATTAGTCATAAAGAAGCAACGCAGGAAAGCGTTATGATGCTGGCAGCTGAATAGGATGGGCATAATAAAGGAGGAAAAAAACAAATGGAAGAAAAAACAAAAAAAACAACAGCGACAGCTGGAGTTGGAAATGCTGTTAAAATATACTTTAAAGAAAATCTTGGTATAATCGTAGCCTTCTTGGTATTATGTGTATTTTTATCAGTTTTTCCAAAAACAAGTGGATCATTTTTTACAAGACAGAATATATTTAATGTATTAAGACAGATTTCTACGAACCTGTTCCTGGCATGTGGTATGACAATGGTAATTATTCTTGGTGGAATCGATTTGTCTGTTGGATCAATCATTGCATTATCAGGTTGTATTTCGGCAGGATGTGTAGCAAGATATAATCTCCCATTACCGATAGCATTACTTATGGGACTTTTAGTTGGACTTTTAGTTGGTATGTTTAATGGTGCTGTAATCAGTAAAACTACAATTCCAGCATTTATCGTAACATTGGCTACAATGAATATAGCAAAAGGACTTGCATATGTATATACTGGCGGTTCGCCTGTACGAGTAGTAACAAAAGAATGGCAATTTTTAGGAGCTGGTTATGTTGGAATTTTTCCTACACCAGTTGTAATTTTAGTAATTGTTCTTATTATTACAGCAATCATTATGAATAAGACGAAAATGGAACGTCATATATATGCTGTCGGAAGAAATCAACAGGCTGCCGATTTTTCAGGAATTAAAGTAAAAAAAGTAAAATTTAAAGAAAAATTGAGAACTTCATTATCTTTATAAATTAGGATAATGGGGTTCTTTTTTGCCATGAAGGAGATAAAAATGTCACGATGTTTCACGTGAAACACTTGCGATGGAACATCGGTAGATTGATAACAGAGCAGAAATAGATAAGCTGTTGGAAAGCAATTGAAATAAATCAGGCGTCGCTGCCAGAAGAGAAGCAACGGCGCCTTTTTGTAGTTAATAGGAATGTTTC
>ENA-UPTB01000366-UPTB01000366.1-human-gut-metagenome-genome-assembly--contig:-NODE-366-length-49414-cov-11.917303_pt1 | contig 49414 bp, 89 predicted proteins | sample MGYA00250046_ERZ773369 | MGnify/ENA primary metagenome ERZ773369 (study PRJEB29103, sample SAMN06111938) | human gut metagenome | biome: human gut; feature: ankylosing spondylitis patient; material... | reverse complement strand
CGTCTGACCGACAAAATCGCTTGCAAACGTGATGGTGATGATTGAACCACCGCCAGAACTCGGAGCATTTACAGCGCCGAGCACATTGTCTTCTGTAAAACCTGCATACTGCCCTTTCTTGCCCTTTATTTTGTCCTGCTTGTTATCCCATGTTCCCGACTTTTCAATTACTTTACCGACCGCAGAATCAATCTGTGCGCCGGTATGTGAGGAATTGTAAGCCATGCCATCACTCCTTCATGCAAAGAAATTCGTTTCCGTCTGCATCCAGCATGGTTTCGTTGCTGTCAGACGGGATAAAGCCCCAGTTGTCGTTCCAACTGCCGTCCATACCCTGTGCGTAGAGTGAAATGCGGTAAGTGCCATCACCGGAAAGCAAGAAATCGTCATAGACCTCGAACTGTCGTTGTGTTGCGGCAGGGGTCTGAGAGAAGGACGCAATGAGCGTCCCTCTCCCTCTGCCCCATTCCTCGCCGGACTTTGTCGCGCGACATTCAAATGCCTTGTACGGAATGTCCGACTGAAATGCAACAATAACTTTGTCGAAGCCAGAAACCGCCGAAATCCTCTCTCCCGTGATGGAAAAAGTCAGATTCGGAGCTGCCATTTACGCCACGCTCCAAGTACCGGCGGCGTTCTTTACGAACACCTTGACGATCTTCACGCCGTCGCCAGCGGATGCAGTTTCGAGGTCTGCGCCGTTGATAGTGACATTGATTGCAGTGTCGGCCTTGTAGCCACCTGCAGTGCCGCTGGTGTTGGTAGAACCGGCAGTAACCGGAATCTGCGTACCGGCATTTTCAAGGCTGGATTCGCTCGGAACAACCTTGATCTTGTATTCCTCGAAGTCCACGTTTGCAGAGAACGAGAACGCAGATACGTTGAAGGTTGCCACCTTAGAAATCTTGCTCTTGTCCGGGCCGGTAATCGTCACAACCGGAACAGCGGTATCGAGCGTGATCTTCGCGGTAACAGTTGCGGTTTCGTTGCCTACGTCGTCTCGCACCTTAATAGATACGGTTTTCTGGCCGTCGCCAGTGGTCAGCGTGATCGCCTTAGACTTTACAAACGTTGCCCATGCAGCTTCGGCTTCCGTTGCTGCACCTGCTACGCCCCAAATCTTCATCTGGTAGCCGGTCGTTTCGCTGTCCGTCAGACCGATCGTAGCCGTTACTGCCGTACTGGTTGCATAAGCAGCACCGTTGTTCAGTTTGAGGGTAAGCCCGGCAGGAGCGGTCGTGTCCAGTGTTAAGTTAAAGAAAGATGCCATGTTTTACACTCCTTTTGTGTTTAATTCAAGGTAAAGATAGGAACTCTTGCGGCGATAGAGCAATTCATCGCCCAAATACGCCTCGTAAATTCCCATCTTTCCTAAGAAATACGCGATAATGCTTTTGTCTCCGATATACATTCCGTCACCCCGTTATCAGATAAAGCACAGTTTCATCGTGCTTTTCGATTGCGTCATACTCTGCACGGGTTAAAACGCGAATAGCGGAAACATCATTTGAAAACACGTTTCCATGCCCGCCGCCCGATGCGGGCACACCGGTATCTTCTTCGCCAATCCACCAGTTGCCGTTGTCTCCGATGAACGGAGTTAAGCCCTTCGCGCTTACGCCCGTGTCCTTGCCCGCAATTACCCAGTTGCCATTATTGCCAATTGTCGGGTAAGTGTTGGCAAGTGCTTGCATTCGCTTTTCAAGTTCGGTAAACGCTGTCGGAATTTCCGGCCAGTGTGCGTCACCGCTCATCGTAGGCGGGATGTATACATGGATGCTGTTTGTACTGCGCGTTTTCTCGCCTTGCGTGCCGTGCAGCTCAAAAGCATATTCACCTGCAACGGGAAGGTTCTGCGCGGTCAGCAACACCGAGATTCCGGTTTCGTCCTGCTGCATCGGCAGGATATCCATGTTCCCACCTGCTGACACATACATTTCCCACGTCCAGTCAGGCGGGAGATCACCTGTAACTGTGATGGAGCGCGTCAGATTATCATGCTGGCGGGCAAGCACTTCACAATCTGCGGTCAGCTCCCAGTTTTTGAAATAGATCATGTGTTCTTGCCCTCCAATGCCGCGACACGCGCAGTCAGTGCGTCTAATGCCGCTTTGAGTGCATCGTTTCCGGCTGAGAGGTCGTTTATTTTATCAACCGTATTGTCGGTATCCTCACCGCTCGTATAATAGGTATCTGCCATAAAAGAATCAACCTCCTTCCGTTAATAGTAGACAATAACGCAGCCTGAAACGCCAGCAGAACCAGCCGAACCGGTGCCTCCGCGTGCGGGATTCCAGTATACGGTGCTATCTTTTGCTCCAATGCTCGCTGTATCGCTCGAATCTTTTTCTGCGCCGCCCCAGCCACCGCCACCGCCACCGCCGTGACCTCCATAGCCACCGCAGCCAAACAAAGTTGGCTGTGTCGGTGGCTTTGCGTTTGCTCCTGCGCCGCCAACCACAATTCTTGCTCTGGCATATTTATCACCCGGATCGCGAATTATGCCATCGTTGCCCGGAGAACCGTTTGCGCCATAAGCAGCGCCACCGCCTCCGGAACCACGAGAAACCAACTCATCATAACCACGGTTGGAACGATCTTCAACTAACGACGTGCCGCCTATACCACCCATAAATTCAAGAACATTTCCGCCTGCATAAGCCTCGTGTTCGTACCCATTTTGGCCCGTATCCGGATTGGTTTCGTTGAACCAGCCGCCGCCGTCGCCTCCGTCCGCACCAGCGTAGCCATCTTGCCCTTTCGCGCCGTACACGTTTCCCGAAAACAGCTCAATAAATCCGGAATCTTGTTCTACGCCATCCACAGACGAAAGCGAACCAAACGTTGATGCTTCATCTGAAATAGATACCGCAAATTCCTGACCGGGTGAAACCGTAACTGTACTTTCGAGAATTGCACCTCCGTTGCCGCCACTTCCCGCAGCGCCGCCGCTACCGCCGTGGCCGCCTAAAGCAAGGCTGTTGGAATAAAAAGAGCTGCTCGGCGCATCCTGCCCCGATCTACCATCCGTGCCATTAGATCCATGTCCAATCATAACAACACGAATTTTGCTACAATTTTCAGGGACGGCAAAAGTCGTAGATTGAGAAATAACGATAACATTTTCGTAATAGTTTCCCGGCTTTACTGGTTGAAATCCAATAGCAACACGCAGTGTTGCTCGCATGATCTGGCTGATTGCAACATCTACAGTTTCAATAAAGCCTGTATCGACTTCCATAAACGGAGTTGTAAACGATATTTTTTGACCCACGCTTTCTCCCGCATACAAGATATCGCTTTGAACTTGTGTTTTTAAGCCATAATAATTCATCAAACGTTCTGCGATAGATGGCGAGTTAATGGCGTTTACCAAGGTTGCATCCTTTACGGTTTTAGTCGAATCAGATGCATTGCTCCGTGCATTATTTTGTAGGCGGTATAGTTTCGCTGTGTGTGTATATTTTTTCCCTGTAAGCGTTCCCGCTCCTGCGCCAATAATTGCATAGTTTGCATTAGATGCAATAATTTCGAACGTGCCATCTACGGCCAAATCGTGCATCGGGTTGTCAAAGGTAACAAGTTCTCCGTTTGAACTTGATCCAGTAAAGAGCGTTACTTGTTCATCCGTTGTGAGCGCAGCATAGGCATGCTCGGTTACGTCTATTTCGGTTGCAGGGCTAACAGCTTTAACGCTGCCGCCTCGAAACACTCTATCCGCTGCAATATTCGTAATGTCAGAAGATAAGACAAACACACGGAGAGTACCGTTGGTTTCAGAAATTATATTTGCTCCCACAGCAAACAGCAGTTGATTGAGATTGTCTCGTCGCGTTGATATCGGAAGCCATCCATAGATTGTAATGTTACCAAGCGCGGATTCCAAAGTATATTCCGCATTGCCCATCACGTCCGCTAATACATCAGAAAATGTATTTCCGTTGTACATGCCGCCAAAATGCTTTTGATTATCCAAAATACCAATGGCGTTAATGCACGAAAAATTAAATTTGTTGGTCGCAACTCGTTCAATCTGTGATAGATACATGGTTACAATCAACTCATCGTTTTCAAAGAACTGGACTTTTTCTCCTACCGAAAAGTCAGTTTCTTTTAATGAATCAGAACGGACAGAAAACACAAACGTGTCTATTTCTAACTCTTGCAAGGGCAGCGATGCAGCATGATATATATTTCCCGACACAATTTCCGCGTCAGTGAATGCGGAATTTCCGCAAACAATTTTCTTGATATTCCTCATGTGTCACGTCCTTTGCGGTGCCATTGCGATAAACTGAACGGAAAGCCCCGTCCAGTATGCTTCTCCGGGTTTCTTGCGAATGAGATTGTCTTGTCCGGCAGTAACATATGCGTTAAACGTAAGCGTGCTCTGTGCATACGGAACAACAATTCTGTGACTGTCCTGCGGTGCACTCAGAACCTCGTACAGCGCATCGTAGTCGCCGTACTTGCCAACTGCGGGAAGAATCGTAATCTCGTAGTTGTAAAACGTACCGATGATGTCACGAATCATTGTGCCGCTGAGTGTTCTTTCTGCGTTCTCGCCGTCGAGCACTTGAAATTTGCGGGTAAGGCTTGTAACAAGGACGTTGTACTTCTTTCCGTCTACGGTAAGTTCCATTTATGCACCTCCTGTTACAAGACTTACGCCGCGCCGCCGTGTTTCGCCGCTGTTGTACGGGCCGGTAATGCGTGCAAACTTCGCGCCGTCGATGTAAAGCTCGATAGGTTGACTGCTGTTGCCCGTGCCGCCGCGTGCATCCAGTGCCGCGTTAAACGCATCAATCATGGTAGACAGCGGGGTTTCGATGTTCACGCCGCTTTTCTGATCGCCCAGCAGAGCGAGAAATTCACTGTTCGGACTGATAATCGCGCCGTTTGCTAGGGCAGGAATGTCAAGCGAATAAGGCGCAACAGGCACAGACACAGGCAACGCATATGCACTCGTTCCGCCACCAAAGAAAGACGAGATTCCGCTTGAAACCTTGTTGCCAATGGCAGAGAAAAAGTCCTTAACTGCCTGAATAGCGTCTTTAATCGTTTGGATGATAGCTTGAATTTTCTCTACAATCCAATCGCAAACATTTCCTGCTACTTCTTTAATCTTGTCCCAGTTGGCAATGACGAGAGCCAATGCAGCAACGATTGCAACAACAGCAACGAGAATTGGATTTGCCGTAAACAGCGCAATAACGTCCTTAATCGTAGAAGCCATCTTGACCAGTTGCTGTATAATTGCAATCAACTTAAATGCCGCTATAAAGCCAACAACCAAGCCCGTAAGAACTACAAGCAGATTCTGGTGCTCCGAAAGGAACTGAATCACAGCGGCAAGCAGGTTAATCAATCCAGGCAATGCGGTTTCAATCACCCAGCCCAAGAACGGTAGGACAACGCTTTGATACACGTTTCCGAGCACTGTTCCGATGGTGTCAACAAGATTCTTGATTGCTTGCAGGATATTCTTGATAGATTCCATAAGCGGCTCAAAGTTAAGATGTGCCGCCCATTGTGCAGTAGCTTCCGTGATTCGGTCAATAAATCCGAGGATAGAATCAACAATGCCGAGAATTGCTTCCCAAATTTGCACGCCATTATTGTTCTTCTCCCACGCTTCCTGCAATCTCTGTGCGATGTTTCCGATTGCGTTTGCAATGTTCGTGATGATAGAAATGATGTGTCCCATAATGCTTTCGCCCAAACCGGCTTGATTCCAAGCAACAACGAACGCCTGACCGATGGAATTTACAAAGCTAACAACATTCGTAATCGCTGTCATGATAGCCTGCAGCATGATTTGTCCAGCGTTACCATCGTTCCATGCCGCAATGAACGCCTGACCAATAGATGTGATAATCTGAATGATCGTGTTCAGTAAGTTCATGATTGCTTGCAACATCTGTTCGCCTGTGTTGTTCGTGTTCCACGCATTGGTAAATGCCGTTGCAATGGCGGTAATCAGGTTGAAGATGGTTTGCAGCAGCAGTTGAATATTGTTCAGCAGTTCAAGACCTGTGCCGTTCGTCCAGACCGACATAAATGCTTGACCGATAGCGGAAACCATGTCTTTCAGCGCAGAAAGAGCGTTCTTTGCGCTTTCAATGGTCTGCTGTCCGTACTGCGCCCACGAATCCTGAAATACTTTCCAGAAGTCCGTGAGCCATTGCGGTGTCTGATTTTTTACTGCGGAATAATCCGTATCAAACTTAGGTGCGCTCGGGTCGGTCGTGTTATTGCTGTTATTGGTTAATTTCTGGACTGTATCGAACGATGCAAGAGCCTTTTCAGCTTTCTTCGCAGACGATGCCGTGGAATCCAGTGCATCCGTTTGCTTGTTCAGTTCCTTTGCATTTTCCTGCGCCTGCTGTGCGGTCGTACCGAACACAGACGCGATAAACTGCGCCATCTGCGCCGTTACCTGTGCAAGAGCCTGCATCAACTTATTCAGCCACGGGATGATAGATTCATAGATAGGCTGAAACGCCGTCAGCAGGTTACTTTTCACCTGTCCAAACGACTTTGCAAACGTTTGGTTTGCAAGCAGAGCCTTGCCCAAACGGTCAGCCATTGCCGTAAGCGCTTTGGAAATCAAGTTGAAGAACAACGCGCCCGCAACGATAGATCGCAGACGCACACCGAACGACTGCACGCCGCCCGTTGCTTTCTTCATGGACTTTTGGCTGGAACGTCCGAAATTGGAGAATTTGGCTTTGAGCTTGTCAATCGCTGCGCCCAATTTGCCGCCGAGCGAATTTTGCAGACTGCCGACAGACGTTTTCAAGCCAGCGCCTAAACCCGCAACAACTCGTTTCAGCTTAGCCATTTTGGAATTTGTCTGACTTACGAAGTCATTCATTTCCGATTTGGACTGTTTCAGCCCGGCCTTCATGTTGCCTAACTGCGTCGTCTCATTGTCAAGGCTTTGCCGTACATTCTGACCGGCGCCGCTCATCGTGGACGATTGCTTGATCTCGGCAAGCTGTTGTTTCAGTTGTGCCGCTTTATCATCTGCGTTTCGCAGAGCTTCGCCCAATTTATCCGATTCAGCAACAAGCGAATTCAGCTTTTGCGCCGATTCCGAGAATTCCTCCTGTGGGATTGCGCCCGTTGCCGCCTGTTTCAGTTTGGTGTTGTAATCGCTCTGAGCCTTTTCAATCTCAGCGTTTACTTCATCCAACCGAGCAGCCAGACGTGCGGCTTCTTTCTCCGTTGCTGCAAGGTCGGCTTGCATTTTAATGCCCTTCGTGCCGCCAGCGGCTACCTTGTTCCACTGTTCAGCAAGTTTATGTACCTTTGCGGCTTGTTTATCTACGGCGGCTGATTGCTTTTCAATGTCTTTCGTCATTTGTGCAATCTGCTTTTTCGCTTGTTCGTCGCTTACAGTAGCGTCGATTCTGATAGAGCCATCCGCCATTTATTCACCGCCTTTCTAATTGATCTGCGCCCAGAAAGCGTCAATAGCTTCCTTTTCCTCTTCGGAAAGTGCGGGTGCAGGGGTTAAATTACGTTTGAGACGTTCGTATTCCTGTTTCTGTTTTCCCTTCATTTTGCTTGTGTCCGTGCCTCTGATTTGCAGGGCATGAGACATTGCCGAATCTTCGTTAAGGCTTTCCATCATTGCCATAAACTCAAACCAGTGCAGATTGACCTTGTGCAGCTCAATGCCGAACGTCTGCCGGAACGATGCGTACAACCGTGCAGAATCGAAATCGAACCACATCATGCGTTTACCGCCGGGTTCAATCTCTCTATCGTCGCCACAGCGAACAAACCACTGCAAACCTTCCAGTGCAATGTCAATGGGTGGCATCCCTGCTCCATAAAGCAAGGATAATGCCACCCATACACGGTCATTATCGCTTAAATTCGGGTCGTCCAGTGCAAGGGAAATCTGAATGCCGATTCTGTAATCCGTGCGAATTAGATACCCCTTGTAAGAGCTTGGCAGGCGGTCGAGCAGCATGTTAAACACTGCCGACACGCTCCGCGCTGTACTTGCTCATGTTTGCTGCACGCTTCTCAACGTGGCTGTCAATGATGGGGGTAAGCTGTGCGAAGAAATCAAGGAACTGGTCGGAGGACGGAAGCACCGCACCAAACACCTTCGCGCAAGTATTTTCGCCAATCAGCGCGTCGATTTTGTCCCTAACGTCTTTGTCAAACGCCACGATATCGTCCAGAGTGTCCAGAACGTCGCCTTTCTTCTCAGAAATAGCCGTTGCCTTGTCTTTGATTTCATTCAGCAGGTCGAAAAAGCCTTTGACAAAGCTATCATCAGACAGCGGAAGGGAGATCGTCTCTCCCTTGTCGTTGACTTCAATAACCTTTACGCCGCTGTTTACGCGGATACTATCCATTCCTCGTTACCTCCTTATACGGATACGTTCGCAGTGAATACCGGTGCGCCGCCGGTGATCTTAACAGTGCCCGGAATCGGGTCGCCTACATAGTTCAGCGTATATTCCAGCGTCGGAGATTCGCCGCCTGCGCCGCCGTAGGTATCAACCTGTACAGATACTTCCTGTACTTCTGCAACGTAGGTTGCAGTGTCGCTGTCACTGGTAGCATTCCACATGTCCACGTTCAGCAGCCATGCGTGAGAATCTGCCAGAGTAGCACGAGCGCGACGCTTCTTGTCGATAAACTCAAACACATTGTCGCCCTTGGTGCACTGCTGGGAAACGCTCATGGTCGGCTGATAGCCGGTAATCTCAGTAGTTGCAGAATCAGAGATAATGTCCTGCTCGGTCTCGGTCTGTGCACCGTAGTCCGTAGATGCTTCGGTTACATTCTTGCCGATTCGTGCCCACTTTGCATCCGAATACTCGCCCATCTTGTCGGACGTATCCAGAAAGTGTGCAATCAGAGGACGTTTAATCTTTTCAGTTGCCATTTTTACACCTCAACTTCATAGTTAATGGTTAAGAGGATTTGGTAATCCTCGGTTAAATCTTCATATCGAGCGATAAGCCCCGCAGGGGTCGTTCGCTCAACAGATGTGACGGTCATTCCCTCGCCGAGATCAGGCGGGTTTTCTTCCGCCCATGCTCCCAGCTCATTCAGTAAGGATTCAACGTCGAGACGTTCCTCGCTGTCGGTCGGCAGGGCGCGATACATCACGCCGAACGGGTACTGTGCAGCATATCCGCCGTCAATGTACTGTGCGGTTTTATACGCGCTCTGTACACTGGTAAGCATCATGCCTGACCGTTCCGGCGGGAGATATTCAAACTCGATTTCGGGAGCATAGCCTTTCAGCCATAAAAGAACAGCCCGTGAAACACCGTCTTGTTCACGAGCTGTTACCGTGTTCAATTTCTCACTCATCGGTCAAAATCTTGCGCACTCCTTCCATCCAGCGTGTTTCATTCAACGCCTTGCTTGCCTCAAACCAGTGAGGACGCGCATTCTTGTGCATCCCCTTGCTGTATTTGAGGTTCCGGTCTGTCAACGCCTTGCGCGTGCCCTTGGGTGCAAACGTACTGCCGGTTGCCGGTTCAATCATCACCTTGCCGTAATACTGGAATCGTGCATAGGGAGAGGCGTACACGATGGTATTCCCCTGCCGGTGCACATTCATTGCCAGTGCTCCGGTTCGCGCGGGAACAAACTGATCGGTGTCCTTGATGATTTCCTCACAAAGCCACTTGTTAGCCTTTGCAACGCGATCTTCCAGTACGTTTTTCGGCACTTTCAGATTCAGAGAATAGTAAATCATCGTCCGCCCACCTCCAAATGCTGCAACAGACCGTAGTCATAGCGCGAAACGCTTGTCACCCGGTATGTCTCGTGCTTCTCACGGCATTTTTGGTAGCTTCCCTCATCCGGCACATCACCACGGGCGAAGTAGTCCTTTTCAGATGATAGCGTGAGTTCGCACGGCAGAGGGATATGCAGCGTGACGGAATCCGCGCTGTTGAGTGCAGTTTTCGTTGCCGCTGTGCCTCTGGTGCTTTCAATCAACACGCCTGTAAGCACTGTTCGGCCGGACGGCTGAAAAATCGTCACAGTGTGCGGTAATTTCATGCTGTCACCTTTGCCCTTTCAAACTGTGTCGGCAATTCTGCCGCTTCGGAAAACGCCTTGTATTCGCGCCGTAACGCTTGCAGACGTATCTTTGCATTGTTGGCTTGCTCGGTATCACCGGCAGCTTCAAACGCCATTCTGCGCCGTGTCTGCTTCCGCATAGCTGTTTCCAACTTTCGCTGCATCTGCGTCGCTTCGTAGGCGGTGTAAGTCTTGCCCTGATACTCAAACGGCGGCGGGTCGATGTTCTTTAGTTCATCGTCCGTATAGACGCGCTCAGAAACGCCCTCCAAAAACGGATGCCGGTGGTGTCTACAGTTAGCGCCCTCCAGACCGTCAACCTGTCCCAATCCACAAACCTTGTAGATATTCGGATACTTACCGCCGTCTTTCATGGCGTATACCTTGCCTTGCCAGCGCTTATGGTTTGACCAGACGTGCGGTTTGTCCTTATCGCGTGCTCCACGATGGGCGGTCACTTCGTATAAGTCGGTTTCCAACACCTCAGCCGCTTCTTCGGCATACTTGGATGTAACCTGATTCAGACCGGTTACAATAGCGCGCCGCGCCGCAACGTCAGCATGGTTCATCCAGCCGGACGCATAATCAACCGTGCGAATACCGCTGTCAGCCAGTTCCCGTACAGCATCTTCAAGTGCCTGCTGCACCGTAAAGCCGCCGGAGTACACTTTCATTTCTGCCTTATCAAGCACAGCCTGATAGGCTTTAGCGATAGGACGGAACACGATTTCGCCGTTCGTCTGCACAGCAAAACCCAAAGAACGGGTAATGTTGCGGTACTCATCGAGCATTTGCTTGCGAATCAGTTCAATTTCTCGTGCCGTCACGATTTCAAGTGGCATTGTAATACCTGCCTGGTCGGACAGCTCGCCGTAATACTCACGGTTCAGTTTTACAACGCGGTCAAGCGCATCCTGCACTTCCTCCGTGCTGGCCTTGGTATGATTTGCGATACGACGTTCGATGGTATCCATGTCTAGACCGTATGCTTTCAGCGTGCGTATGTCGTTGATCGTTACCTCGTTCAGTTCGCCGGTCAGCTTGAAGCGAGAGCAAATCTCACGCAACAGGTCATCTTCCATTGCAAGGATTGCTTTTACAAGCGGTTTAGGCGCATTTTCAAGGTATTCCGGAGTAATAGGATACTTCATCAGCCGATACCGCCATAGAGTAAGCCAGTACCGCACAAATACTGTGCGATAAGTCGTTTTTGCCGATCTTCAATGCTCTGCACCTGTGCAGCAATAGCAGAGTTAGCGCCGTAACTGCGAGACCACGAGCCGACACTCTCAGAGGATACCGCGCCGCCGTCCGTAGAAAAGACGGCGGTTTCTGCGGTTTCCTGATTGTGCATGACTTCTGCCAGCGCACAGCTAAGGCGTTTTACTCGGTGCATTACAGCGTCGCTCAGAACGCCGTCAGAGCGTCCGAGCGTTGCGCAAGAGATAATATCCGCCGCTCTCCCTGCTACGCGGTCGTAATCCTTCTCATCAATCAGATTACCCTTGTAACAGGTGCGGTAAAAGTCATAGTTTGCGTACACGGCGGATTGCTCCTTTCTTTACGACGGCAGGGTTACAGTTGCAATGTACAGGCCGTTCGGGTCGGGCAGAACCGGGATAAACATACCGGATGCCTTAGTCCAGATTGCAACCGGGTCGGGGGTCTGCCACTGGGTCATGGTGACGTACTGGTTCTGCGATGCAGCAGTAAATGCGCCCTGTGCTTCCTCTTCCGGAGTTACACCCCACAGACCGGCACCGAACGAACCGTTTGCCATGGTTGCGAGGAACGCAATCTTGTTCTTCGGGAAGTAGCGCTGAGTGGTCAGCGTGCCGTCTGCCTTTTCGTAGTTGTAAACCTGATCGTTTACAGTGATTCGCTCAATGCCGAACAGACGAGAGAACAGGCTCGTAATCTCGTCCTGAGTTGCCAGACGACCAGCGAAAGCAGAGCCGAAAAGCGCGTTCTGGATAACAGCGCTCTTAGCAAGCAGGCTGAGAACAGCAGAGCTGGCGACGATCTCACGCAGTACACGGCCGGTTGCAATAGCAGCGTCGCGCACGCCCTGAATATCGTCGAGGATGGTCTTTGCCTTTGCCTCGGTAGACCAATCGAAAGCCTTGTTCGTATGGTCGGTCGGAACGCCGAAGTCAATAGTGGTGTTGACGTGGTTCTCGTTGATGGTCATCTTGCCGGTTGCAAGCAGCTCCTGCTTTGCAACCTCGGTACGGGTCTTTACACCCTCAGCCAGACGTGCCATATCGTCAAAGATATAGTCGAGAATCTCGTTGTTGGTGCTTACGCCGTGGTTGCGGAGCAGGCGGACACGCTCAGAAAGGTTGATCTTGCGCTTGATGAGCAGCTTCTCAACGGTTACAATGCTTGCAGTCGGGCGGGAGCCGATCTGTGCCTCTGCGTCGAGCGCATGCACGGTTGCCATGGTCGGCAGGTATGCACTGTCAGACATTGCGAGGTACTTTGCAGTGATATTCTGGGTCTTCTGGTCGGGGAACAGACGGTCACCGGACAGCTCCGGGCGTGCAATGTTGAAATTCTGGCCGAAGTCCAGCAGTTCAGCTTCTTTCAGCAGTTCTACAAATTCCATAGGTTATTACTCCTTTACGCTCTGGTGGTTTCCGGCGCGTTAACAAAAACAACGCCGCTCTTTTCGAGGGTGGACTTTGCGCCAGCCTTGGAGCTATCGTCCGCGCTGGGTGCTGCGGGCAGGCGGTTTGCATATACACGGCCAGCAACAATAACAGCAGCTACACGGTCGCCGTTGGTTACGTCCACATCCTCAAACACAATGCCCTCTGCGGTGTTGTCGTTCAGTGGGAAGATAGTGCCCTGCTTAACAACCTTTCGATTGCCATCAGCGGTGCCGAGGGTTGCGGGGATGAGGCGGGTCTTGGTGATCAGGCCAACTTCGCTTGCGAGGATAGACGGCTTGCGTGCACCGTCAACTTTGTTTACATAAGTGCCCATAGGTTATTTACTCCTTTCCCTTGGGTGCGAACTGTGCGGAATACCGCTGCGCAGCCAGACCGGCAGCACTTACCGTATGCGGTGCGGGATTCTGAATCGGATTTGCAAACGTCGGAGCGGGTTTTTCGCTCTGAAATGCCGCCGGGTCAGATTCCTGCTGCTTCTTGCAGTAATCGTCAAAGCCGGTCAGCGTGCCGTCCTTCATTTCCAGTTTGTTTGCGGTCAGGTCAGCGATAAATGCCTTTTCTGCCGCCTTGGAGGTAAACTTAATACCCTTTGCGGCGATACCGGCGCGTACTGCGTCCGCATAATCGCGGGCATCGAGCTTGCTCTGGAATTCTGCGGTGTCGGTGTCGTACTTCTTCTGCAGGGTGTCGAGCTTGGTCTTCAAGTCGTCCGCGTCGCCCGCATTCTTCTTCAAGTCCTCAATGTCCTTGTCGCGCTGGGTGAGCTGGTCGCGCAGGTCGGTAACGTCTTTCTTGGCTTCTGCCGCCTGTGACTTGTATTTCTCAACATCCTTGCCGTTCAGTGCAAAAACCTTATCTGCCTGTTCGTCAGTCAGACCGATTTCTAACAGTTCTTCTTTCTTCATGTGTGTACTCCTTTCAGATTAGGCGTTTTAGGTGGTCTCCGTCACCGATCTGCCTGCACTTTTAGGCTTGCAGGATAGCCAATTTCCGTAGTTTAATGCCGTTGCGGGCATGAAAAAAGCGCCTTGCGGCGCTGGATTCACTTTATCAAAGTGGGATATGCGATTATCAAAGTCGATTTGCTAACAGTTTGATTATTCTTCATCATCTGTTAGCTTTTCCGCGTTCGGCATCATTGCCCGCGCTTCTTCCTCGGTTACGCCATACTTCTTTGCAATGTACAGTTCACCTCGAATAAGACCGGCAGAAACGTCATTGCGCATATCCGCAAGTTCTTTCTGCTTGCTCTCGGTGTCCTGCACAACGCCGTCGCCCCAATCGCACTGCAAGTCCCAATCACCAGCAGGCGCAAGACCGTAAAGCGTGGCGTAAACGTCCATGCCGTACAGCAGGCCGTTCAGAGCGTGTTCAAGTGCCGCCTGCGTATCCCTCACGGTGACGTACATTGTCTGTTTACTGGATACGATCTCGGTTGCGGTTGCGTTTACCGTCTGCGGGTCAGACAGCGTTCCGAAAGACAAGCCGCAGTTCAGCTCGATCATCTTCAAGGTGTCTTGGAAGCCCTTGTATAGCGCATCGTTGCGGAATTCCGGCGAAAACTCCTGATAGAAGTCTACGTTTTCAAACGGCATCCGGCGGAACAGACGGTCACGGAGCAGCGGGTTCGTGTGCGATAGTCCGTGCTCATCTACAACGCGCTGTGGAATCGCAGAATCACTCATCAGGATACGGCGTTCGCCGCTTTCATATTCCCACATGAGCCGTTCCCACTGCTGGTCAGCCTGCCGGATGAGGTCAACTGCTGCGCCGCTGTAAAGCGACACACCGAGCGGGCTTTCCGGCTCGATGTTGTTTGCAATCGGCACTTTGAAAAAACCGAAAAGCGGACGTTCTACGTTCTGAATCGTCGTTTCCGGTGCAATCTGTGCCCAGTCCTCTACAGTATTCAGCGGTACTTCCGAGCCGATACTGCCGTTCTTGTCGGAGTTGAACGCCTTGTTCTTGATGGTGTACACGCCGCTTTTCAGTTCGTGGTACTCCAATTTGGTATAGTATCGGTTCTTTTCTCGCTTGGTATCCGCGAACACTGCCGCTGTGATTTCGCCGTTGCTGTCAACACTGACCGGGTACGCGCTGCCGACTGTGTTAAAGTCCACAAGCACACGGTTCTCTGATACAAACGGCTTGTAGAAGAAACCGCCGACCGAGAGACCCTTTTCAACGTCAATTCGCATGTGTGGAATCATACCGCGCAGGCTTTCGTTTAGGAACTCTGCTCGTGCGCCGCCATCAACAGTGATGGTGCTTTCAATGGTGGTTGGGCGTGCTACTGCTCGGCAGATAGCCGACGGCAGGCCACAAGACGTAACATTCCGGTTGCCGTGCTGACCGAGCCACTCGGCATCGTCCATATACATCCGTCGCCACAGGTCAATGTTTGACTGCATCGTGGAATCATAGACCGCCGTTGCCCCTGTCAGTTCTTCAATTTTGTTTGCCGGAATCATTGCTTGCCTCACCGCCTTTATTAACTGCTTCAACCGTTCAAACATTCACAAGCCCCCTTGCTCTAACCTCTCGGCGCACTATCGTCTGGAAGTAATAGCGTGATGCGTCCATATCATGGTCGAACTCCTTGATAACCGCATCTTCGGGGGATTTATCGTCCCACATATACATGCCGAATTCGTCGATTGCTCCGGTACAGCTTGCATTGTACTGTGCATAACCAGCAGCAAGCAGCGTTCCCATCAGTCGGATACCGTCAAGCACGCTGTTGTCTGCGTCACGCACACGGAATTTACCGTGTCTGCGGATTGTTTCCTTGAACGATGCAGCCGAGGGGTCAATAATGATCGCCTCGATATACTGACCACCAACGAACGTTTCAAGATCGGCGTAGTATTCCTCATCTGTTTTCTGTTTCTTCTCCTTGCGGCTGTCGTGCCGATACGCACGCACGCAAGTTGATTTGCAGGTCATTTCATCAAACCGCCAAAGCTGGAACACGGTCGGGTTAATCGTGCCGTAGTCACAGGACACAAACCAGCGATTGCCGGAACCTTCACCATCCGTAACGTGCAGCTCGGTCGAGAACATAGGATAAACCAGACCCTCTGCAACACGTCGCATACCGAGGATATCACGCTGATACCAGATGCTCTTGCGGTCGTATGTCGCAAGGATTTCTTTCAAGCGTTCATCCGAAACAGAAAGGTTGTCTGCAATGGTGAAATGTCCGTAGTTAAAACCGTAGTTTGGGTTCTCCCGCTGCTTCTCCATATGGAAGTTGAGCACGTCCGTGTAGTACGGGTGGTTCTCGCCCTTCGGGTTAAGATCGTGATAAATACCACGGTCGCCGCTCGTCATGGTACGGTCAAAGACTTCCTGCACAAACTTAGGGTGGCACTCGTTTGCCTCGGTGATATACGCAAGGCCGTAAGTGTTGCCCTTGATGTTCTTCTCGTCGCCGTCTTTACGACCGCCGGATACAAGCACGATCTTCTCAGCGCCGTTCCGCGTTTTGACGTAGATGCAGTCTCGGTTCTGGTACTTACCTACCCGGCAATTCTGCTTGCCGAAATAGTTAATCATGCCGTAACCGTCGCAGTCGATGATATTAAGCATTGCCGACGCAGTAGAAACGCCTGCAATGAGGTGGAATCTGTTCGGGTGCTTTTCCAATCGAGCGCAAAACGCCGTTGTTTGCAATACGTTCTTACCGCCACGTTTTCCGCCCTCAGCCACGTTGAACCAGCTATGAAGCGAACGATAGAAGTAATCCACTTGCTTCTTTGTAAAGGGTGCTGGGATATTATCCATCTTCGAACTCCTTAATGTTTCTGTCCGGTACAGGCTTCATCAGCATATCAACGAGCGGCTGCACGCCGTTGTCGTTGTCGCTTTCCATCGGTGCAGGGGTATCGCTCTGCCCGAGGTACTGCCTACCTAACCAGATCAGCATTTGTATATTTCCACCTTTAGCCGCCTGTACCTGCCAATGTCTCAAACGCAAGCGCATCTGTGACACGCCGCGCACATAAGCCGCCCTTACATCCTTGCGATTCAGAAAGTTTCCTCTCGCAAAGTCCAGAGCGTCCGCAATGTCCGCTTGGGTGTTGCCCTCTGCGGCAAGTTCTTCGACGGCTTCAAGATCAATTACTTTCTTCGGTCTGCCTCTCGGCATTTCATAACCTCCTTTCACCCAATAGAAAAGCACCGGGAAAGTCTCGGTGCTTTGTCTGTTGAGTTGTGTTTGCTTAGGTCGAGGACGAGCGAGCGCCACGAGCGCCAGCCGCACGACGGCCAACCGCTACGCTACGACGGCGCACACCGCCAGAACGACCACGGTTTGCAAGTCTGCCACTGCCATAACCACCCATACTTTTCACCTCCTTCCAAATATACAAAAAGGACTATCTTTCGCAGATAATCCTTTCCGTTATATTTATTCACCAATGATTTTGCTCAAATATTCTTTTGAGCCTTTGCCGATTCTCGCAAACTTCATATCTTCGGTCTTAATCGGACGCTTGACAGCCCGCGCGAATTCCTTGCCTTCGATATACTTTAGGTCAGTGTCGAATTCGAGGGATGCGAGAAATTCCTCTTTCTGCGCTCTGCTGGTAAAGCAGATACAACACCAATATTCAGTGTCGCACATATCGCGGAATCGCTTGTTCTCAGCGCCCATGCGCTCACGGAAACTCTTTTCTACGTCTCCCAGTTCATCGAGGCACTCGCTTTCGAGCTGCTCTAATTCAATGTGATCGTCTTTTGTTTCCTTAACTTCGTCGTCGTTCCAATATCCCATTACAGTTCGCCCCTCCTGAATAACTCCAACTCTGCCAGCGGGAACCATGTGATAATCTTCTCATAGTCTCGCGGGAAATTCTCCTTGATCGGCTTCAAGAACCGATAATCAATACCATCGAACGTTCTGCCGAACAGCTTATAGTCTACCGGCAGCCGAACACCGCTTGCATCAAATTCGCGCAGCAGGTCGGCCTTTACCCAGTCGAACACCGGATAGAACCGCTTTGCATTGTGGTTGATCGCTCCATGTGTTTTCATGGCGATACGCCGCATTGGGCTGTCTGCCATTCTAACGCCGGTCGCAGTGTATACGCATTCCGGCAGACGCTTGCATTCGCGGATGATCTCGCCAATTTCGGCATCGTCATATTCTTCGCCCGGCAAATCCAGCGCCTCGATCTTGGTTACATGCTCCGGCGATTGGAAGACCAGATTTCGCAGCAGCCGGTACAGTGATCTGTGCGGCAGTCTGTAAATGTGAGTGCCGAAAAAATCCTCATAGTATGCGAGGCTGTTTTCGACGAATTCCAGACCCGGCACAGTGTAACAATAATACGGGATTACATGCTTGAAATACTTCCTCAACTGCAACCACGCTGCAATGCTGTCCTTACCTGTGGAAAATGCTAAGATCGCGGTATCGCATTCCTCTGCCATAGTACGGCACAGGCTCTCGCCGCTGCTTGCATCTACTCTATCATACACTACGCTTTGTCCTCCTCTTTGTCTCGCTCCATCTGGCAATCAATCGCACGGGCGATAAAGCCATTCACGCTTTCTCTCCGGCCTTCTACATGGGATTTGATTTCTTCTTTCTTGCCTTTCGGCAGGGTCAAATTAACCCGGTCATAAGCCTTGTTGATGTACTTATTTGTTGCTTTCTGCTGTGCCTTGCTGGATGACATATAACAGCACCTCCTAACGATAGCTATTATACGCCTCATATATATTTGTGTAAATATACACAATCCACAAATATACTTGCGCAAATATAGTTATTTTGCCCATTGCTATACTTGCGCAAATATATTATACTATAGTCACAGTAAAGGAAACGAACACCGAAAGGAAGTAATCAATATGACCGCAACCGAGAAAATCGCAATCTCCAAAATCGCAAGCCTGACCGATGATCAGCTTTTCGCTACATGGGAAAGCACCGAGAAGTACGACAGAGAAAGCCACATGGCACAGGTAATGCTTCGCGGCTGGTGCATGGATGAGATCGAGAAGCGCTACCCGGAAGGCTTCGATGAATGGCTCGATTCTGACGCACTGGACAGCGAGCTTCGCCACTACTGCATTAAGTAAGGAGGTAACTACAATGGCCGCAACGCTCAACCCCATGTGCATCAACTGCGCCAAACTCAACAAAAGCTGTAACGGCACGACAAACCAAGTATGGACTGGCTGTATCTACAAGGAGGTAAAGTAAAATGATGAATTTCGAACTGACCCGCGGTGATAGCCTCTGTGTAACAATGGCGCTGACAACAGTTATCTGTAATCTGATCAGGGAGCAGGAAGACCCGAACACCACCGCCGATCGGCGGGAGGTAGTCGAGGAAAGCATTGAGATGTACAAGCGGATACGCGCAGAAATCAGAGATCAGCGCAACGCACAAGAATAACGGTTCTCGCGGGTTCACCCTTAAAGCCCGCACCCATAAATTTTAATTTGGAGGTACACACCATGACTTACACCTACGAGATCGAGCGCCGCATCTGCACTGAGTTCTGCAACAAGTACTCATTCGCCCACTGTGAAAGCTGTCCGCTTTACAAGGCGTGCTGTGGATTTGAGAACGACATGAGCAAGACCACCGAGGAGAACGAAAGACGCTTTGAAGCCGGACTTGTAAACGCCCTCGCCGCTTACGACGCACAGCACTAGCGGAACATATCAAAAATACTTTTACGCAAAAGTATTAACTTCCGCATAAAAGTATTGACTTTCGTGTAAAAGTTTGCTATAATAAAAATACAGAAAGAGATAAGACACAAAGCAGGAGGTAATTATTATGTTAGCAACTCTCACTCTGTTCTGCGAGCCAGCCGAACGCCTCGACGAAGCAAAATCCACGCCGAACTATCCCGTCAAAAAGTATGACGCTTTTGTCGTTACCGAGGACAGCGTGGAATCCGACCGTCAGGTCGGTAGACTTGGTTGGAGCACCTACGGCGGCTCTATTGCCTTGCGGCGTGTCCTTATCGAGATACCGGAAGGTGTGCATTACGGCCGCTGCAATTTCGGCGGCTATCATAGTACGGGGATGGAATACTACGGCGACTACGACGCGCACGACGGCAATCTTTGCTTAGTGCCTGTCACTGTCGGCAAGCCTGCCAGCCTGCGCGAGCACGGCGAAAACCTCGAAGCCGCATTCGATGCCGCGATTGATTCCGGTATCTTTTTCTCCATCCCGAACGAGGACGGCGGCCGACACACGGAACGCGCCCACATTTACAAGGTCGGCGAGGTCATGGATAAGGCACACGGCGATAAATGGCCAAAAGGCAAAATCTCCGTTGCAGATATCCGCGAAGCCGCAGGCTTAACCCAGCAGCAGCTTGCAGACGTGCAAGGCATCCAGCTGCAAACCTTGCAGCAAATCGAAGCCGGTAAGATCACCGCCTACGAGGCAGGCGAGAATTACCGCGAGAAGATCGCCGAAGCGCTGAACTTTTACGACTATCAGAGTATTTTCTAATCGAAAGGAGCACCCAACAATGAATAAAGTAATCCGCGGTAAGCGCTACAACACAGAGACCGCCAAATTAGTCGGCACCTGGGAAGCCAACGAGCCGGAAAACTCGGATTTCTGGGAGAAGGAAGAACTCTACCAGAAGCGAAGCGGCGAATTCTTTCTTATCGGTCAAGGCGGCGCACAAACGCAGTATGCACGTTTTTCAATGAGCGGCGAAAGCAAGCCGGGCATTGAACTCCGTCCGATCGATCCGGAAGAAGCGTCTGACTGGGCCGAGGAACATCTCACGGCCGATGAGTACGAAGCACTTTTCGGACCGGTTGCCGAGGACGGCAGCCGCGGCCGCATTACTCTAACACTGTTCAACTCCACCATTGACACCGTGCGCCGTGAAGCACAGCGCCGAAAAATGAATTTTAATGAGTACCTCGAAAAACTCATTGCACAGCAGATGAAGGAGGACCAGAAATGAAAGTTCAGTTATTCTCCACGCCTTCCGCGTATCCCGCGTATTATCTCCGCTTGAAAGATGGCGTTTACGATCGAGTAAACGCATTCCCCGCTCCTTGTACCGCACCGGGAACGCCGATCGACCAGCGCTATGCACGCGCAATCGACAAAGACAGATATTTTCCGGTTATCACCTCATCGCATGACGGATATATCTTTTTCGGTCTGCCGGAAGGTGCCGAAGTTTACACCGCAGCCGAGGTGGCCGCCATTGACCGCCCGAACCGCGTCAAAGAATAAAATACCTTGTTTCTCTATGACAAACCCCGCTCACCAAAGCCATAAGGTGAGCGGGGTTTGTCATTATACGACTGTTTCGGTTTTGCAGGACTCGCACCCGCTTTCAGCCACTATGCAAACCGGTATACCTCCACAGGGAGGTATGAACGCTATCGTCGCGTCTGTACGTCGGGCTTTTACCGAGGCTTGCGCCGCTGTCCAGAACGGTTTGTATGAAATCCAGAGAGGTAATAACCTCACTTTCGCAAGTTTACTTGTGTTCCGTCCTGTGTGATTAGGTATGCCTATCGCAAGAGATAAACAGGCTGGTGCTCTTTCGCGGCGTGTACTTAGCCGCCCGAAAGCGCCATATCGGCTTTGTTCGCGCCGGTTGTTTTGCTCTCGGCTCACTAAGTCCGTGTGAGTGCTTATCCGGGCAGCACTCGCCCTCTCATTATGGGCTGTTCGGCGTTGCTCTCCGTCGTGTCGCAGTTGCTATCGGTCTGTAATCCGGCTGATTCCCTCGTAAGGTTACAGCGGGGAGCGACCCCGGTTGCGGCGTGCCTGCAAGCACCCGCTGAACTCTGCAAAGCCGTTGCAGCAGCTTCACAGGCGTTCGGAAACAGATTGTCCGTCTTTCCGGACCGCCAGAATATTATCGTCCTCGTTGGAGGCGTTGCGCTCCCTCTGCCTCATGCAGCTTCGGGAGCAGATCACCTTGCACGTTGTCCACCATGCAAGGCTTGCCAAAAGTCCGCTACGTTACCCGTCCGGCTTCATGTAGCCATCCGGGCATGTTTGCGGTGTCTGTTGCCCGCAGACACCGCACTCCATTCTCAATTTTTTAGCGTGAATGTTATTACTCCGTCACCCTCATGCAGGCTTCGGAGCATATCGGCGTGCCGCGCAAAAGACACGCCGAAAGAATAGAAAGGATAATCAATGCCTTCGTTCCGCGAAAGGCGTTTTGCTCCTCTGCCCTCATGCAGACTTTGGAGCAGGTCAGCGGCAGGTCTCCCCACCGCTTTAAGTAGGTATTTGGGGTTAAACAGAAAGGCTTGTCACCCGTCAGCCCTCACGCAGGCTTCCGGGCGTGTACCCGCCTTTCGGCGGGCTGAAAGCGGAGGAACGAAACTCCGTGATTCCGCCCTTTAGGGCTTTTATCACGATATCATTATACCACCATTCTTTGTAGTATTGTGTAGCCCGTTTTCCACAATGTTATGCACAGCCTGTGCGTATATGTTCTACTGCCCGTAATGCCCGTGCGTGCATCTTTCCGCGAACGTGCACTTCGTTGTAATTCATTCTCTCGGCGGTCTCTCTCCACGTTCTACCGTTCACGTAATGTTCGATCAGCAGCGCCCGCAGCGCCGCATCCTGTACCTTAGCCGTTGTGCTGATAATCTCGGCCTTAATCAGTGCAAGCCGTTCCTGCTCTCGCTGTATCTTCTCGGACAGGGCAAGATACGCATCCGCCTTGTTTGCGGTCACGTCACCGCCGCCGCCCGGCGTGTCCTTGATCGTCGCTGTTGCGCTTGTCGCCCGCGTCCACGCCCTTACTCGTGCTTCTTCCAGTGCAGAGATTGATTTTTCAAGGTCAATCCCTCGTCTGAGCCATTCTTTAGTCGTCGTGCGCCACTACCTCCTCCGTACCGTGTTGTGTATATCGCCTACGACGGCTTATTCTCGCCGCCTTGCGGACGCAACCTACACCCGGTTCACATCCGCGCGATTTCCCCGTGTCGATAAAATAATGACACGCCCATAGCTTAGGGCCTTGGCTTGTACCCAGTACCCGCCAGTATGCGCACCCAGCGCATTCGTTTTTCTTTTTCATGCTAATGCTATTCCATTCTCCCGCAGTTCTTCAATCAGATCGTCGATTTTAACGTATTTTCGGGCGATGCTGTCTGCGAGGTAGTTTGTTTCGTCCCATATCCGCCGTAATCGGTCATAGTCGTACCCTTCTTTATCCCGTAGAACGCTAAACATAATTGCCCATGTAGACGCAACCGCCGTGTTCGTTGCGTCTCGTTTGGCTTTTTCTATGTCACCCTGCGTCGCCGGTATTCGGTATGGGTTGACTTTCTTTTTCTTCGCCATTTCCGTACCTCCAATTTTCATACCGCCGCATCTCGTCCAGATACTGCCGCATCTCCGCGCTGTACTGCTTCACTCGTCCATCCGCTCCAACATATCAAGGTACTTTCTCGCCATCGCCGCCACCTGAATTGCCTCGCAAGCCGCCGCTTCGGCGTACTGTTCAACGAGAGCCACATGCTGCGCCGTCGGGATACCGTCACGGATACGGTGCCAGAGCTGCTCCATCGCCATCTCGATACTGTCGTATTCTTCCCGCAGTTCCTCGGCTTCCTCCTGCATTACCGCCCACCCCTCATGCGGGCTATGGAACTGTGGGAACCGCTCATTTGCAGCTTCCAGCTCCTTTTCCACGAGCTTTTCAACATCTTTACTTACTACGTTCATCGTTTTCCTCCTGCTCTGTAATCTCAAAATCGGCACAAAACTGCACGCTTGCAATCTCATTTGGGAATCGGATCGCGTTCAAATCAATCAAGCCGCAGTTATCTGCGCATCCCTCTTTCAACTCGCCAATTTCGATTTTCTTCACAGTTCCACTCCTTCCACATATCCGCGGATTTCCAGATCGTGCAGGTATTCGCCCATGTGACGTTTCTGCCGCTTTAACAGGTCGATGGAGCAGTTCGGCGTAAACTCGAGTACGCCCGCCTCGTACTTCGTCACAATCCGGTGCAGCTTTTCATAGCGTTCCTTGGTCTCGCGGTACTCGCGCTTCATGTGCTCCTGCCATGTGTTTGTATCGGGGTCAGGCTCGTTTGGTTCACTTCCCAGTTTCGTTTTTTCTCCAAGCGTTTTCATTAGATGCAAAGCATCGGTGCAAATCATACCGAACTCGCATCTATCCTCGTCGTTATCAAAGTCAAACAGTACCATATTGCGCGACATCAATTCCGCGCATTCAATCGCTCCATCAATCGTCATTTTTCATTCTCCTCATTGTCTTTGCCGTCCATGGTTCAAATGCCGTGATTTTATCGAGTAATCCGCGCGGATTCCCGTCAAAACAAATAGCTCGGTCGTCAACATACACAGTCGCAGGCGGTTTTTCCTTCATTACATCGTCAACAACAATGTCGTGCTTAGCCAGATATTCCTTTACGGCCATAATGCCGTCTGGTGTATCGCAGCGGGTCGATACAACAACTACCCGGTACAATTTCCGAATGTCGTTAATTGCCTCTCGGATTCCCTGCACCGGTGGGTCGGGAATAACCGTTTTCCCCTTCCAACCGGAAGTATAACTGTGAATAACGCCGTCAAAATCAAATACAACAGTTGGTGTCATTTTTCTGTTCCTCCATAATGTTCAACAATGTACTGGTTCGCCGTGGTTTCCGGCGCGGTTTCCCATGCAATCAAGCCGATCACGTTCGTGAGCAACATCACACCGACAAAAATCAACCCGCAGGCGGTGTATAAACCAACTTCGCTGTTGCATATGACACAAGCCAAGAGGATAAAAATTGATAAACCTATCGCCAGTGCGCCCAAAATTACAAGCCATTGAAACTTGACCGATTCCCGCGCAATAACCTCCTGCACCAGCGTTTCCGGTGTAACGCCCATCTGAGCGGCGATTTCAGCAACGGTCATTCTTCCACCGCCTCATACGTCTTTGCGAACACATCCGGCTTACAGGGGTAGAACTCGCCGTTTACACCCTTGATGATGTAGTCGCCAGCAGATGCCAGCATAGTTCCCTCAAGAGTTAAAACAAGGAACATTTTCTTGTTCTCACTCCACACGACATTTAGTCCACAAAGCTTGTCGATTTCCGTCTGGTTTTTGCCTGTCCACCGGATAGCCTCAACCACAATAGGTTTCTTTCTGTACTTCATTCCGTTACTCCCTCACATTCCGCCCCGCAAGCCGCATAGCCTGCAAGATCAATCCAACTGTCAGCCTTTCCGCCGCCTGCTGCAATGCGTGCAATCTTGAGCAGCGCCATCATCATGGCAACGTCGTTCGCGTCGATATACACACCGCCCGCCTCATCCACGCACGCGCGCCTGAGGTATGTTTCCCAAAGTTCCGCGATCGTCTCAAAATTATCCTCCGGCGTGCCGTAGTCCTGCTCGCGCTGTCCGCATACGCACTTCTCCGCCGCGTGCAGGATGTCTGCACGGGTCAGCCTGCGCTTTGCGTCCTCGCTGCGCTTTGCGGCCGTCTCGGCAATGGTGGGCGTGTCGTCAATCACCTCATAGCCCATGAGTTTTGCCTCCAGCCGTACGCGCACCATATCTGCGTCCTCATATGCCCGTATCATACTCTGTCGCGCATTGCCCGCGAATGCTATTCCCCTCTTTTCGCCATTATAAAACATCTTGCGATCTCCGAGGAAAAATGCGTTCACAGCGTCCTCGAAGCTCTCGTAAACCTTCCCGTCTTTCTTAAACTTCATCGTTGTTTTTCCTCCCGTTCCATGCTTTAATCACTTTTTCGACAGCACTGGTTTTGTAACATTCACTGTCTACCAAAATCTTTGAAGAAGCGCGACATTTAGTACAAAGCACTCTTACGCCGTCATTTACAAACAACCTCGCTTTTCCACCACAGAAAGGACAAGATTTAAGTTCAATCATTGTCTGCACCTCCGTCCATCTTAGCCCCGCATACAGGGCAGTAATTCCAGTTGTTCAGGCGATACTCACTCTCTGTCAGTGCGCAGCCGCAGTTGGTGCACCTGACAGCTGCGTTACCACTCGGGAACGTATATCTCCCGGAATCATCCCACCGCCCATGCACCACCGGCGCAACGTCGGCGGCAGGAACGTCGCGCAACTCCCAAAGCGGATTAAGCCCCTTTAGGTACGCTTCTCCGACTGCATCTTCCGCCGCTTCACGCTCAATATATTCAGGCATTATTCTTCACCTCCGTCCATCTTTGCCCCGCAGTTGGGGCAGTAGTTAGGGAGCCAATAGTTCCATATCGTTGCGTCCAGTCCTTCCGTTGACTTCTCTCCGCACAATGAGCAAATTTCGTTTGCGTTCCACCACCCATGCACCACCGGCGCAACATCTACATTATGCTTTACTTCAAATTCTTCGTTCAGCCACCGCCGTACATAATCCAAATTATACGAGCTGAATCCGATGTTCATTTCACCGTTTTCCCAGTACATAATGCTGTAATATGGCTTGTCCTCACTGTTATTCACGATGATTTGCGCAAAACAAGTTTTAATCTTTTCGTGGTCAGCCATTTTCGCACCCCTTTCCCAAATGAGTTGCACTTTTCTGCTTCTCAAAGTAAAACTCAATCGGCTTTTCATTCTCGATCACATTCCCGTAAACTACGCCAACCTTATAGATGTAATTTTCGCGCAGCTTTCTCGGAATTTCCGCGATGTAGCGCCGGAATGTTTCCAGCGTATTGGCTCGCTTGTAATGATTGCACATTCGACAGGACGGCATGAGATTCGAAATATCATCTGTCCCCGCATCTTCAATTCTCCATGCCCTCAGTGGGAGAAAATGATCTACTTGCATATCTTTGTATGCAATCTCTCTGCCGCAATAAGCACAGTGCCCGTCGTATTTGCGGTATACTTCTTCGCGGATTTTCTTACTTATCGCCATCGTTTTCCTCCTGTCTCGCAATAACCTTTACGGCGCATTCTCCGCGTTCTGTGGAATACCACGCGCAGTTCTCGTACACACACTCGGCAGAAAATCTTTTATCCTTGTCTGCCAGCGAGAATGGGCAAATTTCCTTTGTCCTGTTTGCCCAATTACTCCGGTTTTCACTCCACATCGTTTTCCTTCACCCTTCTTTCTTCCGCTTCTTTCAGCGCAAGAAACACCATCACATACACATGCCTCGAATACGCATTGTCAATGGGAATCAAAGGCGCTATAAAGTGCCAACAATCCATGTAAGTAATTTCAGCCATCGTTTTCCTCCTTGATCGTCACGAGTAGTTCAACCGCTCGGCCATCTTTTATTTTTCGGTTCACTCATCTCTCATCGCCCTTTCTACAAGCTCCTGAAGTAGCTCCATCGTGCTGTACTTACTCAAATCCGGCTTTTCGTCTTTCGGCTCGTCTACCAGCTCTGCGGACTTGCGCCGCAGCTCGTTAACCGTCATCGCTTTCCTCCGGCATATCATCCATCTTAATGCGTTCCTTCGCCATTTCGATTGCAAGGCGGTATACCTTGGCGTGTGTGTTATCTCCGTGCGTTTTCTGTACTGCGGCGGCAAACTCGTCCAAATCTCCGAAAAAGCAACCTACAATTACTTTGATTTTTTTATCCCGGCAGGCGAAGAAAGTTGCCGTGTCATCGCGCGAACCAACATTGGAAATCCAGAAAATCGCACCGCGCTTGTAAACCCGTGCGTTGCCGGAAACCCGTGCGTCGCCGTAAACCCGTGCGTTGCCGTAAACCCGTGCGTTGCCGTAAACCCGTGCGATGCCGTAAACACATGCGTCGCCGTAAACACATGCGTCGCCGTCAACCCGTGCGTTGACGAAAACCCATGCGTCGCCGTAAACCCATGCGTTGCCGGAAACCCGTGCGTCGCCGTAAACCCGTGCGTTGCCGGAAACCTGTGCGTTGCCGGAAACCTGTGCGTCGTCGCAAACCTGTGCGTCGCCGTAAACACATGCGTTGCCGGAAACCTGTGCGTTGCCGGAAACCTGTGCGTTGCCGGAAACCTGTGCGTTGCCGTAAACCTGTGCGTCGCCGGAAACCTGTGCGTTGCCGGAAACCCATGCGTTGCCGGAAGCATCAAGGTTTTCCTCTTTTTCAATCCATCCGCCCAGTTCCCCAGCTCCGACTTTCCCGAACGAAATCAACGCCCGAATGCGATGCAGGGTATTCCCTAAAATCGCTTTGGTTTCTCCGGTAAATTCAAACTTTTTATTCATTGTTTTCCTCCCATTCTCCGCAACCGCTTTCCGCGTCCATAAAATCCGCCCCGTGCTCGCTGTCACCGTTGCAGCAGACACCGCAAAACGGTTCGTACCACTTGCAGGTTTTGCAGGTTTTCATGCGTTTCCTCCCCATTGTTCAGCCATAGCTTTTGCAATGCCCGGGAACGTCTTGCTTCTCGCCTTGGCGCGGTCTGTTGTGAACATCCCCTTATATCGCTCGTCGTGCTTGTGGCTGTAACTTCCGCTTGGGCACCATGTTGCAACCGGATCAACAACATTTGTCGGGGTTAACATCGGTAGATTTTTCAGCCACAGGCACGTTTTTTTGGTGTACGGATGCCCGAACTGATACGGCTGTACAGTCTGTGTATAGTCCGGCATAGCAAACACCTTACTCGGTATTGGGTTTTCCACCGCGACCCGTGGAACTCGTGCGTTATAAAATGCCATGAAAAAGTCTCTTGCCTGAATTCCAAGCATAACGCGGTCAGCTTGGAGCTGATGGTTTTTCCAAAGATGTCGCGCCCCGGCGTTGCTGAGGTATGTGCACGGCGGATGAGCGATCAGCAAGTCCCACCTGCCCACTTCATGTGTCTGTCCGTCCATGGTGATCAACTGCCCCCCCCTCGATAGCCTTGAGTGCATCTCCGAGGATATGCCACTCAGGATGACCGCCGGACGGCTCCTGAATATCGCAGGAGTAGGCTTCGTGTCCTTTTTCGCGGAACGCCTTGCAAACCGTCTGTGATTCCTCACAGGCAACTAAGACCTTCATTTACACCACACCCTCCAACCCAATCTGCACCGTTTCCGGTTCTTTCAGCATTTCATCTTTGGCAAGCCGGTAAAACTGCTTGTCCAGTTCAAAGCCATAGCTGTTTCTTCCCAGCTCCCGCGCCGCTCTGAGCGTCGAACCGCTCCCGGCGCATGGGTCAATTACCGTGTCGCCCGGGTCTGTGAAAATCTCAATCAGCTTTTTCAGCACCTTCACCGGCTTCTGCGTCGGGTGCAGCTTGGGAATCTCTCTGCCGTCCCGTTCCCAGTCGATATGGTCAAACACCATCTTTCCGCTTCCGCGAATGACCTTGCCGTCCTCGTCGTACTGCCTGCCGTTGTTAAACTTCGGCAACTTGTCGCGATACAGTACAACCGCAAATTCGGTTGCGCCTACAATGCGCATATTGGCTTTGAGCACCTGCGCCGAGTAGTTTTTTGTGAAAAACAGCGGATAGCTGTTCTTGAACCCGTACCGCCTGCCGTACTCCATCACTGTCTGTATCTGGTCGAACGCGCAAAATACAATCATTGCCGGTGCGGCGTTCTTTTCCTTCGGTTCTTTCTTCAAAAGCCGATTACAGAAGTGCATATACTCTGCAATCTTGAAATAGCCGTCAGTCCGAAAGAAGCTGCTCTTTGCCTTCTTGCTCTCGCCGTTCTTGTTATCTCCGCCAACATACCACATCGGGTTGCTCCCGTAAGCGTCCGCGCCGATGTTATACGGAATATCCGCAATAACAAGCTGCGCCTTCGGGATGCCGTACCGCTTGTAATTCTGGAAATTGTCGTTGAACAGCTCGCATTTCAGCTCCTTCATTCTTCGTCCCTCCCAATAATCTCGATCTCCACCCGCGGATTTTTTGAATCTACATAAAAGTGATCTTCAAATCCGATAATGTTCTTCCAACCGTCATTCTTGAGATACCGCGCCTTAACAAGCGCATCCTGAATAACCTTTCTGCCAAACGCGCAGATATTATCCTTGTCCCGCCGCCGGTCCTTTTCATACCACCGATAAATCATATACACCGGCTCCTCAAATTCCACGTTTCCGAGCTGTCTTGCCGCGTGCATCACAACGGTTTCGCACTTCTTCTTGAGCTGTGCGCCTAAGTACCGATTGCGCCGTTCCGCCTCGATCAGCTCATTCAGTCCCGGCAGCGGACCTTTGATTACAAACTTCACTTCTCACCTCTGCTTGCTTTCACTCGTGCCGCCCACTCACTTTCCCAGTCATTGGCGGCGGGTGCACCGTCAAACATCGGCGCATCCGTTTTGGTTTTCTTCGGCTTGTCTCCGATTCTGTCCCAAATGATACCCTTCCAACCTTGCGACATACTCAGCCGGATAACCTCGGCTACTGCCTGTTCTCCGTGCTGCTTTACGCGGTTCTCTATCATCGTGAGAAGGTTTCTGAGACCAGTTGGCTCGTATGCATCCCTGCGCTCCTTCTTGTATCTAATCCAATCTTGAACCGCCGAACATACCGGCTCCGAGAACCGTTCTGTTAGATCGAGTTTCTTATCGGCTTCTTGGGCTTTGGGCTTCGTTTTAGGCTTCGGCGAACATTTTGCCGGTGTCGTCACTTCATCGCGTTCGGTGCTCTGGTACTCGTCGTACTTGCAGACTGTTATCACAGTGTAATGCCGATTGGTTTCCACCGTGATTTCGCCGGTCTTTTTCAGCTTACCGAGCGCCGTCCTTACCTGTTGTACAGACAACCCGCTTTCCGCCGAGAGTGCCGCATAACTTGTTGCAAACGCACCACGCGGTATTTCTATCCCCTTCCACTCACAAGCCTTGTAATTGGCTCTCAGCAGGACGTGCAGCCATAGCTTGCAGGTGGGGAGGTCTTTGTACCATCCCCACTCCGTAAGCGCACGGTGCAGTTTTATGTGCCCGTTCATTCCCCATCACCTCAGAACGGAACTTCCGAATCTTCCTCCGGCATATCCGCAAAATCGCTGTTCTCCTTCGGCTTGCCCTCGTTCTTGCCGCCACAGAAGTCGATGCTTTCGCACTGCACCTCCCACGAGCGGCGCTTATTGCCGTTCTTGTCCTGCCAGTCACGGCTTTCCAAACGGCCGGAAACGATGCACATATCGCCCTTATGGAACCATGTGCTTGCGTGCTCTGCCAGCTTACCCCACAATACGATAGAGCAAAAGTCGCTCTGATATTCCCCGTTGTTATTCTTTCGGCTGCGTTGTACTGCGAGCGTTCCGCCTGACACAGCAGTACCCGACTGCGTGTGCCGCAATTCGAGATCATCAGTCAATCTGCCTTGTAAAATAATCTTGTTAAGCACTTGTATTCCTCCATTTGTTGTAATTTTTCAAATTGTTGTGAAGTTTTGCATGCTCTGCCCTTGTCAGTACAGCAATGTTTTCCGGATTGTTGTTTGTTTTATTTCCGTCAATGTGATGCACAATATCAGAAGATTTTAGCTTTCTTCCGTATTTCTGCTCAGCAACAAGTCTGTGTTCCAGAACAAAACCATGTTTATCCGCCAAATGGCTGTCCGGCCGATATATGAGAATGTATCCGCCCGAATGTTTCTTCCTTCCTCCTGACCAGTGATAATTTTTATCCCCGGACATCGCATCTCTCAGCTTCTGTTTGGTTTCGTCTGACATCTTGCGTCCATATGACGGACACAAGCTCCCCGTTTTCCCGATGTTCGGATGTTTATGATTTTTCCACAGAAACTTCACGCTCTCAATTCTCGTGGGAACACGCATGCCTGCTTTTTTCATCTCTCTTGAGAGCTTTTTTCGTTCAATTCCGATCTCGTCCTCAAGCATTCGCAAGCTCGCGCCTTCTGCAATTCGGGTCTCGATGTATTCCCGATATTTTTCTAAATCAACTTTCATCTCCCTGTCTCCTTGGTATACTTCTGGTTTTCCTCGCTCCACATGGGATAGAGGCTTTGCAGGTACTCCCGCATTTCCCGCTTGATTTCCTTGCCGTCGCCCTGATCCATTTCCCGGTGACACTCCGGGCACAGCATCACAAGGTTCGTCGGGATACCCATGCCTCCGCGTGCTCTCGATACAAAATGACACGCTTGCAGCACACCGCCTTTCCCGCAGTGGCGGCAAATGCCGCCGTCCCTCTCCCAGCATTCGCGCCATACCGCCGGGCTAATGCCGGTAAACTTGGTCTGCCGTCTCATTCTTCCATGTCCTTTCTCGCTGCACGTTCCAGCCTGCGCTTTGCCCTTCGTCTGTAGTCCTTCTTCATCTTCGCCCATCCGCTGTGATTTCGTGCCCAGCAGGCGAAGCGATAGCCTATTTCCCAGTCCGCTGGTACAAAGCGTTTGTATGTCGTAAACCTCATACGCAGCGTTCCTTTCTTCCGGTTTCCCACTTGTCTTTCAACTCGCTTAACAGGCTGGGTGACGCGGTTTCCACTCCGGCATTTTTGCAATCCTGAATGCAGTTGTCAATCAGCTGGGACATTTGCTGCTTGTCAAAATCGCTCGAACCATAATACGCAAGCACTGTTGTGCATCCGCTGATTTTCGACGCTCTGGTTTCAATAAACCTTCCGATATGGTTACTCGTCCACTTTTGACCGAAACTCGCTACTGCCCGTGTCTGCATACACAGTACTTCATAGTTGCCAATGTCTTTGATATGTCGTCTGTAAATGCACTCCGGTGTTTCACCCATGGCCTTAGCCAGTTTTCCGCACAGCGCCCAGTACATCGCATTTGCGTCAAGGTCTCGTCTTTCCTGCTTAGGCGCGATCTTGGCGGTATACACCTTACCATCTTTGAGTTTTTCGCACTCAACTCGTGCCATAGGTGCATTGCTGATGTGAATACACAACCAATTTCCGAGATCGTTGTGTATTACCTGCGCATGATCAAACTCATGCGTCATGGCATAGCCTCCATTGCCTTCTGATGGTCTTTATCGTCCATCTTCTTGTTCAGCTCTACCATCAATGCGCCGAAATCATTCATTTTCAGTTTCGGAAGATCATCCAGCGGAAAACCGATGGTTTCTTCAAACTGCTTTTTCGTGGTTGCGCCCAGCGCTTTTGCAATCTTCTTAATGGTGGTTGTTTCCACCTCACCAATCACATCTTCTGGCGGCTTTTGCAGCGCCAGCTCCCGCTCGATTTTTTTAAGCGCAAAATGATATTCGTCATACGTTACCTCGGACGTAGTACGGCAGCCGGTAAGTCGCATAAGGTGTTCTTGTGCCTTGTCATTGCCGTAGACCTGTTGCAGCCTGTGCGCAAATGCCTGACAATCGCGTTTAATCAGCTTATCCGTACCTGCCCGCTCGGCTTCTCCAGAATACTTAGTCTGATCTTCTCGCACGCTGTCATCGTTCCAGTACACATCTGCGCCAACGCCGAGCATCTTGGCAGCAACTGAGATAGCGTCAGTATATGCCATCTTCCAGCATTCGTCTGATACCTGCGGGCCGTTTCTGGTCTGTGAAACAAACTGGCTGCCGCCCGTGCCCGGAATAGCGTCAGACCATTCGCCTTCCACCTTGACAAACAGATTGATATTGCAGAATGCACACACAACGCCGTCATGCGTTTCAAGCCACTGTTTGACAATCTCGGTTTTCCAGCCCATGCCGCACGGCCCGAATTGCTCCGTCAGCGCCTTAATTCGCCACATGGGGTTAATGTCGGTAAAACCTTTCAGCTTTCCGGCCTGAATCTCCTTTTTTGCTGTCTGCGGCACTGTACGCAGCGCATTATACAGCGCCAGATTGTCACTCATTCTTCATCCTCCTGCTCAAAGTCATAAACCGCCATTCTCAAATCATCGAGAAAGTTCTCGATCTCCTGCGAGAACAAATTCTTGTAATCCTCCAGATACAAGCCAATAGCAGTTTCGGATTCCCGCATATCCTGCAACCGGTTAAGTCGCTCCTGGTCTGCCCTCTCCGGCGGCTCTAACGCCCGCTCGGGGCATCCGGTGATAGTATCACGCATTGTTTACCGCCTCCATCGCCCGGATAACCTCGGCTTCGGGCACTTCTTCCAGTCCCTCATACCATACGTTTTCTCCGGTGCTCTTGTAGCGGTGAAAGCGGCGGTCAACCTGATACGTTCCGTTTGCACTTTTGCTCATGATCCATACCGAGCAGGTAGTGTTACCGATCTTTACCTCGGTGATCTTGCCTTCCGGCTTTTCCTCCAAGCTGAGGTTCATCAGTTTGCGCAGTGTTTCCTTCAACATCTTGCTTTTTCTCCTCTCCGGTGCTATAATCACCGTGAAACAATTTTTCTTTGCCGCTGTTCGGATTGCCGTCCGTCAGCGGCTTTTCTCATGCCTGCAGGTATTCCAACTCACCGCTGAGCGGTGCGAAACACTGCGGGTACGTGTTGCCGTAGATATCTTTCAGCAGTACAAACCGCCATCCCATGCGATCTACGGTCTTAACCTGCTGTGTCGGCAGCTTTGCCATCTTCTCGCAGCGCTGCTCCAGTTCGTCCAGTGTGCATACATCCTCCGGTCGAAAGTCCAGTCCGTCCTTCTTGCGTGGTGCAAACCGCATCACCCGCTCGGTATCAAACGCCGAGCCGTTGATTTTTACAATCATTCGATCTCCTCCCACTCAAACGCGCCCTTGCCGCTGTTTCTCCACTGACCGATGCCGCGCAGCGTGCCGTAGTCCAACCACTCACGAACCGCTTTCTCGTGGTTCTCGTCCAGCAGCAGAACTGTAAGTTCGCAGGTCGTACCCGCCGGTACTTCCTCGCTGCTCGACAAGGCTACTCGCTCGCCCTGTGCCGTCTGCGCACGAAGCGGACGCTGGCAGATGGTAATGTCCTTGCCCTCCGGCAGTTCCAGCACAATCTTGCGTGGCTGCACGAAAATCAGTCCGTCAATGACCTTCTTGTACGCCGTCAGCTTGCCGCTCTCGTTTACCGCCTTTTTCTTCTTGCCGGTTTCGGGGTCCTTGCCGGCCAGGCGTGCCAGCATGGAGCAAGCGTCCTTGAAGAACCCCTTGATCTGGTAGTCGTACAGGAACGGCTTGCCGTCCTCGTCACGGGGGAATACCGTCGTGCCACGCTCTACCACAGCGTCACTGCCCAGCGCCGCGACTTCCTCCGGCAGCGTTGCCGCGTCCGGCGACTTACCGCCGATAAAGCGGGTGTAGATTTCCTCGTCTGCCGGACTGGTTCCCAGCAGACTTTCGGTGAATGTCATCTTAATGTTCAGCTTCTTCATGTTTTTTGCCCTCCTGTTTTTTCTGTTTGTCATTGTGTTGCTTCGCCATTCCCTCGCAGAACTTTGCTCCGTATCGCCATGCCCTCGCTTTGCCTTGGCAGTTCTCTGCTTTGCTCAGTTGCTCTATGCTCTGCCTTCGCAGTGCAGTGCGACGCCTTGCCATTCAGTTGCAATGTGTCACGCTGCAATGCTTTCATTGCTGTCGCCTCGCATGTCCGTGCTTTGCCTTGCTTTTGCCATGTTTGGCATATCTCAGCTTAGCCACTGCTCTGTTCTTCGTTGCGAGGCCGTGCTATGCCCTCGCAGTGCGTTGCGTCCTATGCCTCTGCTCTGATTTGCTCCGCATCGCCTTGCCTTTGCCATGTTCAGCGTGTCCACGCTTAGCTGTTGCTCTGTTCTTCTCAGCCTTACAGTGCTATGCCGTCGCTACGCTCGGCGATGCTGTGCCTTTCCGTTGCAACGCTGATCTTCTTTGCGCTCTCGCGCATCTGCAAGCCATACTTAGCAGCGTTCATCGCCTTGCCGATAACCCGGCGCTGCATGTCTTTGACTTTCAGCGTTTTCCTTCTCGCTTCCGTCATATCCTGTTTTCTCCCCTCAGCGGTAACGACCGCGATAGCGTTTCTGCTGCTCGTATGCCGCAAGCAACATGCTTGCCCTTGCGCTCACCATGCCGACAGCCAGCAGCGCCAGCATGATAGCGGCTCCGGAAAACAAGTCGATTCTTCCGTTCTCGGTCATGCCGCCGGAAATCAGCGTTCCGAGAAAACACATTCCTGCAAGCCAGCCACAGCGTTTGTAGGTCATTGGTTTCAATCCCCTTTCGCGGTTTCTTGTAACCCTCGAACGTAGTGAGAGGGTTATTCTTTTCTTTCTTTCTTAGAGAGTTAAATTAATATATATTCGACCGTAGGGAGAATATATATATACTTCTTTTCTTTCTTTGTTACTTTCTTTCTTAAGCCTCTGTGTGTTGTCTGTGTGTTATCGGTTTGTTGATTGTGTGTTATCTGTGTGTTGATGGTCTGTTGTTGGAGTGTTACGCAGACGCTTCCGCCTGCACCAATCGGTTAGCCACATCGGCCACATGATAGCGACCGCCAGTTAAACGCGGAACACCATCTAAATACCTCTGCACGGTACGATAACTAACGCCAAACCAGTCTTTTAACTGTTTTGTAGTAATATATTCGCACCCTGCGAACGTGCGTAAACGGCCTTCAACCGTGCGCCTGCGGTTGCTTAATTCCGTTGCTGTCATTCGTTCACCCCTCCGCTTTCTGTGTGTTATTGGTGTGTTGATGGTTTGTTATCGGTCTGTTGCTTAGTGTGTTGATGGTGTGTTATCTCTCATCATCGTTGTTGCCACAACGCAGCATCGCACACACAATAAGCAGCGCCATTTCAACGCCCAGTGTTGCCAGCACTCCGGCAACAAAAGGTGGAATATACATCGGTATCACCTCCGTTGTGTGTCCTCTCTCAGCGTGTTATAATGACTGAGAAAGGAGGTGCTGTCATGCGTTTACCTTTGGGTCCTCAACTCAAAAACATTGAGCAGGAAGCCGAATTGGAGTTCCGCGAATCCATCCAAAATCAGATGGACGAAGAACGCCGCTTGCGTGAAGAATCAGACGAAAAAGAACATAAATTCACGCTGAAATGGAACCGTATCAATTTAACGGTTGCGCTTATCGGCGTCCTATTTGGAATTGCCGGTTTTGTTGTCGGATTGCTTGCTCTCCTCGCTACGCATTAACATGATCTGATAGACCACGCTGCACGAGCACCAACCAAGCGAAAAAGCCGACAGGCAAAGGGCGATAATCTTTAGTGCCACGCTCTCACCTCATTCCGTAGAGCCGAAGTCCGGCCGCGCCTGAACGATCAGTCGCGGTTCTCCGCTTTCATCGTCACCGTTGTACTGTACGCTGCCGCACGTTACTTCAAGTGTCAGCAAAGGCATTTGACCGCCCTTGTGCTCCAGTTTGTAGCCCATGCAGCCATACCGCATATCTACGCCGTCAACCGACAGCTCTTGACACTTTCCGTCGCGGTAGCTGATCTTGACATTTCGGAATTTTCCCATGTCCTTCTCACCCCTTCGCTTATGCGCTCTCGTTGTCGTGTCGGTCAATGCCGAGCAGATAATCCGCAGTGACGCCAAACAGCCGTGTCATTTCGATGATCTTAGAAGACGGAATATCCGTCTTGCCAGCCATCCAGGACTTGAACGTGCTGTACGAAACGCCAAGCTCACGAGCTAAAGCCGCCTTGCTCAAATTGTTGCGACCTCGTTCCGCATCAATATTCGGAAACATACTTTTTCACCTCCATTTACCCGAAACGGGTTAATCACTGTCTATACTATACACCCATTACGGGTTAATGTCAACAGTTAAGCAAAGATTTTTTACCCAATTTGGGTATTTTTTTGTTGACACGCAAACAGAGCAGATATATAATAGGACCATAGTAAGGAGGTGCAACAATGGGAATACCCGAAAGGCTTGTAGAAGTTCGAGAACGTAACGGTTACACACGGAAACGGCTTGCAGAAGAATTAGGCAAGCCTTATGCCACAATCACCAAATACGAAAACGGTGAACGTGAAGCTGGTTCCGGATATCTGATATCTATAGCAGAGAAATTCAATGTCACTACTGACTACCTGCTCGGCATAGAAGATGACCAATCAGCAGAAACAGAAAAATCCCCCGCTCCGGCCGAAGCCGAAACAGGGGAAATTACAAGAGAGATGTCTATTGAGTTGTTAAAGGCTCTCGGATTGCTCGACCAGTCCGGCAACCTTTCCGACGATGATCTCGCGTTTCTTGCGCACATCGTCGGATTGCTCGAATGGCGTTTCGGCGATCATTCGTAGCGCATTGTATATGCGCAGCGGGTTTGTGCATGAATTGAGCATTGCGGTAAAACGGTCGATGTTGTCCATGATGTTTGGTTCCTGCCTTTCCTGTTGTATACTCCTATGATATTACCTTAAAATGGAAATATCAATAAGAACCGTTCGCCTTTATCTGACATATAGTATAGCGAACGTTTGTTCGATTTTCAAGAGGACGCGGACAGCCTTGTTGAAAAGTCCAATAAACAGGACTTTTGGTTGAGTGTTGTTTTACACGAGCAGGTCTCGGAAGCGCTGAACGGCGCGATCGTTGTACTTAAATACATCGACTTCCTTTGCCGAGTATGGAGACTTGTCGTGGTACCATGCACCGTATTCGTCGGTTTTCATGCCGTATGTGTTGGCAAGATTACCGATGGCCTGCTTGCTCACGCCGAACATCTTGCCGATCTCTGTAGCGGAGTAATGATGCTGGGTGGTCTGCGGCAGCGGGATAACCTCACGGCCTGCGAGCACCGTGCTTGCGTAGCTTGCGCATACCTGACGGTAAGTATCCGACTTTACCTGCGCGGAGATACGCAGCCACAACGACGCTTCACGGGCGCGGCTGTTGCGCTCCATAATGTCAAGGCGGTTCTGCTGTGCCGGTGTGATCTTGTATTCGCCGGTCTTGCGGATAGACGGAAGAACCTCGGAAGTAACCCAGTGTTTGAATTCCTTCGCCGTCGGCAGCTTGCTCGACAGGATAAGGCTGTACAGGCCGGATTCGTTGATAAGCATAATCCTCTGCTTGCCGCCGGGGGTAGGCATTTCGCCGACCCCTTTATCTTCGGGGTCAACGTGTTTCTTGACCGCATCTGCGGTATCACTGTAACCGAGGATAGCTGCTACGTCCTTGCCGACAAACCACGGTTCGCCGTTCTTCTCGATGGTGCGTACCTGCTGTTCTTCATACTTGAATGCAACGATGTTGTTTTTCATGTGTTTGCTCCTTTCGGGTGGTATGGTTAATTACAGCAATTCCTTTGCGGCCTGTACCCCAGCCTTTAAGCCAAGGGTAAATGCATCGCTTTCAAACTTCTGCGTGCAGTCGGCCATCATGCTAACGAGCTTATCGTTCTGCTCATTGGTCAGAGGCAAGGAGCGAATGTATTCGCTCAAATTCTGCGCAAGCTGCAAAGCCTCTTGTGTGCGGCTAAGGCAATATCCCGAAAAATTCATTGTGTTAGCCCTCCATATCTTCCGGAATATTCGTGCCGAGGATTTTGTTGAAGAAGTATACCTGACCCTTGCCGGTAATCTTCGGCGTGCGGCTGATGGTGGTGTGACCGTCCGAGTGAGTAATCACAGTTTCCTTGATCTCGAACAGACCGAGTTCCATACTGCGCTGGGTAGGCATATTGTAATCACTGCCATTGCGCTTGACGAGGTAGCCATTTTCACGCAGCCATGCGAAGAAGCGCTTGCCGCCCATATCCGCGCCGTTCTGACGGAGAATCTTCGCAAAGTCAAAAATCAGGATGGACGTTTTGGACACGGTAACGCCCTTTGCAAAATGGACGAGCGGTGCATCGAGCTTCGCCTGTTCGGCAGCGTGGGAAAGCAGCTTGTCCTTTTCCTCAATGGTTTTCTGAGCGACAAGCAGGGCTTTCGCCATCAGTTCCTCAGGGCTGAGAGTTTCCTGGCCGGCAATGTAGCCGCCGTTCTTGCGGATAGAGGGAATAACATCGTGCGTAATCCATCGCTTGAACGCTTTGGCCTCCGGCTTGCGAGAGCCGAGAACCAGAGCGTACAGGCCGGGCTCGTTAACCACAGTCTTATTGGGGTTGCCCGGAATACCGTCGGTTAAAACTACGGTATTCCTCTCGTCGTCATCCAGACGAGCAACCGCATCGCGGCTGTTAATGATGTCCAGCGCCTTGCAAACGTCAGCCGCTACGAACCACGGTTCATTCTCAATGTTCAGCGTGCGAACCTCGCCAAATTCAGGGTTAGTAAATGCAATGATTTTGTTATCCATGGGTTAATTCTCCTTTTCTACAAGTTCGTTAAGGGGTACGTTCAAAGCACTTGCGATCTTGCTTGCCATCTCTGCCGAGCAGCTACGGCCTTGCTTTATTCCGTAGACACTCGACATAGAGACACCAGCAATTTCCGCGATATCTTTTCCGCGCTTGCCGCTTTTCGCCATAACAGCGGCAAACTTGATTCTGTCAATGCGCATATAGTCTCCTTTCTTATTCGCATTGCGATATTCCATGATTGAATTATATACGCAAAACGTTTTGGTGTCAATAATTTTATGCGCAATGCGTTACAAGGGTGATAATATGACTATTGGAGAAAGAATAGAAGAAGTTGCAAAATCGCAGGGAATTTCACTTCGTGCGCTTTCAGAACGCGCAGAAATGCCGTATACAACACTATATTCGATTGTAAAAAGAGGTAGCAAACGGCTTTCGCACGAAAACATTGTGAAGCTGGCAAACGCGCTCGGCGTAAGCATGAACGAGTTAAGCCCTGATGCTTCAATCCGTGTAAACAGTGCACCGGAAATGGTGGAGCTACAGCAGAAAGTAGCAGCCGGTCAGGCAACCGAGCAGGAAAAGCAGGCATGGCTCGAAGCCAATCTAAAAGGCTTAGAGCGTATGCAACACTCAATCGAATTCATGCTGCACGATCTCGCGCAGTATGATGAGACACAAAAAATCGCCCGTCAATCTCGGCTGACGACAATATTCAATCAGCTTACCGAGGACGGGCAGGAAAAAGCATTGGATTTCCTTGAAATCATGCTGGGAAATCCAAAGTATAAGGAATAAAAGGGAGGGTAACTCAGTGGATGTTAATTTGCTGAACAACGAAAAAATTGTTACCGAATGCACCTACGCACCGCGATTTTTCATGTGGTACAAAATTTCCATAGCCCTATGGAGTGTGTTTACCATTGCGGTATTTTTCGGTGGGGTCGCAATAGGAGGAATCGTAAACGGTTTAGAATCCGCCTGGCTTATCGCTGTTATTGACGCGCTTGTAATATACGGAATGTATGCGCAACAGCAAACTAAACTCGTTTTAACAAATAAGCGTTTGATGGGTACGAAAGGCATTTTCAAAAAAGAAATTCTCGACGTTCCGCTTGATAAAATCGACAATGTATCTGTGAAAACAAAGTTTTCGGAAAGCATTGGCGAAATTTCCATATACAGCACCAGTGGCATCTATACGATGCAGAAGTTTGACCGTCCTGTTATCATGCGGCTTGCTATATTGGAGCAAATCAGCATTTATAAACAGGAGCAGGCGGAAATGCACGCGCAGGCGATTGCAAAAGCCATGAAAAATGCGTAAACAAAAAACGCCCACCGGCGGCAACCGGCGGACGTTATACGGGGGTAGAAATCTTGTGCAACGGAATTCTACCCTCTTATTATATCGAAAATAGGAGGAAAATGCAATGCCACGTCGAAAAAAAGACCCTCGCGGCTTTGTCCGTGAGACCGGAACGTATATGGGAAAGCATTACGACCTGAGAGCAAAAACCGAAAAGGAACTCAACGAGAAAATCAGGGCAAAACGCGCAGAGATCGAATCCGGAAGTAAACTCATTGAAGCCGGTGTTACCGTAAAGGAATGGGGGAAACGCTGGGTAGAAACCTACAAGTCCGGCGTGAAGGAATCCACGCGCAGGCTGATTGAGGGACGGCTTGTGAACTACGTCTATCCCTACATTGGGGATATCCCCGTTAGCAAAGTGCGGCCGCTGAACTGTCAGGAAGCGCTTAACTCTGCGGAAGGACGTGCGCCGGACACCGTAAAGAAGGTGCAGCAGGCAATCGAGCAGATGTTCCGCGCAGCCAAGCAGAACGGCTTGTGCGTCAATAATCCTGCGGAAGATTTGAAAATGCCCCGTACTGGCAAGCAGACGAGCCACAGGAGCATTACAGACCGCGAACGTGTTATTTTACTGGAAACTGCAAAGACGCATACTGCGGGGCCGTGGGTGCTTACTCTGCTGTATAGTGGCTTGCGTCCGGCGGAAAGCCTTGTGCTGACATACGCCGATATTACAGGCGGTATGATTACTGTTGACAAGGCATACGACCGGGACACCCGCGCCGAGAAATACCCCAAGTCAGACGCAGGCGTTCGCAAAATACCGATCATCCCCCAGCTTGCCGCAGTCCTGCCGAAAGCCGGTTCGTTCGGTGAATTGGTTTTTCCGCGTAACGGGCACTTGTACGATGATAAGTCCATGCGTGCCATGTGGCAGGGTTTCCGCGCCGCTATGGATGATACCGAACGTGAGTTGATCGCGGCGGGGAAAATCTCACCCATTGCCGAGCAGCTGCCGCCTATCGTTCCCTACGATCTGCGCCACACGTTCTGCACAGATTTAGAGCGCGCGGGCGTACCGCTCAACGTCGCAAGCAAACTCATGGGACACGCATCTATCGAGATTACCGCCAAGATTTACACGCATACCGGCGAGGATATGATCGAGCGTGCAGGTGAGCAATTAGCCGCCTTGTTCAGTCCCACATTTAGTCCCATTAACGAAGTGCAAAAAACGCCTATGGCTGACATTATGCGAGAGCTGCAAGAACTTCGTGCAGCAGTGCTCAAAGCCGTATAAAATAACAAAAAAGCCTTGTTTCAATGGATTTACCAAAGAAACAAGGCTTTTTAACATGGAGCTGCTAACCAGATTTGAACTGGTGACCTCATCCTTACCAAGGACGAGGTGAAATTTCGAAACCCCACAGTATGTCTGAACTTTTGACATTTCAAAAATTTTAGTCCCATGTTTAGTCCCACTTGACCTATACATTGTACCACAGATAGCGCGGGACTTCAACACCGCAATAAAGGGAGGACATTTGCCCTCCCTTCATTCAATGCTTCACAACATAGAGATAGTATGCCGTTTCCTTATTTTTTACTGCGTCCTTGTCTTCGAGCCAGAACGCACAAGCAGCGTCAACATAGTAATCAATGTTGCGGATGCCGTGTTTCTCGTTGACCTTGCCAAAGTCGGAGTATACAGCGTTCATTGCCACCCAGAATTCTACCGGGTCGTAATTCAAGTTGTGCTGCTGCATTACCTGCTTGCACTGTTCAAACGTCCAGTGCGGGCCGGTCGTGCCATCAGCGTTCTGCATGTTGTGCAGCCATTCGTCCGCCATGTCCTTAGTCATACGTCCGGTGTGCGTACTGGAAGCATAGCCCATAGTGCGCTCAGAACCGTGCGTCTTGTCACCTACATAAGAAGTATCCCCCATGTAAGCATCATCGTCACGAAAGCCAATAGGGCGCATCTCGTCCTCGTAATCGGGGTACTCGTCATACTCCGGATATTCCATGCTGCTTTTGGGTGCAAAGCGTCCGTCAGAATAACGGCGATAATTCCGCATCTCCGGTTCGCCGCCGTGAATACGCTCGTCATAGTAACCGTAAGGCTCAATATGATTGTAACGATACCGCACGCCGTAATGCTGGCGATTTTCGGGGTACGTCTTGCGGATTCTCCATTCCTCCGGCGAAGCATTCTCTCGGCGGGTGTGCTGCATCAACAGCATTCGGGTTCCTCGTTTCATGATGATACCCCCTTACACCGTCGGCGCTGTGCCGTTAATAGACCGCAGCGCGTCAGAATGAGAGCAGCAGGAATTACCGAGCATTCGGAAACTGCCGCCGCTGGACGAAGTGACAACGCGACACAGGTATTTGTGACGGGTGTCCAGATTAAACACTGTCGCCTGTGCGCCGTTGCATTTCAGCAGCGGATACGTTACCGTTCCGTCGCCGATTGTGATTACTACCGGTGCGCCGATGATCGTTGTGCTCGGAATGTTCTGAGCGATTACGATTCCGTATACGCATCCGTTCTGGTAATCTCCCGCCGGAATGTTCACCGTCAGCACGCCGCTTGCGTAAGTCACGCCCTGTGAGATACGCAGGTTCGGACACAGTTTTTGTACAGGCTTGCAAGCCATAATCAAAACCTCCTATCAAAGCCGGGGGAATGCCCCCGGCTGAACGTATCTCTCACAGGCCGCAGCAGGTGTTGCAGCCGCAGCCGGAAAACTGGTAAGGTGCCGGAACAGGAAATGCCGGAACCGGAGCTGGGCGCAGAGCGTTTACCAGATAGTTGTTCTGTGCCTCCTGAGAAGCAGCGAACTTGAGGGTCTGGTTCTCCGTCTGGAGCGCCGCGATCTTCTCTGCCTGACGCGCAGTTTCCATCTGGTCAATCCGTGCAATGATACGGTCGGTATCGCTGTGCGTAGACTGGATGATATCACGCGCATTGGTAGCGGCATTGTAGTTGGTATCGCAGAAACCACGCTCCACCTGTCGCTGAGTATCGCAGCAGCAATTTGCCATCTGCGTACCCAGAGCAGTAAGGCCAGCAGTTACGCCGTTAAAGCCAGTGTTCATGTTCTGGTTTACGCCGTTGATAAGCTGTGCGTTCTGGTAGCCGAGCTGACAAATTGCGTTGTCTACACCGTGGAAGCCGTTAGAAACCGCGCTGCCGAGCGTGTTGAAGCCGGTAAGCATTCCGTTGTTCATACTGTAAAAGCCGTTGCACAATCCGTCCTGAATGCCGAGAACGGAACGGGACAGGTTGTTGAAGTTGAACTCACTGCACAGATCGGAGCGAGTAACCGCGCCCTGATACCCTGCGCCGTTCGCACCGTTGCCGCCGTTGTTGCCCCAGCCCCAGCCGTTGCCGCCGAAAATCAGTGCAATAATCAGAAATGCGAAAATCCAAGAGCCATCGCCGCCCCACATACCGTTGCCGGAGTTGTTGCCGCTGTCACTGCCAAGAGCATAGCCGGTTGCAAAATCGTTATCCATGTTATATTCTCCTTTTCAGTTATATTTGATCGGAACCGTACGCTTTCCGAACATGACAAATTCACGCCGGATTTTCGTCAAGATTCCGTCAAAACTGAAAATGGATATTTACTTGATCTTCATGCCGAATTGCTGTGCAAACTCGCCGAGGTCGATTCCCCGTTCTTTGGCGATGTTCATCGCCATCTGCCGCAGTGCATCCAGACTTTTCCCCTGCATACTCTGCATAAGCTGATTCACCATCGGAGCGTTGCCTGTCATCTGCTGCAAAAGCACCGTCGGGTTCCCGCCGTGCTGCATCAGCTGCATCAGCTGAATTATGCTCATCATGCCTCGCTCCCTCCCAACTTGTCGCACAGCGTGTTGAACCGTGCTTTCAGCTCGTCAAACTCGCTTCTCGGAACGAACATTGACAAATCCGTTTCCGAGGGTTTATTTGTTTCCTGCATCTGCACCCGGCTGTATGCCGCGAAATCCGCGCAGCCGGTTTGAAGGTTGAGCTGCTTTGTGTAGATATAGCCGTGCGCCGTGTCCGGCATGATAGTAAGCGCACCGGAAAAGTCCGTCTGTACCGCGCGTGCTTCCTCCACGCTTGCCACAGGTCGAACAATATGCTGTGGAGATTGCACCTGCTGTTGCATTGGTGTCTGCATTGGCTGTTGCGGGTACTGCTGTTGATACTGCGGCGTGTAGCCAGTGTAACCATAAGGATATGCCATTAACCCAGCACCTCCGTAACGTGTTCGCTGATGGATTTACTTACCGCCTCTTTGTAGGATATATACTCCTCTAAGCAATCTGTGTTGCCTGCGTTGCGGTAAACTGCTACAATGCGACGAGCGCACTCAGGGTCATACCCCATGCGTTCAAGTCTCTGTTCGTAACTCATGCGATCACTTCCTTATACTTTCAGTATAAGGTCTACAGGGCGTGAAAACCTGTCACAAATCTGTCAACTTGCTGTCACAGCACGCGCAGCATTTTGCATTTGATGCTGTTCAACCGACGATGCACCGTGCTTTCGCTCATGTGCAGCGTCATGCAAATCTGAGTAATAGAGCGCGCCGATGTTCGCAGATCAAACACGGCGCGTTCTTCTGGTGTAAAATTGCACTCACGCCGGAAGTATTCCACCTCCGGCCTTGTAAATTCCGTTAATTTCATGCGGTATCCCCTCGTTATGGTGTCACCGCATATCTTTCCCCTTGTATAAAAAAATCGGGTGCGACACACTTTCGCGCTTCGCACCCTATAAAAACACACCGTCCCACGTCCTCTACGTCTATACCCTATGTAGGTTCATAAGGCTTCGGGGAGCGCAGGAACAATGCGTTTTTTCAATCCTGATAGAATTATACCATATTTTATGTCCGTCCGCAACTTAGCCGTAAAGGTGTGCACGGTCGTTGATAACCAGCAGGCGCAGCAGGTCGGTCGTCAGTGCCAGCTTGCCCTGATCGTCACCCTGCAGAAAACCTTTATTCACGAGCTTCTGTACAGTTGCCTTGCCCCATGTGGGTACTGCGTCTACCGTGTCGTAAACCTTTTTTCCCTTCTCAGCGTTTGCAATCTCCTGCTTTGCGATTGCGCGGGTCTGTGCTTCCGTCATGTCCTCAACCTCTTTCTCTGCAAGCATTTTCTTAAAGTTTTCCCACTGCTTGGGATTGCGTACCCACGGTTCGGGGCAGTCTTTGTGCGTAACGTCATAGTGGCGGCATACGCGCGATACCGGCACATGGTACTTTGCCATCAGCTCACGGGTCAGCTTTGCGGCACGCTTCATTGTAGCTTCCGGGATAACGTACACGCCGTTCCGGATAACGCTACACATTTCAATTCCAATAGAATTAGCGTTCCGGCAGTCGTTGTAGTAACTGCCGCCGCGTTCCCTGCCGCAATGCCATGCCGTGTCGCCATCCTTTACGCTCTGCACAACGCCGTTCGGGTCTACAAAGTAGTGCGCACTGGCACGCAGGCCGCTTTCTCTTGCAAAAAAATCTGCATTGTTCTGTGCCGTATCGCCGTTGTTCGCGGTGAAATGCAGAACAATCCAGTGCACAGGAAACTCTCTGCCCTTGCGGTAGTTGCTTGGGTTACAGCCCTTAAAAGTGATTTTCATTTTTCCTCATCTCCGATTTTGTCCACCGCGTCCTTTGCGGCCGCAAGTGCCTTTTTCAGCCATGCCGGACACGGCGCGCCGAGCGAAACTGCGTTCTCCACGATAGAGCCGAGTTCCGTCAGCGTGTACCAGACTACTACCAGAGGGCACAGCAGAACCGTATATTCAAACGGAAGCGTCACGCCCGGCAGATGGTCACAAATCATACCGATAAGCAAATCCGCGCCGCCTGCGACTGCAACCACTACGATGGAACCGACTTTGTGAAAAATGCCGTCCCTTGCCGCCTTACTCGACCATTTTCCTTTCTGCATTGCCGCCGCCGTGCCGGTCAGATAGTCCGCCGCCATCGCTGCCACAAACAGCACAACCAGCCAGCCGAACCACCCCCAAAGGGCGGTAAGGACGGCAATGCAAGCGGTAACAGCCGCCTTAAAATTGTTTACATTATCCATTTTCGTCTCCTTTGCGCTTTTTCTTTCTCTTTGCGCGTATGAGTTACGCTGCCGTCCCGCCGAACTCAGCCGGTACCAGTTCGGGCATACCGCACTCGTCGATCAGGATTCCTGCTACCTGCTTCTGCAACTTCTTCGGCACCTGCTCAAACTCACACTTGCCGAGGATTACGCGCTGCGCGAATAACATTGCCATCATAATAACCGTCCTTTCAAAACGTTCTTTCAGTGTGTTGATAAACTTACGCATAGACGACTTCCGCCATCTCTGCAATGCAGTCCTCGTAAAAAGACTGCTGATCTGCAAGCGCAGCCACCTGCTGCTTGAGCGTTGTGTTCTGCGCCGCCAGTTCTTCATTTTCTGCCACGAGATCAGCCTTGGTTTTCTCGTTCGCCTTGGCTTCCCGCAGCAGATTGTCATAGTTGGCTTTTACCTCATCTAACAGACCGGGCGTGTCCTCCACCTCAGTAATGTACTCATCGTACACCCAACCGGTATGACCGTCCTTGTCTTTCTCCTGCTTGGCATTCTGGGTCAGCCGTACCCATGCCCTGCCGGGCTTGTTTGGCATACTGCCCGCCGCAACCTCAGGCGGTTTTACATCGCCGTGTACCTTCATTTCTTGTCACTCCTTTCAAGGTTCGCACAGGAGACGCGCGGAGAAGTGCGAGCCCGAATACGAAGAGGTGCCGCCCGCATCGAAGCACAACAGACCCGCATGCGAGCCACCGCTCCAATTGCCACCAACAGACAGCACGCGCCAACCGGAAGCCGAGTTCGCATAATCTGGAATGTACGTTGTTTCCGAACCGCCAGACGTTTTCGGAATGAGTAGACCATTATCGGTAACGGTCAAGTCCTTAATGTAGCCGGACGCAGGCAGCGTGCCAATATCGGTGTACCCGGTTGCTGTATCGTCCGCGTACTTGCTTGGGTCAGTACAGTAGTAAGCAGTTAAGCTGTTGGTGTTGAAGCCGTCCACCCACTGGTTTACATTGCCCCAGAGGTTTTCAATCCAGCGATACTGCACTGGATTCTGTGCAGTATCGCCAGCCCAATTATTAGTACGCCCTGTGTGATACTTCATGTTGTCTGTATCACCATTCGAATGCATACTGCCATTAGTAATTCCAGGGCCAATTTTTTTTTGACAGTTCCAATCAGCGAATTCCACAATATACAGAAAGATAATTGCGCAATAAGTTGCGAAATCATACAGGTGGAATTTCGAGTCCCTATTCTTCGTACCGGTTCTAAACCATGAACGAGAATAATCAACAAGCGGGGATACGCCGGACTTGCTTACGATTTGACTCCCTATGTGATACTTTCCGATATATTTTCCACTGCCCGGATGTTTCGTCATTCCAGTCTTGGGCTTATCCGACACATAGAAATACTGCTTCGTACCGTTACGTTTCGCCGCAACATAGAACTCCGGAATAAACACCATGGTAAAGTTGTTGGAACGCGAGAATCCACTATCCCCTTTCCATGCTGTTACAGCGCCCGCATTGTTCAGATTGCACTCTTTCATGCCGTTCCACGGTGCATAGCTATCAAAAGGCGAACTGCCCGAACCAGTACCGACCGCAGGTTTAGGCTCAGTTGTCACCGAACGCGTAACCAGTCCGTAAGGGTCAGTGCTCGGAGTTAAGCGCGTCAGCGCCGTGCTCGAATTGCTCGTATCCCAGCAAACACCGAACACATTAGTGTAACTCAGCGTCAGCGCCTTACTCTGACCGCTGGCGGTAATGCTTACCGTACCCTCTGCGGTCTGGTCACCCTTGGTAGCCTTAATCGTCCACGTACCCGCCTTGCCGATGGTAAATACCGCCGTACCATTGCTTGTCTTGGTCAGTACCGTACTGCCGAGCGTAGCCGTTACCGTTGAACCACTATCTACGGTTACGGTAATCGTACTCTGGAATTTTTCAAGCGTTACTGCAAGCGCCGTGTAGTAGTCCTTGGTCGTCACCTCAGCCGTATACGTCACGCCGCCCAGCACGCACGCCAGCGTGTACGTCGTGCCGATGCCCAGCACGCTTACCGTGGCCGTCTTGCTGCTGTCCACCGTGCCGGTGTAGGTTTCGCTGCCGCCCTTGAGCGTCCACGTCTGACCGACAAAATCGCTTGCAAACGTGATGGTGATGATTGAACCACCGCCAGAACTCGGAGCATTTACAGCGC